>Ga0315910_10003723_pt1 | contig 12883 bp, 13 predicted proteins | sample EdamamesoilMG_FD_204470 | JGI IMG/M metagenome (GOLD analysis project Ga0315910, IMG submission 204470) | Garden soil microbial communities collected in Santa Monica, California, United States - Edamame soil | ecosystem: Environmental > Terrestrial > Soil > Garden | place: USA: California... | reverse complement strand
CGACGAGCACCTGCCGACGATGCACGGCTTCGACGAGTTCTTCGGCAATCTCTATCACCTGAACGCCGAAGAAGAGCCGGAGCAGGAGGATTACCCCGCCGACTACGTCCTGCCGAACGGCCGGACGTTTCTCGAGCAGTTCGGCCCGCGCGGCGTGATCCACTCCTGGGCCGACGCGGAAGCCGAAGGCGGCCAGCGTATCGAGAACACGGGCCCACTGACACGCGAGCGCATGGAGGACATCGACTACGAGACCTCGACGCGCGCGATGGAGTTCATCCGCGAGAAGGAAGACGAGGGCACGCCCTGGTTCGTCTGGTGGAACGGCACGCGCATGCACCTGCGCACGCATGTTCGCGAGGAGCTCCGCGGCATCTCCGGGCAGGACGAATACTCCGACGGCATGGTCGAGCACGACATGCACGTCGGCCAGTTCCTCGCGCTGCTCGACGAGCTCGGTATCGCCGACGAGACGCTCGTCATGTACTCGACCGACAACGGCCCGCACTACAACAGCTGGCCGGACGCCGGCACCACGCCGTTCCGCAGCGAGAAGAACTCGAACTGGGAAGGTGCCTACCGCGTGCCCGCCTTCGTTCGCTTCCCGGGACGCTTCCCGGCCGGTGTCACGCTCAACGGCATCGTCGCCCACGAGGACTGGCTGCCGACGTTTGCCGCCGTTGCCGGTGATACGACGATCGTTGAGCGTACGCGCGAAGGCACGCGAATCAACGGCCGCCGCTACCGCAATTACCTCGATGGCTACAACCTGCTGCCCTATCTTTCGGGCCAGACTGAGGAGTCGCCGCGCCATGAGTTCTGGTACGTCAACGACGATGGCCAGGTAGTCGCCGCGCGCTACAACGACTGGAAAGTGGTCTTCCTCGAGAACCGCGGCGAGGCCTTCGGCGTCTGGCGCGAGCCGTTCACCGAGCTTCGCGTGCCCTTGCTGTTCAATCTGCGCCGCGACCCATTCGAAAAGTCGCAGCACAATTCGAACACCTACAACGACTGGTTCCTCGATCGCCCGTACATCATCGTGCCGATCCAGGCGCTCGCGGCGCAGTTCCTGCAGACGATGGTCGACTACCCGCCGAGCCAGGAGCCGGGATCGTTCAATCTGAGCTCGATCGAGGAGAAGCTGAGCCGGGCCATCGGGAACTGAGGTGGCCGCAACGGGCGATGCTCGCTCGCTGGCCGGCCTGGTTGGCCCGGGGATCCGCAGGCGCCTCCTCGGCGCCGGTGTCGCGGTCGTTGCGCTCGCGCTCGCGGGCACGGGCTGCGTTCAGCGCGAGGATCCGGCAGGCGCAAGCCAAGCGGCATCGAATTCAGGAGCCGCTGGCGCGCCGGCAGCCAACCAGGCGCCCGCCGATCCCCTGCCCTCGTGGAATGCCGGCGCCTCGAAAGACGCCATCGTCGCTTTCGTCGAGGCGGTGACTGCGGAAAACTCGGCGTCGCACGTCCCGCCCGCCGAGCGCATCGCCGTCTTCGACAACGACGGCACGCTCTGGTCCGAGCAACCGATGTACTTCCAGCTCGCCTTCGCGCTCGATCGCGTGCGCGCGCTCGCGCCGCAGCATCCCGAATGGGCCACGCAGCAACCGTTCCAGGGCGTGCTCGAGAACGACCTGCCGGGCGTTCTTGCGGGCGGCGAGCAGGCGCTGGTCCAGCTCGTCATGGCAACGCATGCGGGAATGACGACCGATGAGTTCGCCGCGATCGTCACCGACTGGATCGAGACCGCGCGACATCCGCAGCGGGGCCTGCTGTACACCGAGATGGTCTTCCAGCCGATGCTCGAGCTGCTCGACTATCTGCGCGCGAACGGCTTCAAGACCTTCATCGTCTCGGGCGGCGGCATCGAATTCATGCGGCCCTGGGCCGAGCGCGTCTACGGCATCCCGCCCGAGCAGGTCGTCGGCAGCAGCATCAAGACGAGCTTCGAGATGCGGGACGGCGTGCCCGTCCTCGTGCGCGCGCCCGGGATCGACTTCATCGACGACAAGGCCGGCAAGCCCGTCGGCATCCACCAGCACATCGGCCGGCGCCCGATCGCGGCCTTCGGCAATTCCGACGGCGACTTGCAGATGCTCCAATGGACGACGGCCGGGGACGGCGAGCGCTTCGGGCTCATCGTCCATCACACGGATGCCGAACGCGAGTGGGCCTACGATCGCGAGTCCTCGATCGGCCGGCTCGACGAGGCCCTCGACGAGGCCGCGACGCGCGGCTGGACGGTCGTCGACATGGCGCGCGACTGGCGCGCCGTTTATCCCGATGCGGTCAGGTAGCGGAAGACGCGTCTGCCGACGGGCTTTCAGTGCGTGACGCGAAAGGCGCGCTCACGGCGAGCGCCATACCGGTAAACGCGGAAATGACTGTCGAACGCCAGGGCTTCGTCGAGACCAAGCCGCTCCATCAGTGCGAAGCTCGTGCAATCGATCAGGCTGAAATCCTGATCCGGCCATGACGCCGCGATCGCTCTCGCGTTCAAAAGATCCAGCGACGTCACGCCGTAAGTCCTGACGACATCTGACTGCATCGCATCCCAGAACCTGAGTGCGGCGGGACGTCCAAGGCGTGCCCTGATGAGACACCAGGACTCCACGAACACGTAGTCCGAGGTCACGGTGTCGCCCGCTGTCCCGCGGGCCTCGAACAGGCTTATTGCCATGCGGTGGTTTCGATCGCTCGAGTCGGCAAGCGCGTAGAAGGCGCCCGTGTCAACGAAGATTGCCGGCACGAAATGCCTCATCGAGAGCAGCGTCGTGATTCCCGGAAGTGCCTGACGTGCCGCTCTCACCGAGATTGACGAAGCGCATGATCGCGTCCTTGTCGTGGATGAGAACGGAGCGGCGCCCCTCCACCCTGTCCGCGACGATCCGCCGGACGAGCTCCGTCATGCTGACGCCCGAGGCCTTGGCTTCCCGCTTCAGGGCCCGATGATGCGCGAGCGAAAGATAGACCTGGGTGCGTACCATAGGCTGACATTACGGTGATGTCACCATGATGTCAAAGCGACAAATCGGGGAATCCGTCGAGAAATCGGACAGCGCAGGACCTGGCCATCGGCCGGCTGGCATCGTCCATGCATGGTTCCTCTCATCCACAGGGAGGAGGAGGAAGCCATGGCACACGAGTTCATCAGGGGAACGTACCGACAGACCAATCTGCGGAACGAGTCCGCTGAGTACCTCGCGCGGCGCGAGGAGCTCCGTCTCGCCGAGATCGAGTTGCTGGCCCAGCGCGAGCGTGTCGCCCGACTGCGACGCCAGTTGCCCGCCGGCGCGATCGTGGAGAACTACGAGTTTCTCGAGGGGCCGATGTCCCTGAATGACGGCGATACGCCCGTGCATCCCGTCCGGCTCTCCGAGCTTTTCACCGCGCCGGATCGTGCGCTCGTGATCTATCAATTCATGTACGGCAAGAAACAGACGACCCCGTGCCCGATGTGCGTCTCGTGGCTCGACAGCTTGAACGGCGTGGCGCATCACCTGGCGCAGAGCATCGATCTCGCAATCGTCGCGGCCGCGGAGCTGCCCGCGCTACGCGCGCTCGCGCGCGAGCGCGGCTGGCACCGTCTGCGGCTGCTGTTCACCTGCGCCAACAGCTTCAAATACGATCTCGGCGGCGAGGATGCCGAGGGCAACCAGGACGCCACGATTTCCGTCTTCACGCTCGATGGGCCGGGACGGGTGCGGCACTTCTACAGCGTTCATCCGAAGCTGGCCCCGGGTATCGAGACGCGCGGAATGGACGAATACAATCCGATCTGGAACATCCTCGATCTCACGCCGCGCGGACGAGGGAACTGGGACGCGTCGCTCGACTATGGCGCCGAAGCGGTGTTGACAGGCGCCTCCCGTGCCCAATCCATGAGCAGGACGTAGCCGAGCGTCAGCAGCACGGCGCCGAGGAAAAGCCCCATGAGCCCCGCCGCGGCCATGCCGCTGAGCGCACCGATGAGGATGACGGGCATCGGCGCGTCGACGCCGCGCGCGAGCAGGAGCGGCTTCAGCACGTTGTCGAGGAGCCCGGCGAGCAACAGGTAGACAGTCCAGAACACGCTCGCGACCGTCGAGAGATCGCCCGCCCACCAGATCCAGGCGACGACCGGCAGCGAGATCACGGCCGCCGGCAACTGCACGATGCAGAGGATGAGCACGATGACGGCGATGACGCCCGGCGCCGGCACCCCCGCGAAGACGAAGCCGATACCAAGCAGGAGCGCCTGGATGAAAGCCACGCCGACAACGCCGATGGCGACCGAGCGGATCGTGCTCGTCATGAGCCGGAAGACACGCTCGCCGCGCCCGGGCCCCGTGATGCGGGTCGTGATACGCAGCACGGCCGCGCTGCCCTCCTCCCCGTAGGCCATCATCGCCCCCGCGACGAATATCGCCGCGATCAGCAGCACGATCTCGCCCATCGTCGCGGCCGCGATGCCGAGCACGGTGCGGGCGATGTTGCCGATCTGCGGCTGCAGCGACTCGATGAAACCGGGAAGGTCCGTCGCGGCGCGGCTCCAGGTGGAGTAGATCTTCGCGCCGACGATCGGCCAGTCGGCAACGCCGGGGTCCGGCATGGGGATGGTCACGGCACCCGAGGTGACTGCCGCGTATCCCGAATGGACATGCCCGGCGAACAGGCTGCCAAGCACGGCCGTGGGCACACCCATCACGAGCAACGCGATCAGGACGACGATGGCCGCCGCGAGGGTGCCGCGGCCGCCGGTGCGGCGGGCAATGGCGCGGCAGAGCGGATAGAGCGCCACCGCCAGGATCAGGCCCCAGAGCAGGAGGGTGGCGAAGGGCGCAAAGATGCGCACGCAAACGACGAAAAGCAGCGCGATCAGGCCGATGCGGATCGCGACCTCGATCAGGTCCTCGGCGAGGAAGCGCCTCAGGGACGAGATGCCATTGCCGGGCTCGGGGCTCACGCTCACTCGGAAAACGACCTCCGGGGCTCCGACCGTCGCACGCCGACCCCGCCGCCACCATACATCAAGGCCCGGGGGAAACTAAGCTTCCTTGAGATTTCCCCCCGAGACGACCCGGATTCGGCTAGCATGGCCCCGGAACAACCGTCGATAGAGTCCCGGCGCAAGCCCATGCTCTCCGTTTACGGTTCGCGTCATCACTCGGAGGAGACAATGGGTAGAAAGTTGTACGTTGGAAATTTGCCGTTTTCGGCCACGGAGCAGACGCTCCAGGCGAAGTTCGCGCCGCACGGACGAGTCGAGTCCTGCAAGCTGATCACGGACCGCGACACGGGCCAGAGCAAAGGCTTCGGCTTCGTCGAGATGAGCTCGGACTCGGAAGCTAGCGCTGCCATATCGGCGCTCAATGGCGCCGATTTCGACGGCCGTGCCATGAAGGTCAACGAAGCCAAGCCGATGGAAAAGCGCTCGGGCGGCGGCGGCGGTCGTGGCGGCTACGGTGGCGGTGGCGGTGGCGGCGGCGGCGGCCGCTGGTAGCACTGATCTCTGCGTGAACCCTGCCGCCGGTCCCTTCGGCGGCAGGGTTCCCGTCTGACTTTGCAGGTCGCGGCGTTCGGCTCGCCGCGTTACTCGTCGAGCAGCGGCGCGAAGCCGCCCCACACCATGCGCTGGCCGTCGAACGGCATGCTGTCCTTGTCGTACTGCATGCGAGGGTCCTGCATGGCCTTCTTCCAGCCTTCGTCGCGCGTGGCCTTGTCGGGCCACTCCACGAAGGAAAATACGATGCTTTCCTCGGGCCTGGCCTTCACGGCACGCTTGAAGTCGGTCTGCTTGCCGTCGGGAACGTCGTCGCCCCAGGCTTCGACGACCCGCGTCGCGCCGTAGTCCTTGAAGATCCTGGCCGCCTTGGCTGCGATCGCACGATAGGTCTCCTTCTTCTCGGTGGGCACCGGCACGATGTAGCCGTCCGCATAGCCCGACGTGCCTTCACCGGTCTCGTCGACGATGCTCTGGAACCCGCCGAATATCATGCGCTTGCCGTCGAACGGCATGTCGGTTCCGAAGTCCTGCATGCGCGGATCGCTGCGCATTTTCTCGTTGGCCGCGTCGCTCGCGGCCTTCGAGGGAAACTCGAACCAGCTGAAGGCAACGACTTCGTCCTCTTCGGCCTGCACGGCGCGCTTGAAGTCCGTGACCTTGCCGTCCGGGACGTCGTCGCCCCAGGTTTCGACGACGCGCGTGGCGCCGAACTCCTTGAAAAGCGGCAGTGCCCTGGCGGCGTGTTGCAGATATGCGCTCTTGTTGGCGGCCGGCACCGCGGCCACGAATCCCTGGATATACGACATTGTCTTGCTCCTCCATGTTCTCGATCTATCGACGAGGATTCGAAGCAAGTTGCATGCCACTCGCGGTGCTATGAGTTCCGGCTTCGGGCCTTTCGCCGGCCAGCGCCGGCGCCGCCGCGCGTGCCGGCGCCCCGCGTGCCGTCGACGCTGCGACCGATCTCATCGAGCAGGCTCCGGCTCGCCTTGCCCGAGACTTCGACCATCGCGTCGTAGCTCCTGACCAGCTTGTCGCCAAGTGCCGTCAGCGAGGCGCCGCCGCGAGACGTTCCGCCCTGCCATTTGGCGACAACGGGGCCCGCGAGCATCCGGTTCATCTCGTCGACGAGCAGCCAGGCGCGGCGGTAGGACATGCCCATGGCGCGCGCTGCCGCGGCGATCGACTGCTCGTCGCCGATTCGGCGCAGGAGCTCGATCTTGCCGGGGCCAATCTGCCCGACGCCGGGCAGGATCAACTTCACCCAGAGCTCGGCCTTCGCCTGCCCGACCTTCGTCTGTTTCGCCACGGCGCCAGCATAGCGGCCGGTCCGCGCGACTGCACCGGGTGAGCCTGTTTCCGCCTCGCGGGGTCGAACGCAGCCGCTAGTCGAAGTCCATGCTCAGCTTGGCATAGACAGAGCGCCCCGGCTGCGGGAAACCCCAGGACAGCTCGTAGTGATCGTCAGTCAGATTCCTCGCGCCGAGCCCGAGCTCGAGCTCGTTCCCGAACGTATACGTCGCGTCGATGCCGACCAGCGTGTACGCCCCGGTGCGGACATAGGGGTTTGCCGCGGGCGGATTCGTGTTGATCGGGCTCCAGCGATCGTCGGCCGCTTCGATGCTCGGCGTGAGGGCGAAGCGCGGAATCGGTCGCCAGGTCGCGTAAAGCACGATCTCGTTGTCGGCCACGCCGTCGGCCTGCAGATTCGGCTGCAACGCGTCGCGAATCTCGCGGTCGATCCAGGTGTAGTTGCCGCCGACCGTCAGGCCCGCGGCGACCTGCCGGTCGAAATAGACCTCGATGCCCTCGAAGCGCCCATTGCCGACGTTCTGCGCCTGCGTCGTCGTGTCCGGCAGGACGGCGGTCTGGATCAGGTCCGAGACGTCGCTGTAGAAGAGTGACACGCCCAAGCGGTTGCCCTGGCCCCTGCTCCGCTCCCAGCCGATCTCGTAGCTCGTCGCGCGCTCGGCCCCGAGGTCGGGATTCGGCGTGGCCGTACCGAAACGGGTGCTGTAGAGCTCGAAGAACGTCGGAAAACGCCCTCGGTCCGAGATGCTGAAGTGCAGCTGCGCGCTCTCGTTGTAGCGCCAGATCGCCGCGACCTGAGAATTGAACGCCTCGCCGCCGCCTCCCGGCCGCGCGAACAGGATGTTCGGCGTCGCGCCGTTGTTGTCGTGGTTGCCGAATTCCTCGGCCTTCGTGATCTCGTATTCGTCGTAGCTCACGCCGGCAACGATGTCGAGCGTGGGCCTGAGATGAAACGTGTTCTCGATGCCGAGCGACCAGACGTCCTGCGATTGCTCCTGTGGCGGTTCCTGCGTCGCGAGCGTCGGATGCGTGGGCCGGCTCGTCTGTTGCTCGATGTGCTCGTCGGTCCGGTAGTGCAGCGCGAGCCTGGGCGTGTTCGAGTCGAGCGAGGTGACGTCGAAATCGATGCGTACACCGTAGGCACGATCGTCGTAGGGGCTGAAGAAGGCGAACGGCTGGCTCTGCGTCGCAAAGCCCTGGTTGTCATACGACTGCAGCCCGTTCTCGAAGGTGTTGTAGAAGGTTCGGGTCTGCAGCGCGACGCTGTCGAATGTGGTGCTCGTCAGCACCGTCGTGTTCATGATGTCCCAGTACGGCCAGGCCCAGAAGCTGCCGGCCGGCACCGGTGGATTGTTGTGGACGTTGATCGGCGAGCCCTTCTCGCCGCCCTGCTTGTTGATGTTGATCGCGTACTCGTCGGTGTCGTTCGGCGTGTAGCCCAGCTTGAGATTGACGCGCCAGTCCTCGGTGTACGAGCCCTGGCGCTCGCCGCCGTCCTCGAGCGAGCTCGGCGCCGGCTCGTAGTCGCCCGACAGCGTCCACGACTCCCGGTCGGTGAAGCTCAGGCTGCCCTGGACGTAGAAGCGCTCCTGCCGCGAGCCGCCGACGAAGAATCCGCTCTGGTCCTGCACGGCGTCGCGTCCCTGCATCGAGACGCCGCCTTCGAGCTCGAGCATTTCCGTCGGCTTGCCCGTGACGAGATTGATGGCGCCTCCCATCGCGCCCGAACCGTCGAGCACGGAGGCGTAGCCTTTCTGGATCTGCAGCTGCGCGATGTCGGCCGTCATGAAACGCGCGAAGTCGATGCGATTGTCGGCGGGCAGGTAGGCGCGCACGCCGTCGATCGACAGCGGCACCTGCAGACGATCGAAGCCGCGGACGAAGATGTCGAATTCGTTCCGCCGGCCGCGGATCGTCGTTGTTACCCCGGGCGCGAAATCGAGCGCCTGCTCGAGGCTCAGCTTCTGGTACGTCCAGATCTGCTCCCGCGTGACGACCGAGCCGCCGATGCTCGAGCGCCCGTCGGGCCGCTCGCCCGTGACGACGATCCGGCCGAGATCGAACAGGCCCTCGTCCACGGACGTCTGTGCCGAGACGACAGGCGCCAGGGCGGACAGGGAAACGAAGGAGACCATGGAACGGGCTGCACGTCGGCGCATCCGCTATATTTAAGTTGATATATCGGGAGACGGTCAAGGGCGATCCAGGCCGCGCGCCCGAGACGCCTCAGGCGCCGTAGCCGAAGCTCCGGATCAGGGCCGCGGCTTCCGCCCCGCGCAGGTAGGCCAGGAACTGGCGGGCGGCAGGCGTATCGACGAGCAGCACGGCCTGCTGCTCGATGGGATCGTGCTCCGAGTCCGGCACGAGCCACCATGAGCCTTCGGTTTCCACATCCGGCCGCTGGATCTGCGACAGCGCGACGAAGCCGAGCTCGGCGTTTCGCGAGAAGACGAAGGCGTAGGTCTGGCCGATGTCCTGGCCGCGCACGAGCCGGTCCTGAATGCCGTCCCACAGGCCGCGCCCCTCGAGCACCTGGCGGGCGGCCGCCCCGTAGGGCGCAAGCTCGGGGTTTGCAATCGCAAGGTAGCGGAATTGCCCGGACTCGAGCACTTCGCCCCGGTCGTCGACGAGAGCGGCATCGGGGCTCCATAGCGCCAGTCGGCCGACCGCGTACGTGAACCGCGTGCCGGCGATCGCCGCGCCTTCCCGCTCGAGCAGCTCCGGACGCTCGCGATCGGCGGAGAGGAAGACGTCGAACGGAGCGCCGTTCCGGATCTGGGCGTAGTGCGCGCCGCTCGAGGCTGCGCTCACCAGGACTTCGTGCCCGCTCGCCGCCTCGAAGCGCTCGGCAAGCTCCTCCATGACTTCGGCGAAGTTGGTTGCAACGGCAACCCGGACCTCGCGAGCATCCTCCGGCGGCGCCGAGCAGGAGCAGAGGACGAGAACGACGGCGAGTCGAATCCGCAATCTCATGATGGCGGAATATACCAGTGGATAGTTCGGGACACGCACCAGTCGTCACTCGACGAGGATCGTCGCGAGCGCGAAACGGTTGTCGACGAAATCCTCGATCGCGACGGAGCTCAGGTCCGGGGGCGCCCGTCGCCCGGGAAACAAGGCGAGCTCGCGCAGAGCGCCTTCGGCCGACACGCCTGGCCACTCCGGAACGGCGGGTGCATAGATTTCCACGATGCGCTCGAGCGCCTCCGGCGCCTGAAGGCGAATGCCCGATGAGCGGATTGCGGCGAGAGTGGCCGTCTCGTCGGAGTGGATCAGCTCCTGTGCGCTGTGGATGGCGCGCGTCATCGCGAACACGAGCTCCGGTCGCCTGGCTGCCAGCTCGCGACTCGTCGCGAGCAGGTGGATCTGCCGCCCTGCGAGCTCGGGCACCTCGCCGGCGGATTGGTCGACGACCAGGACTCCGCCCTGCGTCGTCAGCGCCGTCTCGAGATAGGGCGTGTGAGCATAGATAGCGTCGACTCGCCGCTCGGCGAACCAGGCGTTCTGCTGACCGCCCGGGACGATGACCATCTCGATGTCCCGGTCCGCGTCCATGCCGACGGAAGCGAACAGAGCGCGAAGCCGCGTGACCGGCCCGCCGGCGACACCGACGCGCAAGCCGCGCATCCCGTCGAGCCTTTCCGCGAGCGGCGCCGCGGCTGAAAGTCCGCGCGCGTCGGCGATGTGGCTGTGCACCACGAGATTGACCGGATCGTTGGCCAGCAGGTTGGCGACCGCGAGCACGGGGCTCGACTGGCTGACGGCAATCAGGAATGCCGGCCGCGGCAGGACGGCAAAATCGGTAGAACCCGAGAGCAATGTCGCGACCGCGCGCGATCCGTCGTCGCCCTCGCCGTCGCCGCCACCGCCACCGCCACCGCCACCGCTGCCCGACGGCAACACGAGCTCGATGTCGAGCCCTTCCTCAGCGAAATGACCGGCGCCCTGGGCTACCCAGAAAGTCATCCATTGCAGATTGTGGTCGTTCGGCAGCGTGACGCGCACGGCGACGCGCCCGTCTGCAGCGGCGTCCTGGGCCGGAACCGGAGCCGGCCCGGCCAGCGCGGCCAGCGCGAGAACTGCGCCGACGAGCATCGCGCGGACGGATTCCTGGGGCAGTCGCCGGGCCATGCGCGAGCTACTGGAAACGCATCGACGAAAGATCGAACCGGAAGCACTGCCTGCCTGCCTCATGCGACCAGAACTCGTCCGGCTGCGGATCATCCGACGGCAGCGCGAATTCCGCGCAGAGCTCGAACACGCGTCGCTCGAGGAGCGCATACGCGTATGCCTGATCCGTCTCGGGATCGCGCGGCAGCGACGACCGTATCCGGCCGTCGACGAGCCCTGCAAGCTCCGCGGGCAGCTCGCGTGTGCTCGCGTAGTGCGTGGACAAGGACGCCGAGAGGCTTTGCAGATCGCTGACGCGCTGCTCATCGAGCCTGAGCAGGCGCTGGCGCTGCGGCGAGCCAGAAATCACGAGACCGGCCACGATCGCCGCGACGACGACCGCGGTCGCGAGACCGGCGCCCAGCTTCTGGCCGCTCACGACGCGAGCTCCTCTTTATCGCGCCGGGTCGTCTGCAGAAAGTACCCGAAGATCGTGCCGGTGATCGCGGCGACGACGAGCACCTTGAGCACGAAGCGGACGGTGAGATCGCCATTCAGCAGGTTGTACACGAGCGTGATCGCGTCGCCGATGATGAATCCCGCGGCGACGAGCATCGTGAGATAGATGAGCCAGCGGCGGACCGACGAGAGCCGGCGCGCCGGCTCGAGACGGATCTCCCGTCTCAGCTTCATGCTCAGCGCAAGGAAGACCGGGAAGGCCACGATCAGCGACGCGGTCGCCCAGCGAATTCCGATCTCGGCACCGCGCGCCTCATAAGGATTGCCGGGCTCGGGAAATGCGAGCTCGATGAAATTGAAAAGCATGCTGTTGAGCTGCACGGCGGTGACGTAGAGCGTGCCGAACAGCAGCAGGTAGAAGAAGGCATCGCGCGCGGACAGCTGCGCGCGCGGCCGCGGCACCGGCACGACGAAGGGCAGGTCGGCATAGCCCTGGAGGCCGTGCGCGATCTGCTCGGGCGACCAGCCTGCGGCCGTCAGCGCGGCGGCAATCTCGTCGCGACTCCTGCCGGCCCGGAGCGCGTCCTCGATGAAGTCCCGCAAACGTGTATCGGCCATATTTCCCTCAGCGAACGGCGATCGGATTCCCCGGCGCCCCGGTCGCGCCGACGAGCTTCATCGGAGCGAAGATGAACGCGAACTCGTACACGCGATCGGCAGCGAGCCGGCTCAGGTCGATGTTCTCGAGATTGTAGACGCCGCGGCTCAGCATCCACTGATGGCCTTCGATCGGCCGGTCGGGATTCTCGCCGGGGCTCGCCTCGGTCGCGGAATTGTCGGCACCCATCATGAGGATGTTCCTGTCGACCAGCCATTTGATCGCCGTGATACCGGGACCGGGCTCGTTCGCGCCGTAGGCTTCGTTGTCCACCATCCAGAGCTGGCCCCATCCGGTGTAGAAGAGCACGGCGTCGCCTTCGCGAATCTCGACGTCCTGCGCGTCGAGCGCGGCCTCGATGTCCTCGACCGTGATGATGTAGCTCGCGGGCAACCGCTCGACACCCTTGAGCCGTGGCACGTCCACAAGCACGCCGCGCGTGAAGATCGTGCCGACGTTCTCGATGCCGAGGCGGGTCAGCCCGTAGGCCGTGCCGAACTCGGAAAGCTTGTTGCCGTTGTAGAAGACGAAGTCGCCGTCGATTTCCGTGCCGACATGCCCGAGCCCGTCGAATTGCGTGCCGATCTGGCCGAGCTCGCCGCTGACGAGCTCGTCGTTGAACACGACCGCGTTCTCGCCGCCGATGTTGACGGTCGGAAGACCCGGAATCGTGAGGCTGAAATGCCGGCTGCCGAAGAGCGGCATGCCGGTCTCGTAGCGCCGGCCGAGCTCGTAGATTTCTCCCCGCTCGATCAGCGCGGCGGCCGCGAGCACGCGCGCGGGCGTGACGAGATTGGCGGCGCCGCGCTGGTCGTCGGCGCCCCACTGCGAGGGCCACCATTCGGAGCCGGCCGGCGTCTGCGCGA
>Ga0315910_10003722_pt1 | contig 12889 bp, 9 predicted proteins | sample EdamamesoilMG_FD_204470 | JGI IMG/M metagenome (GOLD analysis project Ga0315910, IMG submission 204470) | Garden soil microbial communities collected in Santa Monica, California, United States - Edamame soil | ecosystem: Environmental > Terrestrial > Soil > Garden | place: USA: California... | reverse complement strand
CCTCTCGCTGCTGCAGGCGGCCGACGAACTAGCCCCGGATCTCCGCAAGCGAGTGCCGAGGATCCGTGTCCACGCGTTCTTCCGCAATCTCGAGGGACTGTGGGCTGGGCCCCGAGCCGCCGACATGGAGGGCCGTGCCTTCGGGCCGATCACGGATGAACCGTCGCGCGGCCTCGACTCGGAGACCAAAGCTCGTCTTCAGGAGCTGCTCTATTGCGAGCACTGTGGGACCGTCCTGTTCGCAGGCGGTCGCGCGGGGCGTGAGGCCCACAACGCTCTTGGCGGACGTGACGTCGTGGCGTGGGAGATGACGGCGATCGAGCCGAAGCTGGAGCGCCTCCCCTTTCGAGGCGACTCCGAGCTGACGGAGTTCAAGGACCACGCAGGCCTTGTCGTGTTCTGGCCTGGAGATGAGCTCCACCCCGCTGCCGGATCTGGGTGGAAGGAGAAGGACATGGCAGAGATTCGAAGGAGGTCGGGCCATGCCTGGGAAGTGCGGGGGGTATATGATTGCGAGTGGATTCGCGCTTCGCTCGAGCCTCGCTCGGGCTTGATCCGTCTCACCGATCCCGATCGCGCAACGGAGGTGGCAGGATTCCTCTTCACCCTGTCAGGGGCCAGGGACCTCGCCTCCTACGAGGCGACAGGAAGGTCCGTGGCGGGGCTCCCGGCCGTATGCCCAGCCTGCGGGAAGGATCACTCCGACCGCATGAGGCGCAGTCCACTGAGGAACTTCAGGACCGGTCTGTTCTACGCCTCGCAGGTGCTGACTCGTGGAGTGCGCGTGGGCCTCGAAGCCGTCGCGGGTCGCGAGAGGCAGTCGACGAAGCTCGTGGCCTTCTCCGACTCTCGCGAGCAGGCGGCCGTCTTGTCCGCGCAGGTGGAGTTGCGACAGTACGAGGATTGCACTCGGCGCATCCTCTCCTCGTTTCTCGTCCATCGCGAACGGGAAGGCGAGGTTCGGAGGCAGATCGTCCGGCGGGTCTGGCGTGAGGGGCAGAAGGCCGAGGATCTGCGCGGCCTGTTCCCTGAGCACATTGAGGTCCTGAGGGAGGTGAGGGAACTCACGGGGCGCAGCGCCGACCCTCTCGGAACCGACTTGAGCAGGGATCTCGCCACGAGTCAGCTCCAACGAATGGAGAGCGTAGTGCAGGTTCCCTTACGGCTCCTCGTCGAGGAGAACGACTCGCGAGCGGGGAGATTCATCTCCTCGTGCCTGGAGCATGGGATGTGTCCCCTGGGGCCCTCCCACGACGACAGCGTGGCAGAGGAAGTGCATTGGTCGGAACTCTTCGAAAAGCGGGCTCAGGGTTGGGTGTGGATCGACCGAGCAGATGTGGGAGGGGAGTGGGAATCTCGTAGGACGCGGTGGACGAGGGATCTGATCCCCAAGCAGATCTCCGACATCGTCTTCAGTCGCAGCTATTTCGGACTGGAGGTCATGGGCGTGGCTCGCAACGTCCTGCCCGCTCGTCGTGAGGTGAGGGAGGCCATCGCCAACGGTGCCCGCCGTCTCCGCCTTGAGGAGCGTGTTCTGCTCTCTGCCTCCGAGGGAGTCCTGGAGATGCTCGGCTCACAACTCTTTCGCAAGCGGCCCTCGGATCCCAGGTACTCATTGATGTCATGGAACGCGGGCGACGTCGCGAGGGATCCAGACGATCCCAGACTCGGAACGAAGAAGAAGTCGGCGCGCGCGTTCGTTCATGCGGTCGCTGGGAAACTGGGGATCGACGTGATGGCTCTTGCGAGTGTCATCCAGGAGATCCTCGCAGCTGCTGGGCATGCCGACTTCATCGTGTCGTTCGGCGCGCTTGAGGTCGTGGTCGTCCCCCCGGATGCGCCCGTCCTCAGATGTGCAAACTGCCGTCGACCCCATCTCGATCCAGAGGCATTGGCCTGCACTGCCTGTGCCCACCTCAGCTTCATCGCCGAAGGTGTAGCAAGCCAGTTGCGCAACGCTCACTTCTACGCGCCGCCCCCGACGGGGGATCCACACATCCGAAGGCTGAGCTGCGAAGAGCTCACGGGCCAGACCGACGACCCTCTCCTACGCCAGATGCGGTTCCGCGACATCCTGGTCGATGGTCAAGTGTGCCCAGAGCCGGTTCCTCACGAGGCCGATCCCGAATTCGACTCGATAGACCTCCTGAGCGTGACGACCACGATGGAGGTGGGCGTCGACATCGGGTCACTCACCTCGGTCATCATGGCCAACGTTCCCCCGGAGCGGTTCAACTACCAGCAACGTGTTGGCAGGGCCGGTCGGAAGGGCCAGCGGTTCGCCTATGCCTTCACGTTCTGCCGCAACAACTCGCACGACGCCTACTACTTCTCCGTCCCACATCGGATCACGGGAGATCCTCCTCCCGTCCCCTTCCTTGCCACGGGCCGTGATGAGATTGCTCGCCGCCTGGTGGCCAAGGAGGTCCTTCGCCGAGCCTTCCTGGAAGAGGGCGCACGCTGGCACACGATCACGGAGTCGGACACGCATGCGGAGTTCTGCGATCTCCGGGGTTGGCATGACACGTACCGAGCGAGGCTCGGGGCATGGATCGCGCGCAGCGATCGCGCTATCGAGGATGTGGTCGAAGTCGTCGTCGTGGGGAAGGCCGAGATGGCTTCTGACCTCGTCGAATGGACTCGAACCGAATTGGTTTCGAGGATCGACGAAGTGATCTCGCAGGAGACGAACCTCACTCGCCCGCTGGGGGTGACTCTCGCCGATGCTGGTCTCCTTCCCATGCTGGGGATGCCCACTCGGGTCCGCGAGCTGTATCTGGACTTGGGTGAAGGCGAGGAGAGCAAGCGTTCGATCGATCGGGACTTGGAGGTGTCCATCACCGAGTTCGCCCCCGGGGCAAGGCGGGTCAAGGACAAGCGGATCTACGAGTGCGTTGGATTCACTCCGACCCTCGGATGGCTACGCGAGGGGCGCACGTTCGCCTGGAGACCACGGGGTCAAGCCTTCGAGAGACAACGAACCGTGGTGTGGTGCCCATCCTGTTTGCACTTCGAGAGGATCACGGGTTCGGTCATGCCAACTCGATGCCCGGAGTGTGGGCTGGAGGCCGGCGTGCAGCCCGATCAGGTGCTTGTCTGCGACGTGAGATCCCCGGCTGCATTTCGCACGAGGAACGCCCCTGCTCCGACCGTGGGGGAGGACGATGAGCACGGAGCCACCAGCAGATCCTTCCTCGCCGTTCCGAGCGAACACCTCGATCGAAGCACGGGCGACGGGAACGTCCTCTTCGAGGATGGAGTCGCTGAGGTTCATCGGATCAACGACAACGGTCGTGAACTCTTCGGGATCCAGCCTGCAACTGGAATGGAGCGGTGCATCAATCAGGGTAGGGGCCCGGGTCGCGGGCCTTGGCAGGATCAGTGGCTCGCCTCCCAGGCCCCAAGTGCAAGGTTCGCCCTCGCGGCGAGCAAGAGGACGGACGTCCTTAGGATTCGCCACAAGGACGTGCTCCCTGGTATCGACTTGGATCCACGGAGGGACGGCTCGGCCGTGAGGGCCGCGTTCTACTCCGCAGCGGAGATGCTCCGGCGGGCATGGGCGATCGAGCTCGACGTCGATTCCGAGGAGTTCGACATCGCTCCGGTTGCTGCTGTGGAGATCGAGAACAGGCCGAGAGACCGTCAAGGGATGATCACGCTAATGGATCACCACCCGAACGGGGCCGGCTTCGTTGCGGAACTGAGGGAGCAATGGGACGCGTTCCTCCCGCGTCTTATCGAGGGACGCACCGCCTATTCCGAACGGCTACTCGACCCCGCTCACGTCCTTTCCTGTGGCCGAGCTTGCTATGCCTGCTTGCGAAGCTACCGCAATAGATTCATCGATGGGCTCCTTGACTGGCGGCTGGGGTTCGACGTCCTGAAGCTGCTCGCCGATCGTGAATACTCCGCAGGCCTGGTTCCCCCGATGACATCGATCTCCACGGAGGACTGGTCGGAGCGTGCACTTGCCTCGCTTGAGTCCTTCCAATCTGCCTTTGGACAAGGCGAGGAGGTCCAGTATCGCCTCGAGTCGGACCTCCCTCTGCCGGCAATACGTCGTGTCGATGCCATTGGCGAGTCCTACATCGTCGTCCGGCATCCGCTTTGGACTGCCGGCAGTTCGCGCGAGGGCAACCTCGTCGATGCGACGCTGGATGTACTGGAGGCCAGGACCTCGAGTCCTCCTCGAAGCCGGTGTATAGACAGCTTCAATCTTCATCACCGACAGACTTGGACTCACAGGGCGATCGAAGACTATGCGATGTCCTTGAGTGGCGCGGCCCTAGGGCAGGGCGGTCCTCCTTCTCTCGGGTAGTTGGCGTGAACGTCGAGCTACGAGTCCCCACGCGGATCTCTGCCACGCAGCTTCCAACAGCCCGGGCCTGCCCACTGCGGTTCCTACTGGATTCCTCCGTGCCTCCAGAACGTCGGGCGCTCCCCAGTCAGTCCCCCATAATCTACCTCGGCATCGCGTTGCACGGTGTCGTCCAGGACGCTCGTGGAGGCAAGGCGGGCGATCCACCCTCCCGAGCTCGCCTGGAGGAGTGCTGGCGCGAACGGATTGCCGAGGCTGAAGCCCATGCCCGCGAGAAGGGTGATGAGGACTGGCTGCCGTTCACGGAGTCCTTCCATCGACTTGAGCGTCTTCGCCTCCGCGCGCTTCGCCTCGGGGAATCTCAACGGGTTCGACGTGGCGCCGGCAGAGGCCTGCCGTCCACAGAGGCGTGGATCGAGAGCAGCGATGGCCTGGTCGTCGGAAAGATCGACGCGATCGACCGAGAGGGTGACCTGGTTGTGTTACGCGACATCAAATCTGGCGCGGTCGAGGATGGGGCCGTCGCCGCCGAGCACCGGTGCCAGTTGATCATCTATGCAGGGCTGTACCACGAGGCGAACGATTGCTGGCCGGATCGTCTGGAGCTCGTCGGCGGAGATGGCTCCCGCGTGGAAGTGCCCTTCGCTCCTTCAGAGGCGATCACTTTGCTCGCGGAGTGCAGGGACGCCCTGAAGGGGTTGCGCGAAGCCATTGGCGAGAAAGCCAACATTGCGGACCCGCGAGCGATGGCTCTGGCGAGACCGGAAGGCGGTGCGTGTCGTTCCTGCCAGCACCGGCCATCTTGCCCTTCGTACATGCAACGCCTGACGGGCCTGGGAGTCGTCCGGTTGGACGATGAGTCCTTTCCACTTGTGGACGCCTTCGGTCTCATCCCGGATGGGGATTCCCCGCAGGATGGATGCAGATCGCTGCGGCTCCTGCACGAGGGCGCCTGTCGGACGATCGATCGTGTGATGGCTGGGCCTTCTTTGGAGCGTTCACTTGTAGTCCTTGAACCGGGCGATGCCGTCGCCGTGTTTGGCGCATCCGCAAGGAGGCCATCCACAGTCGATCCGGCGTTCGAACGGCTCTTGCCGAATAGATGCACCCGTGCATTCGCGTTGGGACATCCTTGAGGTTCCCGCGCTCTCGGGCTTCGATGTGGACCAAGCGATGGCCAAGCACTCACGACGAAGCCGGATCTCGAATGGACCTCCTGCCACCGATGGGTCGGTTCGCCTGCGCATGCGTTCAATCGGTAGAAGGGACACGGCCCCCGAGCTCGCGCTCCGTTCGGAGCTGCACCGCTCTGGTCTTCGCTTTCGCGTTGATCGTCCCGTGCTCGGAGACCGGAGGCGTCGCGTTGACGTAGTTTTCCACCGGGAACGGGTCGCGGTCTTCGTGGACGGCTGCTTCTGGCATTCATGCCCACTCCACCGGACGACCCCCAAGGCGAATCGCGAATGGTGGGTGGAGAAACTTGGGGCGAACCGGAGTCGTGACCGAGACACCGACACGGTGCTGGCCGCCGCTGGATGGCGCGTAGTGCGGATCTGGGAACACGAAGACGTTGTTAGGGCTGCACGCCGGGTGCGCAGAATCGTCTCCATGCGTCTGCGATCGCTGCACCGCAAAGCGCGCAAGATCAGCCCGCCACTGAACAAAAGGCGTTAGTTAAGACCGGCGGCTCACGCCGACCGCGCGATCGCCTTCGTGCCCGACGGCGCGTGATCGATCAGGACGCGCGCGAGCTGCGCGAAGAGCTTCGTGCGCGGGCTGGAGGGCCGCCAGGCGAGACCGATCGTGCGTGAAGGGCGGCGCTCGAGGGGCAGGGTGACCACGCGGTCGCCGGCGTGGATCTCGACCGGGAGCGACATGGCGGGGAGCAGGGTCACGCCGGCGCCGCCGGCGACCATGCGGACGAGGGTGTTCAGGCTCGTGGCGCGGAAGTCGCCGAGCTCGTGGGCGCCGGCGCGCTGGCAGATGGCGAGGGCCTGGTGGCGGAGGCAGTGGCCTTCCTCGAGGAGGAGCACGTCGCGCTCGGCCAGGTCGTCCTCGCGCGCGGTCTTGCGGGTCGTGACCGGGTGGGCGGCGGGGGCGGCCAGGAGGAAGGGGTCGGCGTAGAGGGCGCGGGTCGTGAGCGGGCCGAGGTCGGCCTCGAGGGCGAGGAGCGCGAGGTCGAGCTGGCCGGATTGCACGCGCTCGACCAGGTGCTTCGTCTGGTCCTCGCGCAGGAGCAGGCGCAGCTTGGGGAAGGCCTTGCGCAGGGGCGCGACGGCGGCCGGCAGGACGTAGGGCGCGATGGTCGGGATGACGCCGAGGCGCAGGGTGCCGGCCAGGGGGTCGTGCAGGGTGCCGGCCACCTCGACGAAGCCGTCGATCGCCTCGAGGGCGGCGCGGGCCTGGCGCGCGAGCTCGGCTCCGGCGGGGGTCAGGAGCACGCGCCGGCGGTCGCGCTCGAAGAGCCGCAGGCCGAGCATCGACTCGAGCTGCTGGATCTGGAGCGAGAGCGCCGGCTGGCTGATCGCGAGGGCCTCGGCGCCGCGGCGGAAGCTCAGGTGCTCGGCCACGGCGACGACGCACTCGAGCTGGCGCAGGGAGGGGCGTTCCATAGCGGGAGCTTATCACAGTCGGAGGAAGTATCGATTGGCGATATCAGCGCCGGGGGCCGATCCTTGGGCCATCGAACGAGCGATTCGACGAGCGAACTCGACCCCCCAGACCCCCCGACCTCCCAGGAGACACCCATGCTGACGATCGGCGACCGCTTCCCCTCCTACCGCCTCAAGGGCGTCGTCGCGGACGACGTGGCCAGGGCCTTCCAGGACTTCGACGAAGAGTCCGCGGCCGGCAAGTGGCGCGTGTTCGTGTTCTACCCGAAGGACTTCACCTTCGTGTGCCCGACCGAGATCGCCGGGTTCGCGAAGCTGAACGGCGACTTCCGCGAGCGCGACGCCGAGCTCTACGTCGCCAGCACGGACAGCGAGTTCGTGCACCTCGCCTGGCGCAAGGACCACGAGGCCCTGCGCGGGCTCCCGATCCCGATGCTCTCGGACCTGCGCCGCGACCTCTCGCGCCAGCTCGGCATCCTCGACGAGGAGGGCGTCGCCCGGCGTGCCACCTTCGTGGTCGATCCGGAGGGCATCATCCGCTTCGTCTCGGTCACCGACGGCAGCGTCGGGCGCAACCCGGACGAGGTCCTGCGCGTGCTCGACGCGCTCCAGACGAACGAGCTGTGCCCGTGCAACTGGAAGAAGGGGCAGGAGACCCTGAAGGTGGCCTGAGGAGGAACGCCCATGCAAGCCATCCGCGACCGCATCCCCGAGTTCGCCAAGGACCTGCGGCTCAACCTCGACGCCCTGTGGAAGATCGAGAGCCTGAGCCCGACCCAGCTCTGGGTCGTGGCCCTGTCGACGGCCCTGGCCACGCGCCAGGCCGAGCTGGCGCGCGCCGTGGCCACGGAAGCCCGCGCGCACCTCGACGAGCGGGCCTTCGAGGCCGCGCGCACGGCGGCGGCCCTGATGGCCATGAACAACGTCTACTACCGCTCGCTGCACCTCTTCTCGAACCAGGAGTACGGCTCCCTGCCGGCGCGCCTGCGCATGCAGGGCCTGGCGAACCCCGGGATCGAGCGCGTGGACTTCGAGCTCGCGTGCCTCGCCGTCTCGGCCGTCAACGGCTGCGGCAAGTGCCTCGACTCGCACGAGCACGAGCTGCGGAAGCGCGGCGCCAGCGCCCTCCAGGTGCAGGACGCGCTGCGCGTCGCATCGGTCCTGTCGGCGGTCGCCGCGGTGCTCGACGGAGCCCGGGCGCTCGCCACCGAACCCGAACCGGTGAAAGCGTGAGCCGCGCCCACGCAGGCCGCGCCCGCTCCGTACTCGCTCCCATCGGAGGTCAGCCCGATCTTCCCCCCGGGCCAGACCTCGTGGAGCCCCGCCCGCTTCTCGGGTGGGGCTCCTTCTTTCTCCTGCTATCGTTTCCGACTCCGACCCATCCCGATCGCCAAGAGGAGCCGTCATGAAGACCGCCCAGATCGACCAAGACCTCGCCAAGCTGCTGGCCGACTACCAGGTGCTGTACGCCAAGCTGCGCGCCTACCACTGGACCGTGACCGGCCCGCTCTTCTTCGGGCTGCACGCCAAGTTCGAGGAGCTCTACGACGACGCGGCCCTGAAGGTCGACGCCCTGGCCGAGCGCCTGGCGGCGCGCGGCGTGCGCCCGCCGCTGACGCTGAAGGACCAGCTCGCCCTGGCGCGCCTCGCCGAGGACGGCGGGCACCCTTCCGCCAACGACATGGTGCGCAACGTCGCCACCGACCTCGGGACCCTGAACGGCTCGCTGCGGGCGCTCGAGAAGGCCGCCGCCGAGGCCGGCGACGCCGCGACCCAGAACCTCGCCCAGGGCTTCGCCGACGCCCAGGAAAAGACCATCTGGATGCTCAAAGCCTTCCTCAACGGATGACCGGCTCCCGGAAGCGCGTCCTGGTCACCGGCGCGAGCCGCGGCATCGGCCGCGCCGTGGCCCTGGAGCTGGCGCGCGGCGGCTTCGAGCTCGCGCTCAACTACCGCGCGAACGAATCCGCCGCGCGCGAGACGCGCGACGAGATCGAGCGCGCCGGGGGCGGGGCCACGCTCCTCCCCTTCGACGTGGCCGACGCCACGGCCGCGCGCGCGGCCCTGGAGCGCGACCTCGAGGCCAACGGGCCCTTCTGGGGCGTCGTGCTGAACGCCGGCGTGACCGCCGACGCGCCCCTGGCGACGATGAAGCTCGAGGACTGGCGCCGGGTCCTCGGCACCAACCTCGACGGCTTCCACCACGTCCTCCAGCCGCTCGTGATGCCCATGGTGCGCCTGCGCGACGGCGGCCGCATCGTGGTGATGGGCTCGGTCGCCGGCGTCACCGGCAACCGCGGCCAGGTCAACTACTCCGCCGCCAAGGCCGGCCTGATCGGCGCGACCAAGGCCCTGGCCCAGGAGCTCGCCAAGCGCGCCATCACCGTCAACTGCGTCGCCCCCGGCTTCATCGCGACCGACATGGTCGCGGGCCTGCCGCAGGACGAGATCCTCGAGACGATCCCGCTGCGCCGCCTCGGCCAGCCGGAGGAGGTCGCGGCCCTCGTGCGCTTCCTCTTCTCGGACCAGGCCGGCTACATCACCGCCCAGGTGCTCGGCATCGACGGCGGGATGACGTGAGCCCGCGATGAAGCCCGACGCCTTCCGCCGCCTCGCGCTCGCGCTGCCGGAGGCCCACGAGGCGCCGCACTTCGAGCGCGCCTCCTTCCGCGTCGGCAAGAAGATCTTCGCCACGCTGGTGCCGGACGGGAGCGAGGCGATGGTCAAGCTCCCCGTGGCCGAGGAGGCCGAGGACTGGATCGCCACGCGACCCGAGCTCTTCTTCTCCTACGGCACCTGGACCACGCGCAACGGAGCCCTGGGCGTGCACCTCTCGAAGGCGCCGGCGAAGCTCCTGCAGCCGCTCCTGGTCGAGGCCTGGCGCGCCATCGCGCCGAAGCGCGCCCTGGCCGCCTTCGACGGCAAGCCGCGCGCGCGCTGACTCACGGCATCACGAACGTCTCGCGGAAGCTCCCGCCCGGCTCCGGCAGGATCAGGCGCTCGAAGGGCTCGAAGCGCCGCGCCTGCACGACGAACAGGAACGGATCGTGGGGCGTCTCGACGGCGAAGCGGAAGCGCCCGTCGGGGCCGACCGCGGGCGGGACCGGGAGCTCCGCGCGCCAGGGCGGCCGGCTCCAGTCGATCGGCCCGCCCGGCCGCGTCACGGGCTCGCCCTGGTAGAGGTTCCCCAGATCCTCCGGGCTCGCCGCGCCCACGGAGACGCGCACCTCGCGCAGGGTCAGCGCCTCGCTGGCGGCCCAGGCCTCGTCCAGCTCGACCTGGCCCTCGATCCAGAACGGTCGGCTGCGCGGCACGACCTGCGTGCCCACGTCGACGCGTGCCTCCGGGCCGAGGTCGACCGCCAGGGGCGGCAGCGCGCAGGCGATCCGGCGCACGCCCAGCGGCTCGGCCGGGTCGAACGATGCGGTCAGATCGAGCGCGAGCGCGGCGCGCGCCAGGCCCGCGAGCGTGAAGCTCCCGTCGGCACTCGTGCGCGCCGTGTGCTCGCCGCAGGCGATCGGGAGCTCGACCCAGGGCACGCCCTGGGCGTCGACCACGCGGCCCACGAGCGTGCCGTCGCCCTGGGAGGGTGGCTGCGGAAGGCGCTCGCCGCCGGGAGTGGGACCGGGACCGGGAGCGTCGGGCGACGGCGTCTCGCCGCCGCGCACGGGCGGGCCCTGACCCGGCTCCACGCGCCGGACCTGGAACCACACGACGGCCAGCACGGCCAGGACGGCCAGCACGAGAGCGAGCCGCGTGCGCATCATGCCCGCGCTCCCGAGCGCACCGAGCGCACCAGCACGAGGACCACGACCCCGAGGAGCCCCAGCGCGAGCCCCGCCTCGAGCCCGCTCGGCGCGGGCGCCGAGTAGCGCCCGGCGTCGGTGTAGTAGGACCAGGCGATCACCAGCACGCCCGCCAGGCCCTCGCCCGCGACGAAGCCCGAGGCGCACAGGACGCCGCGCTCGAGCGCGCTCGCCTCGGTCTTGCCGCCGCGCTCGACGAAGCGCCGCACGAGGCCCCCGACGAAGATCGTCGCCAGCGTCGCGAGCGGCAGGTAGACCCCCAGCGCGAAGGAGAGCGCCGGCAGCCCGACCAGCGCCGCGCACAGCGAGAGCGCCCCGCCCATCGCCATCAGGTCCCAGGGCAGGCTCTCGCCCAGCACCGCCTCGACCATGGTCTTCATCAGGCGCGCCTGGGGCGCCGGGATGCCGCCCTCGCCGAAGCCGTCGCCGGTCCCGAGCAGGATCACGACGCCCGCCACGGCCCAGCAGGCCACCGCGGCCGCGATGAGCTGCCCGAACTGCTGCAGGGCCGGCGTGGCGCGCACGAGCTGGCCGGTCTTGAGGTCCTGCGAGATGTCGCCGGCCTTCGAGGCCGCCACGCACACCACCGTCCCGACCGTCAGCACCGCCGCGCGCGCGTCGGCCTCGGTCCAGCCGAGCAGCGCGAAGACCGCCGCCGTCCCGGCCAGGGTCACGAGCGCCATCGCGCTGGTCGGATTCGACGAGACGCCGATCACGCCCACCATGCGCGAGCTGACGGGCACGAACAGGAACGCGAAGAACGCCGCCCCGGCCGCCGCCAGCAGGCGCCGCTCGAAGGACAGCTCGCCCGCCAGGACGCCCGGCACGAAGGCCAGCAGGAACACGACCAGGGCGATGCCGGCGATCAGGATCCAGCCCGGCAGGTCGCGATCGGTGCGCTCGGCCGAGGCCTCGACGCGTCCGCCGCGCACGCCCGCCACGACCGCCGCCAGCGACTTCAGCATCACCGGCCCCGTGCGCACGACCGTCAGGAGCCCCGCCGCCGCGACCGCGCCCGCGCCGACGTAGATCAGGAACTGGTCGCGCGCCGCCTTGGCCGTCAGCGCCGGCGTGGCCGGCATCTCGCCCAGGTACGCCTGCAGCGCTGCCGGCACGTTCTCCAGCCCGAGCCAGGCGCCCGCACCGCCCGCGTAGGCCTTGGTGACGAGCGGATAGAGCACGAGCGAGGTGATGAAGCCGCCCACGACCATCACCGCCGAGGCGCGGAAGCCGATCAGGTACCCGACCGCCAGCAGCGCCGGCGAGAGCCGCACCGCCAGGCTCGCGTTGTTGCCGAAGCCCCAGGTCACGTCCTCCGGCAGGAGGTGGAAGCCGTCGAGGCCGAGCTTCACCGCCGCGCCGAGCGCGATCCCGATGAAGATCCACCGGCCGCCCGCGGCGTCGCCCTCGGTCGCGCCCAGCACCGAGGCGCAGGCGCGGCCCTCGGGGTAGGGCAGCTCCGCCTCGGCCTGCACGATCAGGAGCCGCCGCAGCGGCACCATCGCCAGGATCCCGAGCAGCCCGCCGCACAGCGCCAGGATCGCCACCTGGGTCAGGGCCGGGACCATGCCCCACATGAAGAGCGCCGGGATCGTGAAGATCGTGCCCGAGGCGAGCGACGAGCTCGCGCTGCCCACCGTCTGCGCGATGTTCGCCTCCAGGATCGTGCCGCGCAGGCGCAGCGCGCGGAACACCGCCACCGAAAGCACCGCGATCGGGATCGAGGTCGAGACCGTCAGCCCCGCCTTGAGCCCGATGTAGGCGTTGGCGGCCCCGAACACGACCCCGAAGGCGAGCCCGCACAGGAGCGCCTTGAGCGTGAACTCGGCCAGCGACCCGCGCGCGCCTCCGGCGTCCATGGCCCGGCAGTGAACGCTGCCGCGGCCCGCCGCGCAAGCAGCACCCGCCCCCCCCTGGGACCGCCAGGCTCCAGCCTGGCCTCTGTTCTTCCTCTGTCTCTCTTCCTCTGCCTCCGCGCCTCCGCGTCTCCGCGTCTTCTCACCGCGTCTCCGCGGTCGCTCTCCTCTCCACAGCGCGGGTTGCACCCGCAACCCAAGGGAGGCGCGCCCGATCCCGTCACGGGATTGCAGGGCCGACGTCTTCCAGAAGGGTTGCTGGTGGCGTCCGGCGTCGCCGGACGCGGTGAGCTACTA
>Ga0315910_10003721_pt1 | contig 12890 bp, 11 predicted proteins | sample EdamamesoilMG_FD_204470 | JGI IMG/M metagenome (GOLD analysis project Ga0315910, IMG submission 204470) | Garden soil microbial communities collected in Santa Monica, California, United States - Edamame soil | ecosystem: Environmental > Terrestrial > Soil > Garden | place: USA: California... | reverse complement strand
CGTGCACACCGTGTTCGTCGTGCGCCGCACGGCGAACGAGGTCGCCTGGGACGCGCGCCGCGACGTGTGGCTGCACGAGCTCTGCGCCCGTCAGGCGCCGGACTGTCCGCCCGAGCCCATGGACAGCGAGGACACGCTGTTCCTGCTGTACACCTCGGGCTCGACCGGCAAGCCCAAGGGCATCCGCCACACGACCGCGGGCTACCTCGTGGGCGCCTACCTCTCGACGCGCTACGTGTTCGACCTGCGCGCGGAGGACGTCTACTGGTGCACGGCCGACGTGGGCTGGGTGACGGGGCACAGCTACACCGTGTACGGACCGCTCGCCAACGGGGCGCGCGTGCTGATGTACGAGGGTGCGCCCAACACGCCCCATCCCGGTCGCTTCTGGGAGATGGTGCAGAAGCACAAGGTCAGCGTGCTCTACACGGCGCCCACGGTCATCCGCGCCTTCATGCGCTGGGGCGACGAGCACGTCACGCGCTTCGACCGCTCGTCGCTGCGCCTGCTCGGCTCGGTGGGCGAGCCCATCAACCCCGAGGCCTGGATGTGGTACCGCGAGGTGGTGGGCGAGGAGCGCTGTCCCATCGTCGACACCTGGTGGCAGACCGAGACGGGCTCGATCCAGATCACGCCGCTGCCGGGTCTCACGGCCACCAAGCCCGGCTCGGCCACGCACCCCTTCTTCGGCGTCGACGCGGCCGTGGTCGACGAGAGCGGCGTGGAGGTGGCCGCCAACCAGGGCGGCTACCTCGTGATCCGCAGGCCCTGGCCCTCGATGCTGCGCGGCATCTGGGGCGACGACGCCCGCTACGAGGAGACCTACTGGAAGCGCTTCGGCGGGCGCTACTACTTCACCGGCGACGGCGCGCGCCGGGACGCCGACGGCTTCTTCTGGATCATGGGGCGCGTCGACGACGTGCTGAACGTGGCCGGGCACCGGCTCTCGACCATGGAGATCGAGAGCGCCCTCGTCAGCCACGCCGCCGTGGTCGAGGCCGCCGTCGTCGGCCGGCCGGACGACCTGACGGGCGAGGCCCTGTGCGCCTTCGTCACCATCGGACCGGGCCAGAAGGCCAGCCCCGAGCTGGCCGAGGCGCTGAAGGAGCACGTGGCGCACGAGATCGGCAAGATCGCGCGCCCGGCCGACGTGCGCTTCGCCGACGCCCTGCCCAAGACGCGCAGCGGCAAGATCATGCGCCGCCTGCTGCGCGACGTCGCGGCCGGGCGCGAGGTGCGCCAGGACACGACCACGCTGGAAGACATTTCCGTCCTGGCGCGCCTGCGCGTGGACGAGGAGTAGGCCGTTCCATCGGCGCCGAGCGTGCGGACGATAGGGCACAGTTCCCCCGGATGAGCGAGCAGCTTCCGAGCCCCGAGCGGCCCCAGACCCGCGGCCCCGACCGGCGGCGCGCGCCCACGCCCCGCCTCTCGCGCTATGCCCTGTGGGGCGGGCGCCGCAAGGGCGTGCGCCGGCTCGAGGAGCGCGAGGGCAGCTTCGTCGACCGCTACGGCGCGCGCCTGTTCCTGCTGGTGCTGTGGGTGGCGCTCATGAACGTGGGCGACAGCTTCTTCACGCTCGTGCACCTGCAGGCCGGCGGGGTCGAGCTCAACCCGGTGGCCAAGCTCCTGCTGCAGACCGGACGCTGGAACTTCGTCTTCGCCAAGTCGATCCTGATCGCGCTGGCGCTGGTCGTGCTGGCCGTGCACAAGAACTTCCAGCTGGCGCGCATCGGCCTGTGGACCGCGGCCGGCACGTACACGGGCCTGGTCGTCTACCACCTGCTCCTGTTCCGCGTCGAATGAGCCGCCCGGCCCGAGCGAGGACGCGTCCGTGCGCATCGCGCGCGTGCTGACGCGCCTGAACCTGGGCGGCCCGGCGCGGCAGGTGCTGGCCTCGGATCCCCGTCTGGTCGCGCGCGGGCACCAGCTGCGCCTGTTCGCCGGCCGCAGCGACCCGGGCGAGGGCGACCTGTTCGACACCCTGCGCGGGCGCGGCCTCGACGTGGTGCGCATCGAGGGCCTGCGGCGGGCGCCGGCGCTCTCCGACCTGTTCGTGCTCGGGCGCCTGCGGCGCGAGCTCTCGGCCTTCGCGCCCGACGTCGTGCACACGCACGCCTCCAAGGCCGGGGCCCTGGGGCGGCGCGCGCTGCGCACGCGCGCCTTCGCGCGCACGGCGCGCGTGCACACCTTCCACGGGCACGTGCTCGAGGGCTACTTCCCGGCCCCGATCTCGGCGCGCCTGGTGGCGAGCGAGCGCCGGCTGGCGCGCGCGACCGACCGCGTGGTCGCCGTGTCGCACGCCACGGCCGACGACCTCGTGCGCCTGGGCGTCGTGGGCGAGGAGAAGCTGGTCGTGATCCAGCCCGGGCTCGAGCTCGACGAGCTCCTCGGCCAGACGCGCGACACGGCCGCCTCGCCCCTGCGGCGCGAGGTCGGAGCCGGCGCGGACGACGTCCTGGTGGGGGTGATCGGGCGCCTGGCCGAGGTCAAGCAGCCGCTGCGCGCGCTCGAGATCTACGCCCTCCTCGCGCGGCGCTATCCGCGCCTGCAGCTCGTCTTCGTGGGCGACGGCGAGCTGCGCCGGCCGCTCGAGCGCGCCATCCTGGCCCTGGGTCCCGAGGACCAGCGGCGCGTGCACCTCCTGGGCGCGCGCGCCGACATGCCGGTCGTCCTGGCCGGCCTGGACGGCGTGCTCCTGTGCTCGCGCAGCGAGGGTCTGCCCGTGGCGCTGATCGAGGCCGGGGCGGCCGGGCTGCCCGTCGTCGCCGCCGCCGTGGGCGGCGTGCCCGAGCTGGTCGCGCACGAGCGCACGGGCTGGCTCGGCCAGACCACCGAGGAGCTCGCCTTCGGCCTGGGGCGCCTGCTGGACGACCCCGTGGCCGCGCGCGCCATGGGCGAGCGCGCGCGCCTGCGCGTGGCCCACGCGCACGGAGCCGAGACGCTGGCGCGGCGCCTGGAGGAGCTCTACGGCCTGGTGTGCGCCGAGCGCGCGGCCAGCGGGGTGCCGCGATGAGCGCGGCGCCGGAGATCTCGGTCGTGATCCCGTCCTGGAACACGCGCGAGTACCTGGGCGAGTGCCTGCGCACCCTGGGGGCGGCCGACAAGCCGTCCACGGAAGTGATCGTGATCGAGAACGCCAGCGCGGACGGCTCGGCCGAGTTCGTGGCCGAGCACCATCCCGAGGTCCAGCTCGTGCGCAACTCGGTCAACGAGGGCTTCGCGCGCGGCTCGAACCAGGGCATGCGCCTGGCGCGCGGGCGCTACGTGCTGCTGCTGAACACGGACACCGAGATGTACCCGGACGCGCTGCGCCGGCTGTACGACTTCCTGGAGCAGAACCCGGCCTACGGCGCCGTCGCGCCGCGCCTCGTGCACCGCGACGGGCGCACGCAGAAGACGGTGCAGGACTTCCCCACGCTGTGGACGGCGCTGTTCTTCTCGACGCCGCTCGAGCGCTGGTTCCCGAACTCGCCCGAGCTGCGGCGCTACTACATGACCGGCTGGGAACAGGAGGACTCGCGCGACGTGGCCCAGCCGCCCGCGGCCTGCCTGCTCGTGCGCCGCGCCGTGCTCGACCAGATCGGGCTGTTCGACGAGGACCTGTGGCTGCTCTACAACGACGTGGACTTCTCCAAGCGCATGCACGCCGCGGGCTGGAAGACGCGCTACCTGGCCGAGGCCAAGGTCGTGCACCACGTGGGCGGCTCGACCTCGAAGTTCGCCGAGTTCGTCACCACCTGGCAGAAGGACCGGCTGCGCTACTACCGCAAGCACCACGGCCGCTTCGGGGCCTGGTGGCTCAAGGGCTGCGTGACCTTCACCTTCGCCGACTGGATCCTGCTCCAGTGGAGGAAGCGCCGGCGCGGCGAGCCCTTCGAGCTCGTGCGCCCGATGCTGGCGTACTACCGCAAGTTCCTGTGGATGTGAGCGCGCGGCCAGGCGTCGCGCTCGTCCTCGCCTAGAACACGTTGTACTGGAAGGGCGAGCTGCCCTGGTCGCCGCCGGCCCAGAAGTACAGGAGCGCCAGCCCCCCGAGCACGACCACGAAGGGGATCACGATCCAGAGCCAGTATTCCTTCAGGAACGCCTTCATCTCACTCTCCAACGATCACATGTTGTAGACGAAGGGCGAGGCGCCCTCGTCCGAGGCGAGGAGGTAGAGCAGCGCGAGCCCCCCGAGCACGAGCACGAAGGGGATCACGATCCAGGCCCAGTTCTCCCTGAGAAAAGCCTTCACGTCGTCGCTTCTCCGCCGTTCCCAGGATACCCGCTCCCGCCGCCCGGGGCGCAAGGCACCCCCGGGGGGCCGGAGGGCGCTAGAACAGGGTGTAGATGAAGGGCGCGATCAGGGGCGAGCTCGCGGCCACGACCAGGAGGCTCCCGATCGTCAGCAGCACCACGATCAGGGGCATCAGGTACCAGTGCCCGCGCAGCGTGAACGAGCGCAGGAGCTCCAGGATCGTGCCCAGGCGCCGGCCGAGCTTCCAGGCCACGAAACCCAGCACGCCCACGACGAACGCGCCCATGATCCAGGGCGCCCAGGTGTGCGGGATGAGGCGCACGAGCGCGCCGCCGCCGATGAGCACGGTGAAGACCGCCGCCAGCATGGCGCCCACGCCCAGGAACGACTTCGGCCTGGGCTCCTTGGGGTAGGTGACGCAGAAGCCCGTGCCCAGGACGAGCCACAGGCCCGCGAAGACGTAGAGCCAGGTGGGCACGCCGCCCGCCCGCGCGTGCGCGAGCTCGGGGATGGCGCCCTCGGCGCGCTTCCGGTGCTCGGGCGGGAACACCTCGCGCCGGTCGAGCTCGTCGTGCAGCCAGGTGGCGAAGGCGCGGTTGCCCTCGGCGTTGAAGTGCCACTCGACCGCCTCGGGGAAGTAGAGCTTCTCCTGCTTGTCGGCCTCGATCAGGTAGGCGCGCGGGTCGAGCGTCTCGATGCCGTGCTCGCGCGCCAGCTCGAGGAACAGGTTCACCGGGCGGTCCGGCGACCACTTGTCCGCCGGAACGCGGCCGGCGAGGCCGTGCTCCCAGGCGGCGAAGAACTCCCTCTCGGCCGGGTCGATGGCGCTCTTGCTCGGGATGGGCACGACCAGGAGGCGCGCGTCCAGGATGCGGCAGGCGTTCAGGAGGCCGAGCAGCGCGCCCTCGGTGCGGGCCAGCGCGTCCTGGAGCTCGGGCGGCGTGTCGTTCAGCAGCACGCCGAACTCGGGGTTCATCGGGCCGGGCCCGTTCATCAGGGCGCGCAGCTCGCCGCCCACGACGGACGCGAAGCGCGCCGTCGCGGTGGAGGAGAGCCAGCCCTTCTTCTTCGGCTGGGCCAGCGTGCGCTCCTCGGGCAGGCCGGCCGGCGTGAACATGGGCTTGGGCTGCCCGTTGCCCGCGTAGCTCGGCTGGCCGTTCCAGTAGATGTCGTTCTCGTACGGGAAGAGCAGCACGAGGTCGGGCTGGTAGGCCTTGCCGTTCTCGAGGAACCAGGCCACCTCCTGGTCGGTCGACCAGCCCTCGGTGCCCGTGTTGACCACGTCGATGCGCCGGTCCTCGCTCTTCCACCAGCCCTCGAGCTGGTCGACGAACAGGTCGCCGCGGTTCACCGTGTAGCCCAGCACGAACGAGTCGCCCAGGCACAGCACGCGGTAGGTGTTGGGCTCCTTGCCCGGCCCCACGCCCTCGTCGTCGCGCAGGCCGCTCTCGTTGATGTCGAAGTGGATCTTCTCGCCCGCCACGCGGCGCGTGACGTGGCGCTCGGGCACCTTGGACCAGCCCGTGACCGGATCGAAGCGATTGAGCGTGGCCGGCGGGGCGAAGGCCGGCATGAGCCGCAGGCCGAGCTCGAGCACGACCAGGCCGATCAGCACGCTGACGACGGCCGCCAGGAAGACGTTGAGGGCGCGCATGGGATCGGCCTAGCTCACCATCTGCGTCACGGAATCGCCCTCGTGGCGCAGGGCAAAGCGCGTCTCGGCGATCTTCTTCTTGGCCGCCGCGCGCACGACGAAGTTGTTGAGGAACAGGAAGTCCATGCCCGAGAGGCTGAAGGTGTTGAAGGCGTGGCTGGGATCTTCCACGATCGGCTCGCCCTTCAGGTTGAAGGAGGTGTTCATCACCACCGGCACGCCCGTCAGCTCGCCGAAGCGCTCGATCATGCGGTGGTAGGCCGGGCTGACGTCCTTGAACACCGTTTGAAGGCGGCCCGAGCCGTCCTCGTGCGTGATGGCCGGCAGCACCGAGCGCTTCTCGGGCCGCACGGGCGCGACGTAGAGCATGAAGCGCGCCGGGTGGTGGCGCTCGGCCTCGGGGATGTCGAAGAACTGGTCGGCCGCCTCGACCGTGACCGAGGGCGCGAAGGGCCGGAAGGCCTCGCGGAACTTGATCGTGGCGTTGAGCTTCTCCTTCATCTCCGGCTTGCGCGGGTCGGCGATGATCGAGCGCGCGCCCAGGGCGCGCGGGCCCCACTCGAAGCGTCCCCGGAACCAGCCGCACACCGCGCCGTCGACCAGGCTGCGCGCCACGAAGTCGTAGAAGGCCTCGTCGTCCTTCATGTACTCGTAGGCGATCGAGTTCTTGTCGAGGAAGGCCTTGATCTCGGCGTCGGAGTACTCGCTGCCCAGGTAGGGCGTGGTCAGGACCGGTCCGCGCGGCTGACCCAGCAGGTGGTTGTAGGCCCAGTAGGCCGCGCCCACCGCGCCGCCGTCGTCGCCCGGGGCGGGGTGCACGTAGATGTCGTCGAAGATGTGCTCCTGGTGCCAGATCTTGTAGTTGGCCACCGAGTTCAGCGCCACGCCGCCCGCCAGGCACAGGTTCTTGACGCCCGTCTCCTTGCGCAGGTAGCGCGCCATCGTGAAGAGCACCTCCTCGGTGACCTTCTGGATCGAGGCGGCCATGTCGCAGTAGTACGGATCGAGCGACTTGTCGCCTTCCTTGGGATCGCGCGCCGGACGACCGAAGTGCTGGCCGAAGGCCTCGGCCAGCGTCGTGTCGCGCGAGTAGTGGTAGGCGAAGTACTTCATGTCGTGCCACAGGCTGCCGTCCTGGCCGACGTGGATCAGCTCGCGGATCTTGTCCACGAAGCGCGGCTGCCCGTAGGGGTGCATGCCCATGAGCTTGTACTCGCCCTCGTTGATCTCGAAGCCGCAGTAGGCCGTGAAGGCCGAGTACAGCAGGCCCAGCGAGTGCGGGAAGCGCAGCTCCTTCAGGATCTCGATCTTGTTGCCGCGCCCGACGCCCATGGTGGCCGTCGACCACTCGCCCGCGCCGTCGACCGTGAGGATGGCCGACTCCTCGAAGTGCGAGGTGAAGAAGCTCGAGGCCGCGTGCGACATGTGGTGGTCGCAGAACAGGATCTTCGAGCTCGGGATGTCGAGGCGCTTCGACATCATCGACTTGATCCACAGCTTGTCCGAGATCCAGCGCTGCATCGACTCGCGGAACACGGCCGACGAGCGCGGGAAGGTCGCCATGGCCGAGAGCAGCATGCGCTCGAACTTGACGAAGGGCTTCTCGTAGAAGACGACGTAGTCGACGTCGTGGATCGTGATGCCGCCGCGCTTCAGCACGAAGTCGATGGCGAGACCCGGGAAGCCCGAGTCGTGCTTGAGGCGGCTGAAGCGCTCCTCCTCCGCGGCCGCCACGAGCTTGCCGTCCTGCACCAGCGCGGCCGACGAGTCGTGGTAGTAGAAGGACAGGCCGACGATGTTCATCAGTCCTGCCTCCGCGCGGCGCGCAGGGTCTCGTTGTGCGCGTCCCAGGCCCACCAGTTGCCGTTGCGGGGCCGCGCCAGGCGCAGCGGGTCGGCCACCATGCGGTAGACCAGGGCGAAGGGCCCCAGCACGAGGAAGTAGAGCAGCGTCAGGAAGATGCGCGAGAGCATGCTCCCGAAGCGCTCGGAGAAGACCACCAGGGACCGCATCGGCTGGGATAGGTGACGGAAACGAAGGCTCGGAGCCGTTCGGGGGGGAGGCGCGCCCTTCATCGGTCGTGGGCCCGCCGGAGCTACAGCGCCTCGGAAGCGCAGGGGATGCGGATTCGTGGTGGGGGAGATCCGAGGCGCGGGGAGTGTAGCGCACGCCCCCTGCGCCCGCCCCCGGCCGGATCTCCCCCCTACTGGAAGGCCCGCGGCCCCCCCCGTAGGCTCCGGCCGATGTCCCTCGGGGCCACCTCCACCGTCGCCCCGCTGCCGGCCGCGCGCGCGCCCCACGGCCCCTGGATCCTGGCCGTGCTCCTCCTGGCCGTCCTTCCTTCGGTCGGGACCCTGCGCGCCCCGTGGATCGCGGAGGACGCCGCCATCCTGGCCCAGGCCGGACGCTCGGGCCCGTGGGCGGACTGGACGCGCCCCCAGTACGGGCTCGAGATCGTGCGCTGGTGGCGGCCGGTGGTGAGCGCGACCTGGGACCTCCAGGAGCGCTGGACGGGGATCGATCCGCTGCCCCTGCGCCTCTTCAACCTGGCCCTGCACGCGGGCACGGCGCTCCTCGCCGGCGCGCTCGTCCTGCGCCTGGGCGCCGGCCGCGCGGGAGCCTTCCTGGCGGGCGCCTTCTTCGCGCTCGCGCCCGAGCAGGGCGGCACGGTCACCTGGCTCTCGGGGCGCACCGACCTCCTGTCCGCCTTCCTGCTCGCGGCCAGCGTGTGGGTGAGCCTCGGGCGGAGGACCTGGTGCGCGGCGCCGCTCGCCTTCCTCGCCAGCGCGGCCAAGGAGTTCGGCCTGCTCGCGCCGGCCTGGAGCGCGCTCGCCGCGCGCGCGCGCGGCGAGTCGTGGCGCACGGCCGCCGCGCGCGCCGCGCCGGGTTGCGCCGGCGTCGTCGTCGCCCTCGCGCTGCGCCAGCACGCCCTGGGCACGCTCACGGGCGGCTATCCCGCGGCGAACGTCGCGCTCGGCGTCGGCCTCCCGCTCGCGCTGCGCGGTCTTCTGGCCTCGACCTGGTTCTCCTGGACGCTCGTGCTGGCGGCGGGGGCGGCGGGGGCGGCCCTCGGCAGCCTGCGCGCGCGCGCCTGGCCCTGGGCGCTCGCGTGCGCGGCCCTGGCCTGCGCTCCGCTGTACCCGCTGCTCGACGACGGCGTGCTCGAGGCGCAGAACCGGCGCCTGTTCACGGTGGCCGAGCTCGGCCTGGCGCTCGCCGTGGGGCTCGCCCTCGCCCAGGTCCCGCGCCGGCGCAACGCGGCCATCGTGCTCGGCCTCGCGCTGTGCGGCGCGCGCGTCGTCCCGGCCTGGCGCGACACGCACGAGTGGGCGCGCGCGGCCGAGTTCGGCGAGGAGCGCGTGGCCGCCGCGCGCGCCGCCGTCGCGGGCGCGCCCCCGGGCTCGGGCCCCGTGCTCGTGCCGGGCTTCCCGGTCAGCTGGGAGGGCGCCTACTGCCTCGGCTTCGGCCTGCCCGACCGCTTCCGCGCGCCGTTCCCCGCCAGCGCACGCCCGATCTGGCCCCTGCGGCCGATGTTCCTGAGCGCGGCGAGCGAGCGCGACATGCTGACCGCACCGCGCGCGGACGGGACGATCTGGCCCCTCGACGACCCGCGCACGGTGCCCGCCCTCGCCGTGGCCGACGAGGACGGCGCGCCGCTCACGGCGCTCGTCCTCGATCCGACCGCCCTGGGCGATCCCACGGCGCGCGTGCCGGCCCTCGTCGTCGCCGGCGGTCCTGCCCGGGCGCGCCTGGAGCTCGTGCTCTACACCGAGGACGGCTACGAGCCCTTCCCCGGCGGCGCGCTGGACGAGCACGGCGGGTGGCGCCTCGACGCGCGCGCGCTGCTCGCGGCGAGCTACGGCATCGCGGCCTCGGCGGCGCTGACGCACGCGGCGGACCTCGGCGCGCGCTCGGCGCGGCTCGAGCTGCGTGCGCTGGACGAGCGCGGCAAGGTGCTCGCGGCGAGCGCGTGGATCGAGCTCTCGTGGCCGGAGGACGGACACGTCCGCTGAGGCCGCGCAGAGGCCTCAGCGGACGACGATCTTGCCCTTGAACACCTCCGAGTAGCCCGTGCGCGGGTCCTGCTCGTTGTAGATCTGGTCGCCGTCCTCGTCGCGCCAGATCACGATCTCGAGCGGCGTGCCGGGCTCGAGGCTCGAGACGACGAAGGCCATGTCCTGCACGCTCTGCAGCCAGCGCATCTGCGTCCAGCGCGGCCGGCGCACGCCGCTCAGGATGTCGCCCGCCTGCAGGCCGGCCTGGCCCGCCGGGCCGCCCTCCTGCACCGACGTCACCTGCAGGAAGGGCGTCTCGCCCAGCGCGCCCGTGCGCAGGACCTGCAGGCCGAGCCCCAGACGCTCGAACAGGAAGCCGTCGACCTGGTTCCAGCCCGTGAGCTTGAACTCGCGCTCCGCGCTGCCGCGCGCCACGCGCAGGGCCACTTCCTTGCCGGGCTGGATCGAGAGGCGCACGCGCCGGTACACGTCGCGCGCATCGCCGTCGACCTGGGTCAAGAGGTGTCCGGCCAGCGCGCGCAGCCGGTCGCCCGTCTGCAGGCCGGCCTGGGCGGCCGGGCTGTCGGGCTCGACGCGCGAGATCGAGAGGTCGTTCTCGTCCACGTCGAAGCCGAGCCACGCGCGCGCCTGGTCGAGCGAGAGCAGCTTCTCGGCCAGCACCTTGCGCACGTGCGCGACCGGGATGGCGAAGCCGATGTTCTCGGCCATGCCCTGCATGGCGCTGTTGATCCCGATCAGCTCGCCCTCGATGTTGAGCAGCGGCCCGCCCGAGTTGCCCGGGTTGATCGAGGCGTCGGTCTGGATCAGGTTGCTGAACACCTGCCCCTCGCGCGTCTGGATCTCGCGGTGCAAGCCCGAGACGATGCCGGTCGAGACCGTGTGCGAGTGGCGGAAGGCGTTGCCGATGGCGATCACCGTCTCGCCCAGGATGGGGTCGCTCTCGCACAGCGTGATCGTGTGGAACGGCTCGTCGCCCTCGATCTTGATCAGCGCCAGGTCGTTGTCCGGGTTCTGCGAGATGATCACGGCCGGGTAGACGCGCGGGTCGTCGGCCGGGTCGAAGGTGACCTGGATCGTGTTCGCGCCCTGCACGACGTGGTTGTTCGTGATGATGTAGCCGTCCTCGAACAGCACGACGCCGGTGCCGGCCGAGGGCTCGTCGCGGTAGCCGTACCAGGCGCGCGTGCGGATCTCGCTCGAGATCGAGACCACGGCCGGCTTGACGCGCTCGACCACCTCGACCACGGGCGTGCGCCGGCGGTCGCTGGCGAGCTCCTGGGCCCGGACGGAGGGAACGAGCGCGGCCAGGAGGGCCAGGGAGGTCGGGAAGGTCGGCATGGCTGGGCTACGGGGGCCCGGCGCGACCTGTGAGCGGGGGCGTGCCGCCGGTTGGTGGGCCGTAGTGGACTTGAACCACTGACCTCTACGATGTCAACGTAGCGCTCTAGCCAGCTGAGCTAACGGCCCACGACCCCGTGTCGAAAACGGGGCCGAGGAGGGTAGGCAGCCAGGCCGTGCCCCCTCAAGGGTTTTCCCCGAAACGTCCCCAGCCATGGAACGAGCCCGCGCGTGAAGATCGGAGTCCCGACCGAGATCAAGGCCCAGGAGAACCGCGTCGCCCTGACCCCGGCGGGAGCCGAGCGACTGGTGCACGCCGGACACAGTGTGCTCGTGCAGAGCGGCGCCGGCATCGGCAGCGGCTTCCCGGACGAGATCTACACCAAGGTGGGCGCGACCATCGCGCGCTCCGCGGCCGACGTGTTCGCCAAGGCCGAGCTGATCCTCAAGGTGAAGGAGCCGCTGGCGACCGAGTGGCCGCTCCTGCGCGAGGGCCAGACCCTGTTCACGTACCTGCACCTCGCCGCCTCGCGCCAGCTCACGGAGGAGCTGCAGAAGACCGGCGCCTACTGCTTCGCCTACGAGACGCTCGAGGTCGAAGGCGAGCTGCCGCTGCTCACGCCGATGAGCGAGGTGGCCGGGCGCATGGCCATCCAGGCCGGCGCGAAGTACCTGGAGAAGGCCCACGGCGGCTCGGGCATCCTGCTCGGCGGCGTCCCGGGCGTGAAGCCCGGCAAGGTGCTCGTCATCGGCGGCGGCGTCGTGGGCATCAACTCGGCGCGCATGGCGGCCGGCCTGGGCGCGGACGTGACCGTGATGGACACCAACCTGAAGCGCCTGCGCTACCTGGACGAGGTCCTGCCGCGCAACTGTCACACGGTGTACTCGACGCCGCTCGCCATCCGCGACCACCTGCCCACGGCCGACCTGGTCGTCGGCGCCGTCCTGATCCCGGGCGCGGCCGCGCCCAAGCTCGTGCGGCGCGAGGACCTGAAGAACATGGCTCCGGGCAGCGTCATCGTCGACGTGGCCGTCGACCAGGGCGGCTGCGTCGAGACCTGCAAGCCCACCACGCACGCCAACCCGGTCTTCACGGTCGACGAGGTGCTGCACTACTGCGTGGCCAACATGCCCGGCGCCGTGCCGCGCACGAGCACCCTGGCGCTCACCAATGCCACGCTCTTCTGGACGCTGCAGCTCGCCACCCACGGCCCGATCGGGGCCGTGAAGAAGAGCAAGCCCCTGGCCACGGCCGCCAACGTGCTGGCCGGACGCGTCACCTGCCGGGGAGTGGCGGAGGCCTTCGGTATGGAGTACGTGCCGGCCGAAGAGCTGGCCCCCCGGCTCTAGCCCCTGGGCGAGCCGGCTCCGTGCTCACGGCCGACAACACCCCCGATCTCGGCGCCCTGCTCGTGCTCGCCCTGGTCCAGGGCGTGACCGAGTTCTTGCCGGTCAGCTCGGACGGGCACCTCGTGCTCGCGCAGACGCTCCTGGGCTTGACCGGCTCGCACCTCGCGGTCGACGTCGCCCTGCACATCGGGACATTGATGGCGGTGCTGGTCGTGTTCCGCCGCGACCTCCTGGATGTGGCGCGGCGCGCGCTCGCCGGCGACGCGCGCGAGGTCGGGCTCCTCGCGCT
>Ga0315910_10003719_pt1 | contig 12894 bp, 13 predicted proteins | sample EdamamesoilMG_FD_204470 | JGI IMG/M metagenome (GOLD analysis project Ga0315910, IMG submission 204470) | Garden soil microbial communities collected in Santa Monica, California, United States - Edamame soil | ecosystem: Environmental > Terrestrial > Soil > Garden | place: USA: California... | reverse complement strand
CCTTGGCCGTACGACTAGTACCTTCGATCCCTGGTCTCCTCCTGATAAGGTCTACAGGGCTCCCAACCTAGCACGCGAGGTCTGTGAGCGATGTCCAGTTCGCAAGGAGTGTCTCATCGCAGGCATTAATGGCGACGAATGGGGTGTGTGGGGCGGTCTAACACGACGCGAGCGGACCGCGTTGAAGCGACCACGCAACCGTGTAAGATGCCCAATCTGCGCGGGTAAGTTGATCACCGAGAGTGGTGATCGACTCGACGTCTGCGTGTCATGTGGCATCTCGTGGCGTCGTCATCGAACGCAGCAGTCATAGCCTACGGTCGGTACGTCGCCATCCACGATACGGGTATGTCGGACCACGTTTGCGTCTCGGTACCATTATCATCAGTTGCGAACAGGAACATCGTGAACTGCGAGTCCTGAATGCTAATCGCACGTGATCCCCAACGAGCCACCACACCCGCACCTGAGTCGATGTTCGTGACCACCATGGGACGCGACGGGAACGTGATCCCGTACGGAATGATGACTGTATGCGATGCTTGATTTGTGAACGTGATGAGTTCAGTGCCGGTCACGGTCCAGTCGGTCAAGTCGGCGACGTCCGATGTGACGGCCGCGATGTCTCCCGTGTTCGTCACGACATCGGCAGCGGTCGCGTTCGCCAGGGCCTCGACGCTCGCCATCGTCGTGTCCACCTGGACGGCCAGGATGGGACTATCACCCATCACACCACCCGTCAACGTCGTACCCGGGAGTGACGTCGGTTCCTCGTAGTCGAAGCCATAATTCGGCGTCTGTGGCATGATGCTCCTACACGAATGTCGATGTGAAGTACGTGAGTGATAGCTGGACAGTATCGTTAGTACGAATGGACGAGTTACTGTGTGCATCAGTGATCACAGCCACGCCGCTGGTAGACAACTGCCATGACCCCGATGTGATGAATCCTCGATAAATTGAGTACTGTTCGCGGTCGGGATGTACATTGGTGGAATCGATGGAGAACATTTCAGGGTCACCAACGATGTTACCCGAGCTGTTCGCGTTGATGTCCGAACCGGTTCGCTCTAGTTGCACGTGGATCGAGACGACCGGTCCCCACTGACGTGCGCTCGACCCCAAATTATCCCAACCACTGGCGGTCGTGATCGAGAGGCTCTGCCAGCCGGTGTCGCTCGGGGTCGAGCTCTGCAGTGCGGCGACGTCGCCGCTGTTCGCGGTGACGCGTGCATCAATGTTTGCGACGACCAGCTCGACCTCCTCCGCGAGAATGTCGGCAGAGCCGTCAGCGTCACCAGTGAGAGTCGTTCCCGGCTTCGACTGCGGCGTCTCGTAGCTGAAGCCATAGATTTGTGTCTCGGGCATTACGTCACTCCTACGTGAACGATCGTGGACTGCCGCGTCGCAATGCGAACCGCGGTGTTGACATCCAGAGGTATGGATGCACGCTTCGTGATGTGCGTCTCGCGCGTACCGTCATTGTACACCACTCGCATGACATCATACGGACGTGCCCCTGGATTTGGCACCGTGCTCAGTCCGACGTCATACGGCGCACCCAGTGACTGCCGGAGTAGGTTCACCGCGGCGTTCTCGGCCTGCAGTTGCGTGGTGATGAACGGCGACGAGTAGAAGCGCGGGATCCGGCCGAACGGTCCGCCGAAGAACGTCGGGCTCGACTCTTGCGCGTCGAACGCCATGGCACGGACGGGCTCGAGACTGTCGGCACCCTCACCCGTCACGACGACCGCGTTGTACACATCATTACGCGATATCGTCCGGTCGGCATTCACCATGACGCCACGTGAACCGGCGTCGACGGTCCACATGATTGTGTTCTCGTCGGGCGCGGTCCGGATCTCCAACTGACCAATGTCATTCCAGTAGAAGATCTTCCCAAGCCCCTCAGCGAGGGTCTTCAACACCTCGAAGCGTGACTCCTCCGATATGAGTGACCGGCCGATCTGCGCGAGGTTCGAGTCGTCATCGTAGATGATCTCCGCCAAGGGGTACACCTCGCGTACGATCTCGTCGATGATGTCACCAACGCTCGTGCCCTGAACCCACTGGCGAGGTTGCGTGAACCGCGACTCGATCAGTGTGGCCATGCGGTCTTCCAGGGAGAGCGTTAGTGGCCCCCTGGCGGCATCTGACTGCCCGGTCTTACTGATCCGGTAGTAGCCCAAGGCCGACCACAGCACGCCCGTAGCGCCCGTCTCGACGCCTCGCGCGAGGAACACCTCGTTGCCGTAGGGGCCGAGTCGCAACTGGTTCGCGCGCGGCCACTCGCCGATCACCGTGATGTCGCCGGTAGCCCTGACGTCGGCGGTCGCGTCGAATTCAACGCCTCCGCCGGTGATCAGCAGATCGACGCCCGTCGGGTCATCGCCTGTCTGGAAGCCGTCCACGCTGACGACACGGAATCGTGCCGTGTGTGAGCCGCGGACGAGCGGCGCGAAGTCGGATACGGTGGCCACTACGACTGCCGTCCATACAAGCGGTCAAGGCCAATGTGCGTCGTTCCGCCTCCGGTATTGCGCGCCTCAAGCTGAAACTCAACTTGTCCGCCCGGATCGAATCCTGCACCGAAGTTTGGCATTGAGAATGTTCCACCTTGCGTGCCGGTACCACTTGCACCTGTGAAGTCACCGGTGCCGTAATTCACGCGGATACGCCACTCGGCCGAGCCGGTGGCGATCACGTTCACGCCGTACGCGATAACTGGGTGGTAGACGGGGTTGAATCCGCGCCAAATCGGCGTGAAGCTTGCCGATGTGGTCGCCGGAAGATACGTCGTTCCACTCTGTCGTGCATTCGACGTCGGGAACATGTTGTATGGAATCCACGGGTCCGCCATTCCAACACCACTGGTCGCGCCGTTTGTGGAGAACATCTCGTTCCCCGCCTGGTCAAAGATCCGAAAGTTCTGCTCACCTACTGATCCCTCAGTACGAAAGATATCTTGACCGTCACGGTACGACATTGCGAGACGTTCACCGTTAAGAGTGCGAAACGCCGACTGACCATCGGCACCGCCGTAGTGGAGGATCCAGAGAGGGTCACCATCTGCTTCCTTACCGAAGAATGCCAGTGAATACCCCTGCTCAGTAACGAACCGAAAGATCTTCGCAGTAACGTTGAGATCCGCGACGAACTCGCCGGGGTTCGACAACTTTCCGATGATCCACCACGAGCCGACGCCCTTGGCGTTCTCCGGCGCCCACCCGAGCATACCGACGACGTCGCCCTCACGAATGGTGAGCGCGCTGATGCCCTCCACCATAGCGACATCGGTCAGCGTAATGCCACGCCACTCGATCTGGTTGCTAAGTAGCTCGTTGTCCCATGACAACACGCGTCCCTGCGTGAACTGGACACCGGTCGACGGCGGTGGTGTGATCAGTGCCGCGAGCTCATTGTTGATCCGATCTGACATGTCACTCCCTACGATCCGAACGAGCCGATACTACCACTGGTGAGCCAGAGGTCTTGCCACGTTGGCCACGTCGCCCAGACGGTCTCCCACGTCCCCTCGGGTCCGATGATGTCCCACAGTTGCTGCCAGGTGATCGTGGTCGGAATGATGTTCGCGACGTCCGCCGCGGCGACCTTCGTGAACGCGACCGTCCAGAGCCAGATGGGTTGTCCGTGAACCGAGTGCGCCTGCACCGAGCCACTCGGCACGACGTAGCCACTGGGTGTTCCCGAGTACGTACCGAAGTGACAGTCGTCATCGGTGTCTCCGGGTGGCTGCAGTAGAAGCACACCGCCGTACGTCAGCAAGGCCTTAATGCCTCGGTTCTCGTCCTCCGACCGCGTGACGAACGTGAGGTTGAACGTCGCGGACGAGCCTACGTCGGTGATCGCGAGTATCTCGTGACGACCCTTGATGTTGAAGAAGCCCGCGCGCGAGTTGCGCGTCAGTGCATCCCAGTCCTCGCAGTCGATGGGCTGGTTGAGCGACGGGTACGTCACCGACTTCAGCATGGTGCGCGCCTCCACCGGTGTGACCGTGCCGGTCGCGCCGACATTCGGTGGAATCGTGAACAGCTCCATGGGACCGAAGCGCAGCTCCGCGGGTTCATCACCACCCTTGTTGGCACGAACGTGAACGCTATTACCGATCGTAATGTCGGTGTCGGATGCCGACACTTGCCAGCTCGTCGGCTCGGGTGATCCTTCTTGCCACGCGCGCATCTGCAGCAGCGAACCGTTCACACGGAAGCGGACGTGCCAGGGAATGTTCGGTATCCACTCGTCACCGACCTCGACCGTGCTTGAGAGGGTCGTGTAGGTGCCACCGACGGTCTTCGCGATGCGAATGAAGACATCACGTGGTCCACCGAGTGTGCCACCGTCGTCATCTTCAAAGAACAGTTGTCCCTCATAGTAGTCATTAAAGCTTGACGCGCGCAGGCCGACGTTGAACTCGATGAGGCTGTCGAGCGTGTTACCGGGATAGCTGGCCGACCAGGTGATCTCTGCGTTCTCTGCGCCGGGAATATCATCGGTGATCATCTCTGCGATGAATCCGTTGGGAACCACCGTCTCGATGACGCCCATGCCGTTGTCGACGTAGATCGAGAAACCCGATGATGAACCACCGAGGAACCATTCTTGCCCAGTGTCGGCGGTGCCCCAGTCAATCCAGTTGATCGGCGCGAACTCGATGATCTCGGCGTCACCGTTGATCGTCCAGGTGTTGCCTATGCCGTCAACGAAGCTCGTGTCACCCGGCGTCTCTCCATTGAAGTCGGGATTTGCGTTGTATGCACCAATGTTGATCGAGTCTCTCATGGCGACCTGATGTACGAGACCGTCAAGCATGCCGTTGGTGCCATTGTCCCACGACCCGATCTCCAGGGGGGCCGTTCCCGAGTACATCGAGCCGGTGTTCGTTGAGCGCGTGTCACCAAGTTGCGTCCAGTTGTTCAACCCAGTGGACGAGTAGTACGGCAGCGTGTAGAACTCGACGTCGCCCGTTGACGCATCTCGTGTCATCCGGACCGCCAGTCGACCCGAGCCGACCGGGACGGGAACCGTCGACTGCGTGATCACCTCGGTCGCATTGGTGCCATCGGTCGTGAACCGGAACCCAATACGGCCGTCATCCTCAAGCAAGAGCAGGTACGATCGCTCGTCACCGGTGAACGCCCACTTTCCCACAAGACCACGCTGCTCACCAAACCACGAGTCGAGCGTTGCGTCAAACGCGATGTCGATGTCGCCGGTGATGTCGACGTTCATGCCGTCGGGTGTCGTCGCGTTCGAGCCGGAGTTACCGGTGAGCTGTAGTGCCGCTCCCGTCGGGTACGTGCGATTGAACGTGTCGACGAAGCTCGCCGCGAGCACGCGGTACCGGTTGACGACGTTCGGTGTGTACTCGTAGTCGTCGACGACCGTGACACCGTCATCCCCCATGGCCCCGCCACCACGGACATCGGTCCACGCCGGCTGCGCGTCCGTCGATCGCTGTAGGCGGTAGTGCACACCGGACGTCGGGTCCTCCAAGGTGATGCGAACGCGTCCCAGGTCGGGTAGGTACACTGCATCAAGCGTCGCCATTACCGGTTCCTCCTCGTACCCGCGCGTGCGCGTCGCAGCATGGTCTCGTTGTGTTGATCGATCTGTACGTCGACTATATCGGTCAACTCACGGTCGCCGATGTACACGCGAACGACGATGTCTTCCTGACCAGTCACTGGGCCACTGGGAGCTGACTCGCCGTCGGTCCCGGTCCGCGCATCCATGACCGCTCGTCCCAACGCTGCGGCCAGTAGGTCGGTCGTGCGTGGGTCCTCCAGGGGGAGGATGGCCTCGTTCGGGTCGAGGTGCGCGAGGCCCTCTCCCATGGACATACCACCGACCTGCAGCCGTGGGATGTTCGGCGTAGAGAGCGTGAACCCACCGAACTCGCCAAGTGGACCCATGTCGACGCTTGGCACTGAGAACGATAGGTTGTTCCACGCGTCGATGATCGAGTTGATCGCACCCTTGAAGGCATCCCAGATGCCGTCCCACATTCCCGAAACTGCGCCGCTGATGCGATCCGGTATGCTGCCGAGGAAGTCGATGAAGCTGTCCCAGCCGGACTCGATGTCATCGAGCACTCCGGAGATGAAGTCGCCAACGGCCGAGATCCCATTCTGGATCGGTTCAAAGACGTTGTCCTGGATGAAGTCCTTGCCGATCTCCAGGGCGACCTGGAACCGGTCCCACGCCTCCATGACGTTGTCGACAGACGTGGTCCACATGTCCTTGAAGAAGTTGAAGATGCCGACGAGGACGTCGACGATCGTCGTGAAGAAGTCCACGAACCCCTGGATGGCATCGGTGAGCACCGTCGCGAAGAGCTCCGCGAGGAACTCGATGATCGGGATCAGCACCGGTATGATGATCGTCTCGACGACCCAGAGGAGGATCTCACCCAACACTTCAAAGATCGGTACGAGGATCGTCGCGAGTAGGTTGCCGAGCATCGCCAGTAGGTCAAAGATTGGCGTCAGTGCCTCGAACAGTGGCATCAATGCCGCGAGTAGCGTGGTTAGGATCGGTGAGAACGCCGCGAACAGTTGCGTGATGATGTTAAGGACCGGAACCGCGACGGCCGCGAAGATGTTCAGCAACGACGTCACGATCGGCATGACCGCGTTGATCGCGGTGACCAGCACACCACCGATCATCTGCGCGAGCGACACGATCGGGTCGATGAGCGGCTCGATCGCGTCGGCGACCGCAGTCAGCAAGGGCGCGAGCGCGGTGAGCAGCTCACCGGTGATCTCCGCCAGGGGGCCGATGAGTGGCGCGATCGCGGACACGAGGGCGCTGATGCCGCCGATGATCGGTGGCAACGCGGGGCCGATGCCCTCGAGAATGTCGCCGAACATGCCGCCGATTGTGTTGAACGTCTCGAAGAGCGTCGTCACCGTGTCGATGCCCTCGGCCGACGTCAAGAACTCCTCGATCGCGCCAAGTGCCTGGCCAAAGACACCGAGAATGTTGCCACCGGTGTCTGATGCAATGCTGCCGATCGCCCCGATGATACCTACGATCGGCGAGAGAATGTCGCCGAGTGCTTGGAACACCGCCAGTGCATTCTCGACCCACCCCACCGCCTCACCCGACTCCGTCGCCGCGGAGATGAAGTCGGCGAACTGCTGAATGAGCGACGCGAGTCCCGCACCCGCTTCCTCACCGCCGAACGCCGTGTTGATGGCGGTACCGAGGTCGAGGAGTGCGGTGAAGAGGTTCGCCACCGGCTCTGAGATGTTCGCGATGATGGCGTTCAACGTACTGAACGATGACGACACGAAGTCGACGCCGGTACTGGATGCCGCGATGTTCAGCAGACCATCAACGATGTTGCCCATGCCGGTAGCCGCCGCCGTCGCGCCCTCGGTGAGTGGACCGAGTAGCGCGTTCCCCGCGGCGGTGATACCGGCCGCCATACCGTCGAAGAAACCTTGCTGCGCTGACTGCTGCAGTTCGGTCATCGCGGGAGTAAGATCGCGAAACGCCTGCGCCGATGCTTGCGCTGACGGCGCGAGTCCCTCCATGGCGGCGTCGAAGTCCTCCGCACTACCGAACGCGGCCTCGAACGCCTCGCCCATACCCTGCGTCGCCAGCTGGAGGGTACCGATCGCGGCGGCTCCGACGCCGATCGCAGCAGGCAGTCCCGCCACGATGCCGACCGCCGGAGCCGCCGCGGCGGCAAACTGCACCAGCGCGGTAGCCGCCGCACCCGCGGCGCTCGCGAGCGCGGTGAACCCCGCGATCGGCAGTCGGACGCCGGTGATCGACGAGAGGAACCGCGCGAACGAACCCTCACGGTCGGCGTTGACGTCGATGTCGATGCTGGGTGGGTCGGCACGTCTGACGGCATCGTCGACCTCATCATCAACCTGCCGTGGATCCACGTCCACGTCGAGGTCGATGTCGCCAGCGACATCACTGAAGCTGTTGGCGACGCGTCTGGCCGTTCGCTCCGCGGACTTCTCGATGTCCGAGAACGCCGACGTGAAGCTCGACTTCATCGACTTCGTCGCGTCGTCGACGCCCTTCTTCAGCTCCTTGCCGAACTTGGAGAAGTCGGGCAAGATCTCGACGAACGCGCGATCGAGTGGACCGGCCACGGCGACTCCTTATGATGGCACGATGTTCGAGACTAGTCTACCGTCATCAACGCTTGCCACCACCACGTGATGTCAGTGTCTTACCCGCCGCCAGGGTCGACATCGTCGCCGCATCACCAGAGCCGTACCACGACGGTCGCGGAGGAAGGCGACGTCCTCGCTGAGCGGTTCCCCTGGTGGATCCGGTCGAATCAACACGCTCGATGTTCGAACCGCTCGAGTCGTCACTCGTGGCTTGATTGAGTTGACGTTGTGTCCGTCTCCGAATCCACTCGCCCTTGGCTTTCTCAAGATGCCCGTTGAACTCGTCGCGACCCTTCTTGTCGAGGTTCCGCGTCGCGAAGTAGTAGATGAGGTTCAGCCAGCGGTCACTCGGCAACTCCAGGGGATCGACACCGCACGACACGCACCACCCGTCGAACGAGGGCCACACGTCATCGCGTGTTACCCAGGAGTGGAGGAGGACGACTTCTGGGTAGCTCCTTTTCCCGAGGACTGCTCCAGAATGTACTCGGTCACCTCGATGAACGTCTCGTAGTCCAGGGGATTCGGCGTGAGACCGAAGAACCGCGCGTTGAACGTCTCGAACGACGCGTCATCGAGGATCTTCGAGAACATGTCGAGCATGACGTCGGCGACGGACGAGGTCGAGCTCTGCTGGGCCTCCTGCATGCGCGACTGGATGTTGGCGAACTCGAAGAACACAGCCGCGGGCAGCGCGGGCCGCAACTTGAACACGTCATCATCGATCATGAACGACACGGACTTCTTACGGGTGGTGAACTGCTGCATATCGTCTCCTAGACCTAGAATTTCGCCATACCACGCTCGAGGCCGTCGACCAGGAACGGGTTCGCGGCCATACCCGGATGCATGACCGACGTTGCGAATACCATACCATCTGGACCGCGCCACGCGAGTACGCTCGCGTTCTTCGGGGTGATCAGGTGTGGACCGGTGCCCTCGTGAATGAAGATCGAGTAGAACACGTCGGTGCCGATCCGCACCGCGGGTCCTCCGCGGTACGTGAACTCCTTGATCTGAATCGAGTTCCGCAACCGGCCGGTGTCGATGCGTCGTGGTGGCTCGTTCAGCCGTTGCTTCGCCGCGGTCTGCGTGGCCAGGCCGCGCACGAGCATCCCGCGACGAATGCCAGGCGAGTTGTTCAAGAATGACTTCACCTGGCTCGCACTGACGCGGTGTCTGATGTTGACCTGGGCCACAGTTCCTCCCTAGCTGATGTCGCAAGGGTAGCAGCCGTTCTGCATCGCGATCGTGATCGGCAGCTCCGACCCCTGGCACATCCCCATAGGTCCGACGAACGTCTGTCGCCCGATCGTGAAGTCGAGGATCTCCTTCGTTCCGTTCGGCAGTCGTGTCTTCACAGCCTCCGTGAGACAGCAGATGACACCCGCACGGACCGCCCACGCGTCCTCAACAGAGATACGTGCAGCGGCGTCGAGGTCCTCGCACGACGGTGGTCCGTCATCGTCGCCGATCGGCGCGCAGCGCAGCATCGACACGGTCATGTTCCAGGTGAACACGGCCGGCCCGCAGTTGCGGCGACCGTTCGCTGTTGTGACGTCGGGAAAACTCTCGGCCTCGCCACCGTCCTGCAGCGCGACGATGAGCTGGCCACACTCGCAGTCGTCCCACGCGATGGCCCCGACGTGCACGCAGCGGCGTGGCGGGAGTCCCTCGGTGGTACCCGCCAGGTACGGCTCGACGCACTCCTTGACCATCACCGCGAGCTCATACGCGGCGAACGGGTTCGCGTTGCTCTGCCCCATCAGGTTCCCACCCGCCGCTGCCGCGGCCCGTCGATGTTGTAGATGCTGGCGATGCCGGTGTTCGTCGGGTTGAACGTCTTGATGAACATGTCCGACCACTTGAGACCGATGAGGCCGTTCGTGAACGCCGTCGCGGCGTCGAAGAACACCTTTGTGACCCCCTGGCGGGTCACTTGCTGGACGGTCGAGCTCGGCAGCTTGCACCCCTTCACCCCGGCACACGACTTCGCGATCTCCGTGGCCAGCTCCCCGACGGCGAGCTTCCCGAGCTCGGGGACCTCCGTGCCGTACCGCGCGGTGACCGACCAGGTGCCCCCCTGGGTATCATCGAGGTTGAGGTCGTTGCAGCGCGGCCACTCGTCACCGTCGAGCCGGACCAGCAGTCGCCAGTCGTCGACGCGGTACGCGCTCGGATCGAGCACGATGCCGTCGACCTTGACCTCCGTGACCTCGGCGACCGGGTATGGCAGCTCGACCTCCTCCAACTGTGTGCACGAGCAGTTGTCACCGCATCCACCGCACGTGATGTTGAACCACTTGCCACCGACCAGGGCGGGCTGTGGCCAAGGCCATGTCATGCCGCCGACGTCGTACCATCCTCGCTGGGGAATCCAGGGCCACGCGGGAAAGCACTCACGTCGGCACGGCCGCAGCTTCATCGAGCAGAGGCCGAACCTACTCTTCGTGCGTCGCCAGAGAGCCTCGGTCGCGGCCATGACCGCGGAGTCGATGACTTCCTGCGGTGTGTCATCGGGAAAGTCGGCACACTCATACGGCCAGGGGTCGCAGGGTGTTACCGTTGGTGCTGCCATAGTTCGATTGTAGCGTCACATTACGACGACGGTCGCACGGGCGGCGTGTCGTAGCCACCCGTCGGCAGTCGTCTCGCGACGCGAAGTGAGCGTGCACGTGAGCGCCCCTCGACACTGGTGACGTCGTAGTTGTCGGACACCGCGCCCGGTCCACGCTGCAGTGCCCGTCGACCCGCCGACGTGATCGCGGTCGGGATGCTGACGACGGGCCCGTCCCAAGGCACGTCGAGCGCCGACGCGTCCTCGCCGATGAAGTGATGCGCGGTCCGACCCGCGCCGTGCCCGACTAGGGAGGGAATCTCACGATGGTCGACCAGGGAGGGCCACGTACACATCGTCGGCATGTTGAGCACGTCGATGCAGTACCGGCCGATGCGACGGTCGTAGTTCGGGTAGCGCTGCTTGTCGCACCAGGGCAGCATCGCGTCGATGATCGACGTCGGAAGGATGATCGCGACACCCCAGTTGAGCGAAGGCATTTTGATCCACGCGGCGTCGTTGTCACGCGCGGCCCTGACGGCGGCCTCGACACGGTGTGCCATAGGGCGGCGGGTTCCCACATAGGGCGACACGACGTAGTCGTCGTCGAGGAACTCGAGCGCGCGTTCCATTCCCGTGATAAAGTCACGGCAGACCAGGGCGTCATCCTGGATCACACAGCCCCACTCGGCCGTCTGGTCGATGGCCTCCCACGCGCGACGACCGGTGTCCCACCGGTTCTGAATGCGATCCCAGATCACGTCATCGTCGGTGATGCCGAGCTGCTCGACGAGACCGGGAATGAACTCGGCGCGCTTCTCGTGCGCCATGATCTTGACATCAAGACGCATCATACGCCTTCTTCGTCAGCGTGGTGATGACCAGGCGTCCGGCGCCGGCCTCTCGGGTGACCGGCTCGATCCACCCCTCGGCGCGAAGCTTACGGACGGTCTTGACAACGCCGGGGTTGTTCTTCGTATAGTCGTCGAAGATGATGAACCCGTCGTCGGCCAATGCGGGTCGCCACGCGTGAAAGTCATTCCACACCGCGTCGAAGTTGTGGTCGGCGTCGATGAACAGCAGTCCCACGCGTGGCATGTCGCCGTCGTTGACGGCCGCGACGTAGTCGGCGGCGGCGTCGGCGGTCGTGCTCTTGACCGGGTCGACCTGGTCGGCCAGTCCGACCGACTCGAGTTGCGTAACGAACGTGTCCATGCTCGGCGACGGAATGCGATCCATGACTGAGCGTCGCCAGGCGGAGTGGTCCTCGGACCACGTGTCGATCGCGTAGATGATGTGACCGTTGCCGTCACTCGCGCCCATGGCCAGGTATGCCGTGGACTTGCCGTGATACGAGCCGAGCTCGATGATCGCCTGGTCGGCGGGAACCCGCTTCGCGTAGTCGTACAGCACCCGGCCTACATCGGGTGTGATGAGCCCGTCGAGCTCCTCCAGGCGGGTGAATCCCACGTCTTCAGCGTCCACGTGTCCGTGCCTCCATCAGTCGTCGCGTGTGATGCCACTCGTGCACCGCGTATGCCGTATCTGGTATCGTAGCGGGTACCGTGCCACGCTTGACGTCTGCGTACGAGTACGGGAAGCCCCAGGTGGTCGGGGCCTCATACGCGCCGTGTCTTCGCCAGATGTTCGTGATGTACTTCGGACCCGACAGGATGTTCGCGCGTCGACCCCGGAACCGCTTGACGTTCGCCTGCAACCCCTGGATGATCTCTGCGAACACTGGGTGTCCAGGGGCTGACCCGAGGTATGTGTTCCCGATCCACGTCCGGTCCTCCTTGACCGCGAACGCGTCATGTTTCAGTACTGAATCATCGATCGGTCGCATCGGGTGCGTGTCCACGTCCGCATAAAAGCCACCGTGCTGAAGGAGGATCTCGTACCTTGCGACGTCCGACCGGAACTGACCAACGGCGTCCCGCGGAACGATGCTCTCGGCCTCATCGAACAGCTGCTGGTTGGCCAGCCAGCCGAAGTCGCGGTCGGTCCAGATGCGGACCGTCCACGACGGGTGCAGCATTTTCCACCAGTGAACGTTGGACATCAGGTGGTCGGGCATCGTCGAGCCGACCCAGATGAAGTGCAGCAGTCGTGGTGTTGAGATGTCACGCCTACCGGTACCCAAGACGCTCTGCCCTTCGTCTCACGCGCCATCCCTCG
>Ga0315910_10003718_pt1 | contig 12895 bp, 12 predicted proteins | sample EdamamesoilMG_FD_204470 | JGI IMG/M metagenome (GOLD analysis project Ga0315910, IMG submission 204470) | Garden soil microbial communities collected in Santa Monica, California, United States - Edamame soil | ecosystem: Environmental > Terrestrial > Soil > Garden | place: USA: California... | reverse complement strand
GGCGGTGCCGGTGCCCTCCATCTTCAATTCCGAGCTGGTGAAGAAGAACGCCACCAAGGAAGACCCCTGGGCGCTCAACTGGACCAAGTCCAACGTCGCCGGCGGCGGCGCCTACAAGCTGGAATCCTGGAAGCCCGGGCAGGAAATCATCTACGCGCGCTTCGACGACTGGAAGAGCGGCAAGCTGCCGAAGATCCGCCGCATCATCCAGCGCGATATCCCGTCGGCGGGCAACCGGCGCGCGCTCATGGAGAAGGGCGACATCGACATCACCTACGAGATGCCGCCGAAGGATTTCGCCGAGTGGGCGCAGGAAAAGAAGAACATCCAGGTGTTCAGCACGCCGGTGGAAAACGCCTTGGTCTACATCGGCATGAACGTCACCAAGCCGCCGTTCAACAACGTCAAGGTGCGCCAGGCGGTGGCCTACGCGATCCCCTACGAAAAGATCATGGACAACGCGATGTACGGGCGCTCCACAGCGCTCTGGGGCGACAAGGACAACAAGGCTTCGAGCGTCACCTGGCCGCAACCGACCGGCTACAAGTACGACATCGTCAAGGCGCGCGCGCTCATGAAGGAGGCGGGCATGGAGGCGGGGTTCGAGACCACGCTGTCCTTCGATCTCGGCGGCGCCACCATCGGCGAGCCCGCCTGCGTGCTGCTGGTCGAGTCGCTGGCGCTGATCGGCATCAAGGCGAAGATCGAGAAGATTCCCGGCGCCAACTGGCGCGCGCAGCTGCTCAAGAAGGACATGCCCCTGATCCTGAACCGCTTCGGCGGCTGGCTGAACTACCCCGAGTACTTCTTCTTCTGGTGCTACCACGGCCAGAACGCGGTGTTCAACACCATGAGCTACCAGAACCCGGCGATGGACAAGCTGATCGAGGCGGCGCGCTTCGACACCGACCCCAAGAAGTACCAGCAGGACGTCTACGGCTTCGTCGACATGGCCTTCGAGGAGGTGCCGCGCATTCCGCTCGCGCAGCCCAACTTCGACGTGGCGATGCAGAAATCCATCAAGGGCTACGTCTACTGGTTCCACCTGCAGCCGGATTACCGTGACCTGGAGAAGACGTGATCGGGAAGGAAGAACTTCTGGTTCTCGCCGGCGTTGCGGGTTTGCCTATCGAAGAACAAAGACTCCAGGCGGTTCTCGCCAACCTCCAGCGCTTCGAGCAGGCGGCACAGGCGCTGGATGCGGTGCCGCTAGTGCCGGAAGACGAACTAGGGCCGGAATGGAGGCCGTAGAGCGCGCGCTGGAGGCGATCCGCGCGAAGGACGGCGGCGTCAACGCCTTCACCGCGGTGCTGGAGGATCGCGCCCGCGTGACGGTGAAAAGCGCGGCGCAGAAGGCATCGGGGCCCCTGCAAGGAGTTCCTTTTGCGGTAAAGAATTTATTCGACATAAATGGTTTAACTACTCTTGCCGGTTCAAAAATAAACCGCGAGCTTCCGCCGGCGGCGGGCGACGCGCCATTGATCCGGCGGCTGGAGGCGGCCGGCGCGGTGCTGGTGGGCGCGCTCAACATGGACGAGTACGCCTACGGTTTTTCCACCGAGAACACGCATTACGGCGCGACACGCAATCCGCACGACACCTCGCGCGTGGCGGGCGGGTCCTCGGGCGGCTCGGCCGCGGCGGTGGCCGCCGGCATGGTGCCGCTCGCGCTCGGCACCGACACCAATGGCTCGATCCGCGTGCCCGCTTCGTTCTGCGGCATCTGGGGCCTGAAGCCGACCTTCGGGCGGCTGTCGCGCGAGGGCGTGTTTCCGTTCGCGAATTCGCTCGACCACCCGGGTCCGCTCGCGGCGAGTGTGGACCTGCTCGCCGCTTCCTACGACGCGATGCAGGACGGCGCGCCAGTTGCAGGATTGAAAGGCATTGAAGGTTTGAGAATTGCCCGCGCGACCGGGTATTTCGAGGAGAACGCCGAGCCTGAGGTTTACGAACTGATCAGAGAAAAATCTGAGAGATTGAACGTCAAAAAAACCATCGAAATCCCGCAAGCGGGACGCGGGAGGGCGGCCGCTTTCGTAATTACTGCCGCGGAATCGGGACAGCTTCACCTGCCCAATCTGCGCAAGCGTCCGGAGGACTTCGAGCCGCTGATCGTCGAACGCCTGCTGGCGGGCGCCCTCGTGCCGGCGGCCTGGTACCTGCAGGCGCAGCGCGTGCGCGGCTGGTTCTACCGCCAGATCCTGAAGTTGTTTGAGGAGGTGGACGTGATCCTCGCGCCGGCGACGCCGCGCCCGGCGCAGAAGATCGGCCAGGAGATGTTCACCATCCGGGGCAAGGAACTGCCCGCGCGCCCCAGCGCGGGCCTGCTCACGCAGCCCATCAGCTGCATCGGCCTGCCGGTGATCTGCGCGCCGGTGGGGAAGGTCGAGGGCATGCCCGTGGGCATGCAGATCATCGCCGCTCCTTGGCGTGAAGACCACTGTTTCAGGGTGGCGAGGGCGCTTTGATGCAAGTGAACATTCCTGAAGTCGTTGCCGAGTTGAAGGAATCTTTCTGCAGGTACGAAAAAGCGCTGAATGAGAACGATCAAGCAGTCCTGAACGAGCTGTTCTGGGACTCGCCGCACACGCTGCGCTACGGCATCAACGAGCAGCTGTACGGCTACGAGGCGATCAAGGGATTTCGCGCCGGACGCCCAGCGATCGACCTGCGCCGCGACCTGCTCAAGGTCGTCATTACCACCTACGGCCGCGACTTCGCGACTGCAAGCTGCGAATACCGGCGCCTGGAAACCGGGCGCATCGGCCGCCAGATGCAAACCTGGCTGAGGGTTGAAGAGGGCGGCGCCTTCGTCTGGCGCGTTGTCGCCGCGCACGTAAGCCTGCTGCCTGCATGACCGGGATGATCCTCAAGCGGCTGCTTGGCGCGCTGCCCAATATCGTCGGCGTGGTGATCGTGACGTTCATCCTGACGCGTGCGCTGCCGGGGGACCCGGCGGCCTATTTCGCCGGCCCGGCTGCGACCACGGAGGCGATCGAGCAGGTGCGCGCGAGCCTCGGGCTCGACAAGACCATGGCGCACCAGTTCGTCCTCTACCTCAAGGACCTCGCGCGGGGAAACCTCGGTAACTCGTTGACGACCGGGCAGCCGGTAGTGACCGAGATCCGCCAGCGGCTGCCCGCGTCGCTGGAGCTGACGCTGTGCGGCCTGCTGATCGCGGTGGTGGTGGCGGTGCCGCTGGGCGTGCTGGCGGCGACGCGGCCCGGAACCTGGGTCGATCACCTGTGCCGGCTGCTCGCCACCGCGGGCGTTTCGCTGCCGACCTTCTTCACCGGCCTGCTGCTCGCCTACGTGTTCTATTTCCTGCTGGGCCTCGCGCCTTCGCCGCTCGGGCGCATCGACGTGTCGTTCTCGCCGCCGCCCGCCGTGACCGGCCTGTACCTGGTGGACAGCCTGCTCGCGCGCGACCTGGAGTCGTTCTGGGCGAGCGCCAAGCAGCTGGTGCTGCCCGCGCTGACCATGGGCCTGTTTGTGATGGCGCCGCTGATGCGCATGACGCGCGCATCGATGCTGGGGGTGCTGTCCTCCGAGTTCATCCGCACCGCGCGCGCGAGCGGCCTGCCGCGCAGCCAGGTGCTCTACGCCTACGCCTTCCGCAACGCGCTGCTGCCGGTGGTGACCACGCTGGGCATGGTGTTCTCCTTCCTGCTCGGCTCGAACGTGCTGGTGGAAAAGGTGTTCGCCTGGCCCGGCATCGGTTCCTACGTGATCGAGGCGCTGGTGTCCTCCGATTACGCGCCGGTGCAGGGCTTCGTGCTCACCATGGCGCTGCTCTACGTGGCGCTCAACCTGGCGATCGACGTCCTGTACGTCCTGATCGATCCGCGCGTGGGCATCGAGGGATAGGGAGGAAAATGAGCGCAGCGACCCTGAAGCACATCCGCTACGTGGCGACGGAGAATCCGGTCACGCTGGTGGCGTTCCTGCTCTTCAGCGGCTTCGTGCTGCTGGCGCTGTTCGGCCCCTGGATCGCGCCCTACGACCCGCTCGCCAGCGATTCCGGCGCGGCGCTCAAGGCGCCCTCCGCCGCGCACTGGTTCGGCACCGATTCGCTGGGGCGCGACATCCTGTCGCGCATCATCGTCGCGGCGCGCCTCGATTTCGGCATCGCCGTGTCGGCGGTGGCCGCGTCCTTCGTCATCGGCGCTGCGCTGGGCTCGCTCGCCGGCTTCTATGGCGGCTGGGCCGACCGCATCATCGGCCGCATCGCCGACACCATCATGGCGTTCCCGCTGTTCGTGCTGGCGATGGGGATCGTCGCGGCGCTGGGCAACACGGTGGCCAACATCGTCATCGCCACCGCGATCATCAACCTGCCGTTCTACATCCGCGTGGCGCGCGCCGAGGTCAACGTGCGGCGCGCTGCGGGCTATGTGGAGGCCGCGCGCCTGGCCGGCAATACCGACCTGCGCGTGCTCGCGATGCATGTCTTCCCGAACATCCTGCCGCCGATCATGGTGCAGATTTCGCTCAACATGGGCTGGGCGATCCTGAACGCGGCGGGGCTCTCGTTCATCGGCCTGGGCGTGCGCCCGCCGCAGGCGGAATGGGGAATCATGGTCGCGGAAGGCGCGACCTACATCATCTCCGGCGAGTGGTGGGTGGCGCTCTTTCCCGGAGCGGTGCTGATGCTTGCCGTATTCACCTTCAACCTGCTGGGCGACGGCCTGCGCGACATCATGGACCCGAGGATGCGCACGTGAGTTCGGAGGCCGCGGGGCCTTCGCCGCTGCTCGAGGTGATGGACCTTTCGCTCGAGTTCCGCACGCGCTCGGGCACCGTGCACGCGCTGCAGGGCGTGAACCTCGCGGTGCAGAAAGGCGAAACGGTCGGCATCGTCGGCGAGTCCGGATCGGGCAAGTCCGTGCTGTCGTTCGCGATCCTGCGCATTCTCGATGCGGCGGCGCGCGTCACCTCCGGCGCCATCGAATTCGCCGGCATGGACATGCTGGCGGCGAGCGAGCGCAGCCTCGAGGAGGTGCGCGGCCGGGAAATCTCGATGATTTTCCAGAACCCGCGCACCGCGCTCAATCCGATCCGGCGCATCGGCCGGCAGATCGAGGACGTGCTGTCGATGCATTCCTCCACGCTGCGCGCCGACATGAAGGCGAAAGCCATCGAGGCGCTCGCGCGCGTGCGCATCCCGGACCCGGAGCGCCGCTATGCGGCCTATCCGTTCGAGCTCTCCGGCGGGCAATGCCAGCGCGTGATGATCGCGCTCGCGCTCGCCTGCAACCCGCAGCTGCTGATCGCGGACGAGCCGACCACGGGCCTGGACGTCACCACGCAGGCGGCGATCCTGTCGCTGATCTCGGAACTGGCCGCCGAGCGCAAGATGGCGACGATACTCATCACGCACGATCTCGCGCTCGCGTCCGAATACTGCGACCGCATCGTCGTGATGCACGCAGGCCACGTCGTGGAGCTGGCGCCCACCAGCCAGCTGTTCAGCCGTCCCCGCCATCCCTATACCGCCCGCCTGATCGCGTCGACGCCCGGGCCGGCGCAAGGCATCGCCACGCTTGCCTCCATTCCCGGCAACCTTCCCGACCTGCGGCGCGCGGACCTGCCGAACTGCCGCTTCCATGCGCGTTGCGAACGGGCGCAGGACGCCTGCACGGCGCTGGCGCTGCCGAATATCCCGGTCGATGCGCAAAGCGGCGTGCGCTGCGTGAATCCTCTATGAACGCGAGCCAGAACAACGTCCTCGACTGCGTCGAGGTGAAGAAGCATTTTCCGGTCGGCAGGGGCGCGCTGCTGCACGCGGTGGACGACGTGAGTTTTGCCATCGGTCCGGGCGAGAGCGTCGGGCTGGTGGGCGAGTCGGGCTGCGGCAAGTCCACGCTGGTGCGGCTGATCACGCGCATGCTGGACGTGACCAGCGGCGACATCATCTACCGCGGCCGCAACATCGGCTTCATCCCGGCGCGCCGCTTCGCCGGCACGCAGTTCCGCCCCAAGATCCAGATGGTGTTCCAGGATCCCACCGACAGCCTGAACCCGCGCCATACCGCCTTCGACGCCATCGCCGAGCCCGTGCGCCGCCTGGGCAGTACGGAGGGCAAGGGCGGCGCGAAACCGCTGGCGCTGGCGGTCGCCGAGGCGGCGAAGATGGTGGGCCTGCCCGAAGAACTGCTGCCGCGCTACCCGCACCAGCTTTCCGGCGGCCAGAAGGCGCGCGTCGGGATCGCGCGCGCGGTGGTGATGATGCCCGACCTGCTGGTGCTGGACGAGCCCACCGCGGCGCTGGACGTTTCCGTGCAGGCGACCATCCTGCGCCTGCTCGCCGACCTGAAGCGCGAGCTCGGCATGAGCTACCTGTTCGTGTCGCACGACCTGAACGTGGTGCGCATGCTCTGCGACCGGGTGATCGTCATGTACCTGGGCCGGATCGTGGAGCAGGGGCCCGCGCGGGAGTTGTTCGAGCGCCCGGCGCATCCCTACACGCGCGCGCTGGTGAAGGCGATTCCTTCCATCGGCGGCAAGCCCGGCGAGCGCGAGGTGCTGCAGGGCGAGCCGCGCAGCCCCATCAACCCGGATCCCGCGGTCTGCCGCTTCTACGGCCGCTGCCCCCAGCAGCGCGACCGCTGCCGGACCGAAGCGCCGCTGCTGCGGGAGATCCGCGCGGGCGTGACCGCAGCCTGCCATTTCTCATAGCTCTAGAAACTCCAGGCATCCATGAACGACCGCAGCGTGACCGTGCCCTCGCCGATCCTGCAATACCTCGAGGACCTGCATGCGCAGATCCACCTCAACAAGGCGGGCAAGGTCGCCGACTACATCCCGGAGCTTGCGCACGCCAACCCCGAATGGTTCGGCATCGCCGTCGTGACCGTCGATGGGCATATCTACCAGGTCGGCGACAGCCGCGAGCCCTTCACCATACAGTCCGTATCCAAGCCCTTCGTCTACGGCCTCGCGCTCGAGGACTGCGGCCTGGACGAGGTCATGGCGCGGGTCGGCGTGGAGCCCTCCGGCGATGCCTTCAACTCCATCAGCCTCGACCCGGTGTCGGGGCGGCCCCTGAATCCGATGATCAACGCCGGCGCCATCGCCACCGCGGGCATGGTCAAGGGCAAGGATGTCGCGCAGCGCATGGCCAGGGTGCTGGAGAGCTTCGCGCGCTATCTGGACCACCCGCTCGCCATGAATGAAAGCGTGTACCGGTCCGAACGCGACACCGGCCACCGCAACCGGGCGATCTGCCACATGCTGCGCAATTTCAGGATGCTGCCGGACCCGCCGGAGGAGGCGCTGGACCTGTATTTCCGGCAGTGCTCGATCGAAGTGAACTGCCGCGACCTGGCGATGATGGCCGCGACGCTGGCGAACAACGGCGTGAATCCGGTCACCGCGGTGCGCGCGCTCAAGAGCGAGAACGTCGAACGGCTGCTCAGCATCATGACCACCTGCGGCACCTACGACTACGCCGGCAACTGGATCTACGACGTCGGCCTGCCGGCCAAGAGCGGCGTCGGCGGCGGCATTCTCGCGGTGCTGCCCGGACAGATGGGCATCGGCGTGTTCTCGCCGGCGCTCGACGCCATCGGCAACAGCGTGCGCGGGCTGGAAACCTGCCGGCGGCTGTCCAGGGATTTCAAGCTGCACATGTTCAACACGTCGCTGACGCAGCCCTCCGTGATCCGCAACAGCACGGACGGCAGCATGTCGCGATCGACCCGCCTGCGCGACGCGCAGGCCGCGTCGCTGCTCGATGCCGCGAGCGCCGCGATCCGGATCTACGAACTGACCGGGGACCTGGGGTTCGTGACGACCGAGGTGGTCATCGCCACGATGCTCAAGGAAGCCGAGAGCGCGGGTTTTTTCCTGCTCGACATGAAGCGCGTCTTCACGGTCGACCGCGCCAGCGTGAACCTGTTCGCCGAGCTCTGCCGCGGCCTGCACAAGGCCGGCAAATTCGTGTTTTTCACGCATACCGAGGACAAGTTCGCGTTCGCGCGGGATTTGGGGCTGCGCGTGCACGCCTCGGGGATGCTCGACCCGTTCCAGTTCGCCGACAACGACCACGCGCTGGAGTGGTGCGAAAACCGCCTGCTGGGGCAATTGCGGGCGGGGTCGGCCCGGGAACGGCGCACGCCTGGAGAAAGCGCGTATCGCGGACCCGAGCGCCGCGGCAGCAGCGACCCGGCCGACGGGCTGCCGGCGCGCATGGCGCGGCAGGCGTTGCTGCGCGGCCTGACGGCGGACGAGATGGCCTTCCTCCTGGGCCTGACGAAGCTGCGCGAATTCGCGTCCGGGGAGACGATCCTGCGGCAGAACGACGCGGGCGACGAAATCTACTTCATCGAGCGCGGCGAGGTGTCGGTCGGCCTGACCACGGGCCGGAAGCGCAACCGCCTCGCGGTGCTGTCCTCCGGCATGGTGTTCGGCGAGCTGGCGCTGGTCGAGAAAAATGTCCGCCGCACCGCCGACGTGTACTGCACGACGGCGGCACGATGCCGCGTGCTGTCGTCGTCTCTCCTGGAGTCGCAGACCGGCGAACTTGCCGATGCCGTGCGGCAGAAGCTGCTGCGCAACCTGAACCACCTGCTGCTCGAACACCTGCGCCGCGACCACGTGCAGATCCGCATGCTGGTGTGATAATTGGCGGCATGGATGACATCGCCGGCACCTTGGGTCTTCTGCAGGAAAGCATTCGACGTTTTGTCGAGAAGGAAATAGTTCCGAAGGGGAACGCCTGGGAAGAGCAGGGCTTCGTGCCGCGCGAAGTCCTGCGCGAGATGGGCAAGCTCGGCTTCCTCGGGCTGCGCTACGGAGAAGAATTCGGCGGCGGGGCGCTGGATGCGCGCGCGACCGCGCTGCTCGCCGAGGAGCTCGGGCGCTCGACCTTCGGCGGCTTCGCGATCACGGTGCTGGTGCATACCGACATGGCCTCGCCGCACCTGGTGAACGCGGGTTCGCCGGCGCAGATCCGCAAGTACCTGCCGAGGATCGTCTCCGGCGAACTCATTACAGCGGTCGCCGTCACCGAGCCCGACGCGGGCTCGGACGTGAAGTCGATCCGCACCAGCGCCAAGCGCGACGGCAATGACTACGTGCTCAAGGGCGCGAAAATGTTCATCACCAACGGCGCGCTCGCCGACATCTATTTCGTGGCCGCCAAGACCGACCCGGCGGCGGGCTCGAAGGGCATCTCGATCTTCATCGTCGAGAAGGGCATGAAAGGCTTCTCGGTGGGGCGCAGGCTGGACAAGATGGGCTGGCGTTCCTCCGATACCGCCGAACTGGTGTTCGACGAGTGCCGCGTGCCGGCGGAAAACCTGCTCGGCGAGGAAAACCGCGGCTTCTACGCCATCATGAAGAACTTCCAGAACGAGCGCATCGCCATCGCCGCGATGGCGATGGGCGAGGCGGCAAAGGCGATCGAGCTCACGCTGGAGTACGTCAAGACGCGCAAGGCCTTCGGTGCGCCGCTGTGGGACAAGCAGGCGATCCGCCAGCGCCTGTCCATGCTGTCCGCGCGCGTCGAGGCCGGCCGCCAGCTCGTGCGCCACGCCGCGTCCATCGACGCCGAAGGGCGCGACTGCGTGAAGGAAGTGTCGATGGCCAAGGCCTACTGCGCCGAGTTGCTGAATGACGTGGTCTACGACTGCCTGCAGTTCCATGGCGGTTTCGGCTACATCAAGGAGTCCGCCATCGAGCGCATGTACCGCGACGCGCGCGTGCAGCCCATCGGCGGCGGCGCGACCGAGGTGATGCTGGAGGAAGTGGCTAAGCGTCTTTGAGCAGATCCTGGTAGATCTGCAGATCTCCTGTTGAGAAACAGCAGAAGGTCACTTCTCGCACCACCGGGAATTCCTGCAGCGTCTTGCGAACGGTGCTTACCGCGATGTTCGCTGCGGCTTCGGCCGGGTAGCCGTACACGCCGGTGCTGATGCCCGGAAACGCGAGCGACCCGATTCCGTTCGCCGCCGCGATCTCGATCGAGCGCCGGTAGCACGACGCCAGCAGCGCGGGCTCCCCATGCGTACCCCCGTGCCAGACCGGGCCGACGGTGTGGATTACGTACTTCGCGCGCAGGCGATAGCCCTTCGTGAGCTTGGCATCGCCCGTCTCGCAGCCGCCCAGACTGCGGCATTCCTGCAGCAGCTCCGGCCCCGCGGCCCGGTGTATCGCCCCATCCACGCCGCCGCCGCCCAGCAGCGAAGAATTGGCCGCGTTGACGATCGCGCCCACCGATAGCGTGGTGATGTCGGCGCGTAGGGCGCGCATCACTAATTCTTGGACGAAGGCCAAGAACTCATGCCACAGCTATGGAGATCGCCTGGGGTCCTGTTTCATTGTGCTCAAGACGCTCGGCGAGCACGCGAAGGGCCAGCACCTGGGCTTTAGCCATTGCCTCCTCGGCAGTAGCACCATATGCCAGAACACCCGGTAGTTCAGGCACTTCCGCGAGCCAACGCCCGTTTTCTTCTCTCTCGTGCTCAATGGTGAAATGCATAGTGACCTCGAACTGCGGCTACGGGTTACGCCTCACTATTCCCTCTCCACGAACCAAGCTCCGACAACAACGCCGCCACATCGGACTGCTTGCGAACCACATAGACACGCTTTCCGGGGCGTAGCGCAAGTAGTTTAGCCTTAAGCGACGAGTTCCAGAATTTGGGTGACCTTCTGAGGAAGCGATAGCTGCTAATTGTCGAACTCAGCATGGGACTGCCTTCGGGCCAGCCGAGCGGCTTGGACAACGGGCTCATCAGAAGCCGCTTTGTAACCCACCAATAGTGAATCAAGGAAAGCCTCTCGACATAGACCAGCACCTCGGCGGCGTGCAACATAGCCGCAAAGGCTTGAGGATTCCCGAAACCGTCCACGACCCACTGCTCTTGGGCCATTATCTCCGCGTGCCGTCTAAGGAACTCTTCATCCGGCACCTTCCCGCCGCCACGCTGGTACTGCACGAGATCCAGTTGATACAGGGGCAGCTTCGTGGCTGCCGCGATCTGTAGACTCAGGGTCGATTTTCCGCCACCCGGTTTGCCGAAGACAGCGATCTTCATGCGTGAGTGTGCAGACGCGCGTTCCGTGAGGCCTAACTTGAATTAGGTGGCACGTCGCCACCGAGAAAACAATATATCCGTAGATCTAGATATCTAATTCATGAAAGCTCCGGCCATTGGTCGCGCCAGCCGGTGGCCTGCTCGTACGCCCAGCCTATGCGCAGTGCGGTCGCTTCGTCGTAGCCACGGCAGCAGATGTGCAACGAGGTCGGTAGTCCGCTTTTCGTGAAGCCATTGCGCACGGCGAGCGCGCAGCCGTCGACGAGGTTGATGGCGCGCGTGATGACCGCGGCAGTGCCGGACTGGTCGATGTCGGCGACGCGCGGGGCGGCAGTGAGTGTCGTTGGGGTGAGGAGCGCATCGCAGCCGGCGAGGGCCTTCGACCAGTCGCGCTTCAGCTGCTCGCGCTCGCGCAGCAGCAGCAGGTAGTCGCGCGCGCTCACACCTTTGCCCAAGCCGATGCGCGGCCGGACGTGCGGATCCACCGGTTGCGCAGGGTCGTCGGTGAGGTGGCCGACGTAGGAATAGCCTTCGCAGCCGATCAGCCGGCCGGCCATCGCGCCCAGTTCGGCGAAGCTGCGCGGCAGTGTCACGTCGACGAGTTTCGCGCCGAGTTTCTCCAGCACCTCCAGGGACGCGTCGTAGGCGGCGAGGACTTCAGCCTCGACGTGCTCTCGCTCGCTGGCCGGCAGGCGGGCGAGCACGAGCCCGGCCGCGCCGCGCTTGAGCGCGGGCATCGGATCGTCCGGCGCGTGGCGCTGGGTGAGGGGATCGACCGGATCCGGACCCTGCAGCAGGTTGTAGAGCAGCGCCGCGTCTTCGACGCTGCGGCACATCGGGCCGGGCGTGTCGAGCGTGTGCGAGAGCGCCAGCACGCCGTGCACGCTGATGCGCCCGATGGTGGTCTTGAGGCCGGCAAGGCCGCACCACGCGGCTGGAATGCGCACGGAGCCCCCGGTATCGGTGCCGATGCCCCAGGGCGCGAGGCCCGCGGCCACCGCCACGCCGGTGCCGGAGCTGGAACCGCCGGGTCCGCGCAGCTCCTTCATGTCCCAGGGATTCCACGGCGTGCCCAGGTGCGTGTTGGTGCCGAAGCTGCCCATGGCGAATTCGACGCTGTGCGTCTTGCCGAGCACGATCATGCCGGCGGCGATGAGCTTGCGCGCGAGCGTCGCGGTGCGCGGAGAGACGCGCTGCTCCCAGACTTTGGAGCCGCCAGTGGTGACGCGCCCCTTCATGTCGATGATGTCCTTCAGCGCGACCGGCATGCCGTGGAACGGGCCGATGCGGTGGCCGGAGGCGATCGCCTCGTCCGCCGCATGCGCCGCGCGCAACGCCTCCTCGGCGTAGACGGCGACGAAGGCGTGCAGCTTCGCGCCGTGGCGTTGGATGCGCGCGAGGCAGGCCTCGGTCAGCGTGGTGGACGCGAGCTTGCCGGCGGCCATCGCGGCGGCCAGTTCGTGCACGGGTTTGAATGCGAGTTCGTCGTGCGTCATCGGCATTAGGCTACGGTCCTCATCAGGTCATAGACGGTCACGGCATCCCTGAAGCCGCGGACGGTTGCCGGCCGTTCCGCCTGGAACGCGAACTCCGGATCGCCGGCGGCGGCGTCGCGCACCGCCTGCGACGCGACGATGCTCTGGCGCGCCAGGCCGCACAGGCGGGCGGCGAGGTTGACGGTCTTGCCGATCACCGTGTAGTCGAGGTGGTCCTGCGAGCCGAGGTTGCCGACCATGGCGTATCCGAGGTGGATGCCGATGCCGAGCTGGATCGCGCCCGGATTGCGGCTGGATTGCTCGCGCGCGCTATCGAGGATGCCGAGCGCGCAACGGCAGCAGTTGCGCACCATGTCG
>Ga0315910_10003717_pt1 | contig 12898 bp, 14 predicted proteins | sample EdamamesoilMG_FD_204470 | JGI IMG/M metagenome (GOLD analysis project Ga0315910, IMG submission 204470) | Garden soil microbial communities collected in Santa Monica, California, United States - Edamame soil | ecosystem: Environmental > Terrestrial > Soil > Garden | place: USA: California... | reverse complement strand
GCAGGTTCCTGCCGAAGCTGTGCAGGCGCAGCGCCTCGAGCGCGGCGCTGGCGACGAGCAGCAGGCCGAAGCCGACGGCGGTGAGCCAGACCGGCCGCGGCTCGACGACCTGCCCGTCATCGAGGCGGCGGTAGCCGCGCGCAACGATGAAGATGCACAGCGCCACCCACCAGAAGGCGGACCAGCCGAATACCGAGAGCAGCACGTCGGATACCGTCGCGCCGACCCGGCCTCCGGCGTTCTGGATGGTCGCCGCAGTCGTGCTGCGCGAGAAACCGGGATCGCCGATGTTGTGCGTCAGCAGAATCAGCAGCAGGTAGCCGGCTGCGGCCACCAGCGCCAGCCATTTCGCCTCGCGCAGCAGGCCGGCGAGTCTGGCCGGCAGCGGTATGCCGCGTGAAGCGCCCTGGTTTTTCCGTGCCGCCGCCATCGCCATTGCCCGTGTGCTCTTCCCGTGCCGCGCTGCGCCCGGGGCCGGCGCTTCAGTCGCGCAGCATGATGGTGTCGTGCAGCACGATGGTGGAGCCCCGCATCTCGATATAGCCGCCCATTTGCAGGTCCTTCATCACGCGGCTCACCATCTCGCGCGAGGCGCCGATCATCTTGGCGATGTCCTGCTTCGGCAGGCGCTTGGTGACGGTGCGCAGGCCGTTCTGCACCTCCGACATGTCGAGCAGCAGGCGCGCGACGCGCCCGTAGACGTCGAGCAGCGCGAGGCTCCCGATCTTGCGGTCGGCTTCGCGCAGGCGCCGCACCAGTCCACGCATCACCGAGGCCGCCATCTCGGCGCTCTCCGCGAGGCATTTCCTGAAGTCGCGCTTGGTGACGCAAAGCAGTTCGCAGGCCTCGATCGCCACCACGCTCGCCGAGCGCGGGCTGTCGTCGATCAAACCCATCTCGCCGAAGTATTCGCCGGGCCCGATCAGGCTGAGGATGACTTCCTTGCCCTCGGCGTCGCCCATCATCACCTTCAGGCGGCCGGAAATCACGATGTAGAGGGAATCGACCGGGTCGCCGGCGGCCATGATGACGGAGCCGCGCGGCGCGCTGCGCCGCGTCACGACGCTCACCAGAGTGCGCAATTGCTCGTCTGGAAAGCTGGCGAACAGCGGCACCGATTTCAGTACCGTGGTCGAAACGGTGGTCGCCATCGCCGGCATCTGGATTTTCCGCTTGTTTGGCGCGTAAAAGACCCCACTATGTTAGCAGAATCACTCCCTTATACTTTCGCCATGGACAAGAAGAAAAAGCACGCCCGCCTGCTGATTCTCGGCTCCGGCCCGGCCGGATACACCGCTGCGGTCTACGCCGCGCGCGCCAACCTGAAGCCGGTGCTGCTGACCGGCCTCGTGCAAGGCGGACAACTCACCACCACCACCGACGTGGACAACTGGCCCGCCGATGCCGGCGGCGTGCAGGGCCCCGAGCTGATGACGCGATTCCAGCAGCATGCCGAGCGCTTCGACACCGAAATCGTCTTCGACAACGTCGCGACGGTGGATTTCGGCCGGCGGCCCTTCGTGCTCGAAGGCGACGACGCCACCTACAGCTGCGACGCGCTGGTGATCGCGACCGGCGCGTCGGCCAAATACCTGGGCTTGCCGAGCGAACAGAAGTTCATGGGCCAGGGGGTGTCGGCCTGCGCCACCTGCGACGGATTTTTTTTCAAGGGCAAGGAGGTGGCGGTGATCGGCGGCGGCAACACCGCGGTCGAGGAAGCGCTGTACCTGGCCAACATCTGCAGCAAGGTGACGCTGGTGCACCGGCGCGACAGGTTCCGCGCCGAGAAGATCATGGTCGACAAGCTGATGAAGCGCGTCGGCGAAGGAAAAATCGTCCTTGAGCTCGATTCAACGCTGGCGGAGGTCCTTGGCGACAAGACCGGGGTGACCGGGATTCAGGTATTGAACCTGAAATCGAACCAGAGCAAGTCGCTCGCGCTGAAGGGCCTGTTCATCGCCATCGGGCACACGCCGAACACGCAGATCTTTGCCGGCCAGCTCGACATGGAGAACGGCTACATCGTCACGCGCGGCGGACGCGAGGGGAGTTCGACGGCGACCAGCGTCCCGGGCGTTTTTGCCGCGGGCGACGTGCAGGACCACGTCTACCGCCAGGCGGTCACCAGCGCGGGCAGCGGCTGCATGGCGGCGCTGGACGCGGAGAAGTACCTCGATGACCTCGGATGAGGAGCAGGACGAATTCCGCAGGGCCGTCGCCGGCGCCAAGCCGCTCGGGCGCCCGAAACGCGTCGTCCTGAAGGCCCCGGCGCCCGCGCCGCTCGCCCATCAGCGCCAGCGCGACGAATCCGCGGCGCTCGCCGAAAGCATGCTGGGCCCGCTGGCGGGCGACGAGACACTCGAGACCGGCGAGGCGCTCAGCTACCTGCGCGCGGGAATCGCGCGCGAGACGCTGCGCAAGCTGCGGCGCGGGCACTGGACGATCCAGGACGGGGTCGACCTGCACGGCATGACGCGCGACCAGGCGTCTGCCGCCGTCGCCGAATTCCTGGAGCGCTGCCTGGCGCGCGGCATGCGCTGCGTGAGGATCGTGCACGGCAAAGGCCTCGGGATCCTGAAGGCCAGGCTGGGGCAATGGCTGCCGCGGCGCACCGAAGTGCTCGCCTTCTGCCAGGCGCCGGCCAATGAGGGCGGCGGCGGCGCGCTGCTGGTACTACTGAAATTGAAACGCTAAAACCTGGATTCCCGCTTTCGCGGGAATGACGTATATGCGCCCGTTACCGTCGTCCCCGCGCAAGCGGGGAACCAGGTATTGCCGTCAGACGGCGGACTCGTTGGTTTCGCCGGTGCGGATGCGCACCACGTGCGACACCGAGGTGACGAAAATCTTGCCGTCGCCGATCTTGCCGGTGCGCGCGGACTTGACGATCGCTTCGATCGCCGGCTCGAGCTGGCCGTCGGTGACCACCACCTCGATCTTCACCTTGGGCAGGAAATCCACGACATATTCCGCCCCCCGGTACAGCTCGGTGTGGCCCTTTTGCCGGCCGAAGCCCTTGACCTCCGTCACCGTGAGGCCGGTGACGCCGACTTCCGACAATGCCTCGCGCACTTCGTCGAGCTTGAATGGTTTGACGATCGCTTCGATCTTCTTCATCGCGGGCTCCCGGGGGCAGGTCTGACTGTAGCTGTAATTCTATAATGCCCGGATGGCGACGGAGCGCCTCCGAGTGGTCGAATCCCTCGCCGGCGTGCCAGCCGCGGACTGGAATGCCCTTTCACAGGGGGATCCGTTCACCAGCCACGAATTCCTCTCGGCACTGCTCGACACCGGCTGCGCCAGCGCGCGCAGCGGCTGGCAGCCGCAGATCGTCCTGCTCGAGCGGGACCGGAGGCTGGCCGGGGCGATGCCGATGTTCCTCAAATCGCACTCCTATGGCGAATATGTGTTCGACTGGGCCTGGGCGGACGCCTACCAGCGCCACGGCCTGCAGTACTACCCGAAACTGCTGTGCGCGGTGCCGTTCACGCCGGTGACGGGGCCGCGGCTGCTCGCAGCGCGCGGCCCCGACCGCGCAAAACTCGCGGCGGCGGGCCGCGAGATGGCGCGCGAGGTGTCGTCCCTGCACGTGCTGTTTCCCACCGCGCCGGAAGCCGCGCTGCTGCAGGACCAGGGCATGATGCTCAGGCGCACGGTGCAGTTCCACTGGCAAAACGCCCCGGGCGGCGGCTACGCCGATTTCGACGATTTCCTCGGCCGCATGACGCGCCACCGGCGCAAGGTGATCCGCCAGGAGCGGCGCCGGGTGCGCGAAGCCGGGGTCGGGTTCCGCTGGCTGCGGGGCGAGCAGATCACGCGAGAGAACTGGGAATTTTTCGAGCGCTGCTACCGGCGCACCTATGCCGCGCACCGCTCCAGCCCCTATTTGAACCTGGAATTCTTCCTGCGGCTCGGCGCGACGCTGCCGCAGCACTGCCTGATGATCCTCGCCGAGCGCGCGGGGCGGCCGATTGCCGCCACGCTGAATCTGATCTCGGAGGACAAAATCTGGGGAAGGTACTGGGGTGCCGCCGAACATGTCCCGCTCATGCATTTCGAATGCTGCTACTACCAGGCGATCGAGTACGCGATCACGCACCGGTTGCAGCTGTTCGAAGGCGGTGCCCAGGGCGAGCACAAGCTGTTTCGCGGATTGCTGCCGGTGGAGACGCAGTCGGCGCACTGGCTGGCGCATCCGGCGTTCTCCGAGGCGATCGAGGACTACCTGAAGCGCGAAACCGCCGGCATCGCCCGCTACGTGGACGAACTGAACGAGCACTCGCCCTTCAGGGCGCCGTCGATCCGGCCGCTTTCCTGAAGCGCTTCACGCCGTCGAGGATTTCCTTCCTCGCGGCGGCGGCGCCGACCCACCCCTGCACCGTCACCCACTTGCCGCGCTCCAGGTCCTTGTAGTGCTCGAAGAAATGGCGGATCGCGGAGAGCTGCGACTCCGGCACGTCGCGCGGCGAGCGCACGTTGCGGTACTGGCTGGTGAGCTTGTCGATCGGCACCGCCAGCAGCTTGGTGTCCTCGCCCGCCTCGTCCTTCATGCGCAGCATGCCGATCGGGCGGCAGCGCACCACCACGCCGGTGATCAGCGGCAGCGGCGAGAGCACCAGCACGTCCACCGGGTCGCCGTCGCCCGAAAGCGTGCGCGGCACGTAGCCGTAGTTGCAGGGATAATGCATCGCGGTCGACATGAAGCGATCGACGAATACCGCCCCGGTCGCCTTGTCCACCTCGTACTTGACCGGATCGGCCAGCATCGGGATCTCGATGATCACGTTGACGTCGTCCGGGACGTCGCGCCCTGCGGTCACGCGCTCGAGATTCATGGATGCGATCTTATAATCAATTCTTTCAGGGAGGAAACATGAGGCTCAAGAACAAGGTCGCCATTGTCACCGGTGCAGGCAGCGGTTTCGGCGCAGGCATTGCGAGGCGCTTCGTGGCGGAAGGCGCCAAGGTGTTCGTCGTCGATATCGACGAGAAGAACGGCAAGCAGGTGGCCCAGGAGATCAAGAGTACATTCGTGCAGGCCGACGTCACGCGCGGCGCCGATTGGGCGCGGCTGATCGCGGAGGCCGCCGGCGCGAACGTCGTCGTCAACAACGCCGGCTGGACGCACCGCCGCAAGCCCTATGTCGAAGTCAGCGAAGCCGAGTTCGACAAGGTCTATGCGGTCAACGTGAAGAGCATCTACCTGTCGGCGATCCATGCATTGCCGGCGTTTCGCAAGCTGGGCGGCGGCAGCATCGTGAACATCGCCTCCACCGCCGGACTGCGGCCGCGCCCGGGCCTCACCGTCTACAACAGCTCCAAAGGCGCGGTGATCCTGATGAGCAAGTCGATGGCGGCCGAGTTCGGGCCGGACAAGGTGCGCGTCAACTGCGTCAACCCGGTGTTCAGTCCCGACACCGCCCTGTCGGCCGAATTCGCGGGCGGCGCGGTCACCGACGAGGCGCGCAAGGCCTTCCTCGCGACCATCCCGCTGGGTCGTTTTTCCACCGCGCTGGATGTCGCCAATGCCTGCCTCTATCTCGCCTCCGACGAGGCCGCGATGGTCAGCGGCAGCTGCATCGAGGTCGACGGCGCGCGCTGCGTTTAGTCAAGAAACGTCGTCCCCGCGAAAGCGGGTACCCAGGTTCTAGCGGAAATCCGGCCCGATGCGGTCCAGCGCGTCGGTGACCAGGCAGTTCGCGCCGACCGCCAGCAGGCGGCGCGCCTCGGCCGGGTCATTCACGGTCCACAGCAGGATCGCGTAGCCGGCCTCGTGGATGTCGGCGGCCCGTTTGCCGTTCAGCGCCTTGAAATTGCAATGCAGCGCCGCGCACTGCAGGCGCCGCATGGTTTCCAGCCAGTCCGGCGGCAGGTCGCGCACGAGGTAGCCGCGCTTCAACTCCGGCGCCGCGGCCCTCGCCGCCTCCAGCGCCTCCATCGAGAACGACGACAGCAGCGGCGCGGCCGGCGCGCCCTTCCATAGCGACCTCGTCAATTCCGCCACCGCTTGGCCGGTCGCGCGCTCGTGCCCTTTCGCCGGCTTGATCTCGACGTTCGCCCACAGGCCAAGCTCGAGGCACAGGCGGGCGGCCTCTTCGTAGCTTGGAATCCTTTCATCGTTCTGCGTCTTGAACGAAAAAAGTTCCTGACAGGTCATCGTCGAGACTAAGCCGCGCCCGTTCGTCGTGCGGTCCACGGTTTCGTCGTGGATCACCACCGGCGTGCCGTCGCCCGCCAGCATGACGTCGAACTCCACGCCCTTGAAGCCCATCGAGGCGCCGAGGCGCATCGCGCCCAGCGTGTTCTCGGGCGCGAGCGCGCCGCCGCCGCGGTGCGCGACGATTCTCGGATAGGGCCAGCTCATGTCGGACGGTTCCTCGGTTTCAGACGCACGTAGAGAGTCTTGCGCACCAGCGCGACGAGCGAGTCGTCGTTCGCATGCCGAACTTCGACCTGGAATTCGGGCAGCACCTTCTCGCCGCCCTCGGCCTGGGCGCGAATCTCCGCAAGCCGCGCCTCCGTGAGAACGAAACGCGCTTGCACCGTGCCGCGCCCCGGCGCCACGTACTCGATCGCGCCGGACTTGTCCCAGACCAGGTAGCGATTCCCCAGGTTGCGCATCAGCATGATGGCGAAAAACGGATCGGTCATGGCGTACAGGCTGCCGCCGAAATGCGTGCCGACGGCGTTGCGGTTGAGGCGGCCCAGCTTCATTTCGACCTCCACGTCGAGGAAGTCGTCGGAGAAGCGCTTCACGCGGATGCCGGCGCCGAGGAATGGCGGCCACCACTTCATGCCCTGGCGCAGTTGGGCCGCACTGAAACGCATCTGATCGTCGAACTCCGTCGGCCTAGCGCCAGCGCACTTTGCGCTCTTCGAGCAGCCGGCGCGCGAGGTCCGGGCGGTCGGTGATCAGGCCATCGACGCCCATGTCGAGCATCCGGCCCATGACCGAGGGATCGTTGACCGTCCAGACCAGCACCTTGAGCCCGAGCGCCTTCGCTTCGCGCAGGCTCGCAGCGTCCAGGTCGTTGAAGAACACCGACCAGATGCCGCCGCCCGCCGCCTTGATCATCCTCGGCACCGAGCCGTGGTCGCGGTACTGGTACCCCGCGGTCCAGGGCGAGTGCCCGCCGCGGCTGGCGCCGATGTTGTCGAAGCGCCGCTGGATGCTGAGGTAAACCGTCTGGATCTCCGGCGCGATCTTCTGCACCGCCTGAAGCGTGCGCCAGTCGAAGGACAGGATCTGCGAGCGCGAGGCCATGCCGGCCATGCGGATCTCGTCGACGACCGCCCGGGCGAAAGGTTCCGGCGGCAGCGTTTCCCCGGGGTGCTCAGGGTCGAGCTTGGTCTCGATAGCGAAGCGCACCTGGCTGTCGCCGACGCGCTTCACCAGGTCGAAGACGTCGGACAGGCGCGGGATGCGCGTGCCGTCCATGGGTTTCTGCTCCGGAAACTGGCGCGCGTAGTCGGAGCCAGGCCGGATGCGGCCGACGTCGAATGTCTGCAGCTGCGCCCAGGTGAGCGCATGGATCGCCGGGCCGCGTCCCTCGAGAAACCGCCCGGCGGCATCGCGCGTGATGTCCGGGTTGAGCGTGCGGTCGTGATGCACGGCGAGCACGCCGTCCTTGGTGATCGCGATGTCCAGCTCGAGCGTGGTCACGCCCAGTTCGAGCGCGCGCTGGAAGGACGGCAGAGTGTTCTCCGGCAGCAGGCCGCGCGCGCCGCGGTGGCCCTGCAGATCGAGTGCAGTGTCTTGAGCAGCGGAGGGCGCCGCGGCGAGCGCCAGCGCCAGGACAAGCCAGCGTCTCATGCTTCGATGCGCTTGCCGCTCGCCGGATCGAACCAGTGGGCGTTCTGCGGGGCGTAGCGCACCGCAAGCTTGCCCGCCTGCGCCTTTGCGTCCGCCGGCAGGCGCGCCGCGATGCGCGCGCTTGAGCCGTCGCCGCCGGGGTTTCCTTCATGCCCGTAGACGATGATGTCGGCGCCCAGCGGCTCGATCAGGTCCACGTCCATGGTCAGCATCGCGTCCGAGGCCGCGCAAGGTTCCAGGTGTTCCGGGCGCACGCCCAGCAGCCTGCCATCCTTCGGAATCAGGTTCATCGGCGGCGAGCCGATGAAACCCGCGACGAAGGTCGTCGCGGGTTTCGCGTAGACCTCCAGGGGCGCGCCGATCTGCTCGGCGCGTCCGGCGTTCATCACGATCATGCGCTGCGCGAGCGTCATCGCCTCGACCTGATCGTGCGTCACGAACAGGCTGGTGGTGCCCAGGCGCCGGTGCAGCGACTGCAACTCGCCGCGCATCTGCACGCGCAGCTTGGCGTCCAGGTTCGACAGCGGCTCGTCGAACAGGAACACCTGCGGCTCGCGCACGATGGCGCGGCCCATGGCGACGCGCTGGCGCTGCCCGCCGGATAGCGCGCGAGGTTTTCTGTCCAGAAATTTTTTTAATTCAAGAATTTCAGCTGCTTTATTGACTCTTTCAGAAATTTCATTCTGTGAAAGTCCCCGAATACGCAATCCATAGGCCATGTTGTCGTACACGCTCATGTGCGGGTAGAGCGCATAGTTCTGGAACACCATCGCGATGTCGCGGTCCTTCGGTTCCAGCTTGTTGACCACGCGATCGCCGATCAGGATCTCGCCGGCGGTGATCGTCTCCAGCCCCGCCACCATGCGCAGCAGCGTGGACTTGCCGCAACCCGAGGGTCCGAGGATGACGATGAACTCGCCGTCCCTGATCTCCATGTTGACGCCGTGGATCACCTGCAGTTCCGGCGTGTAGCTCTTGCGGACGTCTCTCAACGATACAGCAGCCATATTTTCTCCGAGGGGGTACGGGGGCGCCGGAATTCACGGGCGCCCCTGTTCCTATTTCTCCGTCTCCACGAGTCCCTTGACGAACCATTTCTGCATCAAAACGACAACCAGCGCCGGCGGCAGCATCGCGAGGATCGCGGTAGCCATCACCAGGTGCCATTCGGTGAGCGCATCGCCGCCGACGATCATGCGCTTGATGCCGATCACGCTGGTGTACATGGATTCGTCGGTGGTGATCAGCAGCGGCCACAGGTACTGGTTCCAGCCGTAGATGAACTGGATCACAAACAGGGCCGCCATCGTGGTCTTCGACAGCGGCAGCAGCACGTCCATGAAAAAGCGCATCGGCGAGGCGCCGTCCACGCGCGCGGCCTCGGCCAGCTCGTCCGGAATGGTCATGAAGAACTGGCGGAACAGGAAGGTCGCGGTGGCCGAGGCGATCAGCGGAATCGTCAGGCCCGCGTAGCTGTTCAGCATCCCGAGGTCGGCGATGACCTTGAACGTCGGGATGATGCGCACTTCCACCGGCAGCATCAGCGTGACGAAAATCATCCAGAAGAAAAAATTGCGCAGCGGAAAGCGGAAGTAGACGATGGCGAAAGCGGAAATCACCGAGATCGCCATCTTGCCCAGCGGGATCACCAGCGCCATCACCAGGCTGTTGAGCATCATCTGGCCCACCGGGGCGGTCGCGCCGCGCGTGGTCCCGGAACTGAGCACCTGGCTGTAATTCTCCCAGAGGTGCGGTCCGGGCAGCAGCGGCATCGGCACCTGCAGGATCTCCTCCAGCGTGCGCGTCGAGGCGACAAATGTGACGTAGAGAGGAAAGGCGACCAGCGCTATTCCCGCGAGCAGCACCGCGTGGGACCAGAGGGTAAGGAGGGGACGATTCTCGACCACGGGTTTCCCGATCCCCTAGTACTGGACCTTGCGCTCGATGAAGCGGAACTGCGCCACCGTGAGCGCGATCACGATCACCATCAGGACCACGGACTGCGTGGACGAGCCGCCGATGTCCGCCGATTTCACGCCGTCGTGATAGACCTTGTAGACCAGGATCTGCGTCGCGCCGGCCGGGCCGCCCTGCGTGGTGGCGTCGATCACGCCGAAGGTCTCGAAGAACGCGTAGACGATGTTCACCACCAGGAGAAAGAAGGTGGTGGGCGAAAGCAGCGGAAACACGATCGTCCAGAAGCGCCGCAGCGGCCCGGCGCCGTCGATCGCCGCGGCCTCGATCAGCGATTTCGGCACCGACTGCAGCCCGGCGAGGAAGAACAGGAAGTTGTAGCTGATCTGCTTCCAGACCGAGGCGATCACCACCAGCGTCATGGCCTGGTCCTCCTGCAGGACCCAGTTCCATTCGACGCCGACCTTCGTCAGGACGAAGGTGATGATGCCGACCGAGGGCGCGAACAGGAACGCCCAGAGCACGCCGGCGACCGCGGGCGCCACCGCGTAGGGCCAGATCAGCAGCGTCTTGTAGGCGAGCGCGCCGCGGATCACCCGGTCGGCGGCCGTCGCAAGGACGAGCGAGATCGCGATGCCGGAGAACGCGACCAGCAAGCTGAACACCGCGGTGATCTTGAACGACTTGAGGTAATGCTCGTCGCCGAAGAGATTCTCGAAGTTCTGCAGGCCGACGAACTCCGAACTCAGGCCGAACGCGTCTTGCTGCAGAAAGGAGAACCATACGGCCTGGCCCGCGGGCCAGAAAAAGAACACCAGCGTGATCGCGAGCTGCGGCGCGACCAGCGCATAGGGCAGCCACGCCGAACGGAAGACGACCCGTTTTTCCATTCAGGAAAGGGGGGCCGCTGCCCGCCGCCCCCCTTCAGATCCCCCCATGGCGCCCTGCCCGGCCAGGCCTAGCCCTTGTTCGCCGCCTCGAACTTGCGCAGGATGTCGTTGGCGCGCTTCACCGCGCTGTCCATTCCGCTCTTCGCGTCCTTCTTGCCCGCGAACACCGCTTCCATTTCCTCCTCGATCACTTCGCGCCCCTGCACGAAGTTGCCGAAGCGCAGGCCCTTGGAGTTGCCGGTCGGCGGCTTGTTGCCGAGCTGCCGGTTGGCGATGTCGGTACCCGGATTCTTTTCGTAGAAGCCGGACTTCTTGGTCACGTCGTAGGCCGCGTTGGTGATCGGAACGTAGCCGGTCTCCTGGTGCCATTTCACCTGCACGGGCGTTTGCGACAGGTAGGTAAAGAACTTGGCGATGCCCTTGTACTCCGCCGGCTTCTTGCCGCCGAACACCCACAGCGTGGCGCCGCCGATGATGGAATTCTGCGGCGCGCCCTTGATGTCGTCGTTGTAGGGCAGGAAGTTGACCGAAAACTCGAACTTCGCGTTCCGGCGGATGTTCGCCTGGGCCGCGGAACTCGAGGTGAGCATCGCGCACTCGCCCGAGAAGAAGCGCGCCTCGGCCTCGTTGCGCCGGCCGGCATAGGTGAACCAGCCGTTCTTGGCGAAGCCCGCCAGCATCTCGATGTGCTTCACGTGGTCCGGCGAATTGATCTTGAATTCCGTGTTGAAGCCGCCGAAGCCGTTTTCTTTGGTGCCGATGGGCAGGTTGTGCCAGGCGCTGAAGTTCTCGACGTGCACCCAGGATGGCCAGCCGGTGGTGTAGACGCAGGTCTGGCCCGAGGCCTTCAACTTGCCAGCGGTGACGGCGAATTCTTTCCAGGTCTTCGGCGCCTGCTCGGGATTCAGCCCGGCTTTCTTGAAGGCATCCTTGTTGATGTAGAACACCGGCGTCGAGCTGTTGAAGGGCATCGACAGCATGTTGCCCTTGGGGTCGGTGTAGTAGCCGGCAACCGCGGGGTGGTACACCTTCGGGTTGAACGGCTCGTTGGCCTCCTTCATCATCTGGTACACCGGCTTGATCGCCTTGCCGGCGGCCATCATGGTCGCAGTGCCCACCTCGAAGACCTGCAGGATGTGCGGCGCGTTGCCCGCGCGGTAGGCGGCGATCGCCGCGGTCATGGACTCGGGGTAGGTGCCCTTGAATACCGGCACGATCTTGTAGTCCTTCTGGCTGGCATTGAATTCGTTCGCGAAGCCCGTCACGCGGTCGCCCAGCGCGCCAGTCATCGAGTGCCACCACTGGATTTCGGTCTGCGCCAGCGCGCTGGTCGAATACGCGCCCGCTACGGCCATGGCGACGACTAAGTGCTTGAATCGCATTGAGGTCTCCTGAGAGTCGAAAATTGTTCGAACGGGCGAGTCTACGTTCGCCTCATTTCGGAAATACTACAGAAATATTTCCTGCTGCAGTGCGGAGATTCCGGCCGCCCCGCTTGCCGTGCTATTTGTGTTTCGCCCCGTCCCTGGGGCCGCGGGGCGACCGGGCAGGCACTGCGGGTTCCGCACCGCCGCGGTTTTCGCGCTCGAACTTGCGCAACAGCGCATCGCCGCGCTCGGCGGCCTGGTCGAGGGCCCGCTTGGGCTCCACCTTCCCCTCCCAGACCGCCTCCAGTTCTTCCTCAACGATCGCGCGGATGGCGGCGAATTCGCCCAGCCGGATGCCGCGCGATTCGCGTGTCGGCTGGTTGAGCAGCAGCTGCTTGATCGCGATCTCGTGGCCGGGGTGATCCTTGTAAAAGCCCGATTTCGCGGTCAGGTCGTAGGCCGCGCGCGTCACCGGCACATAGCCGGTGCGCTGGTGCCAATCGGCCTGGATGTCGGGCCGCATCAGCCAGGCGAGAAAGCGCGCCATGCCGCGGTTTTCCGCCGCTGACTTGCCCGCCATCGCCCACAGGCCGCCGCCGCTGATCAGCGAGTGGTGCGGCGCGCCCCGGATATCGTCGTAATACGGCAGCTGGGAGGCGCCGAAATCGAATTTCGCCTCGCTGCGCAGCTGCGCGTAGCTCGCGGAACTCGCGGTGATCATCGCGCATTCGCCGCGCGCAAAGCGCCGCTCGCCCTGGATGCGCCGCCCGCTGTAGGTGAAGTAGCCCGAGCGCGCCCAGGACGAGAGCATCGAAACGTGGCGCACCATCAGGTGGGTATTGAAGATCAGCTTCGCGTCCAGCCCGGCCAGCCCGTTCTCGCGCGTGGCGAAATCCTGGTTGTGCCAGGTGCTC
>Ga0315910_10003716_pt1 | contig 12901 bp, 15 predicted proteins | sample EdamamesoilMG_FD_204470 | JGI IMG/M metagenome (GOLD analysis project Ga0315910, IMG submission 204470) | Garden soil microbial communities collected in Santa Monica, California, United States - Edamame soil | ecosystem: Environmental > Terrestrial > Soil > Garden | place: USA: California... | reverse complement strand
TGACTTCCCAAGGGGACCTGAACCCTGGGGCCAACGTTTCATCGGTAAAGCCCAGGTAAGAGAAGCACTGGCAGGGCGCTTCAAAGGAATTCCGGATGTTCATTATGGAGAAGATAGTCATTGGGTTTCATCGGATGGAAATAGGGGGGTATCAGAATGGACACTTACCGGAACCACCGTCTCCGGGCTCCATGTAAAAGTGAGAGGTTGTGACCTTTGGGAGTTCAGTAATGGCAAAGTTACCCGAAAGAATTCCTATTGGAAAATTGTCGAGCCAACAACGAAATGAGCGTCGAATATTAATAAGTTTTAAACGCGACTTAAAATAGAATGGCTTTCCTTTACGATGTCATTCATGATAAATACACCAGGCGCCATAGGCTTGAATTTATCAATCAGCAATTTGAATATTTGATGGGCATCGGGTTTGATGATGGGTTGGGTCGTTACAAACTCAGCGTCGATGAAGCTGAGGCCGATAAAATTTCCAACGTGTGGGCAGGAAGGAAGTTTGACAAAGAATACTGGCTGAAGTTGGCCGCTACTGAATTGGATAAGGCGGATAAGAAACTTCCCAACGGCCCTTAGTAAAGGATCGACAAACCCTTCAGTACGATAATAAACCAATTTGGTCTAAGATTGTCAATTATTGAAAGATTACTGGTAACACTGCACCTTTCGAATCAGGAGCTTTGGCTTTAGATAAATTTAGCACCATGAAAGGTGAAAGCCTTGTATCAATTGAAAAGCCGGTAGTAATGATCCTTGCCCTATTACTGTCCTCGTGTTATTCCTACAAGAGTATTAATAAAAACGAACCGATCACCAGGGAGAACTTATCAAAACTTGACCTGGGAGGAACGTATCTCTTCGACTTAAAGGCAGGGGAGCCGTTTTATGTTCAAGTCACCAACATTAAAGCGGATACAATCGTCGGTGTTATGCACGGAAAGAATAAAAGTGAGTTTCTTAACTATTCAGAGTCCTTTGAAACAATTCAGAGGAATGTTGTTAAAATATCTCTTCGTCGACGAGACACAACATTGACTGTTTTTGCTATTGCCGTACCGGCGGCGTTGACTTTCGGAGTCATTGCACACTCCATAAATTCATGGTTCGACTCCACGTGGCAATAGGGATAGGTCAGGTGCCTCTTCCCACCATTCGGGGTTCAGTATAAGCTTCTCAAAGAGCACATCGCGGAAGTGTGATACAAGCCTATCTGTAGACTCTGGATGACGCAGGCAACAGCAGTAGGTTCAAATGTCTCAATATGCTGACCAGGCTCACCATGTAAACCAGACTTTGTCCGAGATGATTGGCAATGGAATCCTCCTTATTTGATTATCGCTTTGATATTTTGAGCCGCCCTCAGTATATGTCGACGGCTCACCTGTCCGATAATCATACCATTTTCCACGACGGGAAATCTTCTTATCGGTGAATTAAGAAATTCAACAGCGGCCTCCACTACATTGGTCTTGGACGAGAGGGATTGCACTTTTGCGGTCATGTAATCCGAAACTTTTCTGGTTTCAGCCGGCATATTATTATAGGCCTGGTCCACGATAAGGCGCAAACAATCCTTTTCGGATATCATACCCACCAGGTGATTTTGATCATCCAGCACAGGCGCGCCCGCTATCTTTTTAGCGATGATGGTCGCGATAACATCCTGAATAGGTTGATCCGGCTTGAAGGTTACCATATTACTCAGCGGCACCATATATTTTTCAATGGTTTCATATTGCGTTGTGGATGCGGGCTTGATATCCATGGCTGCTGTTTTTTATTTTGATAAAAAGCTATCGTTCTGATAGACTGGAACAAAATTATTTACCAGGTGGTTGAGTTGATTTTCTGTGCGGCGCGAAGGATCTCCCTTCGGCTAATCTCGCCGATTAATGCCTCGTTTTGTACCACGGCGTATCGTCGTATAGGTGAGCTCAGAAATTCAATGGCTGCTTCCACCACGTTAGTCTTCGGTGAAAACGTGTAGACTTTCGTTGACATATAGTCAGATACTTTCCGGTCCTCAACCCGTAAATTATGGTAAGCCTTATCCACTATAATCCGGAGACAATCCTTTTCTGAAAGATTGCCTATCAGGTGACGCTGATCATCCAACACGGGAGCGCCGGAAATTTTTTTCTCCAGGATTATCGCGACAGCTTCCATGATGTTCTGATCGGGCTTGAAGGTTACCATGTGATTCAATGGAACCATGTACTTTTCGATCAATTCGTAGTGGGCTTCGTGTAGGTTCTTTTTTTCAAATTCTGGCCTGAAGTTCATAACCGTCGGATTTAAAGGTTATTGCCGTACGCGTTTAGGTATAACTAAAGCTACTGATTTCCAGTAAGATTACCAATGTTAATTACCGTCATTGCGAGGGAGTCTCCGATGCCGATAGCTATGGGCAGCGGGGTACGATCGTGGCAATCCCCTCCCAATGAAATGCAACACCTGGAAATAAGCAGTCACGTGCCCCAGGTATTGTGTAGTGAATGATGGTTGGTTTCTCCATGGTCTGAGGATTGCTTCGTCATCATGTCCCGACGAGTCGGGACGATTCCTCGCAATGACACTTTAGGTCGCAACCGTCTTGCGTATATTCAGGAACCTACCTTTTCGTCAAACTCCCTTTTAAGGCCGTCAAATCTTTCGCGGGCTTCCTGTAAAAGTTTGAATACATTTTCAAGCTTCCTGAACTCAGAAAGGGCATTCTTCTTTTGCTCGGGTGTTAAACTGGTGATTGTGCTGCTTTCAATAATATCCTGCAAATCATCGAATGCTTTTTTGGAATCATGGTACCCGGACATCAGTACTTTTGTGGGGTGTTGCAGATTTACGTTGTTCATAGTCGTCCTGTTTAGAGCCTATGAAACTACGCTTTTTATTCGTTAACCCAATCTGGTCGGAGTCTACTCCTTAGGGTCCTGCGGAACGGCCACCTGTAATAGGTGCTACAATAAACAAGTCTGTGTTGAATACTCATCGGAATGGTATACTTTTGCACCTCACTGAAATTACTGGATATGGCCGTTTTAAATTCGCAACAAATAAAGGAGGTCAATGAGGTGATCGCCGGGATTGAGAAATCCATAAAACCAAAATGTGAGATTGGGGCTCACGATAAATCGTCGCTGGTATCCCTCCTGAAAGCACAGAATCTAAAAAATGAAGTTGTTTATTTTAGATGTAAGCGGGAATATTCGGATGCTATAGTTACCCATTTCGTTAAGGAAAAAGGAGTAATTAAAAATCGTTTTCACAGGAACAACCAGTCTTATATTTTCATCCTTAAATAGGGTGTATACCCTGCACTGCCTTTTGTTGGGGTTCCTCACCAACAAACATCCTTGGTGAGTGTGTTCTGCTTTCATAAAATTTCTTTTTAGAGCCTAAGCTTCTGACTTTGACAGGTATTCATAACCGCGGAACAAAACCAGGATCTCCACTACAATAGCCGGCACCAGGATCACATAGCTGAGGAAAAACAGAACTACGGTTACCAGAGTGCAGCCCATCACGATTTCCAACAAGCCGGCCACCCGCGAGATCTCGCCCATCCCGTCTTGTAAACGCATCAACGCAATACCAAAAAGGATGGATAGTGTGCCTGTAATAACCGCCGCTGCCGAGTAGGGGATCGCCAACGTTTCCAGATCGGTGGTTGAAAGGGAAGAGATATCTAAAATGGCCAGACCCGTTATTGCTCCGATCATCAGGTAACTGCCGATTTTTAGCAACTGATTTTCAAAAATTGAACTGAGGATAATAAATCCTCTTGCGAAAAGCACGTATGACACCACCATCACGATGGTAAGCGCGATATACACGAGGTTGGTCCATAGCTCCCAGTTTTTTTCGGAGCTGGTGAACCAGGCTACATCCATTGCACCTAAAATAATTTCAGATACCAGGTAAATAGCTCCGGCAACGGCCGCGATCAATAGTGTGTTCGGGTTCGGACTTGATGAACTTGTCTTTGTTTGCATGGTGGTCGTTGGATTAGTGAAAAATGACTCAGGACTCTGCCCCAGGGCTTGGAGCAATATTTTTACTGTGGACATGCGCGGTAAAATTTGACCCGCCTCAATACGTTGAATGGTTCGTACACTCACATGGCTTTTTTCTGCCAGTTCTTCTTGAGTAAGGGTTTTCTCCTTTCGTAAGGCGGTAAGGCGCTTGCCCAATTCAGGTTGTTGCATCTGTTGTTTAGTTTTTTTCGATGTGCAATTTTACGGGTTTAACGTATGCCGGTTGATGAATGCCCGTAGATTTCACCCGTCACTTACCCGCCATTTTATGGAAACCTCAAATTTTTGGCGTTAATGCAGAATTGCATACCGGTTTCACTATTCTCTTTTGAAGTCGAACGGCTCCAGGGTCAGAAAAATAATCCAGGTGTGTGGCTTAATGAATGACTGCGGCTGGGCCCAGCCTACGCAAAACCCCAACGTTTTGGTGCTTTTACGTTAAGAAAGAGCGAATGAAATAGGCAGCACGTGATACTGCCACTGCGCAGCGTATGATGGATGATGGTTCTTTACATTCCTGTATAACCTGCTAGTTGAATGAGCCGATTAATTTACCCACGGACTCTTATTTCTATTAATAGGTGCTTTAGCTTTTCTTTTTGGTGCCTTTTGCTTTTTCTTTTTCTTCTTTTTGGATTTAGCCTCCGCTGGATAACCGTATGCAGCCCTGGCACCGCTGGATCTTGAAGGCTTACCTTGAGCCAGAAGGTTAGAGGCTGAAAGTGAAATAAGAAATACGGTAAGGATCGTTATGGCTTTTAGGTACCTCATGAGCTAATAATAAAAAATAATGGTTCCGGCCTATCCAGGCTACTGTTAACGCCAGACGAAGTAATAAAAATATACCAAACAAATAAATGATTTAAGAATTCTGTGATAATTAATTACCATTGTTCCCTGGAGCCGGATTTAAGTAAAAGACGTGGGTGACGCACACGTACAGTGCGCAGTTTACATTGGAGGTGGTAGTATTTGCAATCAGAAAATACAAGCATGAACAGTATCAAAACAACCGTAGTAGGTTCATACCCCATGATCGATTGGCTGGCAGCCTATCCAAGCCGACAAGCCTTAGAAGACGCCACCATGGTTGTTCTAAAATCGCAGGAGCTTGCGGAGATCGACGTGATTGCCGATGGTGAATTGTATCGCTTTGATATCAACCATCCGGAAACGAATGGCATGATTGAATACTTTGTGAAGCCATTAGGCAATGTGCGCAGCGAAATTACCCGCTCGGACATCGCAGCCTTTGACAAACAAAAGGGCATGAACTTTCGGGTGCGTCCTGCTGCGGTCGTGGAAGGTGCACTTCATGAAGGTACACTCGATCTGGTTAGCGCCTATAAAAGAATCAGACCATTGACCAGGCTGCCGTTCAAGTTCACCATCACAGGACCTCACATGCTTTGTAAAACATTGCTCGATTACCATTACAAAGATTTGCCCTCCCTGGCACACGCCCTTGCAAACGTGTTGGCAAAGCAGATTGCGGAAATTGATGCCGATGTCATTCAACTGGATGAAGCAAACCTTCCCGGTTCGCCCGATGAGTGGGAGTGGGCAGCCAGCGCGTTAAACGTGATGCTGGATGCGATTCCCAAAACACCTGCTGTACATCTTTGCTTTGGTAACTATGGCGGGCAGTCGGTCCAAAAGGGAACCTGGGAAAAACTGATAGCCTACATGAATACATTACACACCGACCATGTTGTGCTTGAATTTGCACATCGTGGATATTCTGAGCTTGAGTTTTTTAAGGACTTACGTCCCGAAATCGGGATTGGATTAGGTGTGGTGGATATTAAATCTACCGTGGTAGAAACACCGGAACAAATTGCGAAACGAATCGAACATGCCACCGGTATTCTGGGAGAAAATCGTATCCGATACATCCATCCCGATTGTGGATTCTGGATGCTGAAACGTTCCATCGCTAACGCCAAGATCCGTGCTTTGACCCTGGGTCGCAATTTGTTTGAAGGGAAATAAAGAAAGTACGTCATTGCGAGGGAGTCTTCGATCGAAGTGAGAAGTACGACCGAAGCAATCCCCTCCCAATGAAATGCACGTTTGGATTTAGCAGCCACGTGCACCTGTTATTGCATTGCACATGGTTTGTTCTCCGTTGCCTTGAGCCTGTCCGCCGACAGGCAGGCTTCGCTCTCGTGCAACCAACGCTTCAGTTCCCCGAAAAGCCGGGGCAGCCTGAAGTGCCGTTTAGTTTTAACGAATCACATTCACTCTTAAAAAAGTGGCCGGAATGGATGTGGTATTTTTGTCCGTGCTTTTATTTTGACTGTTAAACAGCTCCTCTAATTCACGTTGCAAATCCATAGCCTTTCCATTCTTCTCTGCCGCTTCAAAGGCATTCATCGTGGGACCGTAATAGTTTTTGAATCTGCTGACGAGTTCGGATGCTGAGAAAGGAGCACTGAACGTAAACGTTTCTTTGCTGAAGGATATGTTCTCTTTTGGTATGCCCGCATTGGTAAAACGTTCTATCACATTGGCCTCAACTCCCCATAACATGGGACTAACAAAACCTTCTGGTGGCGGCGGCGTATAGGCAGAGCTTATCTTCAATATTTGCGCGACCAGCGTAGGATCACCCGGAATCCAGTTTCCCATAATAATCCTTCCACCGTTGCGGGTAACACGAACCATTTCTTTGGCAACATCCATCGGCCTTGGCGCGAACATGGCTCCGAAGATACTGACTACAAGATCAAAAGTCTGATCCTGAAATTCACGTAAATCAGATGCATCTCCTTCTTGAAATGTGCATTGGGTAAGCCCTTCTGCCTTTGCCCGCCTGTTACCGGCGGCGACAAGATTCCTTGCGATATCAACACCCAAAACGTGGGCGCCCAGTTTGGCTTCAGGTATGGCCGTGGTACCATCACCGCAACCCAGGTCAAGAACAGTTAGCCCTTTGGTGATCCCAAATTTGGAGACCAGTGATACACCACTTTCCCGCATGGTGTCTGCGATTTGTGTGAAGTCGCCCTTTTCCCATAATGCTTTGTTTGGATTCGGGGCCGTGAGAGTCGTTTGAGTCATTTTTTTTGATTTAGTCCTTAATTAAGAGTAACGGACAAAAATATCGTACAGTTTCGGTCCAGCCTTTTCCCTAACGTCCAAAAATCATTCTTAAAAGTTCAGGCCGTTCGAGTCTTTCGGATCGCGGAAGGCGTTACCTGATAACGTCCTTTAAAGGCACGTGTGAAATGAGAGGCATTTTCAAACCCGCTTTCAAATGCGACTTCATTCACGTTTTTTTCCTTGTTCTCCAACAGGTGCAGCGCATGACTCAACCGCTTTTCCAATAACCATTTTCCGGGAGTGGTATGCATGAGTTTTTTAAAGTCTCTCTTAAACGCGGACAGGCTGCGGTTGCAGAGTTCGGCGTATTGTTCGAGTGTCAGGTTAAAACAATAGTTGTCTTCCATAATTCTTTGTAACGAGACGGACTGTGGTTCATTCACCAACGAACAGAAATACGCAAGCAATTCTGCGTTATGGGGATCATCGGCAAGGGTTAAGATCAGTTCCCGGAATTTTAACTCCAACAACCCCTTGTCAGGTTCTTTTGTGCTGGCGAAATAAGAAGACATCGAGAGGAAAAAAGTCTCCAATGTCTCACTGGTATGGAGGTGTATCAAGGTGCCATAGTTCTTGTCCAAATTACGAATTGGCTCAGACCGGGATTTCAACGTCTCACAAATAAATTGATCCGGAATAAAAAAGAGAACGAGACAAAATCCAATGTCAAAAAACTGTTCAATGATACTGGCACCCTTTTGTATAAAGACACAACTTCCCTTTTTCAGATCATAAGAACCATGAGCAGTATGCCAGACTTTTCGGCCATCGATCACGTAAAAGACATAATTATTCTGGCTCCATAAATCCGTAAAACGGTTCTTCATCAGCCGGGCCTCCAGCGGACAATTAAACACCGTGATCAGGCTTTCCCCGCAGTTAAACTGACGGGAATAGTCCGGGTACTTTAAGACACTATCAATAAAATTGACCATAACAGGTTTGCAAGAAGTTAAAGATAACCAATTACAGAATTTTGCTGTATTTAATACGGATGGACGGCACAATGGTTTATACACGATCGAACTCGCTCATCAAATTCTGATCCGCGGGTACCCCCTGATTTTCAGGATGTGGCATCGTCGTGGATAAAACTCCACAGATCGAAACTAATATTCCACTATTTGTTTTCAAGGGAGGCGCTAATGAACCCTTGAACGAAGGGGTAAAAGCTGGCACATTTCTATTAGCACAATCTCCATGAAACAACACACACGCTATGGAAATGAATAACAAGAAATCAATTGCCATTTTAAACAAGCTCATTGGAATTAACAATGATAGAATTGAGGTGCATGAAGCCGCGTTAAAGGAAACAAAGGAACCAGATTTGATTAAACTGTTCACTCAGTTCGTGGTATCCGGCGATGAATGCAATTCAGAACTTGCTGACGAGGTTGAAAAAATGGGTGGTACCCCCGTCGAAACCACGAGAACCTTCAGAAAGTTTTTCAAATCCTGGATGGATTTCCAAGCGGCGTTATTGGGTGCGGGTCCGAAGACTGTCAGGGATCGCAAAACCATTCTTGATTCGTGCGAGTATATCGAGGAGGTTACCGTAAACTCCTATGAAAAAGTCCTGGGAACCTGTGCGGAAGACTTAAACGTTGAGCAATTATCAATGGTGCGGGATCAGTGTGCCTGGCTGAAGGCTGATTACAATACTGTAAAGGCGATAAGATATTTGCTGGTAGAACTGGTAGAATCCGAGTGGTAGCCAAAAAGTGCGGAAGAAATCAAACATTTCTTCCGCACGGTGATTGTAGTTTTAGTCATTCTGCTAGTCTGTTCCGTCTGACGGAGGCTGGAAAACCTGCTTCTCGTGTATGCCGTCCTGTTCTCCTGCCCAATTAATAGCCTGAATGAGTTCATCGTAGGTAAACACTTTGAACTCACCGGGAACTGTTTCTTTGAACGCTTCTTTCACCCAGACGATTTCACTGGCGTCGGTAACGACGGCTACGCGATTCCACTTGTCATGTGCATTAAGCTTTTCCAGTGCCTCATTCATAAGGGTTCCAATGGTGATATGCCTGAGTGGGGAGCATAGCACAAAAAGATAATTTAGTCGTTCCGTACGCTGTACAAATTCATATACCGCTGGCAAAACAACTTTATCGAATTCATCCCGTGTCACCTCTGCCGTAGCTAAGAATCCCACCATGGTGTTAGGCGTGTTTTTTAGTTCTCGTAGCATGATGTCGATCTTGGTTTAGTCTCAACGTCAAAACGTAATCAATACTCCGACCCTGCGTTCGGACCCATAAAACTTCCCCAATAATTCCGGGTTTTTTCCATGGAGTGCGAGTTGGTTTCCGGCCAATGATCCTTATCAAACCCCGGTGCATCGGCAAGGACTTCCTTTTCCTGATCCAAAACGAAGGCGTGCCTCGTAGTGTCCAACTTCAAAAGAGTATACGGAACGGCAAATAGTTTTTCCCCAATTCCAAGGAATCCGCCAAACTCAATGACCATATACTCAATACCCCCATCGTTCACGTTTAACATCAAATCTTTGACATCACCCAACTTCTCATCGGAAGTATTATAGACCGTATTGCCTATTATCGTCTTTGCTGTTAAATATTTTACGGGCGTGTTAGCCAGGTCTCCACTGTCGTTTACGCCGGTGAAGTTGTCATTCTCTAAATTTTTCATAAGTATGTTCTTTTAGTTATTTGAAAGTTTTTACCTCCTTACCAGTTCGTAGTAAATCTGGTGCCAGATTTAAAGGCTTTGTTACAAGTCGGAACACAATGCTTTTTGAATAGTCCGTGTGTAATAAAATTCACAATTGGACGTTTCCCGGGTAAATACCGCCCGAAAGCAAATTCCTTTCCTCAATATTTTCAAGGTGATAACCCTGAATAATGGATGTGTCAACCCATTCGGTAGTTTCTAATTGCACCGAACAGAAGCATAGCCCACTTGGATCTATTTGTATTTTACGATGACTTCAGAGCGCGCGATTTTCTTATGGTTAACAGGTAAAACAGGTGCATGTTTACCCAGAAATTTTACCAGATCCTCATTCAATTTTTCCCTTTCTGTATAGAATAGGCCGTGAGGTGCTCCTTTATAAATAATAAAAGTGCTGTTCGGAATCAAAATCGCGGACTGCTTGCCAGTTGCCTCAATAGGCACTGTTTTATCCTGGTCACCATGAATAATTAATGTAGGCACATTAACTAACTTCATTTCACTCCTGAAGTCAGTGCTGGAGAAAGCGCTTATACATTCCGAAGTGGCCCTTGGGGAGGCAACGGCACACAGCATACGATAATACTCCATCAGAGGTTTGCTTATCGGGCTATTCAACAATGTCGCTCCAAAAAAAGTCTTTCCAAACTCTTCCAGGAAACCAATCCGGTCTTTTTCAAGTTCATCTTTCATCGCATCGAACACTTCCTGTGGAACACCATCCGGTGTACTTTCTGTTTTTAACATGTATGGGGTTATGGCGGATATCAATACAACTTTAGAAACCTTGACTCCTTTATGCCTGCTAAAATACCGGACTACTTCGCCACCACCCATCGAAAAGCCAACGAGTGTAACATCTTCCACTCCAAGTTGATCGATCACTGCCTTCAGATCATCCGAAAGGATATTGTAGTTATACCCATCCCAGGGATGAGACGAATTGCCGAACCCACGTCTGTCATAAGCAATTACACGATGACCACTCTTGACCAGCGCATTTATTTGGTATTCCCACATCTCTTTAGTCAAAGGCCAGCCTGAAATGAGAATAACAGGTTTTCCCTTTCCATAGTCACTGTAATTGATTTTTACCGGCTTGCCCGAAGAATCATTACTAGTCGTTTGTATGTAGTTCATAGTTTTTTAATGAGCGTTTTTCTAATAAAGGTCCATAAACGTACCAACGCCGTTAAGGCGTTAAATCGACCGTGGTTTGCCTGTCAGAAAGATGTGCTGTGGAGTTTTTTAACCGGATGGTGTGGAGTAATTTCCACCACTAGTCCTTACCAGAGTCAACGCTCCATCACACCGGAGACCCTATTCCCCTGACTCCCTATGAAGCCACTCGTTTCGAGGACTCTGATGTTTCATGGGACAGGGACGGATCACCACGCGATTTATTAATTCGGCAGTGCTTAAGGTCAAAGTCCCCCAGAGACTTTGAGCGATTCTCTGCGGAGTGAAACATTTGTTGCTATGGAAATGTCATCAAAATTGACAAACTTGAAAAAGAATAAGATCTAAAACACGCCCTATGGATAATTCATATTCACCCGTCCAGTACGTCTACAGGGAAATCGTTGAGGAAGAAATAGCGAAACTATCGCGAGGGAAGATTTTCTATTTTAATGAAGATCAGGTAGTGGATTCATGCGAAGGACATCTTGTAGCACTAGTTGAAGTTGAAGGCAAAGGGTTGTTTGTAACATTGAATCCTGAAGTTCAAATTCGGATTGACCGGATCATCACGCTATTTGGTAAACCTGGAGCAGCCTATGATGAATATGATAATTTTGCAAATCAGTGCTTGTCCTGCACCGGCGGTTATGACCTTTGAAAATCTGAATTATTCACTGTTCCGTTTACTTCTTCTTGGTATCAGTTCATTTTTGATTTCCTGTGGCGCAGGAGATAATACGATGGAATCCCAGGCTGACGGATTTCGCGTACCAGAAGGATTTGAAATAAACAGGGTAGTAGCACCAGACATGGTTTCCTACCCGATGTTTGCGACACTGGACAACAGGGGCCGGCTTTTTGTAATAGAGTCCAGTGGCAAAACAACATCAACGGAGGATGTACTTAAGAATCCCACCTTTAAAATTCTTCTTTTAGAAGATACCAACGAAGACGGTGTTTATGAGAGCCGAAAAGTTTATGCTGACAAGATAGCCTACCCGATGGGTGGAACCTTTTACAAAGGTAGTTTCTACGTTGCTGCACCGCCTGACCTCCTGCGCTTCACCGATACCAATAACGATGGGGTTGCCGATAAACGCGACATACTTATCACTGGCTGGACCTTAAGTCATAATGCCGCCACACTAAGCGGCCCCTTTTTTGGTCCTGATGGTTGGTTATATCTCTGTGATGCCCGTCGAGGATTTGATATCAAAACAATAGAAGGCAGCGAACTCAAGGGACAAGGCGCACGGATCTGGCGCTGCCGCCCGGATGGTACCGGTTTGGAATCAATATCCGGTGGAGGATTTGATAATACCATCGAAATGATCTTTATGCCATCCGGAGAGACCATAGGCACGATGACCTATTTTACCGATCCAAGGGATGGCTTCCGGGATGCGCTTATGCATTGGGTTGAAGGTGGCGTATATCCGAAACCGCACCCGGCAATCGACGCAGATAAATTAAAACTGACGGGCGATTTAATGCCGGTAATGACAAAGTTACCGCGTGTATCACATTCCGGCCTGATGCGCTACCGGAGTTCCGGTTTTGGTAAGCAGTATGAGGGTAACCTTTTTAGTGCACAGTTTAATACTGGTCGGGTCATGCGACATGTCATCACAACGATGGGGGCGACCTTTCAAACGGAAGAGTTTCCTTTTATGACATCTGATAGTCTGGATTCGCATCCTACCGATGTGCTGGAGGATGCCGATGGCAGCCTGCTCGTGGTTAATACAGGAGGTTGGTTTATCGCCGGGTGTCCGCTTTCTGTTGTGGCCAAACCTGATATCCCAGGTGGTATATTTCGAATCCGCAAAATCGATGCACCAAAAATGGAAGATCCCTGGGGAAGAAAGGTG
>Ga0315910_10003714_pt1 | contig 12902 bp, 11 predicted proteins | sample EdamamesoilMG_FD_204470 | JGI IMG/M metagenome (GOLD analysis project Ga0315910, IMG submission 204470) | Garden soil microbial communities collected in Santa Monica, California, United States - Edamame soil | ecosystem: Environmental > Terrestrial > Soil > Garden | place: USA: California... | reverse complement strand
TACCGCACCGTCGACGGCGTCAACCTCGAATTCGCGAAGACTTTGGAGCTCAGCGCCACGGCGGGCGGTGACTATGTCTTCGACAGCGATAGCTTCTTCCCGCTGAGTGCCAGCGAAGGTTTCGGCATCGCTCCCACACCGAACCATCACCTGATGAGCAACTTTTTGTTCACCACCGAGATCCACGTGCGCTTCACGTACGTCTCCGGGCAGGTGTTCACGTTCCGCGGCGACGACGATCTCTGGATCTTCGTGAATGGAAAGCTTGCGATGGATCTGGGGAGCATGCACTCCGCCGAGTTAGGGACGATCGACTTCGACGCGCAGGCGGATGAGCTCGGGATCGTTGCGGGACAGAGCTACGATATGGACATCTTCCACGCGGAGCGCCACACGCTGGAGTCGAACTTCCGCTTCGAGACGAACATCTCTTGCTTCGAACCGGTGGTGGTCAAGTAGCCAACCTCGGCTTCGCGCGCCGGCTCGGGCCGCTGTTTTTCGTACTCGCGAGCGCGTGTGCGCGGCGGGGAGCGACCGTCGCTCGCGATCTCGAGTCGGTCAGCCCCGACTGGGTCCAGCGGCATTCCGAGAGCTACGCGGGCATCCTGGCGCACGCGCTCGCAGCGGACTCCTACGTGTGCGAGCCGGCGCCGCTCGAGGTGTTCTTCGGGGCCACGCCGGCGGGAGTGCGCAACATCGACGGCAGCATGCCGCACTACGATTTGTACGACGGACCCATGCGGTATCAGGTGCGCCGCGCCCACGGTCAGTGGTTCGTCGAGGCTTGGGTCGTCGTCGAGCCCCCGCCCAGCTCGAGTCGCATGGAGCTGCCGGACTGCAGCCTCGGCGAGCGACTCGAGGGGCGCGTCGAGTGTTCGGGGCGGCCTTACTCGCAGTCGACCACCCTCGACATCTGCCCCGCGGGTGGCAACTTCTCGGCGCCAGCGACGCCGAAGAACGTTCGGGTGCTCTTGGCTCACTGGTCCGAGGCGGTCGAGGGCTACTACAATCGCGACGCCAAAGCTCAAGGTCTTCCGATCAGCTACGATTTCACGTTCAGCGTTCCCGAAGCACGCAGCGCTCCCGCTTCCTCCTCACTCGTGGTGCCCCTCGCGACGAGCTGCGCACGTACGCCGTACTTCCAAGCCGTGAGGAGCGGTTGGACCGTGCCGATCCTCGCGCACGAGATGGGACACTTGTTAGGCCTGCTCGACGAGTACGAGATGCTGTCGGGGATCGTCGGCGTGTACCCGAAGGCGCCGTTTCCCGGCGCGGAGCGCAGCCGAATGGGTCTGAGTATGAAGGAGGGGACCGTGCTCCTACCACTGCACCACTACCTCGTGCTGCGGCGGTTTTTTTGCCCAGAACCCGTGGGTTTATCGGGCGCCGACCGCTTCTGATCCGCTCACCAATCGGGTTTGGTGTCGTTGTAGTTTTCCGTTTGCGCGCGAAGGTGGGCCGCGGCTGAGAGCAGCTGGGCTTGGCTCCCACCTACTGCTTCGTGATGCAACGATCTCTAGTGGCAAGTTATGCATTGGTAGCTCTCGTGGGGGCGACGATCGGAGCCTGCTCTGCCGATGACAGCGGTGGCGACGAGGAGACGAGCTCCGGCACGACGGGCATGTTCGTCGACGGATTCGGAGGGAGCGGTACGGACGGCGATGGGACTTCGGATGGCACGAACGACTCGGGCACGAGCGACGGCAGCGGCGGGACGACCCAGAGCACCACATCGGCCGACGGAACCTCCAGCGGCAGCGGAGGTTCCGCGGGGAGCGGCTTGTTGGATCCGGTCGAACTGTGTGGGGGCGCTTGTCAATGCAGCAACGGCATCGATGACGACGGCGATGGGCAGAGCGACGGCTTCGATGCGGAATGTACCGGCATCGCGGACGATGACGAAGGCACCTTCGCCACCGGTATTCCTGGCGACAACCAAGATCCGAAGTGGCAGGATTGTTTCTTCGATGGCAACTCGGGCGCAGGCGACGACGGTTGCCGCTACCACACCGATTGTCTCACTGGAGAGCTGCCGGATTCCGATCCAGACTGTTCGGTCACCCAATCCTGCATCGATTTCTGCGTGGAGCGCACACCGAACGGCTGCGATTGCTTCGGCTGCTGCACCTTCGAAACCGCGGACGGTCCTGTGAGCGTGCAGATTGGGGTCACGTGCGATTCCGCGAACCTCGACGACGAAAAGGCCTGTCCCCGCTGCGAACCCTCGACCCAGTGCGGCAATGAATGCGGTGAGTGCGAGCTCTGTCCAGGAAAGGAAGAGCTTCCCGACACTTGCGAGGAAGAAGTCCCCACCTGCGACGATGGCCGCCAAGCCTGCGACGCGGAGACTCCGTGTCCGAGCAACTACTGGTGCACCCAAGGCTGTTGCATCATCCAATCCGTGGAGTGACCCCCCGCCGCCCGGGAAATTCGTGAGCCCGCCCGCGCTTAACGACCGAGCGCGGCGATCCCGACACGGCGCAACAGATCAGGCTGTCCTTCCCCCGTCATCTTGCGTAAAGTTGCAATGTGAGGGAACGTGGTATTCGAGAGGTCTACGAGGATGCCCACCGGCTGTATCCAGAGCTGGCGCTGAGTCTGGAGGCGTTCCGCGCTCACTGTGAAGCGCTCGGCCTGCTCGCCGACCCCGGCACGCTCGCGCGCTACGGCCCGGACCTGTTTCTGAGCGCTGCGGCGACGTTGGGGGATCCGGAGGCGGCTGCCATCATCGAGCGCCGCTTGCTTCCAGCAGCGGCGGAGGCGATCACCCGGGTGCGCAATGACTCCGAGTTCGTCGAGGATGCGCAGCGCGGGCTCCGGCAGTTGCTGCTGCACGCCGAGCGACCCAAGATCATGGAGTACTCTGCGCGCAGCTCCTTGCTCGCTTGGATCAAGGTGGTTGCCACGCGCTACGCGCTGAATCGTTCGAGTTCGCGTGACAGCGCGCTCGCGCGCAAAGACGAGCTCACGGATCGGCTCGTGCAGCAATACTTTCAGGGCGACACGCTAATCATGAGTGGCAAGCACGCTGAGCTGTTTCAGCGGGCGTTCAGCGGTGCCGTGAGCGAGCTCGACGCGCGTGATCGCAACGTTCTCAGGATGCACTTGGTGGGTAACTGCAGCCCAGACCAGATCGGGCGCGCTTATTCTGTGCATCGCGCGACGGCCTCGGCGTGGTTGAAGAGCACGAAGAAACACCTGGTCGAGAGCGTGAGCAAAGAGCTGCGGGAGCGCGACGCGGCGCTGTCGGATGAAGAGTTCGAGAGCCTCTCGCGCTTGGTTCGAAGTCAGCTCGACTTGACCTTTGCCAATTCCGTGTCCGACTCTTCGCACGCATCCAACGGCTAGCTTGCTGATGGCAAAGGACGACCTTCGCGAAGATGACGAGCAGCCCGAGGTACCCGCGTCGGATCCAGGGAGCAAGCCGGATCGGTTTCCCGACAAGGCGCTGGTTCGGGCCTTCGCCGAAGATCTCTTGAGGAAGGGACAACAGGGCAGCTATCAGCCGGTGGAGTCGCAACGCCGTCCCGCGGGGGCCGCGCTGCGCCGCCCCGCAGCTTGGGACCCAGCAGATCCAGCGCCTGAAGCAGGCGCCGAGCTGGATCCGCGTCACACGCCGCCAGGGCCGCCGGCGCTGCTGCGGCCGCGTGCGGCAGCTGCGGATCCCCGCCGCGCGGCTCAGGGGGCGACGCTCCAGGCGCACAACCCCCGAGCGGAGCACGACTCTGCGGACGACCCCATCGACGGCGTTCACGAATGTCTCAGCGACGACTCGATCCTCGCCTTCGTCCAGGGGACGCTCACAGGGGCGGAGTTGGTCAGGACCCATCGGCACCTGGACATATGTCCGCAATGTCAACGCCTGATCGTCGAGGCAGTGCACGCGATCAGTGTCGGGCGTCGGGAAGCTGCGACGAGCGATCCGCAGGGTAGCGCATTGCGGCCTGGGGCGGTGCTCGCCAACCGCTATCGCATCCAGCGCTTCGTGGCGCGTGGGGGCATGGGGGAAGTGTATGAAGCGTACGACCGCACGCTTCGCGAGCGTGTGGCATTGAAAACCGTCATGCCCACCGTGAGCGACAGTCCGCGCGCCGTGCGGCGGCTCATGGCAGAGGTGCAGCTGGCGCGGCGCGTGAGTCACCCCAACGTGTGCCGCATTTACGATTTGGGCGCCGAGCAGTTGAGCGACGGCGACCGCGCGCTGCATTTCTTGACGATGGAGTTCGTCGAGGGGCTGAGCTTGGCGCAAGAGCTGGAACGTGGCGGTCCCATGAAGGTCGAGGTGGCCGTAGACATCGCCCGACAGTTGCTTTCGGGGCTCGATGCCGCGCACGAGGCAGGCATCCTGCATCGCGATTTCAAGCCCGACAACATCATGCTGCGGCCCACCAACGGAGCCCGGCAGCGGGCCGTGATCATGGATTTTGGTTTGGCGCGCGCGATGGATGTCGACCCGGCGCGTCTCACCACTGGAGCTAATCAACCGCTCATTGGGACGCTCACGTACATGGCACCCGAGCAGGTCGAAGGTGGCGACTTGACGGCGGGTACGGATATCTTTGCGTTCGGGATCGTCTTCTTCGAGATGCTGACGGGTTGCGTGCCCTTCGTCGGTGGTTCTCCTGCGGCGACCGCACTGAAGCGGCTCAAAGAAGCGCCACCTGGACCCGTAGAATACGCTCCGGCCGTGCCCAAGCACATCAATCGCATCGTCTTGAAGTGCCTGGCGAGGCACCCGAACAAACGCTACGCCTCCGCGGCGGAGGTGCTCGCCGCCCTGGAAGACGAACCGAGCTCGCTCGCTTCGAGCGACGACAGGCCTCACCGCTGGCGCCAGGCGTTGCCCGTGGTCGGGGTGGTGGGTGCGCTGCTGCTGCTCTTCTGGGCCGTAATGCCGGCCCGGACAGAACCACCCGCGCAGGCTGAAAGCCCCAGCGTGCAAGCAGATTCGCCGAAAACCAAAGCGGAGCCTAGCTCCGTCGTGGTGCGCGTCGACACGGCGCAGCAAGAAGCAACGGCCCAGCAGGGCCAGACCTCGAACCCCGCGAAGCCGGCTGACGTGGCGCGCGCCTCCTCCGTACAGCCGCTCCGGAACGATCTGAGCCGAGCGGACGGCAAGACACCGGTGGCGCGCAAGACCGCCGGCGAGCCGCCAATGCCGCCCGCGCCGTCGGCTACCGCGCCCGCGTTGGTCGAGTCACCGCACACCCAACCGAAGGACGAGCTGATGGTTCCGAGCATTTTCGGCGAGCCTCCTGGCGCCGCCCCCGCGCCGAGCAGTACCCCGCCCGCCTTGCCGCAAGAGACCGGTTCGCGCCGGAGCTCGCCATGACGAGCCCGCGCCCGCTGACCCGTCGCGCGTCCGCGCGCTCAGGGGCATGGGGCTCCCGCTGGCTGGTCGCGCACGCGTGCGGGTGCTGGGGCCTGGCGCTCGGCGGTTGCGGTTCCCCGGCAGCGGGTCCCGCCGCAGTCGTGGCTGCGTCTGCACCCGTAGCGACGGTCGAACCCGCGAACGCCCGCGTGGAGGCCGCTGAACCCAGCCGGTCTGCCGTGGCCCCGCCGGGGTTGCGCGCGGCCCAGGGAGCTTCCGAAGGCACAGCGCGCTCAACGCCAGCTATCGCCGCTCTCCTCGGGGATGGCTTCGAGGCGCGGCTGCCCCAGCGCGCCAAGGTGTTCGTCGACGCCTCCGGACGCGTGCGCGCCGACGAGCGCACGCCCGCCGCTCCACTGGCTCCCAGCACTCCAAAAGCCTCCAGCGCGCCACAAGCGGCGCGCGACGTCGACTCGTTGGTCGTGCTCGAGCGCCGGGACGATCCCGCTGATCGCCAGGTCCGCCTGGCCATCGACACGCGAACCCTGCGCGTGGCGCTTTGGATGGATCCAGCTCAACTTGCGCCCGTGTTGACGCAGACCAGTAGCTTCGCGGCCAGCGCGCGCGCCGCGCCTTCGGCGCATGCCCCCGTGGGGCGCCCCGGGCTGCGCGTAAAGCTCGAGCAGTCGAGCGAGGCCAAGGTCGAGGTCACCGCGACCTATGAGTTCTCATCGCCGGACTCCGGCACGATTGCGCTCCGTGGCTGGCTCGACAAGAACGCCGTCGGCTATGTCTACGAACCTGCACTCGACACCGGCAGCGCCAGCGCCGGCGTGGCGCAGTTCATCGACACCGAAGTGGACATCGCCGCGCGCGCCGGCGGTCTTCGCGTGGCGCATGTGGGTCCGGGCGGCGGAGGGATATTCTTTCCGGTTCAGGTGCTCGGTCGCGCCGGCGGTTTCGCGGAAGTGCTGCTGACCGCTGCGGAGGTCGAGCTCCGCGGCTTCGTCCCTCAAAGCGCGCTCGAGCCGCTCGAACCCGAGACTGCGCGAGGCTGGGGGCGCGGCCGTTTCCGAGCGAAGCTGTGGCAGCGTTGGCCCAAAGAACAGGTCCGAGTTCCCGTGGGCACGTGCATCTACGACGCGCCCGACGGCGAGGTCATCGGCGTGATGAAGCGCTCGCACGTCGACAACGTCGTGGCGCCGGAAGGTTCCCCCGCCGTCCGAGCGTACCGCTTGCCGTACGACGCCGTCGGCTATCTCTTTGCGGAAGATCTCGAGCCAGCAACACCTGACGCTGACGACACCGACAAGACCCCAGAGAGCGCGGTCGATCCCGAGCGCTGGCACTGCCCCAAGCGCTGACTCTAGCGGCTGAAGGTGCCGCCCGCGCCGAAGCCGTTGCCGCCCATGAAGCCACCGTCCGAGTCGTTGCCGCCGGTGGTCGTCGTATCGCCCCCCGAGCAGTTCCAGGTGAGGCCGGAGCAGACGCACGTCACTTCGCCATAGGAGCACGTCAGGCCAATACTGACGGCGGTGCAGCGCGTCGTGCCCTCGGGCTGCGCTGCCGGGCACTCGGGGTCGTTGCTCTCGCCCGTGGTGCTGGTCTCCGTATTCGTCTCCGTGCTCGTGGATGCGCCGCCGGTGTTCGTGGTGCCGGCGGCGGTCGCGCCCCCCGAGTCCGAGGCAGTCGCCGTGCCGCCCGAGCCTCCGGAGTTCGAACCTCCGCTGTTCGAGCTTTCCGTGTTCGAGGCTCCTGTCTCGGCAGCGTTCGAGCCCCCGGTTGCTGCCGTGCCGCCCGAACCACTGCTGGTTGCGTCTGCAGCTCCGCTGCCGTCGCTATCGGCGGGAGAGCCGTTCGTGGTGGTGACCGGACTTGCGGTTCCCGACGACCCTTCCTCGAAAAAGTCGTGCTGCGCCTCGCCGCACGCGGCGGCGAGCAAGCAAAGGGTGAGCAGGCTGCATTTGGGCTGCGAGCGCATCGTTGACGAATCCAACCATCCTTGCGGACCGAGCACAACGCCCGGTTCTCTAGGGTAGTCGCCTGGAACGAATGAGCCAGGCAGCTTGAGATCCGCGGGTTTCGTGGAATCCGCTGACTCGTGAGTCTGCGACTCGCCACGTGAAATCAGCCGCGGTTTTTTGGTTGCGAAAAATTCCCCTGAGAGAAGAAGCTCGCTCGACTTGGCGGTTTCAGCTCGCTGAGCGGTGCTAACCGAGCGGTCCGAGCAAACTGTCGCACCCAAAGGCAACACGCACCGTGATGTTTGGCTCGAGCTGAACCGTGCTGCAGGTCGCAGGGCACAGCAAGATCTGGCCGTCGGGCGTCAGTTGCCAGCCCTCCGTACATTCCCCCACGTCGTCGCGCACGACGAGCAAGCTTTCGTCCTCGTACTGGAGCACGACGTTGATGGCGCCGTCGTCGATCGAGAAACCATCCGGAGGGGCCGCGTATTCATACGTGCACGGCGATACCTGGCCAGCGATGGCACCCAGCCCTTCACGCAGCGCTACGCTGAAGTCGGTTGCTTGGGTCATGTCCATGTGACAGAAGGCAGGTCCTTCGAGCTGGCAGCCATCGAACGCCGTTCCGCCCACGAAGGCCGCCTCGCTCATCCAGATGCGGTTGTCGCGCATCAGGGAAAGGCTGCTGTCGTCGCTGCCGGGCGAACCGATGAAGAATGTTCTGACGCCCTCTTGATAAACAGCGTCGACGCTGTCGACGACCGGCCACGGATCGACGTCGGTCCAGTTTGGGTTCTCGTTTTGGCATTCGCGTGAGACCGTGGGTGCTCCGTCCGTGATCACCACCATGAAGCGCTGCCCCGGCGCGTCCGATGGGAGTAGTCCGAAGTTGGTGGCGTACCAGTAGGCGTCGTGCGTGGGGGTGCCGTACCGGAGCGGTACGTCGCCCAGCAGCGCAGCGCGGATCGCCTCGCGCTGGTCGCTGTCCGGTGGACCCAGCGGTTCGATCGCCAGCATCTGGTCCGTCGCCACGCACAAGTCGATGTCCTTCGGGCCCGGTGTCGATGGAGTATCTTCGGGCGTATTGGGGTAGAGCAACATGCCGACGGACACGGACCCGGGCAGTCCGGTGCCGAGACCATCTCCGACGATCGCGTCCACGAGCGCTGTACGTGTCACCTCCCACTTGCTCTGGTTGGAGCCGGGTGCCGGACTGCCCATCGAAGCACTCACGTCGACCACCAACATCACGACGGATGGAACCGCTTCGCCCTCGCTGGCCCAACCGGTGCAGGCGCCGTCCAGGATTTCGTCGGCCTCTTCCTCGCTGAGCGGAACTGTCCCGCCGTCGAAGGCGCTGCCACCGTTCCCGCTGGAGGCGCTCGAATCGTCGGCGGTCGAAGCACCCGAGTTTGCACCCGACCCGGCGACGCTCGTCGCGCCGTTCGACGCCGTGCCGCCGTCAGCGGCTCCGTCGCTCGACGGCTGGTTCCCGCTGCCGCCAGAGCTGGCGCTGCCGCCCGTGCCCGAAGAGTTTCCGTCGTTGGCAGATCCGTCGCTGCTGGCCGCGTCGCTCGGGTTCGCAACGACGACGTCATCGTCATCGTCGTCATCGCCTTGGTCGCTGCTGCAGGCGACTGCAGCGACAGCGCCGAGCAAGAGCACGGTACTCGAGAGTGATCGATAGCTCCGCATCCTAGACCTCGTTTCAGCAGCGCGGCTGCACCACGCGCGAGCACTTACGACTACGCGCGCAAGCGTCGCTGTGAACACTTACGATAAGGCCCGCGCAGCGAGCGACAAAGTCGATAGTGCCGCTGAACGGCTCGGGCGCGTGTGTGCACACCCTTTCCGTTGAGACGGTCTTTTGACACGCTACCCGCGCAACGCCGCGCAGCCGAGCGCTTCCGAGTGTTGTCGCATCACCAGGAGCAGCGCGTGCGTCACCTCGTGATCAGATGTGATCGCTGTTGGGAAAATTTGCCCGAAATTGCGCTGGAGCACCGGGCCGAGTTCGCTTGGTGCATGGCACTGCGCGATGGCGGCGAGCGCCTCGATCGGTTCGCCCCGACCCCGAGCAGTGGCGATCGCGAGTGCGGCGCGATTCGCAGTCACGAAGCGAGCGGTGGCTTGGACCGGTTCGGGTGGGCCATCACAATTGCTCGTGCCGGAAGTGATCCCGAACGTTTGGTTGCCGAACAGCCCGTTCGTCGTCGCCGCGAAGATCTGAGTGAAATGTTCGCTCGGTTTGACGATCACCGATCCAAGCCCGCACCCCGCCGATCCATAGCCGCCGCGACCTTCGAGCACTTCGGGTTTGACACCGGCGCTCTTGCCCAAGCGCTGTGTATCGCGCTGGATATCATTCTGAGCGTTCTCGACCGTGCCCTGCTCCGAGCTTTCGCTCGCACTCTCGGCTGCGAAAGCGGGCGAGCAACACGCGAGCAAGATGCAACCTAGGCGCGAAATGGGCGTGAGTGACATGGGGTGCGTCCGAGGCGGCGTTCGCCGCCGTTAGCTCGTCGTTCTTTCAGACGCGCACGCGGGAGTCAAATGCAGCTTGGGCGGAGGCAGTTGGCTCAAACGACGGCGCAGAGGGCGACGAACGCGATCGCAGCGAGCGTGAGCCGATCCCAGATCACCAGGCGCTGCAGCAGCTCGAAGTGGCGGCTGAACACGTCGACGCGCCGGCGCTGTCTGCGCCGAACCCGTGCCATCGGGAAGGGGATGACTTTGCCCATGAAACAAAGGATACATCCGGGGCCGCGAAGTGACAATTGAAGGGCATCGCCATGACGATTTGGTGACACATAAAATCTATATATTTCTTGTGGTTAACGTTGGGCGCGGCCAGTCGTGCGAGCGAACCTCCGTTGGCTTGCCCTCGTGCTTCGGTGCCTAGCCCTCCCCAAGCGGAGTGGCGAGGCGCGGGGGATGCCCCCCCGTTGTACTCGGACACACGGGCGGAGTGGCGCGCGAGCACCTGTTTCGGCAACGCTGCGCAAATCGAGGTGCTGAATGTTGGGCTCGCACCGCACGCACGCAGCGAGTACGTAGAGAGCGAGTACTCTAGTGATGTTCTGCAGGGGCGGCCTACGCTGGTAGGACGCTTGGAGAGCTTGTGCGAGACGACACCCGCGACGTCGATGAATCCACTCGGTCCTCAGCAGATCAGCATCCGCGCAACCTGAGGTTGTCGCGCCTGTGCGCGCGCCGCGCTCGCGGGCTGTGCGCTCTGGCGTTCTTCGTCGCTACAGCGAGCTGCACCAGGGACGATCTCCAGGCGCCGGTTTACGTCGGGCCGGTGGGAGGCGGCGGCGGGATGACGTCGACCGCGCCCACCGGTTCCGCAACGGGGTCGGGGACCACGGCCTCCAGCGTGACGACGCTGGGGACCACGGCGACGCAAACGTCGACCACGTCGCCGCTCGGAAGCTCGAACACATCAGGCACTGCGAGCTCTCAAGCTACCGGCAATTCGACCAGCGCGAGCACGACCAGTTCGGCGCAGGCGAGCAGTTCCAACTCGAGCAGCGCCTCGGCGACCAACGCTACCAGCGCTGGCGGGGCCAACAACGGCGGGTTCAGCGATGGCGGCTTCGACTGCGGCGAGCTCGGTGAAGTTTGCTGCGGGTCGTTCTGCTTCGACGGGGAGTGCGTCGACAGCACTTGCGTCGACGAGGATGTTGGAGCCGCGGGCGGCGGCGGCGCGCCTTGAGCGCGACTTCGACGCCACAAGGCGCGCGCCGATGGCCTCCGCAGGGGAGGCTATCGGCGTGGTCGCAGTAGTTCGTAAGCCGGGTTCTGTGCGTCGAAGGCGTCGCCGTCTTCGACGTGGTGCTCATTCATCTGGGATGCTCGTCGCCGAGCACCTCGTGCGGCCTACCCGGAAACTCGGGCGGGCAGCCCTCAAACGTTTCCCTACGTGGCCTTGCTCCGGACGGGGTTTGCCGAGCCGCCACTGTTACCAGTGACGCGGTGGGCTCTTACTCCACCATTTCACCCTTACCCACCGGCGAGTGATCGACGGGGGCGGTTTGCTTTCTGTTGCACTTTCCTCGAGGTCTCCCTCACCGGGCGTTACCCGGCGTCCTGCCCTGCGGAGCCCGGACTTTCCTCTCGACCCACATGGAGACGAGCGAGTACCTGCCCTGCTGCGACGAGTCCGTTCTAGCGCGAGCGGGTGGACGGCTGCAAGCGTTAGTCGTTGGGCACGACTGGCGCTCCCACACGTGGGGGCTCCGCTGGATCCCGGTGGCCGCTCAGTCGTGGAGCGCGACCCAGTGATCTTCGGCGACGGTTTCGGCGTCGTCGATCGTCGGGTCCGTGTCTTTGGGAAAACATTCCAGCACTGCGCGCCCGTGCTCGTCGCGACGCCGCACACGAACGACCATGGCTGGCTCTGCCAACCACTCGAGGTCCAGCGGCCCCACCCGAAAGGCGGTCCAGCTCGTCGCGGCCGGGGGGCGCTCCGAGTCCGGGGCGCCTTCGACGCTCGGCTGCGAGTGAGGGCGTTCGGAGAGTCGACGTTCTACGTCGACGGCCTTGGCGCAGGTGAGCACACACTCATCACAAATGGCCGCTGACGGACTGGACTCGGCGGCGAAGACTTGGACGGTCTCGCTCTCGGGTTGACCGCAGAAACTACAGGTTCTGGAGGCTTCCACGGGGCGGAGCATACCTCAAGGCGACCATTCAGGGGAGGAACTCGCCACGCGACCAGCACACCCACTGTCCTGGGTGCCCCGTGGTCGCGTGGACAGCCTGGAGCTCAAGCGGCTGCGCTCTCGAGCTCGAGCGACGTGCCGCTCTCCGCCGACAGCTGCGTAATGCGCGCTTCCAGCTTGCGCTTCGCTCGGGCCTCGAGCTGGCGCGCACGTTCACGCGAGACACCGAGGCGCCGGCCGATTTCAGCCAGACTCATCTCGTCTTCCGCATCGGCCATCATGCGGTTCTCGACGATGTAGCGCTCGCGCTTGTCCAGATCTTTGACGGCGTCGCGCACCAAACTCTGCACGCGAATGCCGCGACGGCTTTCGATGAGCTTGTCTTCCTGATTCGCGCTGGTGTTCGCCAGAGCGTCGATCAGGGTCGCACCGGAGTCGTCGAAGAGCGGGGTGTCGAGCGAAACGTCGCGCGCCTCCAGCCTGCGCAGCATGCTCCCCAGTTTCTCCTTGGGAATGCTGAGTCGTTCTGCGAGCGCATCGTCGGCGGCTTCACCTTCACCGAGCAGATTCGTCACGCGGATCCGCTCCCGGCGCAGCTTGAAGAACATCTTCGAACGGAGCGCGCCGGATCCCACACCCACGAGACTCCAAGAACGAATGATGTAGTTCAGGATGTAGGCTCGGATCCAATACGCTGCGTAGGTCACGAAGCGATTGCCGCGGGCGGGCTCGAACTTCTTCAGCGCGTGCACCACCCCGAAGTTTCCTTCGGCAACGAGCTCGGAGACGGGTACCCCATAGCGCTTGTACTTGAGCGCGATGGCCACCACGTATCGAAGCTGCGTGTTGACCAGCTCGTCTCGGGCGTGCACGTCCTCGTGGGAGTACCAGCGCTCGAGTAGGCCTTCTTCCTCCTCCCGGCTGAGCTTGGGGGCGGCGTGAACCATGGTGATATAACGT
>Ga0315910_10003712_pt1 | contig 12904 bp, 10 predicted proteins | sample EdamamesoilMG_FD_204470 | JGI IMG/M metagenome (GOLD analysis project Ga0315910, IMG submission 204470) | Garden soil microbial communities collected in Santa Monica, California, United States - Edamame soil | ecosystem: Environmental > Terrestrial > Soil > Garden | place: USA: California... | reverse complement strand
TCGCGCCGAGGGCCTCGGACGTATTGCCGTCGCGCATCAACGCGATCGTGTGCTCCATCTCGGCGAACTTCACGTCGAAGCGCGTACGAGCGCCCATCAGCACGGCCGCTTCCTCGGGATCCGTTCGTTCGTAGCGCTCGATCAGGCTGTCGATCTGCGCATACGCGGTCCGCCGGCCTTCGGCATAGGGCTCGACGTACTGCGCGTCGCCCGTAATGACGTAGCCGCGCTGCGCGCTCTCGGCCTCGATGGCGGCGTAGATCAGCTCCGCGATCTCGCGCATGCGGTCCTGGCGGATCAGGATCACCTCGCTCAAGTCGCGCGTGTAAGCGCGCCTGGCCTCCTGGATGAAGAACGCGGTCACGACGAGCGCCACGGCAGCGATAAGCGGCAGCAGCACGTACTGCCGATCGAAGCCCTCGCGCAAGATCTGCCGCATTCATCCTGTCCCGCACCTGGGAGCAGTAAAGCCTAGCCGGGATCGTGTCCGCCGCCTACGCCGCGGCCGTGGGATGTGTCCTACACGCGTGAACTTTGGGTGGGGGTGGGCGGGACTCACCCCCAGACGACGTCCAGGGGGACAGGGGATTCCGTTGCTTTCGATCCTGGTAGCCCATTCCTATTTCTTACGCTTCGACGAGAAGCAGCGCCTGCGTGCGAAGCCGTATCCGCCGCTCGCGACGCTGCAGGTCGCGGCGCTGTTGCGCGAGGCCGGGCACCGGGTGTCGCTGTTCGACGCGATGCTGGCCGAGGGCGTCGCCGACTACGAGACTATCGTCGCGGCCGAGCGGCCGCAGGTCGTGCTGTTCTACGAGGACAATTACAACTTCCTGAGCAAGATGTGCCTCGGCAAGATGCGCAGTGCCTGCTGCGAGATGATCGAAGCGGCGAAGCGCGGCGGCGCGCGCGTGATCGCGGCGGGCTCGGACGCCTCGGACGCGCCGGGCGCGTATCTTGCGGCCGGCGCCGACGCGGTGCTGCGCGGCGAGGGGTTGCCCGCGCTCGTGGCGCTGCTGAGCCGCCTCGACACCGACGCCTCGCTGCCGGTCGCGCAGCTCGTTGCCGGCATCCCATCCGTCGTGTGGGCCGTCGACTCGTCCGCGGCGCGGCCGCAGACGTTGGTCCCGTTACCCGCGCCCGAGCTGCCGCGGTCGCCGGCCTGGGACTTGGTCGACGTCGAGCGCTACCGCGCCGTGTGGCTCGACGCGCACGGTTACTTCAGCCTGAACATGGCCGCGTCGCGCGGCTGCTCGTTCCGCTGCAACTGGTGCGCGAAGCCGATCTGGGGCAACCAATATCTGCAGCGCCACGCGGGCGACACGGCCGAGGAGATGCTCGCGCTCAAACGCCGCTACGCGGTCGATCACGTCTGGTTCGCCGACGACATCTTCGGTTTCCGTGCGGACTGGGTCACGGCGTTCGCGGCCGCGCTCGAGGCCGGCGGCGGCGGCGTGCCGTTCACGATCCAGCTGCGCGCGGACCTCGTCAGCGAGCGCATGGCGCACGCGCTGCGCACGGCGGGCTGCAAAGAGGTGTGGATCGGCGCCGAGAGCGGCAGCCAGAAGGTCCTCGACGCGATGAACAAGGGCACGCGTGTCGACGAGATCGTCACGGCGCGCCGCAGGCTGGGCGCGGAAGGCATCCGCGTCGGCTTCTTCCTGCAGCTCGGCTATCTGGGCGAGGACTTGGACGACATTCTCGCGACGCGCGACCTCGTGGTCAGCGAGCGCCCCGACGACGTCGGCGTCAGCGTGTCGTATCCGCTGCCGGGCACGAAGTTCTACGAGCTCGTGAAGAACCAGCTCGGCGACAAGCGACATTGGCGCGACAGCGCCGATCTCGACATGATGTTCTTCGGCACGTATCGCAGCGAGTTCTATCGGCTCGTGCGCGATCTGCTGCACGAGCACGTGACGGACGAATCGCCGCAGTTGCAGCGCCGCTGGAGGGAGCTCGTGATGCGCGAAGCCGAATATCGCGTCGCGCCGCCCGTTGCCGAGCCGCGCGCGGCAGGGCGACCGTAAGCGTTGCAACGATGACCGACCTCCTGCTCACGCACGGTTACTTTCTCGCAGACGACGAGAAGGAACGGCAGATCATGAAGCCGTATCCGCCGCTCGGCCTGCTGTATCTGTCGGCGTTCCTGAAGACGCGCGGCTACTCGGTCGAGGTGTTCGACAGCACGTTCGAGCGGCGCGAGAACCTCGTCACCCGCCTCGACCAAGGACGCGGCACGGTCGGCATCTACACGAACTTGATGACGCGGCGCTCGGTGCTCGACATCGTAGCGTCGGCGAAGCAACGCGGCTGGACCGTGATGCTGGGCGGACCGGAAAGCGCGAATTACGTCGACGAGTATCTCGCGAGCGGCGCAGACGTCGTCGTGGTCGGCGAAGGCGAGCTCACGGCCGCGGAGGTGCTGCCGGCGCTCGCACGCGGCGGGCCGCATCGATTGCACGCGGTGCCCGGCATCGCGTTTCGCGACGACACCGGCGCCGTCGTGCGCACGCCCGAGCGCCTGAAGGTCGGCGATCTCGATTCGCTGCCGTTCCCGGATCGCGAAGCCATCGATCACGGGCTCTATCTCGATGCGTGGAAAACGCACCACGGCGCGAGCAGCGTAAATCTGATCACGGCACGCGGCTGCCCGTATCGCTGCAACTGGTGCTCGCATGCCGTGTACGGGTATTCGCATCGGCGCCGCAGCCCCGAGAACGTGGCCGACGAAGCACAGGCGATCGTCGCGCGTTACGACCCGGATCAGCTTTGGTACGCCGACGACGTGTTCACGATCAGCCACCCGTGGCTCAGGGAGTACACGGCGGAGCTCGCGCGCCGCAAGATTCATCGGCCCTTCGAAACGATCACGCGCGCGGACCGCCTGCAGACCGACGAGAGCGTGCGGCTTCTCAAGGAGCTCGGCTGCTATCGGATCTGGATCGGCTCCGAGAGCGGCAGCCAGAAAATCCTGGACGCGATGCAGCGCGGCGTGAGCGTCGAGCAGGTGCGCCGTGCCATCACGCTGGCTCACGCGCACGGCATTCAGGTCGGCATGTTCCTGATGTGGGGCTACGAGGGCGAAGAGCTCGAGGACATCGCGGCCACGGTCGAGCACGTGAAGATCAGCAACCCCGACGTGTTCTTCACGACCGTGTCGTATCCGATCAAGGGCACGGGCTACTTCGACAAGGTGCGCGGCAAAGTCGAGCTGCCGGTCGAATGGGAGCGCGCATCGGACCGCGACTACGTGGTGCTCGGGCGCCGCGGCAAGGATTACTACAAGCTCGCGGATCAATGGCTGCGCAGCGAGGTCGAGGCCTCGCGCATCGAGCGGCTGGACCCGCAGCGCGCAGCCGAGCTCATGCAGGCCGCGGGCCGAGCGCAGACCGCGATGCGCGAGTGGAGCGCGGCATGAGCAACGCGCCGCCGCTGTCGCCGCTGCCGCCGCTCAAGACGATCGCCGCGGCGCTGCGCGAAACGACCGAGCGGCTCGCGCACGAGTTGGCGGCACCGACCGAGACGCCGCCCGACTGGAGCGATTTCGAATGGGTAATCGCGCGCTCCGCCGCCGCGATGCAGGGCATCACGGCGCTGCTCGAGCGTAGGCTTCGCTGGCGCGGTCCGCCCATGTGGACCGCGTTCCTCGCGGCACAGCTAGAGCAGATGCGACTGCGCGAGGCGCTGATCGACGGGCTGCTCGCGCGCATCGATGCAACCGCGCGCGAATCCGGCGTCGGATGTGTGGCGCTGAAGGGTTCTGCGCTGCGCACGCTCGCGTTGTACGGCGCCGGCGAACGGCCGATGGGCGATATCGACTTGCTGGTGCGCCCGGCCGACGTGCCCGCGATCGATGCCGTGATGGGCAAGCTCGACTACGTGCAATCGTCGGTCGTCGAGCGTCACACGACGTACGCGCCCCGCGTGAAAACCCCGATCGACACGGTCGGCGCGATCGGCGAGCACGTCGACAACCCGGTCACGATCGAGATCCACACGCTCGTCGCCGAGACGCTGCCGGTCCGCAAGGTCGACATCACGGCGCAAGTGATCCCCGCGCCGTTGGCGCCTGGCGTGAACGCGTATCCGTCGCTCGCCGCGCTGTGGCTGCACTTGGTGCTGCACGCGGCCGGCAACGTGAAGGCGCACGCGCTGCGGCAGATCCAGATCCATGACATCGCCGTCTTGTCCGCGCGTCTCACGGCCGCCGACTGGGAGGCGCTGCTCACGCTCGCGCGGCGCGGGGACGCGCTGTGGTGGGCGTACCCGCCCGTCGCGCTTGCCGTGCGTTATCACGCCTGCGCGATGCCGCCCGAGCTCATGCGCGCGCTGCGCCGCACGTGCCCGGCACTGCTGCGCCGCTTGACGGACCGTCAGGACCTGACCGAGGTGTCCTGGTCGAACTTGGCGATTAACGCGCTGCCAGGCATCGCGTGGGCGCGGACGCCAGCGGAGGCGTTTCGCTACTTGCGCAGCCGCGCGCTGCCGAGCGACGACACGCGCAAAGCGATCCGTGCCGCGCTCGATCGGCTGCCGCATATGCAGCGGATACCGTGGTATCAGCAGTCACACGCGAAACGCATCGTGCGCTGGCTCACGTCGCGGCCGCCGCGCGTGCAGACGCTGATGTCCGTGACGGCCGCGCTGAACCATCCCGAACCCTGAGGCCCGCCGGTGACTTTGCTCGTCGATACCGGGCGCTTGTTTCTGAAGCTGTTGCGAACGCTCGAAGTCGACACCGTGTGCGACGTCGGCTCGATGGACGGGGCCGACGCGCTGCGCTTCCGGCGCACGTTGCCATCGGCCGAGATCATCGCGTTCGAGCCGAACCCGCGGAATTTCGCGCTCATGCAAGCTGACGAGCGCTTAGGCATAGAGCGGATCCGAATACTACCGCTCGCCGCAAGCGATCGGAGCTCGGACGCGCCGTTCTTCGTCGTCGGCGCCGAGTACGAGCGCGGCCGCGACGTCGCGCGACGCGGCATGAGCTCGTTGCACAAACGTGCCGACAGCTCTCTGATCGCCGACGTCGTGCAGGTGCGCATGACTCGGCTCGACGACGTGCTCGCAGGCGGCAAAGACTCCGCTCGGATCGCGCTTTGGATCGACACCGAGGGCATGGCCTACGAGGCAATCTCGGGCGCGTCGGGCGTGCTCGCTCGAACGCAGATGCTGCACGTCGAGGTCGAGACCATACCGTGCATCGGCCGGGATCAGCGGCTGCTTCCAGACGTCGAGCGGCTCCTTATGGAAGCCGGGTTCGCGCTGGTGGGTATCGATTACCCGCTCTCGTCGATTCAGCTCAATGCGTTGTTCGTGCGCACCGAGCTGTTGACGACGCGCGCGGCCGAGATCCGCAGACACGTCGCTAACGAGCGGCTGCGCTACCGCGTGAAGTCGGTCGTGGTACCGCTGCTGCCACTGCGCCTGCAGCGTTACGTGGCGCGGCACACGAACGCCGTGCGTACCGCCTAGCCGAAGCACGCGCGCGCGGAAGCCTTCGCCGCGCCTAACCACCAGCGTGGCGACCGCCAACCGAACTCTGCGCCGCGCGCGATGGCCTCGAATGCGCGGCGCCGCTGTCCGTGCACCGCGAAGACGGTTGCGAGGCCGAGCGCGTTGCGGCCGCGCTCGGCATTCACGAGGACGCGCAAATTCCCGTCGACGCGGCCTGCGAGCTTCCGTAGCGAGTAATCGCGCGACTCGTGCGGCAGCCCTAGCGGCTGGTGGTCATCGAGACGGTAGCGTCGCAGGCACGTCAACGGTTCGGCGACAACCGAAACGGGGCTCTTCAGCGCGAAGCGCGCCCAGAGGTCGTAGTCCTCTCCACACTCGAGCGCCTCATCGAAGCCGCCGATTTCCTTCAAGAGCTCCGTGCGAGCGACGACACCCGACGTGGGAATCGACGCGGTGGTGCGCACGACTTCGGCAAAGATGCGGCCGGCGTGGGGCGTCCAGCGCCGGTTGGGCTCCGACCGCAACGGCACGTCGTGTGCGTCGACGATGACGAACCCCGTGTAGCTCCAGCCGCAATCGCGTTGCTCGCGCATCGCGGCGAGCTGCTTCTCGAGCTTGGGCGGCGCCCATAAGTCGTCGGAATCCATGAACGCGACGAGCGGCGCGCGCGCGGCCGCGATTGCAGCGTTGCGGGCCTTGCCCGGGTTGCCGAAGCGCTGGAGCCGCAGCACGCGCACTCTCTCGCGCTGCTCGAGCTCGCGGAGATAGTTGAGCACCGGACCACCGGAGCCGTCGTCCGCGATGACGAGCTCCCAGTCGCGAAACGTCTGCGTGAAGATCGAGTCGACGGCCGGCCCCAGGAATTCGAGACGTTCATATGTGGGCATCACGATCGAGACCGACGGCGGCGAGCTCATGCAACGGCTCCGCGGCCGACGAGCCGCCCACCCTCGAGCTCGAACACCTCGTCGCAACCTTGCAGCGATGCCGCACGGTGCGCGATGAGCACGACCGTGCAGCGGCTGCGCAGCGCGCGCAACAGCGATACGATCTCGAGCTCCGCGGACGGATCGAGCGCGCTCGTAGCCTCGTCGAGCACGAGCAGCGACGCGCGCCGATACAACGCGCGCGCGATGCCGAGTCGCTGGCGCTGCCCGCCGCTCAACTGCGCGCCGTGCTGGCCGACCGGCGTCGCAAGCCCGAGCGGCAGCGCTTCGACGGTAGCCTCGAGCCGCGAGCCGCGCAGTGCTTGCTTGACTCGCGCGTGGTCGATCGCATCGGGAGGCACACCGAAAGCGACGTTCTCGGCGACCGTCGCGTCGAGCAGCACGATCTGCTGCGGCACGTGCGCGACGGCGCCGAGCCACAGCTCGCGGTTGTGCTCGTCGAGCAGCACACCATCGACCTCGATTCGCCCGGCTTGCGGCACGAGCACGCCGAGCAGCAGGTCAGCGAGCGTGGTCTTGCCCGACCCGTTCGGCCCGGCGACCCCAACCAGCGTGCCCGCGGGAATTCGCAGCGAGACCTCGCTGACACCGCTCTCGCGCTCGGGCGTATGGCTGTACGACACGTTGGCGAGCCGGATCTCGTGCTGCGGCCGCGACGCCCATTCCCCGGCCGCGCCGTCACGCGCCCGCGGCCCGGCACGCCCGCGCGCCGCGAGCAGATCGTCGGCAATCCGCTCGAACGCAGGCGCGTCGGTACGAATCCGGGCCACGGCGGCGAACGCCTGCTGGATTGGCGGTAGCAACCGGTACGCGGCGAGGCCGAGCACTGCGAGGTGCGCGATCCACTGGCCGGGCCCCGTGCCGCGATAGATCCACAGCGCCGCGCCCACGAGCCCGGCCGCGGCCACGCACTCGAGTACGTACCGCGGCGCGCTCGCTATCGCCGCGGTCCGTGCGTGCGCGGCTGCGATCGCGGAGGACTGCTCGGCCACGCGCGCAGCCAGCTCGTCGCGTGCGCGGAACACGGCTACGTCCTTGATGGCCTCGAAGCTCTCAGCGATCACCTTCGCGCGCGCACTCCAGAGCCGCCCCGTGAGCAAACCGTCGCGGACCAAGCGGCGCCGGACGACCGCGTAGATCAGCGTATAGCTGGAGCCCAGCGCGAGCGCCGCGCCAAGCGCAACGATCGGGTCGATCGCGATCACGACCGCCGCGATCAGCGCGATCGAGAACGAGCCGGCCACGAGCATGAGCCCGCTGTGGATCACGCCGCCGATCGTGCGCGTGACGTCCTGCACCACCTGCGTTGCGAGCACGTCGCTATTCGTGCGCGAATGAAATACCAGGCTGCGCCGCAGGTACTCGTCGAACAAGAGCGCGTGGAAGCTCGCACCGACGCGGTGCGAGAACCGGCCCATCGCGAGCGCCGCGAGCAGGTTCACGGCGTTCGAGATCACGAGCAGCAGGACGAAGCCCAGGCCCAGCCAGATGAGGAAGTCGCTGAACGGCGGCGAGCCGAGCGCCTGCCGCAGCCACGCGAGCTGCGCATTCCGTTCTACGATCGTCGGATCTGCGAGCGTCGCCAGGAACGGTGCGATGCCGGCGACGCCGGCCACCGTGAAGCCGCCGGCCGCCATCGATAGCGCGATCGCGTAAGCGCATTCGCGCTTCTGCGCTGCGTCGAGCAATTGCCAGACGCGGCGCGCGAGCTGCGCCAGCGACGACGGTCGCTGCGCCGTCATGCTAGGGACCCTCGCCGCTTCGATACCGCCGTGGCCTTCACGATCCGGAGCCAGCCGCGTGGGCTCAACGCGCGCGTGCGTACCGCCGTGCCGAGCGCGCGGCGCATTGCGGGCCAATCGCGAGTGCGCGCGTGCTCGGCCGCGAGCAGCAATACGTGCTCGTTGCGGCGCTCGCGGCACAGCGCGCGTAATGGCTCGGTCGGAACCAGCACCTCCATCTTCGTGTAGAACGCGGCCCAGCCCGCGAGCTTACCGCCGCGATCCAGCGTGAGCTGCTCGCCGTGATTGCGGACCTCCGTCGTGGGCTCGGCGTCGACACTGACTTCGCTCTTGATCGCCATGCGCGCCCACAGGTCGTAGTCCTCGATCATGCGCAGTTGCTCGTCGAAACCACCGAGCTCGCGCACGAATGCAGCCTCGGCCATCACGCTCGGCATCGCGATCTGCGCGTCGATCCGTAGCACGTGCTCTAGGATCGAACCGGAGTGCGGCGTCCACGCCACGCGCGACGGCGGAAGCACACGGCCGGTCTCGTCGATCCTGCGCACCGCCGTGTAGCTCCAGCGACGCGCGGGCGCCGCGCGCATGAGCTCGAGCTGGCGCTCCAGCTTGTTGGGCGCCCAACAGTCGTCGGAGTCGAGGAATGCGATGTAGCGGCCGCGCGCGAGCGCGATGCCGCGGTTCCGCGCCGCTGCCGGCACTCCGGTGTGCGGCCCGAGCACGACCGTGGTGCGGGCATGCTGCACACTGCGCAAGTACTCGCGCGTCGCGTCGTCCGAGCCGTCATCGACAACGATGAGCTCGAAGTCCTCGAACGCTTGCATGTGCACGGATGCGATAGCGGCTCGCAGATGCTCGAGCCGATTGAACGTCGGCATCACGATGCTCACGGTCGGCGTCAGCATGCGGCCGCCCCGGCCAGACGCCGATAGATGCCGTTGTACGCGGTCACCGTGTGGTCGGCGTCCTCGAGCCCGGCGCGTCGCAGCGCTTCGGTCCCGAGCCGCAAGCGCAGCTGCTCGTCGTCGAGCACGGACTGCAACGCATCGGCGAACGCGACGGCGTCGCGGCATGGCACGGCAAGTGCAGCGCGCGGGCTCCACTCGGCGATGTGCCCGACCGCGGTTCCGACCGTCGGCACTCCGACGGCCGCGGCCTCGAGCGCGACGAGCGGACCCGCCTCGTGACGCGAGCTGAGCAGAGCGACGTGCGCGCTCTCGACGATCGGCCGCAGCTCGCGCTGAGTGAGGAACCCGTGGAAGCGGACGCGCGGCGCAATGCAGAGCTCCTCGGCCAGGGACTGAATCTCACCGCTCAGCGTGTCCTCGCCGACCACGTCCAGAACGAAATCGTGGCCGCGGCTCGCCAGCAGGCGCAGCGCGCGCAGCATCGTCGCTTGGTCTTTCACGCGGTTCAGGCTCGCTACGTGCACGAGCCGCGCCGGCTCGCCGTTGCGGCGCGGCACGGGCTGCCGTAATGGCCAGCGCGCGAGGTCGACGCCGAGTGGCACGCGCTGCGCGCGCACGCCGTGCTCGGCGATGAGGTCGCAGATCGGCTGGCTTGCAGCCGTGACCGTCGACGCGCGCTTGAGCACCGCGTGCTGCAAGAACCGTCGCCGCCATGACGTGCTGCCCCCGTAGTCGATGTCGGTGAGCGCGACGAGCTCACCGCCCGCGACGTGCACGAGGCTCGGCACGCCGAGCAGCGTGCCGGCCGCGACCGCGATGGCCCCGGACGCGCCAGCCCAGATCGACTGCACGATTTGAAACGATGCTCGAGCGTGCTCGGCGCGTATCGCCTTCAGCGCGCGCCAGGCCGTGCGCGGCAGCCCGAGGTTGTGAATCTTCGCGCCCTCGAGGTCCCACGTATCGGGCTCGGTCTCCTGGTGCGTGGCGAACACATGCAGCTCGTGCTGGGAGCTCAGCCTGCGCATCAAGGACAGCAGCGCCGGAACCACGCGCACCTCGCCGGAGCGATCGACGCCGCCGGGCACGATCAGCGCGATCTTCATGCCGGCCTCCGCGCAGCGGCGACCAGCTCCTTGAGCTGCCCGACGGCGATGTCGGGATGCCGCGTGCGCTTGAGCTCGTATGCCGGCAGCGCGGCGATGCGGCGCTCGAAACCGCGCCAGTTCGCTCTGCCCATCGCATACGGCTGCTCGTCGCGCAGCCGCGTGACGAACTCTTTGCGGTCGAGCGGCTCGAGCGCCGCCTCGCACGCGGCAGCTTGGCGTGACAGGCACACGGTGGCGACGAGCTTGAGCGGAGCGCGCGCGACGTCTCCGCGCACGTCGCGCAGATCCAGCTCGAACTTCGTAGTGCCGCTGCGGCGCTGGATCACGGGCGAGCTCTCGATCGACGCGCGCAGCGCTCCCGGCGTCAGGAAGTCCAGCGCGGCCGGTGCCAGATGCAGATAGTTCGGCACGCCCGTCACGTGCAAGGTTTGCAGTGCGACGAACGCGCTGTCCTCGGACATCAGCTGCATACCGCACTTCAGTGCGTGCAAGCTCAGCGTGCTCTTGCCCGCGCCACTCGCGCCCATGAGCAGCACGCCCTTGCCGCGCGCACCGATGCAGGCGGCGTGCAGCGGCACGAGCGACTGCGCGCGCGATGCGAGCGTGAGGAACGCGAACTCGATGAGTTCGTAGCGAGCGTAGTACGCGTGCGCGAGCATCGCGCTGGAGACGCTGATCAGCGCGCGCGCGAGCGCGACGTCGACGATCGCGAAATTGCCGGCGTCGACGGTCGCGCACAGAAGCCCCGCACCGGCCGACAGCACGGGCGGCGGCGGTGCTTCGCCGCCGGCCCACGTCTGCGGCAGCTCGTTCCGCACGAGCTGCACCGTGAGCCGCGGCGGCTTGCGCTCGAGGCGCTGCGTGGGCAATCGACCGAACGCCTCGACGGCGAGCTCGAGCAGCGCGGCATCCGTGCTGCGAACCGTGAACTCTCCGCCGAGCACGCTCAAGCGCGCACGCGAGCTCGCCTGCGTGTGCTCGCCGAATGGGTCGCGCATCATTGCAGCGCTTCCTCGCGCGGGCGCGCCTGGGCCGCCGCCGGATCCGCGCGGCTCAGCGATGCGTACGCGGCCGCGAACTTGCGGCCGATCGCGGCGCTCGAGAGTTGCTCTTCGAAATGCCCGCGGACCTCGCTTCGGGAACGTGGGCCGAGCGCGGCGGCTGCGTCGCGCAACGCGCCCGCGAGCGCTCGCGAGTCGCCGCGCCGCCACAACCGGCCGACCGCGCCGTTGCCCGTGAGCACGCGCAGCGACGGAATGTCCGTGACGACCGGTGTCAGGCCCGTCGCGAGCGCTTCCATCAACGCGAAGCTGCTGCCCTCGCGGTGGCTGCCGAGCACGAACAGGTCGGCGGCTCGCATCAGCTGCTCGACCTGATCGTGCGGCACACGGCCCAGCAACCGCACTCGATCGCGGAGCTCCAGGTCGCGTGCGATTCTGTCCTCGACTTCGGACTTGAGCGGCGCGGAGCCGAAGCAGCACGTGAGCGTGATGCCGGGCACGTCGTGCACGGCGGTCGTGATGCCGTCGAGCACCGTAAGAGGATCCTTGTTGCGGTCGAGGTGCGCGACCCAGAGAACCGCGGGGTCGCCGACCAAGCCCGTCGCTGCGCGCGCGGTCGCCGCGTTGCCGGGCGTGAACGCGCTCGTCGACTCCGGGATCTCGAACACGTGCACGCGGCGCGGCAGCACCCTGGAGCGTGAGAACGGCTCGGCCTGCGCGCGTGCGCAGAACGAGACGCCGTCGACGGCGTCGAAGCCGCGCCGCCAGAGGCCGCGGCGCCACAGCCGCGGTAGCCGGTCGGCATGATCCTGAAGCAGGATCGGCACGCGCGGCGCGAGCTCGCGCAGCGCCAGCACGTCACGCGCGAAGCCCAGGCCGTGCACGTGCAGCACGTCCGGCGCGCGCTCGCGCAGCAACGCGCGGAACGCGTCGCTCCGCACGAGGGACGTTTCCCCAAGCTCCGGCGCCATGAACACGAAGTCGACGCCGCCGCGGGTCAGCGTGCCCGGAGACAGGCTCGCCTGCACGACGGTCACGCGCGCACCCGCCGAAGCGACGGCTGCGGCGATCTGCTCGAGCGAGAACCAGTCGCGCAGCAACTGGTCCGGCGCGCGCCGCTCTGGGTCTACGAAGAAGCTGATCTGCATCACGTTCACGGCTTGCCGGCTCCGTCAGATGCTCGTGACGCGTGGGTCCAGCAACTTGATCAGGCGTTGCGAAGCCTCGAGCTCCCACGGCTTGTCGTAGCGGCGTTGCGAGTAACGCCAGCGCGCGAGCGTGCGCAGCGCGGCCTTGCCCCAGCGCGGCGAGCGCGTGTCCTGCACGGTCGGGAACCGGCAGCGTAGCACCGTGACGAAGTCGCGGATCCGCTTGCGCAAACGATCGGTGAGCCACGGCGCGTCGGCGTGGCACGCGTAGTCCACCCAGCGGCGCTCGGTCCACTCCTCCGGCGTGGTCGGAAAGCGCACGGGCTCGCCGTTCACGTCGAGCAGCGGCGCGAGCTTGAGCCGGTGCGCGTTCGGCACGACCTCGGCCGGCAGCGGCGTGTGCACGTACACGATGATCTCGGCCTCCGGGTTCACGCGTTTGACCTGGCGGATGAAGTCGAACGTGCGCTCGGTTTCGCCCTCGGGATCCTCGGGCGGGCCCACCATGAACGACAGCTCCGGGATCACGCCGTTGCTGCGGCACAGCTCCGTGGCCGCGAGCGTCTGGTCCGAGCTCGTGCCCTTGCGGTTCGACTTC
>Ga0315910_10003711_pt1 | contig 12910 bp, 11 predicted proteins | sample EdamamesoilMG_FD_204470 | JGI IMG/M metagenome (GOLD analysis project Ga0315910, IMG submission 204470) | Garden soil microbial communities collected in Santa Monica, California, United States - Edamame soil | ecosystem: Environmental > Terrestrial > Soil > Garden | place: USA: California... | reverse complement strand
CAGTCGATCCCGGTGATGTCGGTGAGCAGGTCGAACCCGCACTCGTCGCGCAGGAAGCGCAGCGCCTCGATCAGGATCGGGGCCGGGACGTTGAAGGCAGGCCAATCCCCGCTCGGCCGCTCGGTCACCTGCGGAAAACGCGGTGAGAGCGTGGACAGTGCGACAGGGGAGGACATCAGGCCTCGGGCTTGAGCAGGTTTGAGAGCGCGGGTTCGCGGCGAACCGTCTGCTGCAGCTTGATGATGGCGTCGAGGAGCGCCTCCGGGCGCGGCGGGCAACCGCTGACGTAGACGTCCACCGGGACGATCCGGTCCACGCCCTGAAGCGTGGCGTAGGAGCGGTACATGCCGCCCGACGACGCACACGCGCCCATGGCGATGACCCAGCGCGGGGCCGCCATCTGGTCGTAGATCCGGCGCACGGCGGTGGCCATCTTGTAGGTCACGGTGCCGGCCACGATCATGACATCGGATTGGCGCGGGGAGAAACGCATGACCTCCGCGCCGAACCGGCTGATGTCGTGCCGGGATGCGCCCGACGCCATCAACTCGATCGCGCAGCACGCCAGCCCCATGGGCATGGGCCACATGGAGTGGGTACGGATCCAGTTCACGACGGCATCGGCTTTCGTGACGATGACGTCGCCCTCGATCTTGCTGTTGTACGTGTAGTCTGTGTTTGCGGAAACCATGACGGCTTCTGGCCCCGGGACGGAGCAAGCGATGGACCGTATGGAGCGCAAATTTGCCGCGCAAGCGGCTTCTCGGGAAAACCTGTGCAACATCTGCGCACCCGCACGCATGCGGCGCGGGGCCCGGAAAATCCCGGATTTGCCGTTGACCGCGACAAATCGGTGCCGTTTAGCTACCCCTTCGGCTCCGGCCGGGGAGCGCTTCGCGCGCCCACACACGGTCGCACCCAACGGAGAGGTGACAGAGTGGTCGATTGTGCACGCTTGGAAAGCGTGTGAACCTTTACCGGTTCCGAGGGTTCGAATCCCTCCCTCTCCGCCAGGGGCCCGCACGATCCGGGCGCGATCATTTCGGCGGTGGTGGCCGCCCGTTGGCCACACCCGACAGACCCGGCAGCTCCTCCGGCCGCACACCGCGCGCGCGCAGTTCGCGCAGGCTGAGCGCGGCGTGGCGCTTGGCGAGGCGGTGGCCGTCGGCATCGCGCACCAGCGGGCAGTGGAAAAACGCCGGCGGCTCCACACCCAGCGCGCGGTAGAGAAGGATCTGCCGCGCGGTCGAAAGCAGCAGGTCCTCACCACGCACGACTTCGGTGATGCCCATGGCCGCGTCGTCGACGACGACCGCAAGCTCATAGGCCGGAGCGTCGTCGCGCCGCCAGATCACGAAGTCGCCGAAATCGCGGCCGGCGACAAAACACTGCGGACCCAGCCGCCCGTCCACGAAACTCACCGCCTCGCCATCGGGCACGCGGAAGCGGATCGCCGCCGGCACGCCTTCCGATGGTCGCTCCCGGCGCGTGCGACAAGTTCCTGGATACAGCGGCTCGCCGCCATCGTCATGCGGAGCGCCCGCCGCACCGGCCAGGTCACGCCGCGAGCAGGTGCAGAAAAACGCCCGGCCCTCACTCACGAGGCGCGCGCAGGCCGCGCGGTGCAGCTCGAGGCGCGCACTCTGGTCATACGGCGCGTGCGCGCCGCCGAGATCAGGCCCTTCGTCCCAGTCGAGCCCGGCCCAGCGCAGGTCGTCGAGCGCCGCCGCCGCATATTCAGGCCGGCAGCGCTGCGGATCGATGTCCTCGTTGCGGTAGACGAGCACGCCGCGCGCGGCCCGCGCGCGCTCCCACGCGGTGCGAAAGGTCGCGTAGTGCCCGAGGTGCAGGTGGCCGGTCGGCGTCGGCGCGATGCGCCCGCGATACACGCCTGCCTGGTTCGGTGCCTCCCGCGTCATGTCGGTAAACGCGATGTGAAATCCCCGCCCGGCCGGCGACGCCAAACCACCGGCCCGGCGCGCGATCAAGTCGCCGGCAGCCCGGCCGATCCCCGAGACATGCCCCGGGAGCGCGCCCGGGGTGCCGCGATGTCCGGACTCTTCTGGAAACTGCCTATGCTGGTGATCCTCGTGCTGCTCGTTGCGGCGGCGAATCTCGTCACGCATGCTCGCGCACGCCATGCCGCGCGCACCCCGGTCGCGCTGAGCCCGGCCCTGCGCCCACCGCCCGACGGCCTGGCCCGCGCCAAAGTCGCGGTGAGCCACGCCGTCGAGACCGAGGCATTGCGCGCCGCGGTGCTGGCGTTTCACCAATGCGAGGGTCGCGCACCGCTGTCCTTGAGCGAACTGGCGGCGACGGGCTACCTGCGCGATGCGCCCGCCACAGCCCGGCTCGAACGTTTTCACTACGATCCGTCGACGCTGAGCGTGACCTGCATGGCGCGATAACGCGCTCGACGCATCCCTTCCGCGCCTGCACCACCGCGCCATGCCGCACTCGTCCACGTCCGCTCCCGCACGCCGCCGTCCGCCCCCGCGCCCCGGCCGCGTGCTCCGGATGCCCGGCACGCTCGCCGTCGCGGCCACGCTGGCGATCGCCGCCGCGCAGGCCGGTCCGACGACCTCGGTTTCCTGGGAAAACCTCCAGGGCGCGGGCACGCCGCCGGAGGCGCAGTTGCTCGACGCCGACGGCGCCACCCCGCTTTCGGCTGGGACGGCTGCGAGCGGCGACGGCGCGATCGTCGCCCTCGGCTACTTCACCGGCGCGACGACGTCGGCCAACTTCACGGGCGAGTGGGTGCCGCTGACCGGTCCGCAGTCGGCCAACATCGCCTTCCAGCGCACCGCGGTCGGCGACACCTCGAGCGGCGCGGGCACGGCGGCGGGATTCTTCACCCTCCAGACGGATTTCGACTCTTCCGACAGCGCGGTCTACCAGCGTATCCCGGCACCGGGTACACGCCTGTCCATCGCCATCTACAACCGCGCGACCATCGGCGGCTCGACCCACTTCAACATCGCGACGCACGACAACTGGCGCTGGGAGGATCCGGGCGGGATCCTGCCGACGTTTCTTTTCCTCAACCCCACGACCCCCGGCACGCAGTGGCTGGGCGGCGCGGACACGGCCCGGCGCACGGCGCTCGCCACGAGCGCGTTTCCCGGGGGCGCGGCCCGCGCGCCCGCGCGCCTGGTCAACATCTCCACCCGCGCCCTCGTCGGTTCGGGGGACGCACAGCTGATCCCGGGCTTCTACCTGCAGGGCACGGGTTCGACGCGCCTGTTGATCCGCGCGGTCGGCCCCACGCTCGCGAACTTCGGGCTCGCCGGCACGCTCGAGGATCCGGTGCTCCAGGTCGTGCGCCAGTCCGACGGCGCGACGCTCGCGAGCAACGACGACTGGCACGTCCAGGCCGGCTGGGAGGAGGTGCGCGCGGCGTTCACGGCCACGGGCGCATTCCAGCTGCCCGACCCGGCGACGACACCGACGGCCGACGCCGCGACGCTCGTCGACCTGCCTGTCTCGCCCGGTGGATACACCGTCGCCATCCAGGGCAAGGGCGCCTCCACCGGCGTGGTCATCGCCGAGGCCTACCTGCTCGACGCCTCGCCCGACCTGCCCACGGAACTCGTCAACATCTCCACCCGAGGCTTCGTCGGCACGGGCGAATCGATCATGATCCCGGGATTCGTAGTGGGACCGGGCGGTCCGCGACGGTTGCTGATCCGGGCCGTCGGCCCGCGGCTCGCGGCCGCGCCGTTCAACCTCCCGGGCACGATCGTCGATCCGCGCTTGCAGGTAAACCTCGTCGTCCCGCCCGACCAACCCGAGGTCGTGGTCGGGAGCAACGACGACTGGGGCGCCGAGGGCCAGGCCGCGGCGATCGATGCCGCCGCCGTGCAGATCAGCGCCTTCCGGCTCCAGTCCGGGTCGAAAGATGCCGCCCTGCTCCTTCAGCTACCCCCGTCGACGGTCAGTCGCGCCTACACGGTCCAGGTCTCCGGCGTGGATGGCGTAACCGGATTGGCCATCACGGAGATATACGAACTTCCGTGACGCCCGGCGCCGCCCGCGATCGGGCGATCCGCGCATACCTAGGGGCGAACCCTAACTCCGACCCGGCACCGCCACCGATGGGCGCGCGCCCCGCGGTCTGGCATGCTGGCCGGGATGGAGCGCATTGCTCACTGTTCCTGGGGTGCCGGCCGAGGCTTTACGGGGGTTTTAAAAACCGCCGTGAGCCGGGCGTGCGTGCTCGGGACGCTGCTCGCGCTCTCCTCCGCGCCGGCCGAGGCCGCGAGCGCGGCGACCGCCCCGGCCGGGTTTGTCCGCACCTCCGTCGCTGCCGCGGCAAGCGCCTCGCGCCACGCCACCTCGCTGATCGCGACGCCGCTGCTCCAGGCCCCGGTCTACGTCGGCCGCGTCTCGGGAGCCCACGCCGCTTCCGGGGCCGGTGAGATCGCCAGCCAGGCGACGACCTCGGCCCGGACCGACTCGATCGATTGCAGCCGGCCGCACGCGGTGTTTGTCACCTCGGGGGCCTTCGAGGGATTTCATTTCCGCGTGCTGAGTGCCAGCGCCCGCGGGATCACGGTGGACGCGCTCGGCTTCGACCTCGCGCAGATCCTCGCCCCGGGTGACCGCTTCGAGGTGCGCCCGCTGCACACCTTCCGCACGCTCTTCGGGGCCACCGCGGGTGCCGTCGCCTTCACCGCCTCGCCGGATGCGGCGCGCGCCGACCAGCTGCTGGTGCTGCGCGACGGCTCGTGGCGAGCCTACTGGTTCACCGGCTCGGCTTGGCGCCGCGCCGGTTCGGCCGCCGATGCGGGCGACGACGTGATCCTGCCGCAGGACGGCATCGTCGTCTATCGCCGCGCGACCTGCGCCGTCGACGTGCGTTTCATCGGCGACGCGCCCGCGACCGACGCCGTGGTTTCCATGCCGGTCGGCACCGTCTCCGCCGTGGCCAATCCCTTCCCGACCGACACGAGCATCGCCGCCTTCGGCTTCGAAACCGTGTCGGGCTGGCGCTGCGGTGCCGAGGCCACCCACGCCGATCAGGTCCAGGTCTGCTCAGACAACACCTGGCGCACGTTCTGGCACGACGGCCAGCAGTGGAAGTCCGCCGGCGGCACCTCGCTCGACACGACCGTCCCCGCGGGTTCGGCCATGATCGTCGTGCGCAAGGGCGGCGACGCCCCCAACCCGTTTGCGCTGATCCCGCGCCCCTATGATTTGTGACCGGCGCGAACGGCCGGCGAAGCCCGTGGATCCGCAGACACCGCAGCTGATCATCCCCGGTCGAGAACCGACCGCCTTTTCGACGGCTTCGACCGTCATCGAAGCTGAGGCGCAGGATCGCACCCTCGGCCTGATCACCGGCGAGCCCCTGCCCCGCGGCTCGGTCATCGAGCTCGGCTATTTCGACAGCGCCACGATCCACGATCTCTTCGCCGGCGACTGGACACCGCTCATCGGCCTCGATGCTCCGAGAGAAAACCGCGCGATCGCGCCGATCTTCTGCGGGCACGGGGGCGAGGCGGCCGGGATGTTTTCCTGGTGCCGGACCTTCTTCGCCGGCGTCGATGCGCTGCCCCCCGTGGGCCGGCCGCTGGCTCTGCGATTCTTCGATCATCCGAGCACGGCGGACGCGGGCTTCTACAACACGGTCTCGCACCCGTCGTGGTGGTTCCGTGAGCCGCGCTCGCCGGGTCCGGCCTTCGTCCTCCTGGGCCTCGACGAGGCCAATCTGCGCTGGGAGAGCGGGCCGGACGGCGCGTTTCGCACGGTCCTGCGGGCGCGGGGACAGCCGGCTGGAAACTCCGCGTGGCGACGGGCGTTGCGCGTCCTGCGCGGTCACCGCGCAGCCTGAGCGATCGTTCGTACGTCGCGTTTCAATTGCGAAAACTCACAGCTCCCCCTTGCCAACCGGCGCGGGACGGACGTTGATTTCGCCAGCACCGGGTCCGCTTCGACACTTCGAGCGGACCTGTCGTGCTTCCTGCCGCGCCGGCCCGGATCGTGCCGCCCTCGCGCTGCGGCCAAGCGCACCCGACCGCGCTCCTCGCACAAACCACCGCTCGCTTCGTGTCGTCGACACCGTCCACGCCTCCGCCGTCCGTTCCGCCGCGCACCTCGTTCGTCGCGCAGCTCTGGCGGATCGCGCCCGGCGCACGGCACCGCTGGCTGTTCGCCGCTGCGATCGTGGCATTGATCGCCGCCACCGCGCTCGGCTATCTCGCCCCGCTCGTCGGCAGCGCGGCGCTCGACCTCGCCCTCGGCGCCCAGGCCTCGGCCGAGGTCCCGGCCATCTCGCAGCGGATCGTCGACTGGCTCGGCGGAGCGGGCCACCTGCGCGAGCATCTCTGGGTTGCGGCCACGTGGATGGCCGGGCTCACCGCGCTCGCCGGCGTGTTCTCCTTTCTCAAGGGCTGGCTGGCCGCGCTCGCCGCCGACGGCATCGCGCGCGACCTGAAAAACCGGCTCTACGACCACCTTCAACACCTGCCGTCGCGCTACCACGACCAGGCCGACACCGGTGACCTCGTGCAGCGCTGCACCTCCGACGTGGAGACGATCCGCCTGTGCCTCTCCGCGCAGGTGGTCGAGATCGGCAATTGCGTGATCCTGCTCGCGACCGCCGTGCCGCTGATGCTCCTGCTCGACCCGACGCTCACCGCCATGTCGGTCGTGTTGATCGGGCCGATCGTCGCCTTCGGCTGGTACTACTTCCGCCGGGTGAAGCACGTCTTCAAGCAGGTCGACGAGGCCGAGGGTCGCGTGACCAGCGTGGTGCAGGAAAACCTCCATGGCATCCGCGTGGTGCGGGCGTTCTCCCGGCAGGACCACGAGAACGCGCGCTTCGCGTCGCCAAACGCCGAATACCGCGACACGAGCATCCGCATGATCCGCCTGATGGCGTGGTACTGGTCGAGCTCCGACCTGGTCTGCGTCGCGCAGACCGGCATCGTCTCGATCGGCGGCGCGTGGCTCGTCGCGCAGGGCCACACGACGATCGGCACGCTCTTCGCCTGCCTCACCCTGCTCAACATGGTGCTGTGGCCCGTGCGCATGCTCGGCCGCATTCTCACCGACCTGGGCAAGACCACGGTCTCGCTCACGCGCCTGCGCGAGATCCTCGACGTGGCCGAGGATCCCCCGACCGGCGAGCCGGTGTCGCAGGCGGCGGGCCGCATCGAGTTTCGCGACGTCGGCTTCGCCCACGCGAAGGCGCCCGACGGCACGCGTGCGGGCGCCGAACGGGCCGCGGCGGCCGCCCCGGCCGAGGGCGCACACGCGCTGCGCGGCGTGTCCTTCACGATCGCGCCCGGCGAGACGGTCGCGCTGCTCGGGCCGTCCGGCGCGGGCAAGTCCACGCTCATCCACCTGCTGCTCCGCCTCTACGATCCCCAGTCGGGCTCGATCCTCCTCGACGGCCGCGACATCGGCACGCTCGAGCGCAAGTCCCTGCGCTCCCAGTTCGGCGTGGTGATGCAGGAGCCGTTTCTTTACTCGAAGACGCTGCGGGAGAACATCCGCCTCGGCCGAGCCACCGCGGCCGATCCGGACATCCACGAGGCCGCGCGGACGGCGGCCGTGCACGAGACGATCACGGGCTTCGACGCGGGCTACGACACGCTCATCGGCGAGCGCGGCATCACGCTCTCCGGCGGCCAGCGCCAGCGCGTGGCCATCGCGCGTGCGGTCGTGCGCGATCCCGCGGTGCTCGTGCTCGACGACGCCCTGAGCGCGGTCGACAGCGAGACCGAGTCCGCCATCATCGACGCGCTGCGCCAGCGGCGCCACCGCCGCACGACGATCGTGATCGCCCACCGGCTCTCGACGGTGGCGCACGCCGACCGCATCGTCGTGCTCGAGCACGGCCGCGTCCACCAGATGGGTACGCACGCCGAACTCGTCGCGCAGCCCGGCCTCTACCAGCGCCTCTGGCGCATCCAGACGGCCATCGAGGACGAGGCCGCGGACGCCCGGACGGCGACACGGGAGGATCCGCACGGCGCGACCGCGCTGCCGGCGTCACCATGAGTTTTCATCCCGAGGAGGACACTTTCAGCAGCCGCGTGGACTGGCGCCTGTGGGGCCAGGTCTTCCGGCACGCGCTGCCGCACCGGCGCTTCGTCATCCCGCTCGCCTTCACCTCGGTGCTGATCGCGGGCGTGGACAGCTCGTTCGCCCTCGTCACGCGCGCCGCGGTCGACGCCGTCGCGGCGCAGGGCGCGCAGGCCTCGCTCGTCGGCCATGCGCTCGTCTACGGCGGCCTCACCGTCGGCCTCGCGGTGGGCGTGTGGCTGTTCATCCTGCTCGCCGGCTCGGTGGCCAACCACGTGAGCCACGACATCCGGCGCGACGGCTTCGCGCGTCTCCAGGAACTGGAGTTCGCTTTCTTCGACACGCGTTCGACCGGCTGGCTCGTCAGCCGTCTGACGTCCGACTGCGACAAGCTCGCACGCATCATCTCCTGGGGTTTCCTCGACTGCCTGTGGGCGATCTGCCTGGTGCTGATGATCGCCTTCCAGCTCCTGCGGCTCGACTGGCGGCTCGGACTGGTGGTGCTCGCGGTGGTGCCGCCGCTGCTGCTGGTGAGCGCGCGGTTCCAGAAGAGCATGCTCCTGAGCGCGCGCGAGACGCGGAAGTTCAACTCCATGATCACGGCCGCGTTCACCGAGGCGCTCGGCGGCATGCGTACGACCAAGACGCTGGCGCGCGAGCGCGAGAGCCTTGGAGAATTCACCGGGCTCTCCGGCCGCATGTTCGACGCCTCGCTGCGCAACGCGAAACAGTCCGCCCTCTACGTGCCGATCGTGCTCACGCTCGGCAGCGTGGCCGGCGGCCTCGCGCTCTGGGCCGGCGGCGCGCGCCTGCTCGAGGGCCACATGACGATCGGCACGCTCGTGGCGTTTCTCTTCTACACCGGGCAGTTTTTCTATCCGGTCAACGCCATCGCCAACACGCTCGTGCAGATGCAGGGCGCGCAGGCCGCGGGCGAGCGTGTGCTCGGGCTGCTCGCGACGGATCCGCGCATCAAGGACTCGCCCGCGGTGCGGGAGAAGCTCGCGCGTCACGCCGCCGCGGCCTCGGTCGCGGCGGACCGCGCGCCCGACGGGCACGAGCACCGCATCCGCACGATCGAGTTTCGCGACGTCGGCTTCAGCTACGACACGGGGCGCAAGGTGCTGGAAAACTTCAACCTGACCGTGCGCGCCGGCCAGACGGTCGCGCTGGTCGGCCCGAGCGGCGGCGGCAAGACAACGATCGTCAGCCTCGTGAGCCGCTTCTACGAGCCGACCTCCGGCGCGGTGCTGATCAACGGCGTGGACGAGCGCGAGCGCAGCCTCGGCTGGCTCCAGTCCCAGCTCGGCATCGTGCTCCAGCAGCCGCACCTCTTCCGCGGCCCGGTGCGGGAAAACATCCGCTACGGCCGGCTCACCGCGACCGACGCCGAGGTCGAGGCCGCCGCGCGCCTGGTCAACGCCCACGAGTTCATCTCCGCGCTTGAGAAGGGCTACGACACCGACGTCGGCGAGGGCGGCAACCGGCTCTCCACCGGCCAGAAGCAGCTCGTGTCCTTCGCGCGGGCGCTGCTCGCCGACCCGCAGATCTTCATCATGGACGAGGCCACCTCGTCGATCGACACCGAGACCGAGCAGCTCATCCAGGCCGCCCTGCGCACCGTCTTCCGCGGGCGCATCAGCTTCGTCATCGCCCACCGCCTCTCGACCATCCGCTCGGCCGACGTGATCGTGGTCATCACGAAAGGCCGTATTGAAGAAGCGGGGACACACGAGGAACTCATGCGCCGGCGCGGCCACTACCACGCGCTCTACACCGGGCAGTTCCGCCACGAGCAGGAGGAGCGGCTGCTGCACGAGGTGGGCGACACGACCGCGGCGCGCTGACCCCGCGCGCCGGGTTTTCGCGATTTTCTGACGCTCCCCGCGGGCATCTACTCAGGCACACCGCGGACCGCACCCGCCCCCCCGGGCCAAAAGGCCTGAGGTCGTACGTTTAATTTCACGCAGGCCGCTGAATCCGCGGGGGTTGCCGTCGAAACTGCAGGTATGTCTCCCATACACCGGCGCCCGCAGGCATCGGGATTCACGCTGACGGAGGTCCTCATCGCGATGACCATCCTGCTGCTCGTGTTTCTCAGCTCGCTGGCAGCCCTTTCCATCGGCTTCAAGATGCTCGAGGAGGCGCGGGCCAGCACGCTCGCGTCGCAGATCCTCCAGAGTGAGATGGAGAATCTGCGCCTGAAGAACTGGGTGCAGCTCGGCGCCCTGCCCGGGACCGAGCCGTTCTCGGTCGAGGTGGATTCTTCGCTCACCGGATTCCCGAACTTCGTGTGCACGCGCTCCCTCTACGAGGTCGACACCAACATCAAGCAGGCCGTGCTCACCGTGGCCTGGACGAGCAAGGACGGGCGCGCCCGCGCGCGCCGCTACGTCACCTACATCGCGAAGGACGGCATCAATGACTACTTCTACCGCCGCTTCTGAGCGCACCCGCCTGCGCGCCCGCGCCCGCCGCGGCCTCACGGTCGTGGAACTGGTCGTGTCGATGGGCATCGCCGCCACGGTGATGGCCTCGGTCTTCGGCTCGTTCCTCTTCCTCGCCCGCAGCACGATGATCTCGGCCTCGTATGCAGAGATGGATACGGAGGCGCGCAACGGCCTCGAGCTCTTCGCCCGCGAGGTGCGCATGGCCGACGACATCGCCGACTTCACCGCCACCGGCATGCGCCTGCACATCCCCGCCGTCGGCGCGACCCCGGCGCGCTGGGTGTCCTACAGCTACGATCCGACCAGCCAGAACTTCATCCGCAACGCCGGCCAGCCCGGCGCGCGCGCGGTCGTGCGCGGCATCGATATCTTCATCCTCAAGCGCTACTCGCTGCGCGTGGACTCGATCACCGGCCAGCCCATGGAGGCGACGAACAACCTCGAGACGAAGCAGCTCCAGATCCAGCTGCGCGCCGTGCGCGCCGGCGCCGCGCGCGCGGCCGCGACGAACAACGTCATCTCCGCGCGCTACATCCTGCGCAACAAGATCGTCGGCAACTGAAAGGTCTCCCTATGAAAACTCGCGACAAACGCGGCGCCGTCATGATCACGGCCGTGATCCTGGCCATGGGCGTGGCCATCGCCCTCGGCAGCTACATCGCCGTCTCCGTGCAGGCAGCGCGCCTCTCCAACAGTTCGTTCCACCTCAACTCCGCGCTCAACCTCGCCGAGGCCGGCCTCGAGACAGCCATGGTCGCGATCAACACCTCGAACTGGTCGGGCTGGAGCGACTATCAGGGCAACTCCGCCAACAAGAAGAAGGCGCTCCCGACCTTCGACCTCGGCACCGACACGACCGGCCACGCCGACGTCGTGGTCTTCGGCGCGACGTCGTCGCCCACGCCGCGCATTGTCGCGCAGGGCCGCACCGCGGGCCAGCTCGGCTCGTCCGTGAGCAAGCAGGTCGAGGTGCGGCTGCGCCGGCGCTCCCATTTTGCCACCGGCATGGTGGCCAAGGACACGGTGACGTTTTCCGGCGGCAACGCCTACGTCGACAGCTACAATTCCGAGGACCCGGCCTATTCGACCGGCGGCCAGTACGACCCGGCAAAAAAACGCGACCGCGGATCGGTCGCCAGCGCCCGCGTGGAGGTCACGACCGACGGCGTGGCCATCGGCAACGGCGACGTGTGGGGCTACGCCGCGACCGGCGGTTCCGATATCGACGTCGGAGCGAATGGTTCGGTCAAGGGCGCGGACACGCCCGCCGGCGTGGAGGTCGATCCGAGCCGCATCACCAAGGACTTTTCAGCCAACTTCGATGTCGAGACCGCGCCGTCCAGCGGCTTCGGTTCGATCTACGGGGCGGTCAACTCGAGTACGACGTTCGGCACCGCCGGCACGAGTTCGACGATCCTCGTGGCCAGCCTGACGGCGAACAACTCCGGCGACGTCTACACCATCGAAGGCGATGTCACGATGGTCGTGCAGGGCGACATCACAATCAAAGGCACGATCCAGGTCACCGCCGGTTCGTCGCTCACGCTCTACGCCGCGAGCAATGTCGACATCGGCGGCAACGGCATCGTCAATGCCACAAACCAGCCGAAGAATGTCGTCCTCTACGGCACGAAGACCTCCGGCACGCAGACGATCAAACTGCACGGCAACGGCGTGCTCCAGGCCGCGGTCTACGCGCCCAACGCCAACATCGAGCTCAAGGGAGGCGGCAGCACCGGTGTGATGATGGGGTCGGTCATCGGCAACACCATCAAGATGACCGGCAACTACGAGTTTCACTACGACGAGTCGCTCGCCGAGATGAGCGACGGCAATCCCTGGGCCGTCGGCCTCTGGCGCGAGATCACCGCCCCGGCCGACCTGGTGTCGTTCTGATCCGGCAGCCGTCGGTCGGACTGATGCAGTCGGGGGTGGTCGGCCGTGTCCCACGGCCGTTCCGTAGCGCGCGTATCCAGTGTTCCGATTCCGACGACCGGCGGCCGCTTCAGGCCTGGGCCTCGGTCGGCTCCGCGGAATCGGCCGGCGGCGCGGCGGGCACCTCGCGGCGGATGACGTGGATGGGCTCGACCACCTCGCCGAGTTCGGCGTAGAGGCGCAGGTGCTCGATGTGCGTCGGGGTGAGCAGGGTGCCCTTGGAGACGAGCGGCACGCCGTCGTGGGAGAGCGCATCGGCGGCCAGGACCATGCCCGAGACGAGGTCGATCACCATGAGCTCCTGCATCTGTGCGGCGGCCATGGCATTCGGATCGGCGTAGAGGTGCTCGATCGTCCGGAGCACGTCGCCGTCGTAGCGGCCCGCGTTCTGCCGCAGGCGCACGAGCGCGGCCGCGATCGAGAGGCCGAATGCCTCGAGGATGTGGATGTCGACGAGCGCGCGCAGGAGGCGCGCCGCCAGCGGCACGTCCTTG
>Ga0315910_10003710_pt1 | contig 12913 bp, 13 predicted proteins | sample EdamamesoilMG_FD_204470 | JGI IMG/M metagenome (GOLD analysis project Ga0315910, IMG submission 204470) | Garden soil microbial communities collected in Santa Monica, California, United States - Edamame soil | ecosystem: Environmental > Terrestrial > Soil > Garden | place: USA: California... | reverse complement strand
ATAGGAGCATGAACGTCATCGTTGCGCCGATCTTACCGAGTATCAACGCGGCTCGCTCTACTGGTAAGGAAAGCAACGACTCTAACGAGCCACGCTCGCGCTCACCCGCAGTTACGTCGATTGCCAGGTACAAACCACCCATTAACAGCGAAAACAGCAAGAAGTAAGTCAGCGTCCCGAGCAGTGCGACAGCACGACCCGAGGGTGTGGCGACATCAAGCTGACGCAAGTCGAAAGGTTCGATGACGCTGGGATCGATTCCCCGCGCCAGCAACCGCAGGCGGCCGACCTTGTCGCTGTAAGCATTGAGCAACCCGCGCACTCTATTCACGTGGCGCTGTGCTTTGCTGTTCGAACTGTCGGCGATCAACTGCAAAGCAACCGATTCGCCAGCGCGCAAATGTGCGCCGGCGTCGGCGGTCACTACGAGCACGAAATGCTCACTGCCACTTGCGACCAATCCGCGCGCCGCGTCGATGGTGGTGTTCAGCTCTGCCACGTCGGCACCGTTTTCAGTAACGAACGCCAGCAGATTAGGCGCGTATTCGGCACCTATCACTGGCAAACGCAGACGTTCGTCCGCTTCGCCAACGACTCGGTCGACGATAAACGACGTCATGAACGCAAACATGATCGGACCGAGCAGCGGCACGAATAGGAATGCCGACAGAATAGTGCGTCGATCGCGCAAGTTCTCCAGGACTTCCTTGCGCCACACCGTAACGAAAGTGCGCCACACACCGGTTCCAGCGCTAAGCATCACGTGCTCCTTCACGACTGACGCGCATAAAGGCTTCTTCCAGGTCGCTTGCACCGCTGTATTCCAAAATCTGCTCCGGCGAGCCGCTGGTTACGACGCGCCCATTCGCAATGATGACGATGTCGTCACATAACGCAGACACTTCCTGCATGATGTGGCTAGAGAGCAGCACGCAACACCCTTGGTCGCGTAGACCGCGAATCACATCGCGCAGCGCGCGCGTCGCGCCAATGTCTAGACCGCTTGTAGGCTCATCGAGAATCACGTTACGGGGCGCGTGAATCAGCGCTCGTGCCAACGCGACTTTTAACTTTTGGCCGTGCGAGAAGCCTTCGATACGCCGGTCGATAATTTCGCCCATTTCCAAACGGGTGGCCCATTCGTCGATGCGTCGTTCAATGAGCTCGCGCGTCAAGCCGCGCAAAGCGGCAAAGTAGCGAATGTTTTCGCGTGCGGTTAATTTCGGATACAAACCGCTAGCGTGAGGCAATACACCAAGATTGTTGCGTGCGCTCAAAGGATCGGCAGCGCCATCACAATCGTCCACGCGCACACTACCGCTGTCCGCTTTCAGCACAGCGCTGACAATACGCAATGTAGTGGACTTGCCGGCCCCGTTCGCACCAAGCAATGCCGTGATGCGACCATTCTGTGCGACGAACGATACGTCACGTAGCGCTTGCACCGCGCCAAAGCTCTTCACCAATTGGTGGGCGACGATCACGGCTTGGGACCGTTTGCGTCGATGATGAAAGGTGTGGGCATGACTTGCGCTACACAACTGACATCTAAATTCTTTGCCGATCCGCTTTCCACAAAACGTCGAATCAGACTGGCGCCACAACGAGATTGCAGCTGTCCGTGGCCCTGGCCCGCGAATACGACGTGCTTGCTTTGCGTAAGACCTCTTGCAGCTTGCTCGCCGAATGCAGCCGGCGTTACGGGATCATTGTCGCCCGACAGCAATAAGGCAGGCACATCGCTGTGGAGCGGCGCGTGAAAGTCACTGTCGATATTGCCGCGCGGCCAAACCTCGCAGGTCGCGCCTAACGTATCGAGAAACATTCGCCCCATGTAGCTTGCGGCAATGGTCGGGTCGTTTCGCGATGCTTCGGCGATGAACGGCATATCCTCGGTGCAAATGACTGCATACTGCATGCCGAGCGCCATTTGATCTTTGAGACTGCGCGCAACAAGCAGTGCTTGCGCTGCCATTGCCTGTGGTCGGTGCTGTGCTGCCTCGTCGATTAAGAACGGCAGCAGCGATGCGGTGTCGTCCGAGTAACTGAGCAAACGCAGGGCGACAGCCAAATGCCCCACACCAAACTCCATCTCAATACGTTTCGAAGTCCGTGGATCTGCGATGGAAATCGGTACCGCATGCGCCGCCAGCTCGCCGCGCAAGATTGCGAACTTGTCAGCTAGCTTCGGAAAAGCAGCACCGCAATCCGTGTCTGCTTCACAGCGACGAAGGATCGTGTCCAGTGCCTGTTGCGCATGAATCGCAATCGCCGGACCCAGCGCGAGCTCCACCGGAACAACGCCGTCCAACACCATTGAGCGGAGTCGATGTGGGTAGCGACGTGCATAGTGTTGTGCGACACGCGTGCCATAGGACACACTGTAGAGATTGATCTTGTCGTAACCTAAGGCTTGGCGAATGTCATCGAGATCGCGCACGGCAACGCTGGTCGTGTAGTAGCGCGGATCACCGACCAGGTCGTTAAGACACTGGCGCGTGTAACGTTGCACCACTTCTTTATTGACGTGCGCCATCTCAATTTCATCGGGCAGCTTGCATTGTAGAAATTGGGATTTGCCGGTGCCGCGCTGATCCACTATTACTAAGTCGCGGTCAGTACGTAAACGATCGAAAGCAACGGCACTCGACAGGTAGAAGTCGCTGGCCGCTTGTCCAGGGCCGCCGCTGATAATGAATAGAGGATCGTTCAACGGCTGTTTACGAAATGCCGGCAGCACCGCGACGTGAATCCGAATGCGCTTACCCGCTTTATCGTCGCGGTTTTCGGCGACCTCGAACCAGCCACAGCGCGCCTCCGCACTCCCGCGCGTCACGGTGCTTTCGAGCTGGCAGTCCTCAAGCCTAAGGAGCGGCGAAGACGCTGCTGCGTGACCCGCTAGCAGCCATCCGATCAAAGCGCCGAGGTATTTACGTCCCATCCGACCCACTTTCATGGCCTGTAAGTTGCGGAAGTGTGCGGGTCGTCCACTCCCGGTGTAAAGCATAGGATGCGACGGGTGCGCGGCTGGATTAGAATGCGCGCCCTCCAGGTTCCACCCATGCACCCTCATCATCAGTTCCAAGTCATTGTCATCGGCGGCGGTCACGCCGGCACCGAAGCGGCGTTGGCGTCGGCGCGGATGGGCGTCCGCACGTTATTGCTAACGCAAAGCATCGAGACGCTTGGGCAAATGAGTTGCAACCCGGCGATCGGCGGTATCGGCAAAGGCCACTTGGTTAAAGAAATCGACGCTCTCGGCGGCGCGATGGCTCGGGCGACGGATCGTGCGGGCATTCAATTCCGAACCTTGAACGCCAGCAAGGGGCCGGCGGTGCGCGCGACGCGTGCTCAAGCCGATCGGGCGCTATACAGGCAGGCGATTCGTTCGATCCTGGAAAACCAACAGAATCTGACGCTGTTCCAGCAAGAGGTTGCCGATCTCATCGTCGAAGGCGACAAGGTCACTGGGGTCATTACGCAAGTTGGCTTGGAATTTCGAGCGCCGTGCGTAGTCCTTACGGTTGGTACTTTTCTCGCCGGCAAGATTCACGTGGGCCTCTCGAATTACCAAGGCGGTCGCGCGGGCGATCCGCCGTCGAACCGATTAGCTGCGCGTTTACGTGAACTACCCTTGCGGGTTGGCCGGTTGAAGACGGGCACGCCGCCGCGCATTGACGGGCGGACCATCAACTACGCCGAACTCGTCGTTCAGCACGGCGATGAGCCGATGCCGGTGTTTTCGTATTTAGGGCATCGGAGCGAGCACCCTCGTCAACTGCCCTGCCACATCACCAATACCAACGAGCGGACGCACGAAATCATTCGCAACGGTTGCGATCGTTCGCCGATGTTTACCGGCGTCATCGAAGGCGTCGGTCCGCGGTATTGCCCCTCCGTCGAAGATAAAATTCATCGCTTCGCCGACAAAACCTCGCATCAGATCTTTATCGAACCAGAGGGGCTCAACACTCACGAGATCTATCCGAACGGCATCTCGACCAGTTTGCCGTACGACGTGCAATTTGAATTGGTGCGATCGATCAAGGGTTTCGAAAGCGCACACATCACGCGTCCCGGTTATGCCATCGAATACGACTATTTCGATCCGCGCGATTTGCAGTATTCGCTGGAAACAAAGCACATTGGCGGCCTATTCTTCGCCGGGCAAATCAACGGCACGACTGGTTATGAAGAGGCCGCCGCACAGGGCTTTTTGGCTGGCGTGAACGCCGCATTAAAAGCGCAAGACAAAGCGCCGTGGTGGCCAAAACGCAGTGAAGCGTATATCGGTGTGCTGGTCGACGATTTGATTACGCGCGGTGCGAGCGAACCGTATCGCATGTTTACCAGTCGGGCCGAATATCGTCTTTCGTTGCGCGAAGACAATGCCGATGTGCGTTTAACGCCCAAGGGTCGCGAGCTCGGATTGATCGACACGGAGCGTTGGTCGTTCTTCGAATCAAAGCGCGCTGCCGTCGAACAAGAGGTAGCACGTTTAAAGTCGATCTCCGTGCAGCCGTATCATGTAGATGAACTGCAGGCGCTGCGAATCTTCGGTGGACCGCTTACTCGCGACGCCAAGGCTTTTGAATTGCTGCGTCGTCCTGAAGTCGCTTACGAGGCTTTGCTCGAAATCACCAGCGTTGGCCGCGCTTCACTAAATGGCGACGAACGTTTGGTTGAACAGCTTGCAGCGCAAGTCGACGTACAAGCCAAATACACAGGGTATATTGATCGCCAATCGGAAGAGATCGAACGTCAGGCGCGCAATGAAGATACGAATTTGCCCGGCGACCTCAACTATAAGGAAGTGCTGGGTCTATCCAATGAAGTACGGCAACGCCTGAGTGAAGCACGTCCTGCAACCTTAGGTCAGGCGGCGCGTGTGCCCGGCGTCACGCCAGCGGCGATTTCGCTGCTATTGGTTCACATGAAACGCCGTGTGGCCACGCGCTAGCTTCTCCGCGACGAGCGTCACGTCGCATCCTCCTTCACTTGTGAACTTCCGCAGGGTTCGGCACGCACCCGTTTGATACTGTGGCGATCGTTCATTTCGACGACTGCCTAACTCCCATGACCTGGTTCACGATTTTTGCCGCCGCTGTATTCGCAATCTATTTTTGGGTGCATTACCGCCGCCGTCAGGCCGAGCTAAATAGCCCCTTGGCGGAACACCGCGTCGGGATGAAGTTCATCGGCAAACAGCTGGTACTGGAGCAACCAATACAAAGCAATGCGGGGCGCGTTTGGTTAGGCAATCGCGAATGGAGTGTTCGCGGGCCGAATTTACCGGTTGGCGCCCGCGTGCGTGTAACGGGCGTGGATGGTTCAGTGCTGCTCGTGGATCGCATGGCGGCTTAAAAGCCGACCGGGGATTCGCTACGGCACAATCAAGTCGTAGGAAACCTGCGCTGTGGCGCTGAAATTCATCTGACCGATTTGATACGTCTCGGCGCGGCCCGCATCACTGCTCATCGCCGCCTTCATGCTCACTCGTTCATACGGCATCGGTTGCGGGGGCATTACCGCGCCGGAAGTACTGATCGAGAGCACTGCTCCTAACCTGGCCCCCCCAGCCCGTGCGGCAACGTCCGCATTTAGCCGCGCGTCTTCGACTGCTTTCGCCAATGCCTGACGCTCCAGATCGCGCCGACGAGTGGAATCCAACTGCACTTCGCCTACTTGATTGGCGCCTAACGTGACGGCCCGCTCCAACAATGTCCCCAGCTGTTCAAGATCGCGAAGGTCTATTTCGACCTGGCGCATTACGTAATAGCCAATGAGCTTGCGTTGCCGTTCGGGGTTATTCCAATCGTATTCCGGCTGCACATTGAGGCGGGTCGTACGTACGAACTTGGGATCGATCTTCAAGTCCCGAGTTAGTTTGAGAATACCGTCCACGCCGCGAGCGACCTCGGTCCGCGCGGCAGCCATTTGCGGTTTACGTGCCTCGATGCCCAAAAGCACCGTCGCTCGATCGGGCTCAGCCAAAATTTCACCCGAGCCGGTAACCGTCACCGTTCGCTCCGCACCCCAACTTGGGGCCGCCAGCACCCAGAAAGCCAGTGCAGTACAGGCAAAACGTGCAAAACGGTGCGTCATGGCGGTCTCCAGTCAGGCCTAGTGCGGATTCCGAGCATAAAGGCAAACGCCGCAATTTTCCTCATCGCTCATTTCCGCTAACATGCGCGCCCCGTTAGGCCCACGTTTTGGCGGGCCATTTGTGTTGGAGAGCCGTATGAAGTTTCGATTGTCTTTGCTCGCTATGTGCTTAAGCGTCGCGGCTGCGGCCCATGCCGAGGGTGACGCCGCACGGGGCAAGGTGCTCGGTTATACCTGCCACGGGTGCCACGGCATCGACAACTATAAGAATGTCTATCCCACCTACAGTGTTCCCAAACTGGGCGGACAGAGCGCGAAGTACATTACCGATGCGCTCAAAGGCTATGCCGGCGGCGATCGCGTGCACAGCACGATGACTGCGCACGCTGCATCGCTCACCGACGCGCAGCGCGCCGACATCGCTGCATTTTTTGCGGCATCGCCGATGCGTACCGCCGGGCCTCCGGTTGGAACTGCACCGGCCTCTGCCACTCTCTGCGTTACCTGTCACGGTAACGATGGTCTAGGAATTAGCCCGGACTATCCGATTCTCGCCGGTCAGCATCAGGATTACCTGGAACATGCGCTGCGCGACTACAAAGCCGGCAAGCGCAAGAATGCGGTCATGGCCGGCATTATCGGCAGCGTCAAGGATGAAGATATTCCTGCACTCGCTAAGTTTTTTGCCCAACAAAAGCCGGCTTTGTGCGGCACGGACAAAATTCGCGAAAAGGGCAAGTGCCAGTAGCTTGATAAGATTCGCAACGAAATCGAAGAAGCCGGGGTATCCCCGGCTTTTTTGTTGGTAACTCAGCGCTGTTGTCTGCGCAGCGACGCCTAGATCGCAGTGGGCGCTAGAGTATGATTCGACCGCAATTCGCCTAACAGCAAATTCGCACCATTGGATTGGACATGCGTTTTAGTCAACTAACTCGAATTCGCATTGCGCTGCTATCGCTGGCGCTACTTTTCTCCACGGAGTCATTGGCGATGTTCAACTACAGTATTTTTTCGCAGGTGCGCGGCGTGGTCGTGAGTCAAGGAAAACCGGTTGCGGGCGCAATCATCGAGCGAAGCTTCGACTGGACCTGGAAGAATAAAAAAGGCGAGGATCAAACCAGCACGAACGACAAAGGTGAATTTCATCTTCCCGAGATTGTCGGAACCGCCTTCCTCGGTTGGCTGCCACACCAAGCCATGATTCAGCAGACGATTTTAATCAAACATGGCGGCCGTAGTTACGACGCGTGGCTTTATACCAAAAGCAATTACAGAACGAACGGCGAGCTGAACGGCAAACCGATCCAGTTATATTGCTCGCTCGAAGCACCTGCGCAGCGAAAAGAATCCGGAGTGGCGAATCGCTGGGTGAACGGCATATGCGAGTTGCGTTAGTACCGCATACATCCGTTTAGTGCGCCCGCGCGATCGAGCGTTCAGTGTAAAAAGGAAGAACCATGCAAACGTTAACCCCAAAACAAGCATCTGTACTTGCGGACGGCGTCTACGCGCTAAAGGATCAAAGCGTCAGCCAGACGATACGACGCGGCGATATATCGTTAGGCACTGAAGGTTTATTTGAGTTGCAAGATAGCTCGCGTTTTCAAGGTCAATCGGGCGCGCCGCTCTTTAAGCGGCTTAGCGGATTCGGCTACATCGCTGAAGGTGTAGGTAGCTACAAGGGCCACATGGTTTGTGCGACACGCGGAACCGTATCGCTTGCGGATTGGCTGACAGATGGCAGTGTTGGAATGCAAACCGGTCCGTCTGGCTATCAAGTCCACATCGGTTTTCATCAGACTTGGAAATCGTACATGGAGGAAGTCCGCGCTTTCTTGCGAGGCAAGAATCCAACTCACATTCATTGCGTTGGTCATAGTCTGGGCGGGGCGCTGGCCATGTTAAATGCAGACTTCTTCACAGCTAACAAGGTTGCGGGCGTTTCGGTTTATACCTTCGGCGCGCCGCGCGTCGGAAGCAGAAATTTTTCTTCGGATTTAACTCGTCGCATCGGTGCGGACCGCATTTTTCGTGTCAGCCATATAGCAGATCCCGTGCCTATGATTCCAACGTTTCCGTTTCTTCACTTACCGTATTCGGCGCCTGCATTTGTAATTGGCACGGGGTTGATCAGCTTTGGCGCACACAGCATGACCGATAGCTATGCACCGCGCGTTGCGGATCTCAGTTGGGGAAGTTTTCCAACGGATGCGCAGCCGCCGTCGGACGAGAAGATTGAAGAGTGGCTGGGTGCGGCGAATGGTGCGGGCGGCGTTAAAATGTATTCGGCCTACGCTCTTTACATGATTGGCGCGGCGCTCAAGTGGCTATTGAAAAAAATCGGCGTGGTGCTCGGTGGAGTCATTACCCTTGGAACAGCTGCATTCACACTGCTGGATCGTATTGCTTGGATGATTAGCAAGGGCATCGAGATTTCCAAAGACATCGCAAATTACGGCGTTTCCCTTATTCGCGCGGTCATGCGTTTTCTCGGTCGAGTGGCGAACACGGTGCAGGAGTTAACGATGGCGTATTTGCGCTGGATCTTCGGCTTGCTATTCAGCGCGATGGCGTCCGCCGCAAATATGGCATTGAGCATTGCCAATCGCGGCCAATAGGCATTTTTGGAGTCCATGTCCCGCACCGCCAGCCTGTCCTCCTTAATTGCCCTTCTCGACTTTCACGGGACAGGACAACGGCCGCTCTCAACGAACGCATGAACGCACTGCAATCTTCCGCTTCTCAATTGGGCGTTACGCTTACCGAAGAACAAGCCGCCAAACTGTTTCGGTTGCTGGACGAGCTGGATGATTGGAATCAGCGCATGAATCTCACTGCAATTCGTGAGCGCCCGGCGCAAGTAACCAAGCACTTATTAGACAGCTTGTCGGTCAACTCGCATCTTCGCGGCACTCGCATCGCCGATGTGGGTACCGGCGCGGGCTTTCCGGGTTTGCCGTTGGCGCTGGTGAATCCCGACAGGCAATTTACGTTGATCGATTCCGTTGCAAAGAAATTACGCTTCGTCGATCACGCTGCACAGGTGCTGGGATTGACCAACGTTCGCACGCTGCACGCACGTGCGGAATCAATTCAAATCAAGGACCGCAATGAGCGGTACGATTCGGTGGTTGCACGCGCTGTCGGACAAATTGCAATGCTCGTCGAATCGACGGGCCATCTCATTGTCAGCGGCGGACGATTGCTTGCGATGAAAGGCAAACGCCCCGAGGAAGAGCTCAAAGCAATGCCAAACGGTTGGAAAGTGGCAGAAATACACAAGTTAACCGTCCCGGGGCTGGACGAAGAACGTCATCTTGTGGAAATCTGGCGAAGTCACGAAAAGTAGGCTGCTAGCCACTAGGCGCTAGTCACTAGCCGGAAGTTAACCCACAATGCAGACACTTAATTCATCTTGCTAGCGCCTAGTGGCTAGCAGCTAGCGACTTTCAATGAATCGCGTTATCGCCATTACCAATCAAAAAGGCGGCGTCGGTAAAACGACGACGTCGGTCAACTTGGCTGCGTCGCTAGCAGCGACCAAGCGACGCGTGTTGCTCATAGACATTGATCCACAAGGAAATGCGACGATGGGTTGCGGAGTGGACAAGCGCACGTTGCGCTGCGCGACCACCGAAGTCTTATTGGGCGAAGCCGATATCACCGCCGCGTTGGTGCCGATCGAAAGTGCGGGATTTACGTTACTGCCCGCAAATCAGGATCTAGTGGCTGCCGAAGTGCAATTGATGGGCAAATCGGGAGCCGAGCTTCGATTGCGAAATGCGTTGCGTGTGGTGCGACACTTATACGATGTGATTTTGATCGACTGTCCGCCATCGCTGAACATGCTTACGGTCAACGCGCTGGTGGCGGCGGATAGTGTTTTGATTCCGATGCAATGTGAGTACTACGCGCTGGAGGGACTGAGCGCTTTGTTGAACACTGTTGAGCAAATCAAGGGCGCATCGAATCCCAATTTGGAAATGGAGGGGATTCTGCGCACAATGTTCGACCCGCGTAACAACTTGGCTAACGAAGTGTCCGCGCAACTAATTGAACACTTCGGCGACAAGGTCTTTCGTACCATGATCCCACGGAACGTGCGATTGGCCGAAGCGCCCAGTTTTGGGCTTCCGGCACTCATTCATGACAAGGATTCACGCGGCGCGTTGGCTTATCTCGCCTTAGCGGGCGAGATGCTGCGGCGCGAGGATGGCGTAGTCGCCCAATAGGCGGCTACACTGACCGTCCTTTTTTCGAAGCAGCCCCGTTTCATGGCCACCAAAAAACCCAGTCTCGGTCGCGGCCTCGGCGCCTTGCTGGGCCAGCCCGTTGCGCAAGAGAACGGTGCGCCCGTACGCGGCTTCGATGAAGAATTGGCGAAGCTGCCGGTGGATTTGTTGCAACGGGGCAAATATCAACCGCGTCTCGATATGCGGCCCGAGTCGTTGCAGGAATTGGCCGAGTCGATTAAGGCACAAGGTGTCGTGCAGCCTATTATCGTACGCCCCCTCGATCCGCCTTTGCCGGGGCAGTCGCAACGCTACGAAATCATTGCTGGCGAGCGTCGGTGGCGCGCTACGCAAATGGCCGGGCTGCATGAAATTCCCGCCGTCATTCGCCGTGTACCCGATGAAGCCGCCGTTGCAATGGCGCTCATCGAAAACATCCAGCGCGAAAACTTAAATCCGTTGGAAGAAGCGCGCGCGCTGGACAGGCTCATCAAAGAATTCGATATGACTCATCAAACTGCGGCCGAAGCGGTGGGTCGTTCTCGTGCGGCGGTATCCAATCTATTGCGCCTACTTGAATTGGCCGAGCCGGTGAAAGAACGCGTCGAAAAACGCGAAATCGAAATGGGCCATGCGCGTGCCCTGCTGGCCCTGGATGGACCGAAACGTCAAATAGAAGTGGCCACGTTGGTTGCTCAAAAAGGACTGTCGGTGCGCGACACCGAAGCCCTTGTGCGCCGAATGCTCAGTGGCGCCACGGATGTGGCAGCCGCATCCACCCGTGACGCCAACATCCGCAAATTGGAAAGCGATCTGTCGGAAAAGTTAGGCGCCAAAGTGCAGGTGCAGCACACCGGCAGCGGCAAGGGAAAGCTGGTCATCAACTACAACAGCCTGGACGAGCTGGACGGCATTTTGGAGCACATTCAGTAGCTCGTCGCCTGCGTTACGTTAGATCGCAGCAACCCGCATACTGGCCGCGGTCAATTGCGGAAAATAGCGTGAAAAGCATCGCTTTAACTTTCTTGATGCTCTGCAAAAAATCGTTATAATGCGCCGCCTTTTTAGGCCGGACCGCGCTGCGAAAGGCTTCCGCGAAGGCTTACGGACTCTAAATGCCACACGTCGCCGAACCCTCGGCCCACGCCGTGGCATTTTTGTTGCCCGATGAATTTGAGCGATGTCGTTGGCTTGTGATGAGGGCCGCTTATTTATGAGCCAGGACCCTTACGCAAAACTACGACTGGCCGCATGGCGCGATGCGCTGCGAGTATTGGCCGTCCAAGCGCTGGCGATGCTACTGATTAGCGTCATCTGCGCCTTAATCTGGGGCCGGTTGGCTGCGCTAGGCGCCGCAATCGGTGCCGGTATAGGACTGATAGCAAACGTCTATTCGGCAATTGCCTTATTGGGCAAGCCGTTAGCTCGGCAACAGGCGAGCGGCGTACTGGTTGGTTGGTTGGTCCGCGTAGGACTAATCGTGAGTTTGTTGATCATTGCGATGCGGATGAAGGTTGTTCCGCCGCTATCACTGATCCTCGGGCTTGCAATGATTTCGGTGGCTCATTGGGTAGCCGTGAGCTTTTGGTTAAGTGGACGCAGGTAACAGCATGCGGTTGGCAACGATGGCAAGTGAAGGTGGCGGTGATCACGGCGGTTTAGCCGGGTACATCTCTCACCATTTGACCCATCTCCGCAACAAAGAACCCGGCGGTTTGTTCGATTTCGGCGTCATCCACCTCGATACCGTTTTCTTCGCACTGTTGTGCGGCTTCATCGTGATCTTCGCGTTACGCAGCGCGGCCAAAGGCGCAACCGCCGGCGTGCCGGGAAAATTCCAATGTGCCGTCGAAATGCTAATTGAATTCGTAAACGAACAAGCCAAGAGTTTAGTGCATGGCAAGTTGGACTATATTGCACCGCTCGCGTTGACCGTCTTCTTATGGGTCGCGACGATGAATGCCGTCGACTTGATCCCAGTGGATGCGTTCCCTGAGTTGGCCAAGTTGTTGGGCATTCACTATCTGCGTCCACTGCCCACTGCCGATATCAACGGCACGTTAGGTATGTCGTTGGGCGTGCTCCTGCTGGTTTTCTACTACAACATCAAAATCAAGGGCGTGGGCGGTTGGTTGCACCAATGGGCGTGTGCACCGTTCGGCATGGCCAAGATCACGCTAAACCCGCTTACTTGGATTGCCGCATTGTTGCTGGCGATCGCCAATGTCTTTATGAATGCGGTGGAATACGTCTCTAACACCGTTTCGCACGGCTTCCGGTTGTACGGCAACATGTATGCCGGCGAGTTGATCTTCTTCTTGATTGCGGGGTTGGGCGGCAGCATGACTGTGCTCGGCATCGGCATGCACCTGTTTACCGGCACGATTTGGGCGGTCTTCCATATCCTGATCGTGTTGTTGCAAGCGTTTATTTTCATGATGCTCACGCTCGTCTATATCGGACAAGCGCACGAACATCACTAGTTTCCTTCTGCGTTTTTTTCTCGGAGAACATCCATGACGAATGTTGCCTTTGTCGCGCTGGCCTGCGGAATGATCATCGGTTTTGGTGCATTG
>Ga0315910_10003709_pt1 | contig 12914 bp, 11 predicted proteins | sample EdamamesoilMG_FD_204470 | JGI IMG/M metagenome (GOLD analysis project Ga0315910, IMG submission 204470) | Garden soil microbial communities collected in Santa Monica, California, United States - Edamame soil | ecosystem: Environmental > Terrestrial > Soil > Garden | place: USA: California... | reverse complement strand
CATGCGGCAGTCGGGTGAGAAGGCCGGGTCCTGGTTGATGCCCTGGCCCTCCGTGAGGCGCTTGTACTGGCCGGTCTTCAGGTTGACGGTGACGATGTCGAAGCCCGCGCCGTCGCGCGCGGTGAAGGCGATGAGCGGGTTCTCGGGGTCTTGGCAGAACGCCGGCGTCTGGTTGTAGCTGCCCTTGTAGGTGACGCGCTGCACGCCGCTGCCGTCGCCGTTCATCACGAAGATCTGCGGGCCGCCGTGCCGGCTGGACACGAACGCGATCTTGCCGCCCGGACCGCAGGTCGGGCTCACGTCGATCGAGGGGTCGTGCGTCAAGCGGCGTTGATCGGAGCCGTCCAGCGCGGCGCTGTAGATCTCGCTGTTGCCGTCGCGCGAGGAGGAGAAGTACACGCGGCCGTTGCAGATCACCGGTCCGATGTTCATGCCCGTGTTGCTGCGGATCACCGGCTGCTCGCGGTTTTTGGTGTTGGTGATGAACGCGCCGGTGTCGGTGAGCTTCGAGTACCAGACGCCGCCCTGTTGTCCGAACGCCGGCAACATGGCGTTGCCGCGGCCGCTCGAAGCCCGGAACTCGTGGTGGCCGTCGAAGTCTGCGACGTAGATGTCTTTGCGCCCCGGCCCAATCTTGCGCGCGTAGGTGAGGCGCGTGCCGAAGACGCCGGCTTTGCCCGTGAGGATGCGCAGCACTTCGTTGGCGAAGTCGTGCATCATGCCGCGCAGCTGGCTGACGTCGCCGCGGTAGGTCTTGCTGAACGTCGGCGTCTCGCCGCGCGCGAGCTCGTACAGGCGCATCTCGACGCTGATGTTCGAGCCGCTCTGGGTGATCTGGCCTTTGACCACGCCCTGCGCGCCGACGCTGGACCAGGCCGCCTTCTGCAGGTTCAAGCCCTCGCTGTCGCTCGCGATGAACGAGCGCGGGTCGAGCACCTGGAACAGCGACGACAGCGTCAGGTCGTTGCGCAGCACCGCGCCGCCGTCCGCTGCAGCCGGGTTCGGACCGATCAGGTTCGGCACGGCGATGCGATACAGGGCGCGTTCCGGCGAGTCGACATCGATCACGATCCGGCCGGGCAAGGGCGCTTCCTCGGACTGGGCCGCCGCCGTGCGTGGCGCGACCGGCACGAGCGCGAAGCAGGTGAGTAGGCAGAGCCAGGACCAGAGCCTGCCTGCAGTACGGCTAGCGATGTTCGAGACGGTGTCGTGCGTTCGCATGATCTCCTCAATCTCCGAGCGCCCCAGATTACTCCGCGCGATGGACTGTCGGCACCAGGGCCTTCCCTAAATCCGCGCCTTCGATCGCGCGCAGCCAGCGGCATCGCAGAGGCCGAGCGCCCGAGTTGGCCCCGTCTTGCCTGAGGTTCAACTGCTTTTTTTGCCGTTGAAGTTGATGTCGAGTTCCCAGCTGCCTTGGAACTGGCTCCGCACTTCAGGCGGCGGCTCGGGCAGAGTAGTGCCGAGGCTGCGTAGTTCGTTGAAGCGGTCTTCGACGCTTTGATCGAACAGCGGCTCGCCGCTGGGCTGCACGATCTTGTGTTCGCCCACGTGCAGGTCGCCCGTGATCTGGACGCGCGCGCGTGTGACGAGCTTGCTGGTGTCGCCCAGTGTGGTCGGGATGCTCCAGCCGCGCTTGAAGAACATCACGAGCTGCCCGCGGTACACGTCGCCGGCTCGCGCCTGCGTCTCGGTGCCGTCCTCGATGCCCTGCGGATCGCCTTCTTCTTCTTGGCGCTTCTGATCGATCTCGGCGAACGCCTGCGCGCGATCACCCAGCCGCGCCAGCAGGTCTTCCTGCGCTTTTTGCGGCGGGGGTTGTTCTTTCTTCGGCTTGGGCGGGTCTGCGTTCTTCGAGACCGCGACGCCCGGCTGCGGTGCCGTGGCTTTGATCGGCACCTTGCGGTTCGGGATCTTCGTGGGGTCGAAGGGCTTACCGAGCTTCACGAAGCGCGCTTCGACCACCTTGTTGTCGGGGATGGCATGCGGTTCCTTGCCGACACCGCTCGCCGTCAAGGCTGCGAGCGCTGCCGCTATCGCCGCCGGTACGAGCACGTGCGCGAGCAGCACGAAGAACACGCCGCCCAGCGCCATGCGTCCGTCGAGCGCGCGACGCCCCAAGAGCGACGGGGGACGCAAGTCATCGGCTAGGACGTGCTGGACCACGCGCTCACTCCGTCCCCGTCGGGTCGGTCACCAGCCCGAGCTTGTCGATGCCGCCTTTGCGCACGAGTGCCATCACCTTGGCCACGAACCCGTATGGCACCGTCTCGTCGGCTTGCAAGTACAGCTCACGCTCTTGCTGCAGCCGCGCATTGGTGGTGAGCGCTTGTTCCAAGCGGTCATAGGGGACTTCGGTCTCGCCCAGGTACACCTTCTGCTCTTTGGTGATCGTGAGCAGCAGTTTTTCTGGCTCGACCTCCATGCGCGGCGCATGGGTCTTCGGCAGATCGACGTCGATGCCGGTGGTCATCATCGGAGCGCTCACCATGAAGATGATGAGCAACACCAACATGACGTCGACCAACGGCGTCACGTTGATCTCGCTGACCGGTCCCTTCCCGGAGCCCGTACTCATGCCCATGGTGCATGTCCCTTCGCGCGAATGGTCGCGTCAGCCGGCGAGGAAGTGACGGCGCACGATGTTCAAATAGTCATTGGAGAAGTTGTCCATCTCCGACGACAGCACGTTAATTTTGCGCATGAAGAAGTTGTAGGCCATGACCGCCGGGATGGCCGCGGCGAGGCCGATGGCGGTGGCGATCAGCGCTTCGGCGATGCCGGGCGCGACTACGTCCAGGCTCGCGTTCTTCTGGGCGCCGATGCTGATGAACGAGTTCATGATGCCCCAGACGGTGCCGAACAGGCCGACGAACGGCGCGGTCGAACCGGTGGTCGCGAGGAACGGGACCATGCTCTCGAGCGTGGTGACTTCGTTCGCGGAGGCGCGTCGCAAGGCGCGTGCGACGTTGTCGATGTCGCCGCCGTAGTGCCTTTGGCTGCGCGCGCTCTCGTCCGAACCGCCCAGCACGCGCGCCAGTTCCACGTAGCCGGCGTGGAAGACGCTGGCGATGGGCGAGCGACGGTCGCGCGGCAGACTGGCGTACAAGCGCTCCATGCGCTGCACGCTCCACACATTGCCGGCCTGCGGATCCCAGAACTGATCGAGGAACGCTTCGCTCTGACGGCTGGCTTGGCTGAGTCGCACGAGCTTGGCACCGATGATGAACCAGCAGATCAGCGACATTCCGACCAAGGTCGCAAGGACGAGCATCACGACTGCTGATGCATTACGAATGAGCTCGATGGGGTCGAGCGCCTTGCCGGAGCCGCTCGCCGCGAGCGTGACGAGATTCGCGAAGATCACTTGGCGCATCGTGGGCGCACCCTTCCCAAAAAAGTTGCTTTTGAAACATGCGGGTCCGGGGGTGTCAATCCGAACCCCGGATCGCGCCGCACAGCATGCGCGTTTCACGCGCGTAGAACCAGCGTCAACTCGCACTGCGCGCGGCGCTGAGGGCGGCTTCGAGCTCGCGACTGCTGAGCACACCTACGCGAGACAGCACAATCTTGCCACTTTTGCCGATGACGTAGGTCGTCGGGACGCTTTGCACCCGAAGGCGGGACAAGAGCGCTTCGCCGGCTACGCCTACCGGAAAGTGCATGCCGAGCTGTTGGGCGCGACGTGCGACCTCGTTCAGGCTGAGCGGCTCGACCGAGAGTCCGACGACTTTTACGTCGCGAGTGGTGGCTTGTACCCGAGACAAGAGCGGTGCTTCGACGCGGCACGGTTCGCAGTAACTCGCCCAGAAGTTCAGTACGATCACTTGATCAGACGTGCTGGGCGCAAACGAGCTTCCGTCGGAGAGCACAGCCGACAGCGGCGGCAGCTGTGAGCCGACAGGGAACTCCCCGGTCGGGGCGGAGCTGCGCGCTTGATAAGCCATGAAGCCGGCCAACGCGATCCAAGGCAACGCGCGCCGCATGAGCGAACGAAACTGGACTAGGCGTGACACCGGGCGCACGATGGCGGCTTCGGCCGTGTTAGGCAAGCCGGCGCGGGCAGGGCTGGTGTAACGTCGCGCGCCAGCGTGTAACGCCCCGGCTGACACGAGGTTTCGAGCGCGTGCAACCAGACGTCCTGCCGCGCCCAGCGCGGGTCGCCTGTAGCGCGGCCGACGATCTGCTGCGACGTGCTCGCGTTTGCAGCCGCAGCCGTGTGCGGCTCTAGGATCTCGGCAAACTCGAACACAGCGTAGTCAACGGACGCACCCGGGCCAGGTCACGCGACGAGTTCTGCACTCCTAGTGAAAAGTCCCGCTCGAACAACTGGTCGCAGTGAGCTACATCATCGATGTCGAACGAAGGAGACGCCCCCGAGCGGAGCGTCAGGCACATGAAGCTGTCTGGGACACTGTTGCGGGGGGCGACTGGGAGTGCACACAACTACCACGGGTGGCTTGTGTGGGTTTACGCTACGCGTAAGTTCGGTTCGGCGTCGTCGCACGCATGCTCCGGGCGTGCTTGCCTCGGTCGCATCGCTTTTGACTTCTCCGAGTATCGGCAATTCTCTGTTTCTCGGCGCATAGGCTGCTGCCGGCACGCGATGGGATGATGTTCAGCCACCCACCCGACGATCTCACCGACGACGCCCTCACCGACCGCATGCGCGTATTCCAGCGCCGTGGCGGCCACCGTTACTCGGTGGACGACGTCGCAACCGCTTGGCTCGCGCTGCGAGCGTGCGAGCCCGGCTCGCGGTCGTGTTTGGACCTGGGGTGCGGCATCGGTTCGGTGCTCCTGATGCTGGCCGACCGCTTGCCCAGCGCGCGCGTCGTGGGGGTCGAGGCCCAAGCCGCGTCGTACGCGCTCGCCGAGCGCAACGTCGAGCGCAACGGCATGGTGCGGCGTGTGAGCGTGCAGTTCGGCGATCTGCGCGACTCGGCCCTGCTCGATCGCATTCTGCAGGCCGAGGCCGCCTTCGGCCGTGAGGGTGGGTTCGACTTGGTCACGGGCACGCCGCCGTACAAGCCGCTCGGCACCGCCAGCCTGTCGCCCGATCCACAGCGCGCGCACGCGCGGGTCGAGCTGCGCGGCGGCGTCGAGGCCTACCTGGCCGCGGCCGCGCGCGTGCTGGAGGCCGCGGGCGTATTCGTGATGTGCGCGCAGAGCGAGCTCGCGCCGCGCGTCGCAGCGGGCGCGCGCAAGGTCGGGCTGACCCCCGTGTATCGCGTGGACGTGATCCCGCGGCTCGGGCACAAAACGCGCTTGTTCTCCGTGCACGCCTTCGTGCGCGACGCCGTGGCGAATGCCGCGGAGGGCGGCGAGCGCGTTCGGGCGCGCTTGCGCGCGAGCGCGCTCGAACCCGGCGCCGAGCCCGACTGCGAGCAGCTCGTGCTGCGCGACGAGGCCGGAGAGCGCACCCCGGCAGCGCGCGCGCTGCGCGCGTACTTCGGGCTGTTCGACGACCAGGCAGACGCGCGGCCGTGCGTCCGCCGCGAGCGCCAAGACCGTGAAGAGACCGCGCTGGCTGGGGTGGAGCAGGGCGACAGCGCGGGCTAAGGTCCGGCGATGACGCACATGACGACCGAGGCGAAACAGCCGCGCCGGCGCAGCTCATTGTCGGCGCGTGGAGGCGCGATCCGCCAAGCCGGGGATTCGGCCTGGGCCGAGGAGCTCTCGCGTGTGCTCGCCGCGAGCGATACTGCGGAGACCGACGATCTCACGCACGGCTTTCACACGTATCCGGCGCGCATGCACCCGCGCCTGGCGCGCGAGCTGATCGCGGGTTGGGCCGAGCCCGGCGCGGTCGTGCTCGACCCGTTCTGCGGCAGCGGCACGGTGCTGGTCGAGGCCCTGGTGGCGGGTTGCCGGCCGCAAGGCGTGGACCTCAACCCGCTCGCGTTGCGCATCAGCGAGGTGCACTGCGCGCTGCGCTCGCCCGCGTCGCGCCAGCGCTTCGAGCAGCGCGTGCAGACGGTCGCGGAAGACTCGTTCGCGCGCGTGCGCAGCCGCGCGCGGGTGCAGCAGCTGCCCGACCGGGCCGTCCAGCAGCATTACCAGCCGCACGTGCTGCTCGAGCTGTGCGGTCTGCTGGAGGCCATCGAAGCCTGCGACGGGCAGGCCGACCGGCGCGCGCTCTCGGTGGTGTTCTCCGCGTTGCTGGTGAAGTTCTCGCGCCGGCGCGCGGACACCAGCGACGAGGAGGTCGACAAGCGCATCCGCACAGGGCTCGTCACCGTGTTCTGCGTGCGCAAGGCGAGCGAGCTCGTGCTGCGCTGGGAGGCGCTGTACGACGCCGCGCCCCGCGACGCATTCGAGGTCAAGCTCGCGTGCGGCGATGCGCGCGAGCTGCCGCGGCTGCTGGGTCCGCGTTTTGCGGCCGATTTGATCGTGACGTCGCCGCCGTACGGGGGCACGTACGACTACCTGCACCAGCACGCCTTGCGCGCGGCTTGGTTCGGGCTCGACACGCGTCAGTTCGCGCAGGCGGAGATAGGCTCGCGGCGCGCGCTGTCGGGGGATCCGCGGGCGGTGACGCGCTGGAATCGCGAGCTGCTCGCGGTGCTGCGTGCACAACGCGCCCTGCTGCGGCCGGACGGGCGGGTCGTGCTGTGGCTTGGAGACGCGGAGCTGGGTGGGGCGCGCGTGGAGGCGGATCGGCAGGTCGCGAAGTTGGCGCCGGAGGCGGGGTTGCGGCTGGTGGCCTCTGCTGCTCAGGAGCGGCCGGATGTGCGTGGAGGCGCGCCGCGGGCCGAGCACTTGCTTTTGCTGGTGCCTGAGCTTTCGGTTTAAGGGTCGAGTCGGGATCCGAGCCCGAGCCCGAGCCCGAGCCCGAGCCCGAGCCCGAGCCCGAGCTGTGCGTCGTCGCCGTCGCCGTCGCCGTCAACGACCAGGTCAACGACTACGCTCACGTCGACGACTACGATGTGTTGCGGCTCCTTTGGGAGGCGTTGCTTCGTGTTGGTCCTTCGACTGCGGGTCTCAAGTTGGATCTGTGTTGCGTGGTGCCGGAGCCAGGGTTTGTGGATCAGCGATGACGCATTGGTGATCCGGCGTGGGGCGCAGCGCTAGCTGTTCGTGTGATGGCGTGATCAGGCGAAAGCCGCTGCTCTGAAAGGCGGCTCGCGAGGCGGTGTTGATGGCGTCGATGAAGGCGTAGACCTCGCGGCAGCCGCGGGCTCGTAGCTCCTGCAGTGCGGCGGCGTGCAGTGCCTGCGCGACTCCGCGGCGGCGCCAGCGCGGGTGCACGAATACGGCGGCGTACAGCGCGCGTTCGAAGGGCTGCGCGCCTGCGCTCTGCGCGATGCAGGTGCCTTCGGCGATCAGCTGTGCCTGTGCGTACAGGCCCAGGCAGAACTGACCTTCGACGCCCGCTTCGGGATTGTCGCCGTCGGGGCGTGCCAGGCCGCGCAAGCGTGCGCGCGCGTCTTCGTCGCGCGGCTCGAGCAAACGCACTTCGAAGCGCGTCGGGTCGAAGCGGCCGCCCCAGCGCTCTGGAATACGAGCGCGCGCGCGGCTCTCTGCGAATTGCCATCGGTCACGGCCGCGTCGCAGGCCGGCTCGCCAGCCGGGCGGCAAGCGCGACAGCAACGCGGCTCGCAATTTCGCGCGGAATTCGGCCGGGTTCACACCTCGACCCCGCTGCGAGCGAGCGCATCGATTTGGCAAGAAAACGTCTGCATTGGTGGTTTTTTTGACGATCGTAGCGCAGCGCACGATTGTGCCCGCCGTGGATGTCGTAGCCGAGGATCGTTCGGAGCTGGTGGGGAAAGTCCTGGACGGGCGCTATCACGTGCTCTCGCGTCTCGGCGGTGGCGGTACGGGGATCGTGTTTGAAGCCTTGTGCCTCGACTCCGGGGGCGATGTCGCGCTCAAGACGCTGCGGCCTGCCTTGAGCCGTCAGGTCGACCTCAGCACCCGGCTGATGCGCGAGCTCGAAGTCTCGCGGCGCGTGTTGCACCCCGGTCTCGTGCGCTTCATCGGTGACGGCCGGCTCGCGGATAAATCGCCGTACCTCGTGATGCCGCTCTTGCGCGGCGAGAGCCTCGCGCAGCTGCTCCTGCGCTACGGCGAGTTGTCGACCGGGGCGGTGCTGCTGATCGCGCAGCGTGTGTCGTCGATCCTCCACAGCTCGCACGCGGCGGGTTACGTGCACCGCGATGTGAAGCCGGAGCACATTCATCTCGGGCGCACGCCGCGCGGCGAGCTGCGCGTGCATCTGCTCGACTACGGCGTATGTTGGAGCGCACACGCCGATCCTGCGGAGAAGCAGCGCGAAGCCGGGCGCGTGTTCGGCACTCCGCGCTACGTGTCGCCGGAGCAAGCTTCGGGCGAGGTCTGCATCGACGGGCGCGCCGACCTGTTCGGGCTCGGTGTGGTGATGTTCGAGGCGCTCACCGGTTGTGCGCCGTTCTCCGCGCCCAACGTGTCCAAGCTGCTCTTGCGCATCGTGCGCGACGACGCGCCGCGCGTGCGCGACTTCGTCGACGTCGACGTGCGTGTGGATACGCTCGTCGCGGAGTTGCTCATGCGCGACCGCGAGCGCCGCATGCCTTCGGCGCGTTCGCTGTCTCGCGCGCTCCTGCCGTTTGCGGGCGGGCGCGCAGCGGCGGAGCGCGAGCTGCTCGGGCTGCTCGGCGAGTCGCGCAACGTTGACGGAACCTGCACGACCGTGAAGTGTGCCAGAGCACGCGTGCGCAGCGAACAGGTCGCTTAGCTACGACGTTCGGGTGCGAGACTTCACTCGCAGATGCAGCGAGGCGCCACACGTAGTCCCTTTGTGTCGTAGCGGCACGTGGTCGTGGATCGCTGTGGGCGGGTGGCGCACTGCGGCGCACGCGACTGCGATCGAGCTAGCGAGCGACGCTTGATTCCGGCAGAGGAGCGTAGATAACCTAGCGCGCATCATTCAACGCGCATACGGCGCGACTCCGCCCGCATGTGTTCCACGCATGGCTGAACGGTGAGAGACATCTTGCAAAGCAAGAATGCTGTTCCGGCACTCGTAGTGTCCGTAGTTGGCTGCGTATTCGCAGTCGTGGCTCCTTTTTTCATGCCGGTCGTCCCGTGGCTGGCGGGCCTCATCGGTCTAATCACCGGTGCGGGCGCCGTGCTCACCGCGGTGCGCGGTGTCGGCGCGAGTGACGATGAGTTACTCGCGCTGCGTACCGGCGCGAAGGCCGTACAACGCGGTCAGGCTCCCTCCCGCCCGCGCACGCTGTCGCCTGCGATCTCCGACATCCTCGACGTGCTCGAGGACATCGCGGGCGAGTTCGAGCAGCGCTCCGCGCGCGCCAACGAATCGACCGCGGCGCAGAGCAAGCTGCAGGCGGAGCTCGCCAAAGTGAGCGCGGATTGTACGCGCCTGCAGGGCGAGCTCGAGCAGCGCCAGCAGCGCGCCGCAGAGCTCGAGCATTCGTTCAATCGCGCCCGCGCCGAGGTCAAGGAGCAGGCCGAGCGCGTGGAAGATCTGGAGCGCTCGCTGAGCTCCGCGCAGAGCGAGCTGGCGCGTTCGCGCTCCGACCTCGAGCGTAAGCAGCGCGAGCTCGCGGAGGCGGAGCGCACCGTGAGCGAGCAGCTGGACGAGTTCACCGCCAGCCTGAACGAACAGGCCGCGGCGTCGGAGCAGGCCACACGCTCGATGGCGAACACCGCCGAGGTGCTCAAGCAGCTGTCGCAGAGCGTAGAGGTGCTCACGCAGAGCGCAGAGGAGTCGTCGTCGTCGATCCTGGAGATGAAGTCCACGAACGACGAAGTGGCCGAGAACATGTCCAACCTCGGCAACAGCGTGCGCGACACGGTCTCTTCGATCGAAGAGATGACCTACAGCATCAAGGAGGTCGCGCGTAACGTCGACTCGCTCTCGCTCATGACCGAGGAGACCTCGTCGTCGATGAACGAGATGGACGTCTCCATCGATCAGGTGCAGACGAACGCCAACCAGACGTCGCGCTTGTCCGAGCAAGTCGCCAAAGACGCAGAGCGCGGCGCAGATGCCATCACGCGCACGATCCACGAGATCAACCGCATCAAGGAGTCTTCGTCCGACGCCGTGGCAGCCATCGTGTCGCTCGGCCGGCGCATCGATGCCATCGGCGACATCCTGAACGTGATCTCCGACGTGGCCGAGCAGACGAACCTGCTGGCGCTCAACGCGGCCATCATCGCGGCGCAGGCCGGTGAATACGGCAAGGGCTTCGCGGTCGTGGCCGACGAGATCAAAGAGCTCGCCGAACGCTCGGGCACCTCGACCAAGGAGATCGCTGCGTTGATACGCACGATTCAAGAGGAGACCAAGAACGCCATCCAAGCGGTGGAGCGGGGCGCGACCACGGTCGACCGCGGCGTCGACGTGAGCGCCGAGGCGGAGCAGGCGCTCAAGAAGATCCTCGATTCGTCGCAGAAATCCACATCCATGGTGGGTGCCATCGCGCGCGCTACGGTCGAACAGGCCAAAGGTAGCAAGCAGGTCACCGACGCCATCTCGCGCATCGCCGAGACCGTGCAGCAGATCGCCGCGGCTACCGCGGAGCAAGCGCGCGGCTCGGAGCTGATCATGAAGAGCGCCGAAAAAATGCGCATGATCACCCAGCACGTGGAGCGTTCACAAAAGGAACAGGCGCACGGCGCGCGTCAGATGACCGGCGCGGTGGAGAAGATCTCGTCGATGGTCAATCAGTTGCACAAGGCGCAGCGGCAACAGACCTCGGCCTCGGAGGAGACTACGCAGATGCTCGAGCGGATCCGTGATCTCACGCGTACACAGGAGAAGCACCTGGGTGGTCTCGCGAGCGCGGCTGAGCGTTTACACTCCGTTGCGCGCCGCTCGGACCACTGAGCCGCCGCCGCGTAGCCCGAAGCGCGCGCTCCGCGTAGCCGGAAGCGCGCGCTAGCACAGCTTGCAACGGGCGCGGGGAGCGTGCGTGACAAGCCGCGACTGTCCGCGGTCTCGGTGGTTCAGCGAGGCCGCGGTTCAGCGCGTCCGCAGCGGTCGCGCCGGCTCTCCCGGGGGAGTAATATGCGGTCCCGGTCCCGCGCATGTGCTACACCCCCGGGCCTCAGTCATGTTCAACATCGGCTTCGGCGAACTGGCGATCATTTGCATCGTGCTCATCATAGCCGTGGGCCCCGAGCGCCTGCCGTCGATGATGAAGACGCTGGGCAAGACGCTGCGAACGCTGCGCCAAGCGAGCCGTGACATTCGGGCATCCACGGGTATCGACGACCTCTTGCGCGAGGACTTCGATCTGTACGCGCCCCCTCCGCCGCCGCGGCGTCCTGCCGCTTTGCAGCACCCGGCCGAGCCCCCGGCGGTGACACCCGCGCCGGATCCGTCCGCTGCGGCGAATCCGTCCGAGGCTGCGACATCGGCAGCCGCACCTGCGACGCCCGCGCAACCGGCCGAGCCCAAGCCGATCAGCCGCGAAGACGCGATCGAGCCGCCGGCTCCACCGGCGCCCGCAATCACGCCCGATTCACCCGCGACGACCGGGTTCGTGGCTGCCTCGGAATCACAAGCAGCGCCTCCTGAGCCCAAGCAGTCCGCAGATACCCCGCCGGCCGGCGTGCCCGGTGCAGGAGACACCAAACCGCAGGGGGGCTGACGGCAGTCAGGCCGCGCCGCACGTCGACAGAGACCATGGCAGATTCGCTCGATAAACGCGCCGAGACGCCCGCGCCGAGTGGGCCGCCCGACGATGAGCCGATGACGGTGCTCGAGCACCTCGGAGAGCTGCGCACGCGCTTGATCCGAGCGCTCCTGGGCGTGCTCCCGGCCTGCATCATCGCGTGGGAGTTCCGCGCCCAGCTGCTCAGCTTCTTGCTCGAGCCGTTCAGCATCGCGTACCGGCGGCTCGGTCTCGGCGACAAAGCCGTGATGAACTACAGCAATCCGCCCGAGATGTTCACGACCTACATGAAGATGTCGATCGTGTGCGGGTTCATGATCGCGAGCCCTTGGGTGTTCTACCAAGTCTGGGCCTTCATCGCGCCCGGGCTGTACAAGCGCGAGCGCTTGTACGCCATCCCGTTCGTGATCGCCTCGACGCTGTTCTTCGCGGGCGGCGCCTTCTTCGCGTACTACGCGCTGATGCCGCAGATGTACGAGACGCTGCTGGGCATGGGCGGCGAGCTGCCCGGGGCCGCGCTCGTCGTGCAACCGATGATGATGATCACGCAGAACGTCGCGTTCGCGACCCAGGTGCTGTTGGCGTTCGGCGTGGTCTTCGAGGTGCCGGTGGTGGTTACGTTCCTCGCGCTCGCGGGCGTCGTGAACTGGCGCCAGCTGCTGGCATTCGGCCGCTGGTGGGTGGTGATCGCGTCGGTGCTCGCGGCCGTGCTCACGCCCACACCCGACGCGGGTTCGATGCTGCTGATGCTCGTACCGCTGGTGGGCCTGTACTACGTGTCGGTCGGCCTGGCGTACGCGTTTGGTCCCAAGCCCGAGGGCGAGAACCCCGGCGGTGCAGCGGCGACCTAGCGCGCCGGACCAGGTTTCGGCGCCGTAGCGGCAGTCACCCGCGCGAGGTTCTTTCGGCCATGGTCGATGCGTCTGCTCCGTCCGATCGAGTGCGCGGCACGCGAGTGCTGCCTGCGCTATTCGCCAGCGCGCGCATGCTGCGACAGCGCAGCGTGGTGACGCTCGGTTTGGGCGCGGCAGTGGTGTTGTCGCTGTTGTCGGTGTGCTGCGGCCTGGGGCTCATCACGACCCCCTGGTTCATGTGCGAGCTGTTCGCCGTGCAGCTCGCGCTGTGCACCGGGCAGACGCCGCGGCGCGACTTTCGCTTCGTGCCGGCGGCGTCGATCTTGCTCGGGGCGGTCTTGATGATCAGCGCGGTCGCGGGCCTCGCGCTGCTCGGAGCCGGCATGCCCAGCGTCTGGGCCGACTCGCTGTGGGGGCGCTTCGACTCGTT
>Ga0315910_10003708_pt1 | contig 12914 bp, 16 predicted proteins | sample EdamamesoilMG_FD_204470 | JGI IMG/M metagenome (GOLD analysis project Ga0315910, IMG submission 204470) | Garden soil microbial communities collected in Santa Monica, California, United States - Edamame soil | ecosystem: Environmental > Terrestrial > Soil > Garden | place: USA: California... | reverse complement strand
AACTGGCTGGCCGGCACTCGAGAGGCGATCTCGAGCCTCCCCTGGCTGCTTCAGTTTGTGATCGTGCTGTTCCTCACGGACCTCGCGCAATACTGGTTCCACCGCACCTTCCACCGCGTCCCGTTCCTGTGGGGCTTCCACGCGGTGCACCACAGCGCGAAGTCGATGGATTGGCTGGCGAGCGCGCGGATGCACTTCGTCGAGATGGTGCTGATGCGCGCGATCACCTCGCTGCCGCTGCTGACGCTTGGCTTCCTGCCGTCGGTGATGCAGGCCTATGTCGGGGTGGTCTACGTGTGGTCCTCGCTGCTCCACGCGAATCTCAGCGGGGATTTCGATCGCCTCGGCAAGTTCATCGCGGTGCCGCGCTTCCACCACTGGCACCACGCGCTGGAAGCGGAGGGCGTCGACAAGAACTTCGCAATCCACTTCCCGTGGCTCGATAAGCTGTTCGGCACGCACTACCTGCCGGACGGACAGTGGCCCAAGGCCTATGGTGTGCCGGAGGAGGTGCCGAACGGCTACCTCGCGCAGTTTAACTATCCCTTCGTGCGCAAGGCGCAGCAGGCGGAAGCGGTTGATCCGGCTCAGACGGGCGCTTGATTTACTGACTTACATGCCTAATACACCAAGGTAGGTCACGCGCATGGAGGTGAGGATGCGTATCGCTCGACTTGGCTTTGTGCTTGCCGCTGTCACGTTCGCCGTTCCAGCATCCGCCCAATCCTTCCTCGGCGAATGGCGGGCCTCGGCGCAGGCGGGCGACATGCTCATCTCGGAAACGCTCACGGTCGCGAAGACGGCCGACGGCTTCTCGGTCACCGTGAAGGACGTCGATCCGCCGTCTCCGGCGGGCATGGTCGCGGGCCCGGGCGTGGATGTGAAGCTCGAGGGCGACGCGTTCTCTTACAGGCGCATCATCACCACGCCCGATGGGGGGACGATCGAGATCATCTACAAGGGCACTGTGACCGGGGACATGTTCACCGGCACGGGCGAGCTCCAGGGCTTCGCGGTGCCCTACAATGGCGTCCGCATCAGCAAGCCGAACTGATCGGCTAGATCGTGTAGCCGCCGTCGCTTACCAGCACGGTGCCAGTCATGTTTTGCGCCATGTCGGAGAGCAGGAAGCCGACCTGGCCGGCGATTTCCTCGGGTTGGGCGTAGCGGCCCAGCGGCGTCGCCATCTTGGCCATTGTCTCGATCGCTGCGTCGCGGCTGCCAGCTTGCGCGACGAGGCCCTTGAAGAACGGCAGCTTGTCCCAGATCGGAGTATCGACGCCTCCGGGTGCGATGGCGTTGACGCGGATATTGCACGGGGCCGATTCCTTGGCTGCCACCCTGGCTAGCTGGATCACCGCGGCCTTCGAGGCACCGTAAGCCGCCGTGTTCGGTTCGCCTTTGAGCCCGGCGACCGAGGCGGTGAGAACGATCGATCCGCCGTCCCGTATCAGGCGCAATACCGTGCGCAGCGATAGAAATGCGCCGTCGAGGTTGACCGACAGCACCTTCCGCCATTCTTCGAAGCTGCTCTCTACGACTGGCCCGCCGGCGCCGATCCCGGCGTTGAGCACCGCGTGGTCCAGAGGGCCGGCTTCGGCTTCGATGCGAGCCCAAAGATCAGGATCCGAGACATCCCCGACGAAATGCAAGGTCTCGCAAGCGAGGCCAAGGCGATCGAGGCCCTCGGCGTCCTGGTCGACCAGTACCAAGCGCTTAATACCGTGATTGGCCAGCCATGAGGCGCAAGCTGCGCCGATGCCCGATGCCGCGCCGGTGATTAGCGCGGTCCGGTCGTCGAAATCGAGATCCGCCATACCACGTGCCTAACGGCCGGCGGCGAGCCTGCCTAGGCGGCTTCGATCCCGAGGTCGCCAAGCTTGCGGTAAAGGGTCGAGCGGCCGATGCCGAGGCGACGAGCAACTTCGGTCATGCGCCCGCGGTAGTGGCCGATGGCGAGACGAATCACGTCGGCCTCGATGTCTTCCAGCGGACGAAGATTGCCGTCCGAGGTGTAGAGCTGCACGCCGACACCGTCCTGCGCCGGAAGGCTGGCGTTTTCCATCTCGCCGAGCATCTCGCTGAGCTGTGGGAAGTCGGCGGCGGTGAGCGCGTTGCCGTCGCAGAACACGGCGGCGCGGAATAGTACCGCCTGGAGCTGGCGGACGTTGCCCGGCCAGTCGAACGCACCGAGCAGTTGCAGCGCGCCGTCTGTGATACCGAGCGGACGCAGGCCGGGCTGCTCGCCGATGCGGGCGAGGAAATGGCGGGTGAGGGCGGGGATGTCGCCGGCGCGATCGCGCAGCGGCGGGAGAACGATGCGGGTTCCGCCGAGCAGCTCGAGCAGCTCCCCGCGGAAATATCCGGTGGCGACCAGGTCCGCGAGCGGCAGGTTGCTGGCCGAAACCACCCGGACGTCGACCTTGAAGCTGTGCGCGACGCCGATCGGGCGAACCGAGCGATTGGTGAGCGCTTCGGTCAGGCGGTCCTGCAATTCGGGCGAGAGGCGGTCGACCTCGTCGAGCACCAGGGTGCCGCCGTCGCAGTGCTGCAGTGCGCCCGTATGGCGTTCGAATGCCCCGGCGAAGGCGCCCTTTTCGTGGCCGAACAGCGCGGATTCGAGGCTGCTGGCGGGCACGCCGCCGATGTTGATCATACGATAGGCGGTTTTCGCGCGCGGCGAGGCGGCGTGCATCGCGCGCACCAGCATTTCCTTGCCGGTGCCGCTTTCGCCTTCGATCAGCACGTTGCCGTGGCCACGGGCAGCCTTGGCGGCCTTGGCCAGCGCATCGCGGAACGGCGAGGCGGTACCGACCATCGCGTCGAAATCGAGCGCCGCGTCCATCTTCTCGGTCAGCGGGGTGAGTTCGTCGCGCGGAGTTTCGATGGTGGTGGTATTACGTAGCGCCAACATCAGCCGGTCCGGCGCGACGGGCTTGACGAGGTAGTCGGTGGCTCCCGCGCGCATCGCCTCCACCGCGAGGAGCGGCGACGTGCTGGTGGTCAGCATGAGGATCGGCAGTGCGGGTCGGCGGCCCTTGAGTTCCGCGATGAGCTCGCAGGCTTGATCGCCAGGTACCCACTGGTCGAGGATGATCGCCGACAACTGCATGCCCTGGCGAGTGCCCAGGGTGGCGACCGCGGTCTCCGAATCCTTGACGACGATCGTTCGCCAGCCCTCGCGGCCCGCGAGCGCCGTGATCAGCCGGCTCTGCGCCGGTTCGTCGTCGATCAGCATCAAAAGTCGCTGTTCGGCGTCAGCCATTTTCCCGTCCCGCGGCCCTGTGAAGGCACCTGCGATACCGCATTGGGGTAAAGAGCCGATTAAGCAGGGCGCTTGGCTATTGAGCGCATGGCGATGCAGCGATAGAGCGTCAGCCAACGGCAAACGAACGTACAAGGGAAGCATGGGAATGGATTCGGCCAACGACATGAAGTCGCACGAAAAGACCTATGGCGGCTTCATCGGCCTGCTCAAGTGGTCGGTGCCGTTGCTCGCCGCCCTAGCGCTCCTCGTAATCATCGTCATTTCCTGATCTCGGCGCGGGCTGGGCGAATGCGCATCGCGGTCTTGCAGGAATGGGCCGCGGGAGAGAACCGCGTCGCCGTCACTCCAGAAACCGTCAAGAAATTCATTGCTTTAGGCGCGAATGTTGCCGTCGAACGAGGGGCGGGCGAGGGCGCCTGCCTGCCCGACGATCTTTACGAGGCTGCTGGAGCCGAGCTTGGGCAGGCCGGCGAGGTGCTCAAAGGGGCGGAGATCGTCCTCGCGGTGCAGGCACCGGCCGCCAAGGCGCTTGAAGGCGCCGCCAAGGGGGCCTGGGTCGCCGCGCTGTTCGATCCGTTCAACGAACGCCAGCGCGTCGCCGACTATGCAGCGGCAGGTCTTGAGGCGCTGTCGATGGAATTCATGCCGCGCATAACTCGCGCGCAGCCGATGGACGTGCTTTCGAGCCAGTCGAATCTCGCCGGCTACAAGGCGGTGCTGGCCGCGGGCAACGAATATGGCCGCGCATTTCCGATGATGATGACCGCGGCTGGCACGGTCGCGGCGGCCAAGGTGTTCGTGATGGGCGTCGGCGTTGCCGGCCTGCAGGCCATCGCCACCGCCAAGCGCCTCGGAGCGCAGGTATCGGCTACCGACGTGCGCAGCGCGACCAAGGAGCAGATTCAGTCGCTCGGCGCCAAGCCGATTTTCGTCGAGACCGTCGCCGGGATCGAGGGCGAGGGCAGCGGCGGTTATGCCACCGAAATGAGCGAGGAATACCAGAAGGCCCAGGCCGAGCTGGTTTCGAGCCACATATCGAAGCAGGACATCGTGATCACAACCGCGCTGATACCGGGCAGGGCAGCACCTAGGCTGGTGAGCGATGCCCAGATCGCCTCGATGAAGCCCGGCAGCGTGATCTTCGACCTCGCGGTGGCGCAGGGCGGCAATGTCGAGGGCTCGGTGGCCGACGAAGTGGTCGAGCGTCACGGCGTCAAGATCATGGGTTTTTCCAACACCGCCAGCCTCGTCGCCGCCGATGCCAGCGCGCTCTACGCGCGCAACCTGTTCAACTTCCTCTCCGCCTTCTGGGACAAGGAACAGGGCCGCCCGGTGCTCGATGAGGAGATCGGCGACGCGGTGCGGCTGACGCGCGGCGGGGAAGTCGTGAACGAGAGGATCAACGGATGAAGGGTTCGCTGATTTCGCTGGCGCTCGCCGCCGCTGCGCTGGGCAGCCCAGCTGCCGCGCAAGGCCCCGAGGTAGCCTCAGCGCTGGAGTTCAATCATTTCATGGTCGCGATCTCGGTGCAGGACATCGAGAAGGAGACGGCCTGGTTCGTCGATAATCTCAACTTCACGGTCGAGAAAGACGCCTCGGTGCGCGAAGGTGCGGTCCGTTTCCGCTGGCTTAGGAATGGCAACCAGCGGATCGAGCTGATTGGGATTGCGAATTCGGGGCCGGGCCCGGCCCGCGCCACGCCGCCCGGTCACGCGGCCATTCGCGGGATCACGCAAGTGACGCTGGAGACCCGCGATATCGAGGCGACCCGGGCGGCACTCGCCGCCAAGGGCATTACCCCGGCACTCGACATCACCGACGTCGCGCCGCTCGGCATCAAGGCGATGTACCTGCTCGATCCCGAAGGCAATGCGATCGAGATCGCGCAGATGGTAACGGGCGAGCGAGGCTGACCAGATGGAGGTGGGGGTGAACAAGAGCGCGAAGAACGTAGTCTGGATCGTCCTGTTCTTCCTCGCGCTCGCGGGAATAGCCTGGTTCGCCTACGACGCGGGCTATGCGGTCGGCAGCGACGTGGCCGAGCGCGACAACCGGGCGGAGGCGCGCTGACATGGACTTCGTCACCATCCTCTCGATCTTCGCGCTCGCCTGCTTCGTGGGTTATTACGTCGTGTGGTCGGTCACGCCGGCGCTGCATACGCCGCTGATGGCGGTGACCAATGCGATCAGCTCGGTGATTATCGTCGGCGCGCTGATCGCGGCGGCCGCTTCGGGCAATCCCGTGGCGAAGTGGCTCGGGCTTGCGGGCGTGGCGCTGGCGAGCGTGAACATCTTCGGCGGGTTCGCTGTCACCGCGCGGATGCTGGCGATGTACAAGAAGAAGGAGCGCTAACGCGTGGCGCTCGACCTTCCCGAGAAGACAACCGATCTGAGTATTGCTGCGGACGCCGCGCATGCGGTGAACCCGTGGGTGGCGCTGGCCTACCTCGTGGCGGGGGTGTGCTTCATCCTCGCGTTGCGCGGGCTGTCGTCGCCGGCGAGTAGCCGCAAGGGCAATCGCTTCGGGATGATCGGCATGACCATCGCGGTTGTGACGACTCTCGCGACGCACGGGTTCGGCATCGATCTCGAGGTCGGGGCGGATTCCGCGACGGCTGGCTTGAACCTCGATCCGGTTTCGCTGCTTGAGATCCTGGCGGCAATCGGCGTCGGTGCGGTGATCGGCCTCGTCACGGCCCGCCGCATCCAGATGACCGCGATGCCGCAGTTAGTTGCGGCGTTCCACTCGCTGGTCGGCCTCGCCGCGGTGCTCGTCGCGGCGGCGGCGTTCTTCAATCCGGGGGCTTTCGGTATCCTCGGGCTCGACGGCAATATCCTCGCCATCAGCCGGGTCGAGATGGCGCTCGGCGCGGCGATCGGGGCGATCACCTTCTCCGGCTCCGTGATCGCGTTCGCCAAGCTCAACGGTAATATGTCGGGCGCGCCGATCCTGTTGCCCGCACGCCACGTGATCAACCTTGGCACGCTGGCGGCAATCCTCGTCCTTACCGGCCTGTACGCGCTGTCCCCGAACGCTGGGGCGGGCGAGGGCTGGATGTTCTGGGCCATCGCGATCGCCGCCTTCGCGATTGGGTTCCTGCTGATCATCCCGATCGGCGGGGCGGACATGCCGGTGGTGGTCTCGATGCTCAACAGCTATTCGGGCTGGGCGGCGGCGGCGATGGGCTTCACCCTCCACAACACCGCGATGATCATCACCGGCGCGCTGGTCGGCAGCTCGGGCGCGATCCTCAGCTACATCATGTGCCGGGCGATGAACCGCAGCTTCATCTCGGTGATCGCGGGCGGCTTTGGCGCCGAGGCGATTTCTGGCGGCGAGGCGAAGGAGCAGCGGCCCTACAAGCAGGGCAGCGCGGCCGACGCCGCCTTCATGCTGCAGCAGGCCGAGAACGTGATCATCATCCCGGGCTACGGCATGGCGGTGGCGCAGGCGCAGCACGCGCTGCGCGAGATGGGCGACCTGCTCAAGAAAGAAGGGGTCAGCGTCAAGTACGCGATCCACCCTGTCGCGGGTCGTATGCCCGGCCACATGAACGTGCTGCTGGCCGAGGCCAACGTGCCGTACGACGAAGTGTTCGAGCTCGAGGACATCAACTCCGAGTTCGCCCAGGCCGATGTCGCGTTCATCATCGGCGCGAACGACGTGGTCAATCCGGCCGCCAAGACCGACAAGACCAGCCCGATCTACGGCATGCCCGTCTTTGACGTGGACAAGGCCAAGACCGTGATGTTCATCAAGCGCAGCATGGGCGGCGTGGGCTACGCCGGCGTCGACAACGACGTGTTCTACATGGACCAGACCATGATGCTGCTGGCCGACGCCAAGAAAATGGTCGAGGAAATCAACAAGTCGCTGGCGGAGTAGGTCTGCGGCAGGAACCATACTCGCTTACCTGAAATTCACCGTAGAAGCCTCACCCTGAGGCCGAAATCATGAGGGACCGAGCGTGCGCAAGCTGGGGCTGATCGGGGGGATGAGCTGGGTCTCCACCCGCACCTACTACGAGCACATCAACCGCATCGTGCAGCAACGCACGAACCCCCGCTCCAGCGCGCCGTTGCTGATCGAGAGCCTCGACTTCTCGCAGCTCTATGCGCTGAAGAGCGAGGAGGACTGGGAGCGCGCGACGGAGGTCCTGACCGCCTCGGCGCAGCGCCTCGAAGCCGCGGGGGCAGGGGCGCTGGTGATCGGCGCGAACTCGATGCACCGGGTCTACGACAAGGTCGCTGCCGCGGTCTCGGTGCCGATCCTGCACATCGCCGAAGCCGTCGGCGAGCGGATGGGCGCGGACAAGGTGGAGCGCGCCGCGCTGCTCGGCACCAGTAACGTGATGACCGAGAGCTTCTACCGCCGCCGGCTGGTGGCGCACGGGGTCGACCTGCTGCCCCCCGACCTCGACAACATTGAGGAACTCGATCACATCATCTATGACGAGCTGGTGGTCGGAAAGGTCACCCGCGACGCCGAACGGTCGCTCAAGACCATCATCACCGTCCTGGAGAAGGAAGGGGCCGAGGCCATCGTGCTCGCGTGCACCGAGCTGGAGATGGTGGTCGACGTCGATGCCAACGTGCTGCCAATCTACGACAGCACCCGGATCCATGCCGAGAAGGCCGTCGAGTGGATCCTTGGCACGGATTGACGCCAAAGCGCGGGGTTCGCCTTCCGTTCACGTTGTAAACGACTTCCGGAAACCGTAGCCCACCCGCCATGTCTCGCGCGTCCTATGCTGCTGACCCAGCCCGATCGCGCGGGCGCGAATTTCAGCAGCAACACGAGGGCAGTCGCGGGCCGCGCAGCGCCTTTCAGCGCGATCGCGACCGGATCATCCACTCGATCGCCTTCCGCCGGCTCGCCGGCAAGGCGCAGGTGTTCATCGCGCCCGACGGCGACCATTTCCGCGTCCGCCTGACCCACAGCCTGGAAGTGGCCCAGATTGGCCGGGTGATCGCGCGTGCGCTGGGCATCGATGAGGACCTGACCGAAGCGCTGTGCCTGGCGCACGATATCGGCCACCCGCCGTTCGGCCATTCCGGGGAAAAGGCGCTCGATGCCGCGCTCGCCCAGCGAGGCGGGTTCGCGCACAACGAGCATACCTTGCGCGTGCTGATGCGGCTCGACAGCCCCTATGTCGGCTTCCCGGGGCTCAATCTCAGCTGGGAAGTGCTCGAGGGGCTGGCGAAGCACAACGGGCCGGTCACCGATCCGGGCTGGGCACTGGCGACGATCGACGGGGAATACCCGCTCGACCTTGCGCGTTTCGCTTCGCTCGAAGCGCAGGTCGCGTCGCTGGCGGACGACATCGCCTACGACAACCACGACATCGACGATGGGCTACGCTCCGGCATCCTCCAGTTCGACGAGCTGCTGGAACTCGATTTCGTCACCGACAACTGGCGCGCGGTGGAGCAGCGCTTTCCGGGGCAACCGCGCGAGACGCTGCTGCGTGAGCTGGTGCGCGACCAGATCGGACTGATGGTCAACGACCTGATCGACACGACGCGCGCCAATCTTACGGGGATCGGCAGTATCGAGGACGTGCGCGCCGCCGGACGGCCGCTCGCCGCGTTTTCTGCGACGATGGCGGCGAACGAGCGGCAGGTGAAGACGTTTCTCTACCGGCGGCTGTACTATCACGAAGAGCAGCTCGTGACGGCCGATCGGGCGCGCAAGGTCATCGCCAAGCTATTTGCCGCGTACAGCCAGGACCCTTCGCTGCTTCCGCCGCGTTGGCTGGAAAGCCTGCCGGGGGCCGAGCCGGCGCACAGCCGCCACATCGCCGACTTCATTGCCGGGATGACGGATCGCTACGCCATGGAGCGCTACCGGCAGGTCTACGGCTCGGTGCCGGAGGGATTGTCGAATGTCTGATCCGCGCCTGGTGCTGCTGGCCGGTGCTACGGGGTTGGTCGGCACCCGCGTGATGGAGGCTTCGTTCGAGCAGCCGTGGCTACGGCTGGTGGCATTGTCACGCCGGGAAGCGCCGATGCCTCGCGGCGGGCGAATGCAGATGCTGGTGGCCGATCCCGCGGAGTGGCCCGAGGCTATCGCCGGCGTTGCGCCCGAGGCGGTGATCTGCGCGCTCGGCACTACGATGAAGCAGGCTGGAAGCGAGGAAGCCTTCCGTGCGGTCGATCATGACCTCGTGCTGGCACTGGCCCAGGCGGCGCGCGAGGCGGAGGTGCAGAACTTCGTGCTCGTCTCGTCCGTCGGCGCCGATCTCCTGGCCAAGGCCTTCTACCTGCGAGTGAAGGCACAGGTGGAAGCGGCGGTCACCAAACTGCGGTTCCGGCGGCTGGATATTCTTCGACCAGGCCTGCTGCGCGGCCCGCGGGCCAATGACCGGCGCCCGCTCGAACGGCTCGGCATCGTCGCCAGCCCCGTCGCGGACCTGTTCCTGAGAGGCGACAAGGCCCGGTATCGCTCGATCGACGCGCGGGTCGTGGCAGCGGCGGCGATCCAGTGCGCGCACGAGAAGGCGCAGGGGCGCTTCGTGCACGAGCATGAAGCGATCCTGCGCGTGGCACGCCGGCTCGAAGGAGTCGGCTAAGCGGCGCTCAGATCAGCTTGGAGCCCTGTTTCAACACCGCGTCGCAGGCCTGGGTCTGCAACTGCTTCGGGACCGAGCTCAGCGCGAACGGCGAGCCACTACCGGTGACGATGTTGCCCCGGGTACCCTGCGTGTAGTTCGGGTTCGATTTCACGTTCGGCGTCTTCATCAGGCTGCCGAGCACGGAGCTGGCGCTGCCGCCCGAAAGGAACTTGTTCTTCAGGCAATACTCAATGACGCCGGCGGCATTCGGCACACCGAGCGAAGAGAGGTTCGGCACGCCCATGCCGGGCAAGCTCGGAAGGCTCTGGGCGCTGGCCGTAATGGGCGCGGCGCAACACAGCGCGAGGGGGATGAATTTGCGGTACTGCATCGGGCGCTCCTTCCCAGGTGTCGCAGGCAGTGCGTCACCTATGGGCCGGCGCGGTTGCGGGTGCTATCGGTGCAAACCCGGAATAGAAGCGCCCGCCGGACGCGAAGTCCGACGGGCACCTTGCGACCCTAAAGGCCCGTTATGTTTTAGAGCGCGTCATCGCCTGCCTGGCCGACCGACTCGATGTCCTCACCCGCACCCTTGACGGTGTTGCAGGCGGCGGCGGTCAGCGAGAACGCAGCGATACCCAACGCCAGAATTAGCTTGCGAACCATGGTTATAGTCCTTTCGACTGATCTCGAAACGAGTGGTCGAGGGGCAAACCGTCCGCTTCAGCTTAGGTTCCCTCGGCTATCGTCATATCGCGACGCGCCGTTCTTGTCAGTCGATGCTCACGCCAGGCGATGACGAGGCCCGCAATGACGATCAGCGGGGCGCCGAGCCAGGTGGTCGCGGGCGGCAGCATGTCGAATAGCCACCAGCCGTAGAGTGTCGCCCAGAAGAGGCCGGAATAGTCCATCACGATCACGCTCGCGACCTTGCCGAAGCGCAGCGCCGCGGTGAGCAGAAGCTGGCCGACCACCCCCGCCAATCCGACGCCGAGCAGCAGCAGCCAGCCATGGCTGTCGTGCGCGGTCATAACGAACGGCAGCGCAACTGCGGTCAACGGCGTGGTGACGCAGGCGAAGTAGAACACGATCGTCAACGGCTTCTCGGTCTTGTTGAGGTCGGCGATCTGGATCGAGATCAGCGCGATCATGAACGCCCCGCCGAGCGCCACCAGCGCGCCGTAGAGCGGGAAATGGCCATCACCCGGCTGGGCGATGACGAGGATGCCGATGAAGCCGAGGACCACGGCCGACCAACGCCAGATGCCTACTTCCTCCTTAAGCAGCACGATCGACAGGAGCACCGCCCAGATCGGCACGGTGAAGTTGATCGTCGTCGCCTCGGCCAGCGGCAGGAGGATCACCGCGCCAAAGTTCAGGACCATGCCGATAGTGCCGTAAAGGCCGCGCAGGAAGTGGGTGCCGGGCCGCTTGGTCGCCAGTGTGCCGAGGCCGCCTGTCGCCAGGAGGAAGCCGATCACGATCGGGAGGGTGATGAACTGCCGCCAGAACATGATCTCCAGGATGTGGATGCCATGTTCCGAGGCGAGCTTGATGAGCGCCGACATCGTCGCCAGCCCCGCGATCGCGCCGAGGCGGATCACCAGCGCGAGCAGTGGACGGTGGGCGGGCGCAGGGTGCATCCCTCCGCCATAGGGCGCTTCAGCGGGCGATCAAGCGTTGCCCAGACGCGACACGCCGACCATATCGGGCGCGATGCATGAGCCCGACTTTCTGCTTTTCGCAAGCGACGCGACGCTGGTCGGTATCGCTGGCGGCGGCCTGTTGCTGATCGCGCTCGTGGCGATGCTCGCCGAACGCCGGCGTCTCAAGCGCCAGGACATCAACGCAGTCGGCTGCATGCCGTGGTCGGCGCTGTTCATGCTGACGTTCTTCGGCGGCGCCATTCTTATGGCGCTCGCCGTGAAGGGCTGGCTCAGTGGTTAGAGGCAGGCCTCGAGGTAGGCCTGGTCGAAGCCGAACTGACGCGCCTTTTCGAGTGTGTAGGGGCGCAGGCCCGACGAGCGGAACTCGCCGATGATCTTTCCGTCCTCGCTCTCGTCGAGATACTCGAAGTTGAACAGCTCCTGGGTGACGATCACGTCGCCTTCCATGCCGATGACCTCCGTGACATTGGTCGTGCGCCGCGAGCCGTCGCGCAAGCGCTTGACCTGGACGATGATGTCGACCGATTCCGCGATCTGACGCGAAATGGCTTCCTTCGGGATCTTGATGTCGCCCATCAGGATCATGTTTTCCATACGGCCGAGGCACTCACGCGGGCTGTTGGCGTGCAGCGTACACATCGAGCCGTCGTGACCGGTGTTCATCGCGGCGAGGAGATCGAAACACTCCGCGCCACGAATTTCGCCCAGGATGATGCGGTCAGGACGCATACGCAGGGCGTTCTTCACCAGGTCGCCGATGGTGATGGCGCCCTGGCCTTCGAGGTTTGGCGGGCGCGTTTCGAGCGGCAGCCAGTGCGGCTGTTGCAACCGAAGCTCGGCCGCGTCTTCGATGGTCAGCACACGCTCGCCCGGGTCGATCATCTTCGACAGGGCGTTGAGCATGGTGGTTTTACCGGAACCGGTACCGCCGGAGATGACGATGTTCATGCGGCAGGCGCCGGCGATCTTGAGTGCGGTCGCCATCTTGTCGCTCATCGACCCGAAGTCGCGCAGCATGTCGATGGTGATCGGCTTCTCGGAGAACTTACGAATCGAGATCGCGGTGCCGCGCAGCGAGAGCGGGGGCACGATCACGTTGACGCGGCTGCCGTCTTTGAGGCGGGCGTCGGCGAGCGGCGTCGTTTGGTCGACGCGGCGGCCGACCTGGTTCACAATGCGCTGGGCGATCTGGAACAGGTGCTGTTCGTCCCTGAACCGGATCGGGGCAATCATGAGCTTGCCCTTCTTTTCGATGTAGGTCTGGTCCGGACCGTTGACCATGATGTCGCTGACGTCCGGATCGTTGAGCAGCTCTTCGAGCGGGCCGAAGCCGAGCAGCTCGTCGATCAGCACCTTCTCGAGCGCGAACTGCTCGCGGCGGTTGAGGGTGACCTTGAGCTCGGTCAGCACCTCCATGATGATCGG
>Ga0315910_10003707_pt1 | contig 12914 bp, 5 predicted proteins | sample EdamamesoilMG_FD_204470 | JGI IMG/M metagenome (GOLD analysis project Ga0315910, IMG submission 204470) | Garden soil microbial communities collected in Santa Monica, California, United States - Edamame soil | ecosystem: Environmental > Terrestrial > Soil > Garden | place: USA: California... | reverse complement strand
CCCGATAACAAGACGGGGTTGCTGCAAAGACTATATGAGCAGGATGGTACAGAATACATCCGGTACTACTTTGGATGCGATTCTGGGAAGAAAAATCATAAACTCAGGGTGATTCTCTTCTCGGTTGACAAGGATGGTAAAAATATTCTTAAAACTTCACGTGCTGTAGATGCATTGATCGTCCAACGCTCAATCCCGCCCGTGAATCCCTAATCATGATCAGCGGACTTACCTACATCGCCATTTTTTTTGTGATCGTACCGATGATATTAAGTGCCTTGACTTACAAGGCACTTAAATTTTCTCCCGCCTTGTTCTGGCTGTTGCTCATCGGATTTCTGATTGACCTGGGTAATCTGTTTGATAAGGAGTTACACATTTCCAAGTTAGTACTGTGGGATGGATACAGCATTTTTGAATGTGCCATGCTGATCTGGATGGTACGTTACCGGAAGAATGGACTACAACTAAAACACTTTGTTGTAGCGCTCTTATTGATCGCAATCCCACTATGGGCAATTTGCAAATTCGGTTATGCTGACACCTTCCTGGCGGATGATTTGGGCGTAGGCGCACTTTCTTTATTTATACTACTATACCAGGTATACATTGTGTTTTACTCCGCGAGGGAAATCTTGTACATGAGCGAGCAGGACGGAAACCTCGCCAGGTTACCCGGCTTTTGGATTTTTACCGGGATATTCTTCTATGCCATCGGCACGTTCTTCATCATGTCATTCCTCAATAAACCTATTCTGCTGGACATGTTCTTCATTAACAACATGGTAAACATCACTACCCATGCCCTGTTTCTCACGGGCTTGCTGCTTCAGTTGTGGTTAAAACGAAGTGCTACTTTGTAATCCTCCATATTCTTAATTTTTTCCACCATTATCTAAGCCACATCAGCCGGATATTGTTTGTTGGTTTTCCGCACCTGCACTTCACCTTAGTTTAGCATCACGATTATTTACTATGGCGCTGTTACGAATTAGCACGCACATTGAATCAGGATGTATCAGTGTGCGATTGAACGATGAACGTGTATTGGAAAATACAGGCAACGTTGAACACGAAGTGAAAATGAATCAGGATTATGTATTGCAGTGGTACGTTCACGGGCGAAGTGGAAGTTCATACTCCATTGTTATTTCCAAACCCGGCCAAGCCGAGTTTCAACTTACGCGATTGTTGAGTGAAGGCGGAAAGGACTATGGCGGATTTAAATTTTCAACATAAGATCTCAACACTAAACCCTTTTATTATGTCAAAAAGTAAAACCAATAAAAAAGCTGCAGCTACGAAAGCGTCACAGCCAAAAATTCTTATGACTTCAGAGCCCCTGGAATTCGGGGACGCAGTAATTGACATCGCCCAGATTATAAAGCATCCGGTTCTAAAAAACATTGCTTGTCAGGCGATAGGTGGATCAATTGAAAAGGACCGGTTTTTTACGGCTACAACCAACACCGACATTGGCGTATTGATGTGGTTCTGCATCAATAAAGATCCGCTAACGGAATATCCACCATTTTTCCTGGCATCCGAACCTTTTCGAAACAGTCAGGATGTGAATACGATTACCGACCCGAGACAAAGTATTCTGGCAACGCCTCGTGAAACCTTTATCTACAACGGTCCGCCCACGGAGGACGGTGTAAGGGCATACCTTCGGCAGGCACCCGTCTTTTCACCGGCCCCTATGCTCACCGGTACAATCGGACGCGGAACAACAAGGGATTTAAAAGACAACTTTGATGATGTGATGGAAAGAAATCTCAATTCTACAGGTGGTCGTTACAATGAAAAAAACTGGGCCTTCTTTCAAAACAATGATCAGTACCTGAATCGCCTGGTGAGCGACCGGACAGTTGCTTACATACATTACTTCTTTGGATATGTTGAAGGGCCACAGCGAAAAAATGCAATCCGTGTGATTCTGATGGGCGCTGACCGGAACCATGTCAACAAAACCGATATCATCATACAGCGGTCAATCCCGCCCGCCATGTTTCTGTAATTACCTGAGCAAGCACAGTTGGTTTAGTTTTAGTTCAGGTCAGGGGCTGACTTTCCCGTCAGCCCCTTTTTTATGAATTAATTTCAAAATCCCTACGTCTACTTACCGAACTTAAAACTTCCTACTTTTGCGTCTTTAATAAAGGGCATGATTAACAAAACCGAGCAGGAAGAGCGGGAATACCTCGAAGTAATTAAAGAAAACCTTCTGTTGGCAGTAAGGCGGGTGGACGACCGTGTAAAACAATTCTCAACTGAGCTACGCCAGAACAAAGAATATATTTTTGAACATCAGTCTGGAATGGACGAGGCGGATATGGTGGCCGCAGGACAATCCATCAACCGGATGGCATTCACGGGTGAATCAGCCGTGGCCCGAAAACGAAAATTGCTGAAGTTGGGGAACTCACCCTACTTCGGCCGTATCGATTTTTTAAGCGAAGGTGAAGAAACGCCTGTTTACATTGGCATTTATACCTTCACGGACGAAACCCAGCGTACCAATCTTATCTATGACTGGCGTGCACCGATCTCCTCCATGTTCTATGATTTCGAATTGGGTGAAGCCTGGTATGAGACGCCCTCGGGAAAAATTTCCGGAGAAATTCTGCTTAAACGTCAATATAAAATTCTCGATGGCAAAATGGAATTCATGATCGAAAGCGGCATGAATATCCACGATGATATTTTGCAGAAAGAACTGAGCAAATCTGCGGACGACAAAATGAAAAATATTGTCGCCACTATCCAACGGGATCAGAATGCCATAATTCGCAATGAGGAATCGTTGGTGATGATCATCCAGGGTGTTGCCGGATCGGGTAAAACCTCTATCGCACTTCACCGCATTGCGTTTCTGTTATACCGCTTTCGCGACTCCATTGCTGCCAAGGACGTGCTTATCATTTCGCCCAACAAAGTTTTTGCCGATTACATTTCCAACGTACTGCCCGAGTTAGGTGAAGAACAAATTCCGGAAACGGGCATGGAAGACCTCGCTGCAGAAATATTAGAAGGCAAAATAACCTTCCAGACATTCTTCGAACAGGTATCCGCTTTGCTTGAAAAACAAGATGAAGCTTTTATAGAACGTATTCGCTTTAAATCTACGTTTGAGTTTCTGGCCAAGCTTAATCAATACCTCATTCACCTGGAAAACAATTTTTTTACTCCAACAGAAATCCGCGTTGCCGGCACGGTAGTTCCCTGGCCGTTTATTCTGGAGCGTTTAAAAGCGTATCATCGTATTCCGTTGTTAAAACGCTTTCCGGAAGTCATTAAAGACATTCAGAACCATGTGCGCGATCAGGTAAGGCGTAAACTCTCGGGCCATGAAAAAATACAGATTCGTGAAGCACTACCCCGGATGGTAACTACAAACAGTGTATTTGATATTTACAGAAATTTCTATTCACACATCAAGCGAAGTGAATTGTTGGTAACAGGCCCCGGGGGGAGGTTGGAGTATGCGGATGTTTTCCCACTCATCTATTGCATGATCCGCCTGGAAGGGGTGCAATCGTATGATCATGTAAAACACCTGCTGGTAGATGAAATGCAGGATTACACACCCGTTCAATATTCCGTACTATCACGGCTGTTCAAGTGCCGGAAAACAATTCTCGGAGACATCAGTCAGAAAGTTAATCCTCATAGCGCATCATCAGCCGAAGGAATTGAACGCGTCTTTCCGTTGGCCGACACGATAAAACTTTTCAGAAGCTACCGGTCTACGTGGGAGATCACTGCCTTTGCCCAGCATATTTCATCCAATCCGGATATCATTCCTATGGAGCGTCACGGACAAGAACCGGTTATAAAGGGATTTGAGCGCAATGCCGAAGAAGCAGAAGAAATCAAGCGACTGGTTGCTCAGTTTAAAAACTCCGGGAATCATTCATTGGGCATCATTTGCAAGACACTGGAGCAAGCCCATGTGCTTCATGATGAACTATCTTTACATGAAATCCACTTACTTACGCCTGACAGCACTTCGTTCAAGGAAGGCATCATCATTACCACTGCGCATCTTGCCAAAGGTCTTGAATTTGACGAAGTAATTGTGCCGTTTGCTTCTGCAAAAAACTATAGTACCGAAGTAGACCGAAGCATGCTGTACATTGCCTGCACACGGGCCATGCATACGCTCACCCTGACCTACTCCAAAGCATTGACACCTTTTGTAAAAATACCTTAGCGACTTACAGACCCGATCAGAAATTCACCACTATCTGCTTGCTGAAATCAGAAAGTGATCCATTATTAAAAACAGCCATCACGCGATAGGTATAGTTCTGGCCAGGAGCAAGCGCAACATCCGTAAACTGATTTTCCTTAATCGTTCTATACAGTTGAAGGGTTCCGTCATTCGTCTTTTTATATACGCGATAAGACTGAACATCTTTTTCCGGATATGACCAGGCGAGTGTAATTTTCTTCTCCGTTCGATCAACAGAGCTCACCTTTACGTCAACCGCAGGCTTATTTGATGGAAGCTTAAATCCGGTAACCGCGGGTGAAGGTGGTGACTCAAGTCCCGCATCATCTACGGCAATCACAGTATACCGTTGTACAGCACTTGATTTCAAGTCCAGGTCGGTAAATGAAAGCGTATCGCTGCCGGCTGGTTGTGAATTTATTTTGCGCCATCCTTTTTCGTCCTGACGATAAAGAGAATAAGAAACCACGTCATCACTGCCGCCCGGCATCCAGCGCAGGTGAACACCATCCGCCTGCGATTTTACCGGAAGCCAAACCGGAGGCATAGGGGGAACTTTATCCGGGAGGGAAAGACTAAGTATTTGTGATAATCCGGAGTGATTTTGATTTTTATCAATTGCCATCAATTTATAGTGAACCTTTTCATTTAGGCTTTTCAACTCCACAGCATCCATGAAGACGGTATCCCGAAGCGGTTCAGAGGTAAGTTGCGCGAACTCTTCACTCTTATAATATGCGCGGTAAACGCGGTAACCATAAATATCGGCATCCGGATTTGGTTTCCATGACAATCGCACTTTCCCTTCATCACTGATCATGCCTTTGAGTCCGGTGGGAGTTTCCGGAGGAATACTATCTACCAGCAACGCCAGATACGGCATCGAAATGATTTCACGACCGTCAGCGGTTGTAGCTTTGATTTTATAGTAATTCGATTGCTCGGGTTTTGTATCCTTGTAGGCACGAGCAGTAACAGGGAGAATATCCTTATGAATAACTTTATAGGGTCCTGACGATTTATTTGAACGCGTTACTTCAAACCCTTTTAATCCCTCATTCTGATTCCCGGGGAATTCCCACTGAACATCAATGCTTTTGTTATCCGTGCTCAATGCCGTGGTGATAAATACATTGCCCGTGACCAACTTTGTTCCACTTACGCGCAGTAACTCCGATGCCGGTCCGTATTCTCCAAAGGGTGTTATCCCGCGTATGCGGTAACTGTATTCTTTATCCATCATGGCCAATGTATCCGAAGCATATTGATAACGTGGATCTTCATGACCACGGGGTGTCACCCCTACATTTGTCTCATCGGATATGGGTATAAAGTCCTTTCCATTTTCAGAACGCTCGATACTATAGGACGTATAATAACGCACACCGGTCTGTTGATTCCACTTCAATGAAACAACGTTACCTGCGGATTCGGCAGAGGCTTCAATGACTTTTGGTAATTGATACTTTTCAGCGGTGTCAACAAAGACGCTTCCCTTCAGGGTATCTGTCGGTGTAATGACCCTAACTCTATACAGATACTTAACATTCTTCTCTACTTTTTTATCCACGAAATACAATCCTGAGGCACGCGCCACGAGTGGAGACATGTCTGCACAAAAAAGAGCAATAGAAAAACGTTGCTCATTTTCCCGGGACTTGTTAACGATCTGCATGACATCGCTTTGCTCGATATTGATTTGAAAGGTTTCACCGAATAACGCTTGTGCAGCAACCATTGCATATTTATTGCTGGTATAATTTGCCCACTGCGCTTCCGGTAAAGGTTTAAGCGCAATGGTTGTCAATACGGTTCGTTCGGGTGTGTTCAGGAAGTTACCGTTTCGCACCATGGTGTATCGCTCCAACACGTAGCCATACTGATTAGCCGTCAGCCAGTAATTCACTTTTGTAGGAGCCCATCGTAATGCAATAGAATCCGAAGAAGGCCGGGCAATAACACCAATGTGATCTACATTTACGTCAAGTGAATCCTGCGCGAGAGCCGGCAGCGTGCTCATTAAAAAATATACTACCGTACTGAATTTTAAAAATTTCATCCTGATGATATCTGGATCCAAAGACCCAATTATTTTTTTAATATACCACAAACCGTATATAATCTTTTCCTTTACTGTGATCCAACCTCAGGATGTAGGTTCCGGGTGTCAATCTGTTCAGATCGATGAACGGCTCATACACACTGCTGCCTTGTTGATGGAATGTCTTCATCAGTATGCCACTGCTGTGCCATACACTTAAGGTAGCGGGTCCGACCTCAGCAAGCTCCACTTCTACCGTGAATGCTCCGCCATTCGGGTTGGGATGTAACACAAAGTGTTTCAGGTAACTATTGTGACCCAACCGCCCGCCATCGTCTCCCTCTTCGGCTTCCAGAATCGTGATCGTTTTCGTCACTTCACCGAGGCATTCACCCAGGTGAGCCGTCAATGTAACTGCGTACAGCCCCGGCTCGGCAAACTTGCCCAATACAACATCGCCCATATCCGATACTTTTTCCATCGCTTCCGGAAATTCCCACTCAATTAGCTCCGGCAACGGCCACGACACATCAATCATTACCACCGTGTCCTCAGCAAATGCTTCACCTGTTACCAGAAAGGATGCGTTCATCAAATCCAGTGAGGTCTCCAGCAAAAACGTATCCTGACCAACACAACCCAGTTCATTTAATACTTCCACCCAGTAACTGCCTGGCTCATTCACCGTGATACTCGGCTCGGTGCTGATCAGGCCTGTACTACTACCCCAGATTATGCTGTTCCATGTGTCACCCGCATGGAGCGAATACGACTGTCCAACACACACCATAGCACCTCCGCCCAGATCAACAGGAAGATCCGGTGCATTCGGAAGCTCTACGGTCAACTCATTATCACAACCTAATTGGTCTGTAACAAGCACTGCATATTCTCCCGGACAAATACTGTTCAATGCATTCGTGCTACCTCCTGAAGCCCAGCTGTACGAATAATTGCCGTTACCACCTGAGGCCAACACCTGTAACGATCCATTGCATCCGTCTTTACAAGTTGGTATGGTATAACTATCCACGGCCACCGAAATCACGTCAGGTTGATTGAGCCTTACTTCTTCGTTTAAGATACAGCCGTTCGCGTCTTTCAATACCACTGCATAAGTATCTGCACATAAATTCGACTGGCTGGCACCGGTTTGGTTATTCCATGTATAACTGTAGCCACCTACTCCTCCGCTTGCACTCAGCGTAAGTTGTCCATCACATAATCCATTACACGTGGGGGGTGTTGAATCCTGAACCTGTAAGCTCATTTCATTTGGACCCGGTACAACAACCGTCTTAACCACCGTGCAGTTGTTGCCGTCTTTGATCAGTACATTATAAGAGTCTTTCCTCAGATTACTTCCCAGCAAGGTGCTCTGTCCATCCGGCCAGGTAACGGTAAACGGAGCTGTACCTGACGTGATCGTGATCTGCGCGCTACCATCTGGTGTATCAAAACATTTCGTAGGGGTAGCCAGGTAAGTAGACTGAGCGCCATCGACACTGGTAATCGAAACATTGTTTGTTCTTATACATTGATTGGCATCCCTGACTTTAACGGTATAAATGCCGCCACCCACATTCGACAAAACCTGAACCGTATCGATAATATTCGATGATGCATCGCGCCACTCATATTTATAGGCTCCCGTACCTCCGCTCACGGAAGCCTGCGCGGTTCCGGTGGGTTGGCTGCATGTAGCACCAACCACATTCGTAAATGAAATTGTGATCTGTGTGGGTTGCGTAATGGAAGAAGCCGTGTTTGTTGTGCAGCCATTACCATCACGAAGACGAAGTGTATAAGGACCTTGTGTGAGCCCTTTAATCGTATCGCTTCGCTGCCAGTTAACATTATCTTTCGAATACCAAAAATCTCCCACGCCTCCGCCTGGTAATAATTTTATATAACCATCACTGCCGCCAAAACACGAAACATCTTTTTTCTTAGATATTCCTAAAGTCAATGCCGCAGGCGCAGTGATTGTTTGTTGAATTGAGTTATTACATCCATTGTTATCCGATACGATCACCGTGTAGGTACCGGCTCCGATATTATTATTCAGTGCCGTTGTCTTGCCATTGTTCCAGCTATAACTATACACACCTGTTCCACCTGAACCTTCGGCCGTGATCGACCCATTTGTAAAACCTGTGCAGGAAACACCATAGCCTGAAAAGTTAGACACCGAAGCAATCGATGCTACGACAGGAGTCGGATTATTCAATGTATAATTACTCGTAGACGGGCAACCATTGACATCGGCAACATTAACGGTGTAGATACCTGCTCCTACTCCGGGGAGTACTGAACCGGTGGCGCCTGTATTCCAGGTAAAAGTATATGCGCCTGTACCACCTGAGGAGGTAGCTCTCAGGTTTGCATTGCTTAGGTTGTGACAGCTGATTGGCTGACCATTATAATTGGTTGTCGGTGATATTGAAGTAATAACCGGATCAGGATCACTCAATAAAATTTGGTTCTCCGCTGTACATCCTGTGCCATACGTAATCACCACTCTATACTGACCTTCATCGAGTGAACCCAGGGAAGTTAGCGAGGCACTTGATCCGAGCGATGCAGCGCCTTTGAACCACGCATAATTCTGAGCCGTGACTACTACGTTATTCGCATCGCGCACGGTAGCGGCTAAAATTCCGTTCGCATCTCCATTACATCTTATCCGCGCTCCATTAAAATTAGAGGTTGGTGCCAGTGAAACGGTATGGGCTGGCGGATTAATCAGCTTGATTGATTTTGTTTTGCTGCAGGTTTGATCATCAGAGACCGTAACTGTATATGTGCCCGCATTAAGACCCGGTACACTCTGTGACGTAGCCCCAGTCGACCAGACATAATGAGCGGAACCAATTATCGTTGACGGAACCGGAGTAGCCTGAAGTATAGCAGTCGCTGAACCCGGACAGGATATTCCCGCAAGCTGGTCAATCGTAAACCGGATGGAATCGGGCGCTGTTAACGTTAAACTGGATGGCTTCGAGCATGAATTCGCATCCGTAACCGTAACGTTGTACGATACATATGCGGATAATCCGGAAATCGTTGATGATGTTGACCCTGTGGACCAGACATATGTATAGCCTCCCACACCACCGGAAGCACTAACACTCATACCCCCATTTGCAACATTCCAACATCGTACGGGATACCCGTTGTAGTTCGTTGTGGGAGCTACTCCAGCTACCAGGGGAGTAGGTTGATTCAAAACAACCGATCCGGACGCCTGGCAATTATTAGCGTCTTTTAAATAAACTGTATACGTGCCTGCAACGGCTGTTATCTTAGCTGTTGTTATCCCACTGCCCCAATCAAAATCTTTGTAACCACCTACACCTCCGTTTCCCAATGCTGTTGCTTCACCGGTGCCGCCATTACATTTTACAGAATACCCATTATACTTAGGCGCATCAAAAGTTACAGTCACCGGATCAGGCTCTGTAACCGTGCGACTAACGGTTGTGGCGCATACGCCATAATTATCCTTGTCATAATTATTCACTACTTCGAAGCTCCAGCTGCCGGCTTTTAAATTCTGGATCTGATATGTTCCCGTAGAGACATCCGGAACGGTGAAATTATTAATGGGATTGGTGTGAGTACAGTTTATATAAAATTTATTAACAATGGATAAATCATTGCTGATTTGTAAAGAAACCGTACCGGTTGATCCACCATGGCAAACCACAGGTGTCTGACCTACAACCGAGACATTCGGGGCAGGCGCTTTGTAACTCACACCTAATGTCCGCTCGGTGTAGCGATTGCCCGCACATCCTCTGACTTCTGCTCTGAAATAAAATGTTTTGCCATAAATAGTAGAGAATAAACCTGCCATCTCAGCCTTTGTTACGGTCGTTGCCAGGCCGTCTATATGCTTGATTTCTTTCCAAACCGAGGTTTCATCGGTTACCCACAGATCAAACCAGCTGTAAGGACCTCCTATGGAAATGTTAAACGTTTCGGCCTCGCATAGACCAGTTTTCGTAGCAGTTACGGTTGGTAACACGGGCTCATAACAATAACTCATATACATCTCCTGAACAACCCAGTCACTTACATTACAGGTTGCAGAATATGACTCTGCATTCGGGTTCGGGATGGTACCCGAACAAGCGTAACCATAACTACTTCCGCTACAGATTGCATTAGCTGAATAAAAATAGGAACTCACCGCGCCATCAAATACAAAAGAACCCGTCTCCGAATATTGCCCATTAAAATTATAACTTATCGATTCGATACAATTACCAGAAGCACCGAGCCAGACATACGACTTCTGTGAATATACGTGCGCATGCACCATCACGAAAAAAAGTAATGGAATACTAAATTTGGCCACTGTATTCCGCAGATCCTTACGCCTTAACGCTGAGGTTTTCATCACTTTCATTTTTAAGATCTCAATTCTAAAATCAACAACACATCACATTACCAAATCAAAATATCTTCCTAGTCTGGAACCGGATTAAACAATTCCCAGGTATAACTGCTCGCGCCTTCTCTTCCCGGGATTCGATATTGGATGAACACAGGGTATTTTCCATACCTATAAAACGGAAAGGATTTTATCAATAACATTTGCAGCCTGGCATTTGCCTCCTGCGGATGGTCGACCACATAATTAGCGGCATGCCGTTGTATGTATCGATAATCTTCCAGCATAACGCGCATCAAATCATAGCTCAGCAGTGTCTGAAGAGGAGTGTTTACTACAGCTTCATCAATGGTTGTTAGCTGCGCAGGAGTTTCGGTATACGGACGTAGATACACAGCCTTTGCTGGCGGCAAACCCAATGCGTCTGTATTGCGTCCGACTTTCATGTAGCCTTTCAGCGGGTAACCCTCATACACCAACGGATACACGAGATTTAAATACCAGCTGTTATTATCCAACAACGCAGTCATTGAAACCAACGGGGCGTAATCACTCAATCCTTCCAGTTCCAAAGCATCGAAAGCTTCAGCGCCCAGCATGTTTGATTGAAGTTCGGTAGATGCGCCATCAGCAGCCGGTATGTTCATCGCTGCGGTCAACTTTACGTCAACCATCTTATCCCGGAACGTATTGTACTTACTGGTTCTGAATGGATGGCCATATACAACCTTAACATCGCGCAAGGACAAATCCCCTTCAATGGACTTTGTGGTTAGTGTATCCGAACCGCTACCGCTGCTTAACTGCTTCTCCACGTTTTGCACATTGGCATCCAATACGCCCTTGTGGACAGGTACATTTAAGATTTCTATGCTATACACTTTATCATTTTGCAAAGCATTTGGAATGCCGAAGTAAACCTTCTTTTCACCCGTGTTATACTGCAGGGAGGTTTGCGCATACGCATGTGTTTCAGCCTCCGTAAAACGAAGCGTCTGTTGCCACTCAGCGCCAGGTGTAAACAGATCCGGCTGACCTTTTTTAAGTTGTATGAAACCCTGGTTATGTTCCTTTGAATAAAAATTGTATTGACCAACCAACGGATAGGATATTGCCACGTTCGATGCCGGTATATGATTGGGGGCTATGCCGGTGGTAAATTTTATTTCCTTAGATTCCTTAACTTCTTTGCCATCAAAAATCACGGGGATCCACGATCCGCTAACGCGCTCCTGGAATTTCAGTATCACAGAGACTTTCATTTCTTTTTCAGAAGGCAAGACATCATGCGAGTCAAACACTGCCACATCCAACTCATCGTTCCATGAAATTGTTCCAGGCACTGCTGACCCACCATTGGTTATCGTAAACTCTTCCAACTGGGCACGGAATGCACGTTTCCTGTTCTCGAGATCGGTGATCTCAAATACTTCGCCCACCGGAATATTAAAAGCTACCTGTGGAGCATTAAATACATCCACCTCATGCTGATTGTCTGCCGGGCTCAGCTGCGCAATCATATCAATTCCATCCAATGGATTACTCTCACCAACAATCTTACAATCCTTGCCAATGGTGACTTCAAATTTGCAATTACCTTTTACGAGTCCACCCAGAATTTTGTAATGTCCGCCAACAATACCGCGCATCCAGAACGGATTAGGACCCTTAGCCTGAAGAACAGCGGCCGCCCCAATGTTCAGAATATCGAAATTTCCACGATAGAATGTGAGCTTGACTTTAATTCCAATCTTCCCGCGAACATACGCATAGGCCTGCCCGTTGGCAAACCAGCCGTTTATACCAATGGTTTCGTCTGAGCCGGAACAATGATATTCATCGCTATACTTCTTGATCATAAAATCCGTTCCAATGCCCGCTTCGAACCGTGCATAGAACATCAGGAACCGAAGATTGCCGGTATCAAAGCTGAGGTGAATACCGAACGCAAAACCAAATCCTGATTCCGCTGCATTCAGATCACGCATATAGTCCAGGTCCTCAGCAGTGATTCCTAATATTTCAGATACCTGACGTGGAGGAGGTGGACTTCCCGGAAGGTTTTTACCCATCATGAAATAACTTTTCACTTTGAGCATCCACAGCAGCTCAAGACCTACGGGATCATTGGGTGTTCCGATTAACACATACCATTCATCTTTAGCAAAGTGCATTACGGCCCATCCTGCCCGATTGCCAGAACCTACTCCTTTAATGATACCTCCTGCCACGTTGAT
>Ga0315910_10003706_pt1 | contig 12914 bp, 15 predicted proteins | sample EdamamesoilMG_FD_204470 | JGI IMG/M metagenome (GOLD analysis project Ga0315910, IMG submission 204470) | Garden soil microbial communities collected in Santa Monica, California, United States - Edamame soil | ecosystem: Environmental > Terrestrial > Soil > Garden | place: USA: California... | reverse complement strand
GCACGGCCGAGCCGGCGCTCATCGGCGATCTCGATCTCGTGGCGCTGGCGACCGTCGCCGACGTCGTGCCGCTCACTGGCTTGAACCGGGCCTATGTCACCAAGGGCCTCGCCGTCATGGCGGCGCGCGAGAACACGGGCCTGCGCGCGCTAGCCGATGCGGCGGGCCTCTCCGAGCGGCCGACGACGTATCACCTCGGATTCATCCTCGGCCCGCGCATCAATGCCGGCGGGCGCATCGGCGACGCCGCGCTTGGCGCCAGGCTGCTGTCGACCGGTGATGAAGCAGAAGCAGCACGTATCGCCGCCACGCTCGACAGACTCAACCGAGAGCGCAAGGCGATCGAGCAGGCCTCGCTCGAGGAAGCGGTTGCCGCAGCGGATCATCTGCTCGAGGCCGTCCCCGAGCGCGCGCTGCTCCTCGTCGGCTCTGAGACGTGGCACAAGGGCGTCGTCGGCCTGATCGCGAGCCGCCTCGCCGACCGCTACCGCCGGCCGGCGTGCGTCATCTCGTGGGAGAAGGACGGCAGCTCGGGCGCGCGCACCGGCACCGGGTCGCTCCGCTCGGTCGCGGGCGTCGACATCGGCGCGGCGGTTCGACACGCGGTCGCCGAAGGCCATCTCATCAAAGGCGGCGGGCACGCGATGGCCGCGGGGCTCACAGTTGCGCACGAGAAGCTCGCCGCTCTCGAGGCCTACTTTGCCGCTGCGCTTGCCGATACGGCGCGGGCCGCCCGCGAGCAGGCGGCGCTCGCCATCGATGGCGCGCTGACGCCCGGTGGAGCCAGCGACAAGCTCATGGAGCTGATCGAGAGGGCGGGACCCTATGGCCAAGGCAACCCGCAGCCGCGCTTTGCCTTCCCCGCGCATCGCGTCAAATTCGCCAAGATCGTCGGTGAGGCGCATGTGCGCTGTGCGCTCGAAGCCGGCGACGGCTCGCGGCTCGACGCGGTGGCGTTCCGTGCCGCGGGACAGCCTCTCGGCGAGCTTCTTCTCGCAACCGGCGGCATGCCGATCCACGTGGCAGGTCACCTGCGGCGCGACACGTGGGGCGGGCGCAACCGGCTCGAGCTTCTGATCGAGGACGCGGCCGATCCGCGCAAGCAAGGCTGAAGGATCATCCCGGGAGCTTATCTGGCGCGGCGCCTTCGCGTCTTTCCGCCGGGGTGGGCTTTTCTAGCAGGGGCGCGCGGCTTGCAAGGGGCTCGAAACGTCCCTATACCCTCTCGGTCTCACGGGGGGTAGTCAGGCTCGCAGGCCGGCGCGGCCGGGCCATCCGTTCGAGGCTCATGGTCCCTTCGTCTATCGGTTAGGACGCGAGATTTTCAATCTTGAAAGACGGGTTCGACTCCCGTAGGGACCGCCATTCTTGGCCCGACGGCTTGATTTCATTGGATCTTTCGTCCGATTTCCCCAAACCTTGCGGAAGGTTTGGGAATTTGATCGCGGATTGGCCTTGCACAAGTCGATCCATCGCCGCACGCGCCAACCACTTCTGCTCGGCAGCACGCGTATAGCGCGCGACCTCCTCCAGGCTCGCGTGGCCGGTGATCGCGGCGATCTCGTTCGCCGAGCAACCCGCCTCCGCAAGCCGGCGTGCGGCAGCCTTGCGCAGACCATGCGTGACGCAGCGCTCTGGTAGTCCCGCCTGATTGATGCGCTCGGCCATGAAGTTGCTGATACCCTTGGCGCTGAATGCGCGCTTGAAGGCTGTTTGCAGGACCGGGCCTTGGCGACCGCCCCAGGCCATCAGGATGGATCGCAGCTCGGGGTGAACGGGCACGAGAAGCTTCGCCTTCGTCTTTCGCTGCACAACCCAGATGCCGCCCTCGCTGACGTCCGGCCAGCACATCTTGGCGACGTCCGAGGCGCGCTGGCCTGTGAAAAGCAGAAGTCCGAACGCAGTGCGCTCTTTGCTCCCTATCGGCCATCGCCGCTCGTAGGTGTCAATCTCCTCGTCGGTCCAGCTGTGGAACTCGCCGGATGCGAACTTCTTGATGCGAAGGGTCGGGTCGTCCTTTCGCCAACCATTATCGATGGCAAAGTGAATGAGGATCCGAAGCTTCTTCAGGACATCGTTCGCGGCCGCCGGCGTAGCGGACCGCTTGGCGATGATCTTCTGCACATGCAGCCGCGACATTTCCCTGACCTGCCGGTGCCCGATGCTCTCCTGCTGGATGAAGCGCTCGATGATGCTGCGGTACTTGATTTGGGTTTGCAGGGTAAGGCGCGCGTAGTCTGGACTTGAGAAGTAGTCCTGCACCAGGCGGTCAAAGGTGCCCTCAGGTCCGCGGAACCTCGGCGCGCGCTTCATAGGCGCGCTGCTCAGAGCGGCCTGGTACGCAGCCATGAACTCAGAAGAGCCAGGCAGGCCAGGGATAGGCGTGCGGGGGCCCTTCCCACGCCGGAAATAATAACGGACCTTCCCGTGGCGATCGACGAATCGTTCAAGATGCGGAAGCTTTATCGATGTCACTCGAAATCCGCCCAGCTATCTGTCTTGCCGTCGACAAAGGCCACATCAGCGTCACCATCCTCTCGGGGTAGCGCTTTGAAGGCCAGATCGAGCTCCTCGACGTCCCAAATGCGGCGGGAGCCTACGACGCGCGGCCGCGGCATCGCTCCGCTCTGGACCAGCTTACGGAAGAAGCTGGGCGATAGCGAGAGGTAGACGGCCGCCTCACTATCATCGAGACCGCGCCTGACAGGCAGGCGCGCCGCTACAGCTGTTTTCGTTCTCGTCCGCATGGGGCCTGCATGTGAGCTACAATGCCCCTTGTTGATGCATAGGAATTCAGAAATGCGCAAAAATAAATTCGTTTTGCCCGGTGTAGTACTGCGCAATACGGAATAAGACGGAGCAATACCTCGGCGGGACGCGCGCCAACGACGTTCGCCGAATCAGCTGGCCTGCCAAAGAAGCGAGAAATCTAGTTGCGGGCTGCACCGGGCGCTTCGGACACATGCCGCCAGTACGATCTGCGTCTACGCGATGTCGCGTTCACTCACGCATGCGCCCCGAAGCCCATTGGGCGTGCAGTCCAACGCTAAGAGGTAGAATGCCAAGATCCTTGGATCACCGTCGCCCGGGTCGCGATCTGCACACTTCATGCCCCATTCGCTTGCCATCAGGTTGGTGCCTTTCAAAGGACTCGAAGCGTCGTCAAGGCATAGAATACTAATTCTATATTAGTTTCCTGTAGTTATCTGCTTTAGCTCTGAAATTGCATAACCCGTGAAGTTGCCTCTAACGTATTGAAAACTTAGGAAAATGGCTTGAGTCTTCTTCTGGGCACCACACTACGGGTATCTACGGTCGTGTACGGTGGAGCCGAAAGCTACACAACAACTCGCAGAAGCCGGACCGTCCGCCGGGCGCCGCGATGCCCCGGCGCTACTGCGCGTGACACATCATGGGGGAATTGATGACGTAAAGGCTTCGGTTGTTCCGTAGTCCCCTCCTAATTGCGTCATGAATTCGAGTCCTGTTTGCGGCACCAGCTCTACGGCCATCTACGGTCATGTGCCGCGGAGCGGAAACTTACGCTGCAACTCGCAGAGGCCGGACCGTCCGCCGCCTTCGCGCGTAACCCTCGACGTGCATTGATGGGGCCGCGCATTCCCGCATTAGCAGCAATGCGAACTCGTATGCCGAGCCGTCTACTTTGGCGAGTAGAGGCCACACCGCCCGTTATCAGATCCTGACGTTATAGCGCCGGAGATAGATAGCGGTGATTATGTTGATCTGCGCTAGCGCCGCTTTTCATTTCCTTCCTTTTACTTATCCCCGGCTTACCCGCCGCGTTTCGGCAGTCTTGGATCGCAAGCCGTTGTGCGGCTAACAGATTGATTTAGACAAGAAACACTTCTCGACGGCCGGGCAAAGATTGGTACCTTTTCAGGGCACCACTCGTTGCGAATAGCAGCGCGCTCTATCGGCGCCGTCAGTCCCGCCCATACTCAGCAGTCAGGCCATACTCCCGGCTCTCCAGCCATCGCATGATTTCGCTCTTTCGATAGAGCACCTTGCTACCCTTGCCACGACCTAGTTTCAGATACCTCGGCCCACCACCCCGCCTCATGCGCATCTGGGCGAGCGTCGCTAACGACAGACGCAACAGCTCCGCCGCTTCCGCCGTCGTCAGCAGAAGGTCATCATCGTCCATCACCATTTCCTCCCGCGTAAGACATCAGATACCAACTCCCGCTTAGGGACTGACATGCATGTGTAACGCCTGACAACGCGCTCCAGTTGCCATCCTCCTGGTCAGGACTCTGGGTCAACCGTATGGGCTTCGAGCCAAGCCAGGACGTCTGATCGGGCATACACCACCTTGCCTCGCCCTGTTCCTTGCTTGATGTACTTAGGGCCCGTCCCTTTGAACCTCATGTCCTCGAGCGTCCTTGGCGACAAACGGAGCCATTGCGCTAGCTCTGATGTGGTGAGCAGCGTTACCAAGGGGCTTTCTCGGCGGGCCTTCGTTGGCACTGCAGAGCGAGTCGGCGCGACAGTGTGATTGGAATTTGATCGCAAGCCGTCCGTTTGAGCCGACGCTCGTCGCTGTGAAGCGCTAATTGGACGAGATCGGTCTCGTGCTTTGCCTTTTGATTTCTTGGTCTCCAGGTAGGCCATGAGATCTGACCTTCTGTACACGACCTTCCATAGCCGCCCGCTACCCATTTTGAAATAGGTTGGACCTGCTCCGTGCAATCTCATTTGGGCTAGCTTCTCACCCGATACCGCCAACACTTTTGCCGCTTCCACGCTTGTCATAAGCTCGTCCGTAGCCGCTGCCTTCCTTGCCATCAAAAACGGTCGTTTTTTGTGCGGGGTTATTGCCGAATGGTTAGCGCTGCTTTTAGGATAGGAAATCAACGGCGTGCGCTCAGGTCGTGAGGCACGCTGCGAGCAGTCAAGAATAGGACCCTTTTTGATAGCATCAGATCGTCGTCGCTCAAGACTTCAGCCTTGCTCGGCGCGCGGGAGCATGGGCGTCTTGGGTGGTCGCGGATGATGGTCGGATACGCGCGCGTGTCCACAGAGGAGCAAAGCACTGCCCTTCAGATCGATGCACTCACTCGTGCCGGCTGCGAGTGCATTTTCGGGGACAGAGGCATATCCGGCTCGCGTGAAAGCCGGCCGGCACTGGACAAGGCCCTCAAGCGTCTCCGCCCGGGAGACACCTTGGTTACCTGGAAGCTGGACAGGTTGGGGCGCAGCCTGTCGCATCTCATCCACGTCGTCACAAGTTTGGAAGGGAAGGGGGTCGCGTTCCGTTCGCTTTCCGAAGCCATCGATACCGGTACGGCAAGTGGACGGCTGCTCTTTCATGTCATGGGAGCGCTGGCAGAGTTCGAACGCTCCCTCATCAGCGAGCGAACCAAGGCCGGCCTCGCCGCAGCTCGATCGAGAGGGAGACGTGCCGGCCGGCCCCGCAAGCTGTCGCGAGCACAAATTGAAGCGGCTTCTGAGCTGCTAAAGAGCCGACGTTCTATGCAAGAGGTAGCGGGGCGATTTGCAGTGTCCCCGCTGACGCTCAGGCGAGCTGTGGCTCAGTTGGTGGACTAGTAGTTAGGGTGTGGAGTTAGATCAGCTGCATCCCGACTGACCCGAGCGCGGCGAGGACGGCTTTGCAGAGAGGCTGTGTGAAAAGACCCGCCCTCGGCCGAAGCATTGTACGATTCTCGCGAGCAAATGCGGGAGGATCGGATGGGGCGGTTCATCGAGGGAGCGGATCGGACTCAGGCGACGCTTCTGCCTGAGACGATTGATGACTATGTCGCCGAAGACAATCCGGTTCGCGTCGTCGATGGCTTTGTCGATGCTCTTGATCTCGCAGCGCTCGGCTTCGAAGGCGTCATTCCCGAAGAGACGGGTCGCCCCAGTTACCATCCGTCAACGATGCTCAAGATCTACGTGTACGGCTATCTCAACCAGGTGCAGTCATCGCGAAGCCTGGAGCGCGAGTGCCATCGGAACCTTGAGCTGATCTGGCTTACCGCTAGGCTAGCACCGGACTTCAAGACTATTGCTGACTTCCGGCGCCACAACGGGCCCGCCATCCGCAAGGTGTGCGCTCAGTTCATCGCCGTCTGCCGCGATCTCCATCTCCTGGACGCCAGCATCGTCGCCATCGAAGCAAGTTCAAAGCCGTCAACGCGAAGGCGAAGAGCTTGACGCGCGAGAAGCTGCATCGGCGCCTGGGTGAGATCGATGCGGCGATCGAGAGGTATATGGCGGAACTCGATCGCGCGGACGAAGTGGTCAGCAAGACCGGTATGCATCCTGTGGAAGCCAGAATGGCACGGACGATAAAGAAACTCGCCCATTACAAGAAGGAAGCGGGTGCACTCCGCGCCATCGAGCAGCGCATGGACGCCACCGGCGAAACGCAAGTGTCGCTCACCGATCCTGACTGCCGCGCAATGGCCACCACGAGCAAGCAGCCGCGCGTCGTCGGCTACAACGTGCAAAGTGCCGTCGAGACGAAGCACCATCTGATCGTCGCGCATGAGGTGACCAACCACGGCTATGATCGCGACGCCTTGTCGATGATGGCGCGCAAGGCGAAAGACGTGATGGCCGTCGACGAGATCGAGGCCATCGCTGACAAAGGCTACTACAAGGGCGAGGAGATCGTTGATTGCGAGCAGTCGGGCATCGCTGTCACCGTGCCCAAGCCGCACACGTCCAATGCGGGAGCAGCTGGACGCTTCGACCGGGCCGACTTCGTTTATCTCGCCGGAGAAGATGCATACGAGTGCCCGGCGGGGAGGAAACTCACCTATCGCTTCACGAACGAGGAAGCCGGCAAGACCCTGCGCAGCTATTGGACGAACGCCTGTGAGAGCTGCATCATCAAACACAGGTGCACGACGAGCAAGCAGCGTCGCGTCCGGCGGTGGGAGCACGAGGACATCCTCGAGCGCGTTCAGAAGCGTCTCGACGATGATCCCGGCAAGATCCCCTTGCGGAGCAAGACGGTCGAGCATCCGTTCGGCACCATAAAAGCCTGGATGGGTGCGACGCACTTCAAGATGAAGACGCTGCAGCACGTCGCCACCGAGATGGCCCTGCACGTACTGGCCTACAATCTGAAGCGAGTGATGGCGATCCTCGGTGTGCCGAAGGTGCTCAGAGCAATCTGAGCTTCAACCTCTGACGCTGGCACGCTTGCCGGAATGAAGCTTTGCTGCGTTCTCACACAGCCTCCAGAGAATGCGGAAATCGAGCCGTCCGCAACCAGTGCCCATTCTCCTGCAGAGTGCGACGTCTGCTTCCCCCTTAGAAGCTTCCAACTGGCAACCATCCGCGAAGGGCCATATCCAGACATGAGTCTGGTTGGTCTGGTTACGAGGTCTCCAGGCACAGGGCGATACCCTGCCCGCCGCCGATGCACATCGTGACGATGCCGCGCTTGATCCCATCGCGCTGCATGGAGTGCAGCAGGCGTGTCGTCTGAAGGGCGCCAGTCGCACCGATCGGATGGCCGTGGGCGATCGAATTGCCTTCAACGTTGACGATGTCCTCAGGCAAACCGAGGTCGCGCATCACGGCGACTGCAATGGCCGCAAAGGCTTCATTGATCTCGAACCGCTCCACATCGGCGGTCGACCAGCCAGCCCGCTCCAAGGCCTGTTTGACGGCCGGGACGGGCCCGATGCCGAACATGCCCGGCTCGACGGCGCCGACGCCCCAGCTGATCAGGCGGCCGAGGGGCTTCAGCCCCTTCTTGTCGGCCCATTTCCGGTCGGCGAGCAGCATCGCCGCAGCACCGCTATTGAGCCCCGGCGCATTTCCGGCCGTCACCGTGCCGTCCTTGCGGAAAGCAGGTTTCAATTTTGCGAGGCTGTCAGCAGTCGTCTCCGGCCTGTTGTGCTCGTCTTTGACGAAGGGCTGCGGCCCTTTCCGTGACTTGACCATCACGGGAACGATCTCCGCATCGAACTTGCCCGCCGCTTGAGCCGATGAGAACCGCTGCTGCGAACGCAGGGCCCACGCATCCTGAGCCTCGCGCGTGATCTGGTACTTCGTGACGAGATCCTCGGTATGCCAGCCCGAATGCTCACCTGAGAAGGCATCGTTCAGCCCGTCCTGAAGCATGGCGTCGTAAATCTGCGCGGTGCCCATGCGATAGCCCCAGCGGCCGCCGTACATGAGGTAGGGCGCGGCATCCATGTTCTCCATGCCGCCCGCGACGGCGGTGTCAATCAGCCCAAGCTGGATCTCGGCCGCCGCCGTGGCGATCGCCTGAGCGCCCGAACCACACACGCGATTGACTGTCATGGCAGGCACTTCGACGGGGATGCCGCCGCCGATGGCGGCCTGGCGCGCCGGGTTCATCTTGTTGCCGGCCTGGATGACGTTGCCCATCACCACTGTGCCGACGTCCTTGCCCGCGACGCCTGCCCGCTCGAGGCAGGCTTTGATGGCGGTTGCGCCCAGCTCGACTGCGGGCGTGTCCTTGAGCGTGCCGTTGTAGGTTCCGATCGCGGTGCGAACGGGTGCGACGATCACGATTTCATGTTTGGCCATTGCGCGTTGCCCTTTCCAGACGTTGAACGGCGATTGGCGCCCTCCTGCGTGGAACTATTTTCGGAACGCCCTGGCCGTCTCGGGCCACAGTTCCTTGATCTCTCCTGGCAGTTGACCGATCACATCGGCGATCTCGCCGGGATCGCAGTGGCGTGAGAGAAGGGTGAAGACGGTCTTCACGGCCCATTCGACCGGATAGGTATGGGGCAGGATGGCCTCGCTCAGCTCGTCGAGAAACTTCTCCTTCGACCGCACCTTGCGTGGCACGGCGTGCGGCCGCCAGCCTTCGTAGTAAAGGCCTCGGACAATGAGGGGCAATTGGGCACCAAGATCCATACCTTCCTCCAGGGTCAGACGGTCGCGAAGCTGGTGAAGAACGGATCGCAATACAGCATAGGCAGCGGCCTCATCGGCCAGCTCGCCTTTGTCTTGGAGCTCCTTGAGCCATTCCTGGAGCGTCTGGACGGCATGGGAAACGGAGCTAGGGACTGTCATCTTTCAACTCTATTTGCTTCATCTGACTTGCAGAACTGCACAAGGGGCTGCGGCCGTCTTTGCCCTGGGTCAATGCTCCCCTCTCGATCTGCATGAACGGCCGATCCGCTGGGGCGCGATTTCAGCGGCATAGGGCAGTCCGGTTTACCGCGTGAACTTTTCGTTGCTGGCAACTGCCATGGCGGCAATGAGCTCCGGACATGAACGTAGAGCACAGGCTTCAACCATCCGGCGCGACGAAGCGTTGTCAGTACTGACGAACTCATAGAAGTGTGTGCCTCCAAGCTCGCGGAGAGTGCGCGCGGCCACGAGCGCATTCACGTAGCGCCCCAATCCGCGCCCTCGATGCGTGGGGGACACTGCCACTGCGCCGCCATAGGCGTAGTCACGAAAGCGGCTGTGGGCATTGTGTGGCTTGTGGCCGAAAGCAACGGCTGTTGCGGCCCCGGACTGGTTGACGAGCACCGCCGTTATGGCTGGTGCCTGGCGTCCTGAGAGCATCGACCCTGCATACGGCGATACGCCGCTTTCTGACATCAAGGCCTGGATGGCTTCGATGTAATCGCCCGTGTGCTCGGTGGGATCCGGGCCTATCCTCAGGTCAGAGGGAAGCGGCCTGGCTAAGATCGCGTCGGCAGCTCTCAACACATTGTCTCTGTCGCCAATAAACGGGTCCCAGAAGTCAATGCGATACCCCCGCGATGTCATCCACGCGACAAGCTCGCCGACGCGCTGTGAGGGTAGCAGGCGAAAGCCGAGCACGCCGTCACGGCTCATGATCTCTTCCACATTCCGCCAGCCGAATTTATCGAGATCATCGCATCCAAGGGACCGGCCGGAGTTGCAGGCTCCTGGTGTGGAAGAAATCCAGCCGGACATCTCGTCCACGCGGGCTTGCAGCCTCTGCTGGGCTCGGGTGCCGTAGTAACCTGCCATCTCTGTCTCGCGGCTTCCCAGACGGGATCGTCGATCACTAGGCAACTCACGTCTCTATAGCTCTTGTGCCTATTCGAGACCTTTGGCCCAGTCGTCCCATTCGTGCCAGCTTTCCTCCGGCAGACCTAGCGACTGGTCGAGCAGTTGCTGGGCCACTTGTGCGATTTTCGCCGTGTCTTCGGCTTCACCCTCCTTCAGCAGACGGGTGTCGATCATCTTCCGAATGTGCTTGTCCGAGAGGGTCAGTGTGACCGGTCGCGGGCCTGAACTCATTGCCGTCATTCATCACCTATGCGGCCCGCATTTCAAGACATGGGCTGACCGAAGTAAGCGTCTCGCCTTGCCCGAGCTGAAGGAGCACACGGCCTCATGAGCAAGCCGAACCGGTCTCAGGACTTGAGCCACCTCTTGACGTCGTCTGCCTTCGGCAACCCGCCAGCATGGACCACCTTTTCATCAATGACGACGCCCGGCGTCGACATGATGCCATGCCGCGCGATCTCGGCCATATCCGTGACTTTGTCGACCTTGACTTCGACGCCGAGCGACTTTGCGGCGTCCTCGATCATGTTGGCTGTCATCGCGCAGCGATTGCAGCCCGGTCCCAACACTTTGATGCTTTTCATGGGCGCTCACCTTCTATTGATCATTGGAATAGGAGATTGAACAGGAAGCCGACAGCGAGGATGCCGCTGCCAACCACCGCTACAAAGACCGCGATCAGACGCACGCTCAGCACCTTCCGCAGGATGATCATCTCGGGCAGAGACAGGGCAATCACCGACATCATGAAGGCGAGCACAGTGCCAATGGCGGCGCCCTTGCCGATCAGGGCCTCGATCACGGGGATGATGCCCGCCGCATTCGAGTACATGGGAATGCCAAGGAGGACCGCAGCGGGCACAGACCACCAGGCGTCACGCCCCATGATCGCGGAGAGAAGGTCAGTCGGAACGTAGCCGTGGATGAAGGCACCCGCCGCGATCCCGGCGATAATCCAGATCCAGACCCGGCCGACGATATCGCGTACGGCATCGAGCCCGGCCCTGATCCGATCGACGAGCGTCAACGAATGCGGTATCGCCTCATTGGCGCTGGACCTCAGGTTGCGAACCCATTCTTCGAGCCAACTCTCAAGATTGAGGCGGCCGATGATCCACCCGGCAACAATGGCCACCACAAGCCCAAAGGCGAGGTACGCGACGGCGATCTTCCAGCCCACAAGACCGAACAGGAGGCCGAGGGCGACCTCGTTGACCATTGGCGCAGCGATGAGGAATGAGAACGTGACGCCAAGGGGGATTCCGCTGCTGACAAAACCGATGAACAGAGGGACTGCCGAGCAGGAGCAGAACGGCGTCAGAACGCCGAGACCAGCGGCCAGCACGTTGCCCACTCCCTCCCTTTTTCCGGCCAGAAGGGCCCGCGTTTGCTCCGGTGAAAAGAAGCTGCGCACGACGCCCATGGCGAAGACGACCAGCGTCAGAAGCATCAGGACCTTGGGGGTGTCGTAGATGAAGAACGCGATTGCTTCGCCGAGCTGGCTGTTGCGCTCGATGGGGAGAAGCGACACCACCCACTCGGAGAACGGCACAAGCTGACTGTAAACGAGGATCCAGACAATCAACCCAACTGCAAGTCCGCCCATCCACTGCGCGAGAGATGCGTTTGCAGCCGACTTCGCTTCGGCAACAACATTGTCCGTCATAGCGCACTCCTCGCTCCGGCTTGCGTGCGCCGCCCCCGAATTGAAGAAGGAGGCTTTGCCTTGCGCATGGCCTCCATAATACTTTCAACGATGTTGGCCGCCGTGGAGGGCAGGTTCGGATTGCGCCGATAGCGCACCCACTGCGCATCGCGCCGATCAAGAACCAGTCCGGCCGCCTTGAGCGTGCTCATGTGGCGCGACATGCGAGATTGAGACACGCGCAACTCCGCCATCAGCTCGCAGACGCAGAGCTCGTCATGTGCCATCAGCAGCTGCAAAGCGCGTCGCCGCGTGGGGTCGGCCAGGGCGGCGAGAACGATGTCGATGGGGTCTCTTGGCATGACAGTGGCCTGGAATATTTCAGTCTGCGTCCATGCCAACATCCGCATATGCGCGCCTTGACATGCGTCAAGCACCCGGAAGTCTCGTCAAGCCGAGCGACTGAACATCCAGGCGCCTACCCGAGCGCCGATAGCTGCCGAGATGAGCAGCGCCAGGGCGGCAATCACAACCTGCACCAAGGATCGATTGGGGCAGGGCACTGCAAGGCTTTGCGCTAGGAACCACGGAGCATGAAAGAACCCGTAAAACGGTGCGATCCAGAACAACATGAGCCGGACAAGGGGCTGATAGCGACGATCGGAGGCGCGGACATTCATGGCGGCCGCAATCCAGGCTGAGAAAAACGCGCCAAAGATCGCTATCGAAATGCCCCAAGGCACGAGCGGCTCGCAGGCGAACTGTGCGCCGCGCGGCATTATCCGCGCCAGGACGAGCAACACGATCGACGCCAACAGAAAGTCAACAAGCCACGAGGCAAGATTGCCGCGCGTCGGCTCGACAATGGCGTGGGGGCTTGGGCGCTGAAAGCCCCATTCGACTCCCGCCAGGAGCAGACTTGCCAAGAGAGCCGGCAAGATCGGCGGAAGGTCTTGCTGAGAGCTGACCAGCAATGCTGCCGAGGCGATCGCAAGACAATACGTCAGCGCCGAGCTAGCACCATCGCGGATGTATTGTGGGATTGTCACCGGTCAGGCCACTCGTTTTGCAGGGCTCAGCGCATTTGACGCTTGCATGCTACAACGATTTTTGTAGTATTGCATTTATGAGAGATCAAGCGGCAATCGAGATGCTCGGCGCTTTGGCGCAGGAGCATCGCATTCGGATCTTCCGACTTCTCGTCAAAACCGGACCATCGGGCATGCCAGCGTCGGACATAGCCGACGCGGTCGGCATCAGC
>Ga0315910_10003705_pt1 | contig 12916 bp, 11 predicted proteins | sample EdamamesoilMG_FD_204470 | JGI IMG/M metagenome (GOLD analysis project Ga0315910, IMG submission 204470) | Garden soil microbial communities collected in Santa Monica, California, United States - Edamame soil | ecosystem: Environmental > Terrestrial > Soil > Garden | place: USA: California... | reverse complement strand
TAGGTCTTCACCGCTCCGAGCTGCGCATCCATCACGGCCTGCTGTTCCTTCTGGAACTTCTGGAACACCGGCCAGAACTTGGTGGCCTCTTCCGTGGTCAGCGAAAGTCCCTTCGCCAGTACGTCGGTTTCCACTGACTGCAGGTCATTACGGAATTCCTGCAGCAGCTGCTGGTCGTTCTGGCTGCCTCCAGTAGCCGCGCTCACCGTGGGTTGGCCGGCCGGCGGAGCCGCCGTCTGTGCGCTCAGTGCGGGCACTGCGATCAACATGCCGAGCAACAGCCCGGCGCCTGACTTCGACATGGCTTCTCTCCTGAAGGTATTGGCCCTGGCGGGCTCCGGGCAGCCTAGCACCGGAGCCCGACTCAGCCATTGCCCTCAAGGGCAGGTCCGTGTCAGCCGGCTATCAGGGTTTCCTGCCGGCGGCGGGTGACCAGCCAGATGACGACCGCGGTCAGCGCGTAGCTCACCAGGTCATAGATCGCAATGAAGAGCTGCAGCTGCGGCTTCTCGCCGGCGGAAATGTAGGCCAGGTACACCGTGCTGTCGAAGCAGAAGCACACCAGCAGCGCGATCGCGATCGCGCCGCCCACGCTGCGAGTGCCCGCCCGTGCCATGACTGTGGCCAGGCCGGTCGCGACGAACAGGCTCAATGCGAGGCCGATCAACGTCGCCGGATTAGTGACGTCCAGGATCTGGCCCGGGCTGGGAATGATCTTCCGGAACCACCAGGCCATGAGGTAATCGAACCACAACCCGCCGAACAGCCAGTTGGATACGCCGCCAGCCAGGACGGCCAGCCAGTTCACGCCCTTGAACATCGTTGATCCTCCCTGACGCGGCCTTGTCGGGCCGCCCCCGCCCATCTTGAGGATAGTACCGACATCCAGTCCTCGCCGCGTCCCACTGCTGTTCAGGCTGTGCCCGTAAAGACACGCGTTGCACCGGCCCGATCGCGCGCGTATATCCTCAGGCGTGGATGGGGTCGGATGCCGGCGTCATCGATGCCGAAGGAGTTCCACATGAATCGGCCGCAATCCTTGCGCGCGTTCCTCGCCTGCCCGGGCCTGATGCTGGCAGTGCTGCTCGCCTCTGGCTGCGCCTCGACCCCTCCGGCGCACTCCACGCGGGATCCGCAGGCTAACTTCAGCGCCTTCAGCACATTCGCCTGGGACAACGGCCAGCAGGCCGGCACACCTGCGCAACCCCTCTCGATCCTCGACAGCAATATCAGGACGGCCATCGGAGAAGAACTGCAGCGCAAGGGCTATGTGGAAGTCGCAGCGGGCGCGAGCCCCAGCCTGTTTCTCCACTATGAGACCGCCGCCGCGGAGAAGATCAAGTCGAATCCATTTCGCCTTGGCATCGGCGTGGGAGGCTATGGAAGCAGTGGCGGCGCGTCCGTGGGCATGAGTACGCCCGCCGCCCGGGATGTACGTGAAGGCACACTGGTACTTCGCGCCGTGGACCCGATGCGCAATGCCGAGGTCTGGAACGGGCGCGTATCGCGCGAGCTGAGCAGGGACGGACCACCGGATCCGGTGCTGATCAAGAACGCTGTCGGGGAGCTGCTGCAGAAGTTTCCCGTGCGGGAGGGCAAGCCGCAGTAATCGCTACAGCGCGTCCCGGACATTGGCGGATGGGGTGGGATTCGAACCCACGGTGGGCGTTAACCCACGCTAGTTTTCAAGACTAGTGCCTTAAACCGCTCGGCCACCCATCCGCTGGTCCGCGGCGCCCTTTCCCGAGGCCCGAAACGACGCGGCCCGCCTGGGGCGGGCCGCACGCTCCACCAACCGGCGAATTATGCGCCGGGACGGGTCAGGAGTTCGACCCGCCGCGGTATCCGCCGCGCTGCGGACGCGAATACACCTTGTCGGGAGTGGTGATGAACTCCAGCAGCACCGGCTTGCCTTCCTTGGTGGCGTTGATGCCATTGACCAGCGCATGCGCAATCTGCGAGGGCTCGGTGATGCGCTCGCTGTAGCCGCCCAGCGCCTTCGCGAACTCGGAATAGTTGCCCGAGATGTCGGTGGAGCCGTACTTCTTGCGCGAGTAGTCCATCGCGTCGTCTTCCATGTGCATCCCGAAGTTGTTGAACAGGATGGACATGATGGGGATCTTGGCGCGCGCGCAGGTCTCGAAGTCCATGCCGGTCATGCCGATGGCGGCATCGCCCCACATGTTCATGCACAGCTTGTTGGGCTGCGCCAGCTTGGCGCCCATGGCCAGGCCCAGGCCATAACCCAGCTGCGTGGACTTGCCCCAGCCGATGTACGACAGCGGCGTGGTGGACTTCCAGAACGGCGACAGCTCATCGCGCGGACTGCCGGCATCGTGCGTGATGACGGTATTGGCCACGTCGGCGATGTGCATCAGGTCCCAGATCACGCGGTACGGCGACAGCGGCTTGGAGTCGCTGGTCAGGCGCGGCATCCACTCGGCGAACCAGGGCTCGTTCAGCTCCTTCGTCTTCGCGGCAACCTGCGGCGTCAGGCCGCGGGGCTTCTTCAGCCGGTCCTTGAGGGCCTCGTGCAGCATGCCCAGCGCCAGTTTCGAATCGCCGACCATCGGGTACTTCGCCACATGGTTCTTGTCGATGTCATGCGGATCGATGGTGTTGTGGATGAAGGTCTTGTCGCGCGGAAACTGGATGCCGAATCCGGTCTGGGTGAAGCTGGCTCCGGCGCCAAACACCACGTCCGATTCGGCAACGTGCGTAGCCACCGCGCGCGACATGGTCGGCCCGCCCGAACCCACCGACAGGGGATGCGTCTCGGGGAAGGCACTCTTTCCCTCGAGGCTGGAGCACACCGGCGCTTCGAGCAGCTCGGCGACAGCCTTGAACTCGTCCCAGGCCTTCGCGTAGTGCACGCCCTGCCCCACGTACAACAAGGGACGCTTGGCAGCGACCAGCGCCGCCGCGGCGGCATCGACGTCCTTGGGATCCGGCGCCGAGCGCACCCGGCGCGATGGCACGTAGTTCAGCGCGGCGAAATTCTCGCTGTTGGGCACATCGGCGCCCCAGATGCCCGCCACTTCGATGAGCACCGGACCCGGACGGCCGTTGCGGGCGATGCTGAAGGCACGGCGCAGCGCGGGTATCAGCTGCTCTGGCCGATTGACAATCTCCGCATGCTTGGTGATGTGCTGGAAGTTCAGCGTGGAGTTGAAGGCCGGCTTCACGAACGAGCCGCCGCCACTGGGGAAGACCACCAGCGGCACGCCTTCGGACCAGCACTGCGCCACGGCGCCAAAGGCATTCTCGATGCCGGGACCTTCCTGGCAGGCGAACACACCCACCTTGTCGCCCGAGGTGAGGCGGCTGATGGCGTCTGCCATGTGCACGCCGATGCGCTCCTGGCGGACCACGATGGGGCGGATGTCCACCTCGGCGCAGCGCTCCGTCAGCGAGTTGAGCGGATACGTCAGAAGGTACTCGACGCCTTCCGCCTTCAATACCTGTGCCGTGACTTGCCCGACGTTCATTCGCTGACCCCTGTTGAGACTGGCTTGTTTAAATGCTGCGGTACTTGCGCCGGCTGTGATAGACGCCCGGCGATGGCATAAATACCCGTTCCCCTGCCCGGACACAATATCACTGCTGCCCGCAGCGATTCGGACAGCGAAGCTGCACGTCTGGTTCCCCTCCTGGCCGTGCCAGCGGGGGTTGGCGCACTGAAATGATCCTGCGACACTCCGAGCCCGGTCCGGGGGCACAGAGAAGAAGAGAAATATGTACGCAAGACTGATCGCGGCACTGCTGGCGGTGGTGGGTGGATTCGCGGTGGCGGGCATCGCACTGCAACGGGACGAACCCATCAATTCGCTCTGGATCGTTACCGCGGCCGTCTGCGTGTACGTGCTGGGCTACCGGTTCTACGCCAAGTGGATCGAGACCCGCGTCTTCGTGGTGGACGCCACCCGCGCCACCCCCGCCGAAAGACTGAACAATGGTCGCGACTACCTGCCGACCCATCGCTGGGTGGTGTTCGGACACCACTTCGCAGCCATCGCGGGCGCCGGTCCGCTGGTGGGCCCCACCCTCGCCATGCAGTTTGGTTACCTGCCCGGCACGCTGTGGCTGCTGGTCGGCGCCGTACTGGGCGGATGCGTGCAGGACATGACCATCCTGTTCATGTCCACGCGCCGCAATGGCAAGAGCCTGGGACAGATGGCGCGCGACGAGCTGGGGCCGATCGGCGGCACCGCTGCCGTGCTGGGCACGCTGATGATCGTGGTGATCATCATCGCGGTGCTGGGCCTCGTAATCGTCAATGCCATGAAGCACAGCCCCTGGGCCACCTTCACGGTGTTCGCCACCATTCCCATCGCCATCTTCGTCGGCTACTTCATGCGGCACTGGCGGCCGGGCCGTGTGCTGGAAGGTTCGCTGCTGGGACTGGTGCTGCTGATCCTGGCGGTGATCGGTGGTGGCTGGATCAATGGCCACGCGACGCTGGCGCCCCTGTTCAACTGGGAAGGCGTACCGCTGGCCGGGTTCGTGATCGGCTACGGCTGGATCGCGGCCATCCTGCCGGTGTGGCTGCTGCTGGCGCCGCGCGACTACATCTCCACCTTCCTGAAGATCGCCGTGGTGGTGTTGCTGGCGGTGGCCATCATCGCGATCCATCCGGACATCAAGATGCCGGCGCTGACGCAGTTCGCGAAGGACGGCACCGGCCCCATCTTCGCCGGCAAGATTTTCCCCTTCGTGTTCATCACCATCGCGTGTGGCGCGCTGTCGGGCTTTCATGCGCTGGTGTCGAGCGGCACCACGCCCAAGCTCGTGGCCAATGAGAAGGACATCCGTCTCGCCGGCTACGGCAGCATGGCCATCGAGTCCTTCGTGGGCGTCATGGCCGTGATCGCCGCGACGCTGCTCGATCCCGGAGTGTATTTCGCCATCAACACCGGAGCTGGTGTGGTGGGAGCAGCGGCAGCCGATGCCGTTGCCACCATCTCAGGCTGGGGCTTCCCCGTGACGGTCGATCAGATGCAGCAGCTCGCCAAGGACATGGGTGAAAGCACGCTGTTCGCCCGCACCGGCGGCGCGCCCTCGCTGGCCGTAGGCATGGCCAGCATCTTCAGTTCGGCCTTCGGCAAGGGACTGATCGCGCTGTGGTACCACTTCGCCATCATGTTCGAGGCCATCTTCATCCTGACCACCGTGGATGCCGGCACGCGCGTGGGCCGTTTCATGGTGCAGGATGCGCTGGGCCAGATCTGGCCGTCGCTGGGCCGCACTTCCTGGTATCCCTCGGTGCTGCTGTCCTCCACGCTGATCGTCGCCGGCTGGGGTTACTTCCTGTACGTGGGCGTGATCGATCCGAATGGCGGCATCAACATCCTCTGGCCCCTGTTCGGCATCGCCAACCAGATGCTGGCCGCCATCGCCCTGACCGTGGCCTGCGGCATCCTGGTGAAGAGCGGCAAGCTGCGCTATGTGTGGGTCACCGCCCTGCCGCTGGCATGGATTGCGCTGGTCACCACCACTGCGGCCGTCCAGAAGATCTTCAGTCCGGACGCCAAGCTGGGTTTCTTTGCAGCCGCCAATGGCCTGGAGGCGCAGCTCACGGCTGGCACCCTGGCGCCGGAACGCGCTGCCGTGGCGCCCACGCTGATCTTCAACCAGCGGCTGGACGGCTGGCTCACGGTGCTGTTCCTGCTGATCATGTGGGTGGTCATCTTCGAGATGCTGCGCATCAGCTTCCGTCACCTGGCGGGCAAGCCTGTGCCGCCCAGCTCCGAGGCGGCCTATACCGCCACCAGGCTGGATGCCTCGGCCCTGCCGCGCTCGCACTGACCATGGCTGGCCCCGGCAACTCCATGCGGCAGTTCCTGTCTTCAGGACTGTCGCTGCTGCGTGGAGTCACCGGTGACGATGCCTATGACAAGTATGTGGCGCACATGCGCGCGAACCAGCCCGAGGAACGGCTGATGAGCGCGCAGGAGTTCTTCCGCGCGCAGATGGAACAGAAGTGGAGCTGCATCAACGGCTGCTGCTGAGCGGCGCGCTGCTGCTCGCAGCCGTCGCGGCGCCGGCTGCCGATTTCGAGAACCTTGCCCGCCTTGTGGGTCAGGGTGCCAGGGTCAGCGCTGCGGTCTGGGATCTGGACGCCGACCGTCCGCTGGCGCAGCTGGACGCCACCCAGCGGCTGACGCCCGCCTCGCTCAGCAAGATCATCATCGCAGCCGCGGCGCTGGAAACCTGGGCGCCGGACAAGACCTTCGTCACCGAAGTGCGCAGCACCGGAGCGCAACGCGGCGACACACTGGCCGGCGATCTGGTGCTGCGCGGCAGTGGCGACGCCACGCTGGATGAGACCACGCTGTGGGCACTGGTCGCACAATTGCGGGCTATCGGAATCCGGCGCATCACCGGGCGCATCGTGGTGGAACGGGCGCCATTCGGTGAGCTCGGCTGCGACACCATCGACCGCTGCGGCGCGATGCGCCGCACCGCCCGTGCCTACAACGCCGCGCCCAGCGCCATCGGCGTCAATTACGGAAGCTGGTGCGTATCGATCCGCGCGACGACGCCGGGCCAGCCGGCACTGACAGGCGGTTGCGCCACCGGCGATGCGCCCATCCAGATCGATGGCAAGGTCACCACCGTCGCCACCGGAGGCGCGCTGCGCGTCGACCGCACCACGGACGACAAGGGCGACAGACTCTCTGTCGGCGGGACGATTGGTGCCGGGGAATTGCGGCAGCTTCACCGCGCCATGTCGGACCCGGCGGCCGGTGCGGGCGTGCTGCTGCGCTCGATCCTGCGCCAGACCGGCGTGTCCGTTGAAGGTCCCGTCGAAACCCTCGTCGGCAGCACCACAGGCTCCGGCGTGCTGCTGGCGCGCGTCGAAGGCCTGCCCTTGCAGGAGCAGGTGGGACGCATGATGCGCTGGTCGAACAACTACATCGCCGATGTGCTGACCATGGGAGTGGCGCTGGAGCGCCGGCGCGCCGCGCCGCAGTCCCTGGCCGAAGCGTCGCTCGAACTGGTGCAACTGGTGCGTGGTGCGGCCACCCTTCCCGTACCGCCGACAGAGACGACTCCGCCGCTGATGTTCAGCGGCAGCGGCCTGACCACGGAGAACCGACTGTCGGCCATGGATTTCATCGGCGTGCTGCGCAGGGAACACCGCGACACGCGGCGCTTTCCGCCGTTCTATGGCTCATTCGTCGTGCCGCGCGACGCCTCGTTCGACTACCTGCAACGCGGCAGCGCCGACTGGCTGGATCGCGTGGCGCTGAAGACCGGTTCGCTGACCGAGCCGGTCTCCGTCAACGGCATCGCCGGCTACCTGCGCAAGAAATCGGGTGGCTGGATGGCCTTTGCCGTCATCGTGAACGGGAGCGATCGGCTGCGGCAGATTCCGCATGACCGTGCGCTGGGCGCGGCCCGCGCGGACGTGGAAGCCCTGCTGCAGCGTTACTGAGCCGCTACCAGGAGACCAGCCGGCCCTTCGAGCGCCTGACGCGCTCTTTCTCGTACAGTGCTGCCGCCGCTTCGCGGTCGTTCAGCAGGGTGCGCAACTCCGGATGGGTGTTCACCAGCATGAGGAAATGCTGCCGGAACTGTTCTTCGCGCGCTGCGTGTTGACCCATGATGTCGATATTCCGGGTGCGCCTGGCAGTGCCATCTCCACCGCCGATGATCGAAGTATGTCTCTGGAGATCGGTGATGATGTCGTCCGCCTCTTCGGTCCTGGCACGGACTTCCAGCTGCGTCCGGCAGCGCCGGAATTTCTTCTTCTGACCGGTGTCTGCATCCATGATGCAGTTGATGTCGAAATCACGGATCTCGTTGATCTCGTTGTAGCGGGCGTAGAAGCGATCTTCAGCTTCGACGATTGCCGCCCGCAGCTCGGACAGGCGCGTGCCACGCACCACGATTTCATCGATTTCGCTTACTTCGGCCGCCGCCGCTGAGGCCGGTGCGGGTGATCCGGCGGGAGGTATTGCCGCATGTACGACAGCCTGCAGAAGGAACAGCGCTGAAATGTACGCCGCCGTCGTCCGATGATTCTTCATCATGGCTATGATCCTTCAGCCCGTGAAATCCGCAGCAACGTGGAATCGTTGCCGCTCTCGGTCAACACGTAGAGCGCCCCGGCCTGGTCCTGCTGCACGTCGCGGATTCTGCGCCCGACGTCCTGCAGCAACCACTCCTCGCCCGTCACGCGGTCATTCTGCATCTGAAGCCGCACCAGCTTCAATCCCACCAGCCCCCCGACGAATATGCTTCCTTCCCATTCCGGAAACATCGCCCCGTGATAGACGACCATGCCGGAGGGCGCGATCACTGGATCCCAGTAGTAGACCGGCTGCTCCATCCCTTCCTTCTGCGTGATGCCCTCGCCGACCTTGGCGCCCGAATAATCAATGCCATAGCAGATGATCGGCCAGCCGTAATTGGCGCCACGCTGAATGAGATTGAGCTCGTCGCCGCCGCGCGGTCCATGTTCGATCGACCAGATCTTGCCTGTGGCGCCATCTACCGCCAGCGACTGCGCGTCCCGATGCCCGTAGCTCCAGATCTCGGGCAGCACATCGGCTCGCCCCACGAAGGGATTGTCTGCCGGGACGCTGCCATCCGGATTCAGTCGCGCCACTTTGCCGAAGTCACTGTGCAGGTTCTGCGCCTGACCCACGGCTTCATCGATCCCGCGTTCACCCAGCGTGAGATAGAGCTTGCCGTCCTTGCCGAAGGCGATGCGCGATCCGAGCTGCCTGTCCGACTCGATGGTGGGCATGGCGCGAAAAATGACCCGCACCTCTTCCAGGTGCGCTTCAGATCCGTTGCTAGGCTCCACCAGCCTCGCCTTTGCCAGCGCGATGCCACTGCCGCCATCGCGCTGCTCGGAATAGCAGAGATAAATCAGGTGGTTGTTCGCGTAGTCCGGATCCAGGGCCACGTCCAGCAGGCCCGCCTGCCCGCTGAATCGCACCGCAGGCACACCCGTGACCGGCGCGGAGATGCTCCCTGTCATCGTGACGATGCGCAGTTGCCCGGGCTTTTCGGTGACCAGCAGGCGTCCATCCGGCAAAGGCTCGACGGCCCAGGGCAGCTGCAGCCCTTTGGCGATGATGTCTACTTTCAGCGCCGCGGCGGTGGTCACGCCCGGTGCGCGGGTCTGGTCCGGGAACATCGGCTCATAAGCCGTGGCATTGCGGGGCCGCTTCTCGAGTGGTCCGCCGGGGGTTTGCGCGCTGGCCTGAACCGCCTTCGCTTCGTTGTCCCTGCGCGCGCAGCCTGGCAGCGAGACCATGACGGCGCAGATGACAACCAGCAGCGCGGCGCGCTTCATCATGACCGGACGGGCTGAGCCTCGATCCTTGCGGCGCCGAAGTAGGACTGCAACGCCAGCGGCAGGTTGATGGACCCGTCCGCGTTCTGGCCATTCTCGAGCACCGCCACCAGTGCCCTGCCCACTGCCACTCCGGAGCCGTTCAGCGTATGCAGCGGCTCGGGCTTGCCCGTGGCGGGATTGCGCCAGCGGGCGTGCATGCGACGCGCCTGGAAATCCCCGAAATTGCTGCACGAGGAAATTTCCCGGTAACGCTGCTGGGCCGGCAGCCACACTTCCAGGTCATAGGTCTTCGAGCTCGAGAACCCGATGTCGCCACCACACAGTGCAACCACGCGGTACGGCAGTTCCAGGCGCTGCAGCACGGCCTCGGCATGTGCGGTGAGTTCCTCATGCGCCGCGTCGGATTTCGCCGGCTCCACGATCTGCACGATCTCGACCTTGTCGAACTGGTGCTGACGGATCATGCCGCGCGTGTCCTTGCCCGCCGAGCCTGCCTCGGCCCGGAAGCACGGAGTGTGCGCGACCAGCTTCAGCGGCAGCGCATTGGCCTCCAGGATCTGCTCGCGTACCAGGTTGGTCACCGGGACTTCGGCTGTGGGGATGAGGTACATGGGCTGCTCGCTGCGCACGGCGAACTGGTCATGCTCGAACTTCGGGAGCTGGCCCGTGCCACGGAAGCATTCTGCCGAGGCCATGTACGGCACATAGACCTCGGTGTAACCATGCTCGCGCGAATGCAGGTCGAGCATGAACTGCGCCAGCGCGCGATGCAGCCTAGCGACCTGGTGGCGCAGCACGACGAATCGCGCGCCGGCAATGCGCGAGGCGGCCTCGAAGTCCATGCCACGATCCAGCGCCTCGCCAAGCTCCACATGATCACGCGGCGGGAAATCGAACTGCCGCGGCGTTCCCCAGCGGCGCAGTTCCACGTTGGCGGTCTCATCCGCGCCGTTGGGCACGCTGTCCTGAAGCAGGTTGGGAAGACCCATCTGCAGGGCATCGAGCTCCGCCTGTATCGCGGTGATGGCTGCTTCCGCGCTGACCAGCTGCTGAGCGAGCTGCTCGCCCCGCGCGATCAGCGGCGCGGTGTCCTCGCCCTTGCCCTTGGCCATGCCCACCTGCTTTGCGGTGGCATTGCGCTCCGCTCGGAGCCGGTCGGCCTCGATCTGTGCGCTCTTGCGGCGCTCCTCGAGGGCGGCCAGCGACTGGACGTCAAGGCGGAAACCGCGGCGCGCCAGGTTGGCGGCCACGGCATCGGGCGAAGCCCGCAGCAATTTCGGATCGATCACTTCTGTTTCCTGTCGGACTCGTTCTTCTCGGGATCCATGGCGCGGCGCCTGGCCATGGCCTCGGCGATGCGGATCTCGAACCCGCGCTGGACGGGCGAATAATAGCGCCGGTCGGGCAGTTCATCGGGGAGATAGCGCTCCCCCGCGGCATAAGCCTCGGCCTCGTCATGGGCATAGCGATAACCGGCGCCATGGCCCAGCTCCTTCATCAGGCGTGTGGGCGCGTTGCGGAAGCGCGCCGGTACCTCGAGCGAGCCGAACTTCGCCACGTCCTCGCGGGCCGCGCCATACGCGGTGTACACGGCGTTGCTCTTCGGAGCCACCGCCAGGAACACCACGCATTGCGCCAGCGCCAGCTCACCTTCCGGCGCACCGAGCCGCTCGTATGCCTCCCAGGCTTCCAGTGCCATGGGCAGCGCACGCGGATCGGCCAGACCAATGTCCTCCACGGCCATGCGAGTGATGCGCCTGGCGAGATACACCGGATCGCAGCCGCCATCCAGCATGCGGGCCAGCCAGTAAAGCGATGCATCCGGATCGCTGCCGCGCACGGCCTTGTGCAGCGCCGAGATCTGGTCGTAGAACTGGTCGCCGCCCTTGTCGAAGCGGCGGCGCATTCCGGCTGCGAGGTCCTGGATCTGCGCCGCCCCGATGCGACCTTCCACAGACAGGTCGGCGGCGGTTTCGAGGAGGCCCAGCGCGCGCCGGGCGTCTCCGTCGGCTGCCGCCACCATGGCCTGCATGGCCTCTGCCTCGACCGCATAGTCCCCACCACCCGGGGCGCGTCCACCCAGGCCTCGCTCACGATCCGCAACGGCGGTTCGAAGCAGCGATTCCAGTTCCGGTGGACCCAGCGGCTTCAGTACGTAGACGCGCGCGCGGGACAACAACGCACCCACGACCTCGAAGGAGGGGTTCTCCGTGGTGGCACCAATGAACACGATGGTGCCGTCCTCTACAAACGGCAGGAACAGGTCCTGTTGCGCCTTGTTGAAGCGATGCACCTCGTCGAGGAACAGCACGGTAGCGCGGCCCTGCTCCCGCCAGCGCCGCGCCTCCTCCACCGCCGCGCGGATGTCCTTGACTCCCGCCATCACCGCCGACAGCGCGATGAACTCCGCATCGACGGCACCGGCGAATAGCCGCGCCAGCGTGGTCTTGCCCGTGCCCGGCGGGCCCCACAGGATCATGGAATGCAGTTGCCCACGCTCCAGCGCGGAACGCAGCGCGCGCCCCGGCGCCAGCAGGTGGCGCTGGCCGACAACCTCATCGATGAAGCGTGGCCGCATCCGGTCCGCCAGCGGACGCAGCGGCTCTCTCACGCACGTACCCGCAGGAGCCTGGCTTCCAGCCACCGCGCCCATCCGCCCAGGGGCGTGAGCGCCAGCAACAGCCCGATGGCAATGCCTGCGGCGTCGGCGACCAGATCCCACACATCGGCACTGCGACCGAAGGACATCAGCCCCTGGGCTACTTCGATCAGCGCGCCGAAACCCAGCAGCGCCAGCACCAGCCAGAACCAGTCGCGGCGCACGACCACGCTCGCGAAACAGAAACCCAGCGCCACATAGGCCACCAGGTGTTCGATCTTGTCGGAGACCTTGATTTCCGGCAGATCCTTGCTGGGAACCAGGCTGGTCACGGCGATCGCCGCAGCCACCGTCAGTCCGACGGCGATCCACAGCCGCGGATACCGCAGCCCGGGAACGACGACCGGCTTCACGGAGCCAGCGGCTTGCCGATCAGGTCGGCACCAGGGGGCGGCGTGAACGTCACCAGTGCCGCATCCACGGCCGCATTGCGCTTCACGTCGGTGAACAGCAGGGTGGAGCGCTGGCCCAGCTTGTCCACCACGACCAGCCGTTGCAGTTCATTGCGGGCGAAACCGAAGCGCGCCTCGCGGAAATCCGAGGCCGGATCGAGCGGACGCGCCACCACCCAGTCGAGGCCTTCGCGCCGGCCATCGGCCTGCACCTGGAATGCGGAACGCAATTCGCCGCCGCCCGCGAGCAGCATGGCTGGTGACTGCGGCAACGCCTCGCTCTGCGGCTTGACGGTCACCTGCTCCAGGTCGCGATCGAGGAACCACAGGTTGCGCCCGTCGGCCACCAGCAACTGCGCGGATTCGCCGGCACCTTCGGGCGCCGACTCCCAGCGGAACCGGCCCGGCCGCACGATCAGCAGCCGCCCTCGGCCGGTGCTCACCTGCTTGCCGCGCGCATCGACCACGGTCTGCGAAAAGGCAGCCGACCAGGTCTTCAATCCCTCGAGGTAGGCATCGAGCGCCGTGCCCGGGGCCGCCGCGCGGGCTGAC
>Ga0315910_10003704_pt1 | contig 12917 bp, 8 predicted proteins | sample EdamamesoilMG_FD_204470 | JGI IMG/M metagenome (GOLD analysis project Ga0315910, IMG submission 204470) | Garden soil microbial communities collected in Santa Monica, California, United States - Edamame soil | ecosystem: Environmental > Terrestrial > Soil > Garden | place: USA: California... | reverse complement strand
GGTTCGATCGCCCGTATTACTTGGGCCCCGACGGCGACGACGAAGGCTACTTCGCGTTGGCCGAAGCGCTGAAGAAGCGTGAGGCCATCGGCATCGCGCACTGGGTGTTGCGCAACAAACGCTACGTTGGCGCGCTGCAGGCGAGCGGTGGGTACTTGTTGCTCGACACGCTCCGCTATGCCCAAGAGATCGTCGCGGTCGGCGACGTAGCGCCGAGCGCGAATCGCGCTCCCGACAAACGCGAGATCGCGTTGGCGGAACAGCTGATCGGTGCGCTCGAGGATCGCTTCGACCCAAGCGAGTTCCATGACGAGTATCAGGATCAGCTGAAGAACCTGCTCGCGGCGAAGGCGGCGGGCAAGGTCGTCCGCTTTCCGAAGGCGGCGAAACGGCCCCGGGAAGATTCGCTCGTGGCCAGCCTGCAGGCGAGCTTGAAGTCGCAGCGCAAGGAGGCGGGCCATGGCCGAAGAGCGTGAGACCGCGCCGAATCCGCGCGCGTTTTGGAGCGGCACGTTGACGTTCGGGCTCGTGAGCGTTCCCGTCGATCTGTTTCCGGCCGTACGTTCACGCCGCATCGCGCTGCGCATGCTGGGACCCGAGCACCAGCCGCTCGTGCGCCGCTACTTCTGCTCCGTGGACGGCGAAGCGCTCGCGAGAGAGGACATCGTGCGCGGCTACGAGAACGACGATGGCAGCTTCACGATCGTCGCCGACGAGGAGCTCGACGCGCTCGCGCCGCGCAAGTCGCGCGACATCGACCTACGTCGGTTCGTGAAGCGCGAAGAAATTCCGCGGCAGTTGCTCGAGCGACCGTACGTGTTGGCGCCGGCCGGTGAATCGACGAAGGCATATCACCTGCTCGCCGAGACGATGGAGCGCGCGGGCAAGGCCGGTATTGCGACGTTCGTGATGCGCGGCAAGGAGTACTTGGCTGCGATTTTCTCCGAGGGCGGCACGCTGCGAGCCGTGACCATGCGTTTCAAATCCGAGCTGCGCACGCCGGACGACGTCGGACTGCCTTCGGCGATACGCGCGCCGGCCGAGCGTCGGCAGGAGATGGAGCGCGCGCTGGCCGAGCTCACGGAGAGGCAGCTCGACCTGAAGCTGCTCGAGGACGAGTACGCCGGCGCGCTGCGCGAGCTGGCCGAGACCAAGCGCGATGCAGACCGCGACGTCGTCGAGATCGAGGAAACGCCGCCCGAGGACGAGGAAGAATCGGCCGAGATCATCGACATCATGGCCGTGCTCCGAGAGCGCATGGGCGGCGCTACGCGCAAGCCCGCTCGAGCGCAGCCGGCCCGTTCAGCAGAGCCCGGGCTCGAGGGCAAGAGCAAGAAGGAGCTCTACGAGCGCGCGAAAGAGCTCGGCCTCGAAGGCCGCAGCTCCATGTCGCGCGACGAGCTGATCGCGGCGCTCCGCAAAGCGGGCTGAGTCACTCGACGAGTGGGCGGCGCGCGGCCTCGAAGTCTTGCCAAGGATCGCGTTTGCGCGAGCGAATGAGCTTCGGCACATCCGTGATTCCGAAGCGCGGCGCTTGCGCAGCGTCGGGCTCGAGCTGGTCCCACTCGATCGGCAACGCGACCGGTGCGCCGGGCCGCGCGCGCGGCGAGTACGCGCCGATCGCAGTCGCCTCCGCGTCGTTGCGCAGATAGTCGATGAAGATCTTGCCGGTGCGTTTCACCTTCGACATCGAGGCAACGAAGCGGCGCGGCTCTGCGCGCACCATCTCGTTGACGAACGCGCGCGTGAACTTCTTCACGGCCGGCCAAGTCGGCCCCGGCTTAACGGGCACCACGACGTGCAGCCCTTTGCCGCCCGTGAGCTTCGCGAACGCGTTCAACCCGAGCGCCTCGAGCCGCTCTTTCACGGCCAAGCCCGCGTTCGCGACCTCGTGCCACGCGACGTTGGGCGCCGGATCGAGGTCGAACACGATGACGTCGGGCCTGTCGAGATGCTCGACCCGCGAGCCCCACACGTGGATCTCGAGCACGCCGATCTGCACGAGACCGAGCAACGCTTCGACGCCGTCGATCGCCGCATACGGATCCTCGCCTTCCGCGATCGCGATGCGTGCGACGGCGGAGGGCATGCCCGCGCCGACGTGCTTTTGATAGAAGCACTGCGCCGCGTAACCATCGGGACAGCGAAACAGCGTCAACGGCCGCTGCTCGAGCAGCGGCAAAGCCACGGCAGCAACCTCGTGCCAGTACTCGGCGAGCCCTCGCTTCGTGATGCCGGGATCCGGGAACAGGATCTTGTCGGGGTGCGTGAGCTTCACGCGCTTCGCGTCGCCGGCCGGTTTGTCCTCGCGCAGGCCGATGAAGATCGGGTGCCGCAACCGGCCGTCGCCCGTCCACTCGGTGTACGCGATCTCGGCGACGAGCTTGGGCTCGACCCAATGCACGCCGCGTGCGACGCCGCGTGCCGACGCACGCTCGACCGGCGGCGTCTCGCGCTTGAGCGGCTTCAGTCGCGCGAGCAACGCCTTCAGCGTGCGCTCGTCGAAGCCGGTGCCGACCTTGCCCGCATAACGCAGCGGCGCGCTCGCAAGATCGCGCGTGGCGACGAGCAGTGCGCCGAACGCCGTGCGCGAGCCCCCGGGGTCCGTGAATCCGACCACGACGAACTCCTCGCGCTTGAGGCATTTGATCTTGAGCCAACTGCGCGTGCGTTCGTGCTCGCGGTACGGATCGTTCGCGCGCTTCGCGATCACACCTTCGAGACCGAGCTTGCATGCCGCGGCGAAGAACTTCGCGCCGTCCTCGACGACATGCTCGCCGTAGCGAATGCCGGCCGGTGCGCGCTCGAGCAGTCGTTGCAGCAGCGCCTTGCGCTCGACGAGCGGTGCGCGCGTCAAGTCCCAGCCGTCGAGGTGCAGCAGATCGAACGCGACGAGCACGATCTGCGAGTTGTCGCCCTTCAGTGCGTTCTGTAACCGCTGGAAGCTCGTGACGCCGTGCGAGTCGTAGACCACGGCTTCGCCGTCGATCAGCGCGGCTTTGCACGGCAACGCGCGCACCGCCTCGGCGATGTTTTGGAACTCGTTCGTCCAATCGTTGCCGCGGCGCGTTAGCACGGTGACGCGGCCACCTTCGACGCGGCACAGTACTCGATAACCGTCCAGCTTCGGCTCGAACAGCCAGTCCGCGCCTTCGGGTGGTTTCGTCACCGGCGTCGCGAGCTGTGGCGACGGTTTGGCAGGCAACTTGCCCCGCCGCGCCCCGCTGAGTCCGCTAGCATCGAGCGGTGCGGTCACCTTCCGGCGAGCACGCGGCTTCGCGGTCTTGCTCTTCGCCGCGGGCTTGTCGTGGCGCTTGAGGAGCAGCCAGTTGGTTTTACCGGGCTTGCGCTTGTTGCGTTCTGCCATGCGCACGAGCGTGAAACGGCCCTTGAGACGGCTGCCGTCGAGCTCGAAATCGAGCTTGCCTTCTTTCAGGCCTTCGTCGACGTCGACGAGAGGATGCCAATGACCGCGATCCCAGATCACGACGCTGCCCGCACCGTATTGGCCTTCGGGTATCTCGCCCTCGAAGCCGCCGTAATCGAGCGGATGATCCTCGACCTGCACGGCGAGCCTGCGGTCCTTGGTGCTCAGGCTCGGCTCCTTGGGCACCGCCCAGCTCTTCAACACGCCGTCGTGCTCGAGCCTGAAGTCGTAATGAAGGCGCGTGGCGTCGTGTCTCTGCACGACGTATTGCAGGCCGCCGCGCACCGCGGCTCCGCGTGCCCCGGTCGGCTCGGGCGTGCGTTCAAAGTTGCGCTTGCGGCGATACGGCGAGAGTTGCCGGCTCGTGTTCTTCGTGCTTCTTCTCATGGATTGCTTCCTCGACCTTGGTCGCGAGCTTCATCGCATCGTACGGCGCGTGAGCTTTGACGTCGTTGTCGAAATAGACGTACACGTCGCGCGGCGCGAGTCGCGGTGGTCGTGCGATGAGCTGCGTCGCCGGCGCCTCGTGGCCGTCACGCCACGCGCGAATTCGCGCGGCCCAATGCTCGAGCGCCGTGTCCGTGTAGCCGCTCTTGTATAGATCGACGTCGCCATGCAGGCGCACGTAGACGAAGTTGGCCGTCACGTCCTCGAGGAACGGCCAGCGTCCCGCAGTATCTGCCACGACGAGTGCTATATCCCGCTTGCGCAACAGCGCGACGAGCTCCGCGGTTGCGAAGCTGGGATGCCGAACTTCGATTGCGTGACGCAACTCGCGGTCCGTCGAAACGTGCAGATAGGAACGGCCGAAGACACGCTCGTCGTGACGGCTCGCAAGCTGCGCGGCTTCCTTTGTCGTTCGAGGCAGCAGATCGAGGAATTCCTCTAGCTGCTTCTTATCGAGCTTCAGCGACGGCGGCAATTGCCAGAGCAGGGGGCCGAGCTTGTGCTCGAGCGCGAGCACGCCGGACGCGAAGAAGTTCGCAAGCGCGGTGTCGGCGGTTCGCAGCCGCAGCAAGTGCGTGATGTAACGCGATCCCTTGATCGCGAATACGAAGTCGCGTGGCACCTGGTCGTACCAGCGTTTGTAGTACTCGGGCCGCTGCAGCGAGTAGAAACTGCCGTTGAGCTCGATCGTGGGAAACCGCTCGGCGGCAAACCGGAGCTCGTCGCGCTCAGGTAGCCCCGGCGGGTAGAACTCGCCGCGCCACGCCGCGTAGCGCCAACCCGAGATGCCGATGAGCGCCCGCGTGGCCATGCGGTAACGATGCAAACCACATGCCAAAAAAACGGCCGCACGCTTGCGCGGGCGGCCGTTTGCGAAACTCTGCGGGGCTCGTCGCGAGCCGCGCCGTTTCTGGGTTGCGGAGGCCTAGGCCTCTGCGTCCATGAGCTTCTGCACGAGGCCCGGCGGCACTTCGGAGTAGTGGTCGAACTCCATCGTGAATGTGCCGCGGCCGCTCGTCGCGGAGCGCAGGAAGTTGATGTAGCCGAACATCTCGGACAACGGCACGAAGCCGACGACCGTGGCCTGGTTGCCCTTCTGACCTTGGTCGGTGACTTGACCGCGGCGGCGGTTCACGTCGCCGATGATCGTGCCGAGGTACTCGCCCTCGGTCACGACCTCGATCTTCATGATCGGCTCGAGCAGCTTCGGCCGGCTCGACCTGTGCGCCTCGCGGAATGCCGCGCGGCCCGCGATCTCGAACGCGAGCGCGGACGAGTCCACGTCGTGGTACTTGCCGTCGATGAGGCGCGCCTTGAAGTCGACGACTTCGTAGCCGGCGACCTGGCCGCGTTTGCACTCGGTGACCACGGCGTGCTCGACGCTCGGAATGAACTCGCGGGGGATCCGGCCGCCGACGACCTCGTCGGAGAACTCGACGCCGGTGCCGGCGGGCTGTGGCTCGAAGATCATCTTCACTTCGGCGTACTGACCGCTACCGCCGGACTGCTTCTTGTGCGTATACACGAGCTCGACCGGGGCGCCGAATGCTTCGCGGAAGCTGACGCGCGGCCGACCCATGTTGGCCTCGACGCCGAGCTCCGTGCGCATGCGGTCGATCGTGACTTCGAGATGCAGCTCGCCCATGCCTTTCAGCACGGTCTGGCCCGTCTCTTGATCGACTTGCAGCCGCAGCGACGGATCCGCTTTCACCATCTTGTAGAGCGCCGTCGACATCTTGTCGACGTCGGCGCGGGTCTTCGGCTCGACCGAGACGCTGATGACAGGGTCCGGGAAGCGCATGCGCTCGAGCAGCGCCGGTTTGTCCGGATCACCGAGCGAATCGCCGGTTTCCGTTTCCTTCATCGAGACGAACGCAACGATGTCGCCCGCGCGTGCTTCCTCGATGTCCTTGGTCGCAGAGGCCTGAACCTCGACGATACGGCCGATGCGCTCTTTCTTGTTGCGCGTGACGTTGGCGAGCGTGTCGCCTTTCTTGATGACACCCGAATAGACACGCACGAACGTCAGCGTGCCGAACTGATCGTTGATGACCTTGAACGCGAGCGCGCGAGCGGGTGCGTCGTCTTTGACTTCCTGCGTGCCGATGACCTTACCGTCCGGGTCGACCAGGCCGATGCCGCCGTTCTCGCCGGGGTAGGGCAGGTAATCGATGACGGCGTCGAGCATTTGCTGCACGCCTTTGTTCTTGAACGACGAGCCGCACAAGATCGGCACGAACTCGCCGCTGATCGTGCCCTTGCGAATGCACGCCTTGAGCACCTCGGGATCGAACTTGCCGTTCTCGACGAACTCCATGAATGCGTCTTCATCGAGCGCGAGCGCGTGCTCGAGCAGCTCCTGGCGCAGCTCCGGGATGCGTTTGACCCACGCGTTGTCGCCGGCAGCGGCGAACGTAAACCGGCCGGGCAGCTGATCGAGCGGCACGGTTTCCCACGTGCTGTCCTTGTCGTCGGACTGCCAGATGTACGCAACGTTGGCGACGAGATCGGCCATGCCGCAGAACTCGTCGTAGCTGCCGAGCGGGACTTGGCATACGACCGACTTCGGGCTCAAACGCTCTTTGATGCCCTTCACGCAGTGCGTGAAGTTCGCGCCCATGCGGTCCATCTTGTTGACGTAGCACATGCGCGGCACGTTGTACTGGTTCGCGAGGCGCCAGTTCGTTTCCGTCTGCGGCTCGACGCCGGCTACGCCGTCGAATACGACGACCGCACCGTCGAGGACGCGCAAGCTGCGGTTCACTTCGATCGTGAAATCGACGTGCCCCGGGGTATCGATCAGATTGATCTGATAGCCCTTCCACTCGCACGAGACGGCCGCGCTCTGGATCGTGATGCCGCGTTTGCGTTCCTGCTCGAGGTAGTCCGTGGTCGTGCTGGCCTTGCCATCCTTGGTGTCGTGGACTTCGATGATCTGGTGCTTCTTGCCCGTGTAATAGAGCACGCGCTCGGTGGTCGTGGTCTTACCCGCATCGATATGGGCGATGATGCCGATGTTGCGGTACAGCTTGAGGGGCTTTTGCCTGGCCATAATCTCGTCGTCTCGTTCAAAATACGGAATGCCGGCGGCGTAAATCGACCGCCGGGGCACTAGTTAGAGTTGCCGCGATCTTAGGGAGCTGAAGGGGCGGGACGGCCCGGCCTTCCAGCGGGGCGCCACTGTACCCCAAAGGGGGTCCAGGGGCCAAGCCAATACGGCGCCGCCGCTCATCTTTTTTAAAGGTTTCCGGGCTGGCGCGGGCCTTTGGTCTGCGTCAGGCTGAACGGTATTTCCAAGGGTTTTTGCGTTGGCTATGAGAAGTCGAGGCTGGTCATTTTGGTTGTTGGTCGGGGCGGCGGTCGTGGGGGGCTGCCAGCCGTCCGACGAGGAGCTCGCGGCGCGCTACGAGGCCGTCGTCCGCAGTTATTGCCTCGAATGCCATGACGACGCGGGCCGCGAGGCCGGGCTGACGCTCGAAAGCGTCGATCTCGACGATGTCGCGGGCCATGCCCAGCTGTTCGAGAACGTCGCGCGCAAGCTGCGCGGGCGTCAGATGCCGCCCGTCGGCGGGCCGCGGCCCGATGTCGAGACCTACGACGGATTCGCGGCCTATCTGGAGCGGCGCTTGGACGATGCCGCGCTCGCCAGCCCCGAGCCGGGCAAGGCCTCGATCCACCGCCTGAATCGCACCGAGTACGGTAATGCCGTGCGCGACTTGCTCGCGATCGACGTCGATGCGACGGAATTCTTGCCGGCCGACGATGAGGCTTACGGCTTCGACAACGTCGCCGACGTGCTACGCGTGTCGCCGTCCTTGCTCGAGCAGTACCTCTCGGCGTCGGCGAAGATCGCTGCGCTCGCGGTTGGCGACCCGAATGCGCCGTCCGTGACCGCGGTGTACCGCGCGCCGTCGGACCTGGCGCAGGCCTCGCACATCGAAGGTATGCCGCTCGGCACGCGCGGCGGCATCCTGATCAAGCACTACTTTCCGCTCGACGGCGAATACGAGCTCGACGTCTTCTTGCTGCGCAACATCGTCGGCTACATGACCGGGCTCGAGTGGGCGCACGAGCTCGAGATCGCCATCGACGGCGAACGCGTGTTCCTCGCGCCAGTCGGTGGCGAGGCCGACAACAAGCGGTCCGACGAGAACATGTCGATGGCCGCGAACGAGATCGACGCGCGTCTGCGCACGCGCACGTTCGTCACGGCGGGGCCCCACGACGTCACGGTTGCGTTCCTCGAGCGCAGCGCGGCCGAGACGCACGAGCCGCTCGAGTTGCACACGCGCAATCTCGATCTGCAGGACATGAACGGCCTGCCCGTCGTCGACTACGTGAACGTGCGTGGGCCGTACAACGCGACGGGCCCGGGCACCACGCCGAGCCGCGAGCGCATCTTCACTTGCCGCCCGGCCGACGAGTCGACCGCGCGAGTGTGCGCGACGGAGATCCTTTCGACGTTGGCACGTCGCGCGTATCGGCGCCAGCCGACCGAGCAGGACGTGAGCCAGCTTCTCGAGTTCTACGAATCGGGCGCCGCGCGCGGCGGTTTCGATGCCGGTATCCAGTCCGCGCTTCGCGTCGTGCTCACGAGTCCGAAGTTCCTGTTCCGCGACGAGCCCGATCCCGAGGGCATCGCGCCCGGTTCGCTATACGCAGTCGACGACGCGGCGCTCGCTGCGCGGCTCGCTTTCTTCTTGTGGAGCGCTCCGCCGGACGAAGAGTTGCTCGCGCTCGCGGAGCAAGGTGCTCTCAGCGAGCCCGACGTTTACGACGAGCAGGTCGAACGGCTGCTCGCGGATTCGCGCGCGACTGCGCTCGTCGAGAACTTCGCCGGGCAATGGCTGTTCCTGCGCAACCTCACGAGCGCGCGGCCGGACACCGAGGAGTTCCCGGATTTCGACGACAACGTGCGTCAGGCGATGCGCCGTGAAACGGAGCTGTTGTTCGAGCACGTGTTGCGCGAAGACCGCCCCGTGCTCGAGCTCCTGACCGCCGACTACACGTTCGTGAACGACCGGTTGGCGAAGCACTACGGGATCGACGACGTTTACGGCAGCAACTTCCGCAAGGTGCCGGTCGCGGACGCGGCGCGTAGGGGACTGCTCGGCCACGCGAGCATTCTGACCGTCACGTCGTACCCGAACCGCACGTCACCCGTGCTGCGCGGCAAGTGGGTGCTCGAGAACGTGCTCGGCGCACCGCCGCCGCCGCCCTTGCCAAACGTGCCCGCGCTCGAGGAAAACGAGGCGGGCTCGGTCGCGCGCACGCTGCGCGAGCGCCTGGCCGAGCATCGCGCGAATCCCGTGTGCGCAACGTGCCACGACGTGATGGACCCGATCGGCCTCGGCCTCGAGAACTTCGACGCCGTCGGCAAATGGCGCACGCGAGAGCCGGGTGGCGACATCGACGCGCACGGCCAGCTTGCGGACGGCACACAGATCGACGGCGCTGCGGCGCTGCGCGAGGCCGTCACGCGCGATCCGGAGCAATTCGCTCGCGTGTTCACTTCGAAGCTGCTCACGTATGCGCTCGGTCGCGGGCTCGAGGCCTACGACATGCCGACGGTTCGACGGATCGTGCGCGAGGCCGAGGACGACGAATACCGCTTCTCGGCGCTCGTGAAGGGCGTCGTGAACAGCGTGCCGTTCCGCATGCGCCGCGCCCAGGATCCCAACGCCCCGGCTTCGGAGACCGTAGCTCGCGCCGAATAGCGACGGAGCCAACCGCGCACGCGTCGCTTACCGATCACTGCGATTACGAGCGTTAGCCCGATGATCACGGCATCGAGGCGCGGGCGCCACGATTCGATGTAGCGTCGGTCGAGAAACCACGACAGCCGCGCGCCCCGGCCGGCGTAGAGCTGGGCGAGGCCCGTGATGCCGGGTTCGACGCTCCAGCGCAACGCGTGCGCGCCGCCGTCCCAGCCGAGGCGCGCGACGTCGGCCGGCGTGAGCGGCCGCGGCCCCACGAGGCTCATGTCGCCGCGTAGCACGTTGATCAGCTGCGGCAGCTCATCGAGACCCGTGGCGCGCAGCACACGACCCACGCGCGTGATGCGTTCGTCCCGCATGGTCCTGAGCTTGTAGATCTTGAACACACGCTTGCGGGCGCCGACGCGGTCTTGCACGAACAACGGCGAGTCGCCGTCGTCGAGCCAGATCAACGCCGCAATCGCGAGCCACACGGGGCACAGCGCGACGATGGCGGCCGCTGCGGCGACGAAATCGAATACGCGTTTGCTCATCACGATGCTCCGCTTGGATCTCGCGAAGCATCGTGACGGCCGAAAGTGGCGGTGTGCCGGATCGAAACTGACGAATAATGGCGCGGAAACGCTACACGTTCGACGGGTACTCCGGAAACTCCGCGAGCCCTTGCTGCCGCTTGTGCCAAGGCGGGCTCGACCGCAGGAACATGTGCGCGGACTCCACGAGCGACTCGTCGCTATCGAGCGTCCCCGGTTGGATGAAATAGATGCCCATAGACGGGTGGCCGGTCGGCATGTGAGTGCCGCAGACGGAGCAGAAGTTTCGAAAGTTGCCGGGGGAGCTCTCGAATTTCTTGAGTAACCCCTCGCCGCTCGTCCACTTGAACTTGCCGACCGGCGCGGTCGTGTAGTCGCCGTACGCGGAACCGCTGAGTTTCTGACAGATGGTGCAGTGGCACTTCGTGATGTTCGTCCCGAGCTCCGCCGCCTCGTAGGTGATCTTGCCGCACAAACAACTACCTTTGGCCATGGGTCTCTCCTGTTTACCAGGTATAGCGTACTCGATACCGCACGACGGCCTCGCCGTCGGCCGGAATCGTCACCGGGAAATGCACGGTGCGCGCGTCGTCGCGCTCGTACCGGTGAGTCGTCTCGACGATGTCGTTGTTCGTCCAGCGGTACAGCACCTCGCGAACCAACACGTCCACCGGCTCGGTCTTGTGGTTACGCACTTTGACCTCGATCGTTTCCTCCATGCGCTCGGCGTTCACGTCGATGTTGAACGCGACTTGGCGCCGCTCGCCGACGACGTCGAAGGCAGAGCCCAATCTCACGCGCACGGTCTCGTCCTTCGGCGTGTGGTCGATCACGTCTTCGCCGATGAACTCGAGCGTGTCGTCGGCGGCGTCGAGCTGCGACACGCGCATGCGGCCCGACGGCAACGGGATGCCGAGGCCCGATGCTTCGCGATTCTCGAACTCGAGATACACGTCCACCTTGGTGTTCATCGGCAGCCCGAGGTCACGCTCGGTCGCGCGACCGCCGCCGAAGTCGCCGTAGCCGGGCGCGAGACCGTAGTAGACGAGCAGCTTTTTCGCGGGCACGCGCAGCACTTTCGGGAACAGCTCGATCTGCTTTGTCGAGTTGTCGGCGATCGTGGTGTTGCGCCCGAGCGTGTAAAGGTGAAACTCGAAAAAGCTCTGCTCCGCGAAGCCCTGGATCGCGTCTGCGGCCTCGAACGCTGCGCGCGCCCGCAACGCAATGTTCTGGTCCGGCGCCGGTGCGCGCTGCACGTCGCCAGCGATCAGCTTGAGCCGCGCATCGGGATAAGCCGTGCCGGAGCGGTTCAGGATGCTCACCCACGCGCCGACGTCGAGGAAGCCGCTGTTCGCGTTCGCGCCCTCCGTGAACTGCAGGTTGTAGTCCGCCCACCACGTGATCCCTGCGGTTTGGTAAGTGACGCGCGTGTTCTCGCGACCGGCGTTCTCGGCATTCACGTCCCACACGAGGGTCGGCCGCGTCATCAGGCCGCCCGGCAACGTCGGAAAATGCACGTTTTGATACGCGTTGATCGCGTGAATCTCGCCGTTCTCGGAAGCGAGCACGAGGCCCCCCGCGGTGCTGAGCAGCCGGCCCGTGATCTTGTCCACGCGGTTGCCGGCGATCTGGTCGACCGTAATCGTTTGGTCGACATAGCGCTCCATGAGCTTCGTGGTGCTCACGAGATCGAACTGAAAGCTCTGCTCGATCACACGCGTGCCGGGAGCGGTCAGCGACTCGAAGCTCACGGTCGTCGGATCGATATAGGCCGCGACGTCGCTGAAATTGAGCCGATTCACGCCACGCACGAGATCCACGGCGCGTTCCTGGCGAATCATCGCGTATCCCGGTATCGCTTGACCCGGGAAGTAGCTGTCTTGGCCTGCGACCGGGCGGTAGAGCTCTGCCGGCACGGCGCCGGGCCGAGCAGTCGAGTAGATCGTCAGCGAAGTGGCGCCGATATTGTCTTGCGCGGCGCTCGGGTTGCCAGCGACACCGAGCGTGAGCATGACGGCAGTTGCGCGGCCGATCTGTCGAAGTCGAGTTTTCATGGTCACTCCTTTGAGCCAAGGGTTCGCTACGCAACGCTACCGTGGATGACGGCCGCGCAATAGGCACGGAATTGTAAAAGACACTCCCCAACGTTGAATCATGTGTTTGCCGAGGACGCCGTCGTGTCTCGCCGTGCGGTGTAGACTCCTCCGCGCGTCGCAAGTCTCGACAACCGAAAGGGCCACCTGTGTCAGCACCGGTCAGGATGATCAATCAGAACTGGTGGATCACCACCTTGTTGGTCGGCGGTTACAAACACTGCCCACCGCTCACGAAAGACATCAAGTGCGACGTGTTGGTCGTTGGCGGCGGGTTCAGCGGTGTCGCCGCAGCTGCCCAGTTTCTGCGCAAGGGACTCAAGGTCGTCCTGATCGACAAGAACATGGTCGGCGGCAGCTCGTCTGGGCGCAGTGCCGGCTTTCTCACTCCCGACAGCGAGCTCGAGCTGCATCAGCTCGTTCGTCGCTACGGCCCCAAGGCCGCAGGGGAGATTTGGGAAGCCCCTTTGCGAGGGATCGAGCGCATCGTCGACACGGTCAAGAGCTACGACATCGAATGCGGATTGCTGCGGCAGGATTCTCTGTTCCTCGGTCTCGGCTCCGGTGGCGCAAGCGCCGTCGAGTCGGAGCTCGAGTGCCGCAAGAGCGTTGGCTTCACGGATCAACGCACGTACGACAGCCAGCAATTGCCGGGAATCCTCGGCGCTCAGGGGTACGCCGCGGGGATCCGCTACGGCGG
>Ga0315910_10003703_pt1 | contig 12918 bp, 9 predicted proteins | sample EdamamesoilMG_FD_204470 | JGI IMG/M metagenome (GOLD analysis project Ga0315910, IMG submission 204470) | Garden soil microbial communities collected in Santa Monica, California, United States - Edamame soil | ecosystem: Environmental > Terrestrial > Soil > Garden | place: USA: California... | reverse complement strand
CATGCGGGGCCCCCCCGGCTCGCGGCGCCTTCTCAGCCCTCGAGCGCCGCCACCTCGCCGGTCAGCTGCACCGCGGTCTGGATGGTGCCGAGCAGCATGTTGCGCAGCAGGCGCATGGCCAGCGTGGGTCGCTCGCGCTCGATGCGCGCATAGGCCGCGGCGTCGAGCGTGCAGCACTCGACCGGCGTGTCGGCCCGCGCGCTGGCCGAGCGGCGCGCGCCGGTCAGCAGCGCCATCTCGCCGAAGTTCATCCCGGCCGACAGCGTGGACAGGCGCTTGTGCGCGCCGCCCGGCAGGTCGACCACGATGCTGACCTCACCGCGCATCAGGAAGTAGATCGCATCGGCCTCGTCGCCGACGCGCACGATCAGCGTACCGGGCTCGTAGCTGCGGCGCTCGACGAGCGATTCGAGCAGCGCGACGTCCTCGGCCGCGGCCCCGTCGCACAGGCGGTGTTCGGCCAGGCGCGTGATGCCGGGGGCACGCGCTTCGCCGCCGTGCGCGGCGAGCAGGCGGCGCTCGCACCACTCGAGGCCGAGGTCGAGCTGGGGCTGGAAGCTGAAGGCGCCCGCGGTGCGCGGGTCGAGTTCGGTGTCCAGCGCGGCGAGCAGGCGGCCGCGGCGCACGCGCGTGAGCACCAGGTGCTGGCCGCGTGCGGCGCAACGTCCGATCAGCGCGGCGAGCAGGCGCGTGGCCGCCCGATCCACGTCGGAGACGCGCTTGAAGTCGAGCACCGCATAGCGCAGCGGCCGTGCATCGTCGACCAGCGCGCGCAGCACCGGCTCGGCGGTGGCGAAGTGCAGGTCGCCCTGCAGTTCGAACACGCGCACCTCGCTGCCGTGTTCGGCGAGCAGGCGGTTCTCCGCCGCGGAACGGCGGCGCTTGGAACGCAGCTCGGCAAGCGTGTAGCTCGCCCGCACGGTCGAGCCGGTCACGCGTGGCGGCTGCAGGAAGTGCAGGCCCAGGTCGCGCGAGATCGCCTCGCAGGCCTTCACGCCGCGCACGCTGTTGCCGCGTTCGTCCAGCGCCGGCGAGTACACGCCGATGCCCAGTTGCCCCGGCAGCACGGCGATGATGCCGCCGCCCACGCCGCTCTTGGCCGGCAGGCCGACGCGGTAGACCCACTCGCCGGTGAAGTCGTAGACGCCGCAGGTCGCCATCACGCTGAGGATGGGTCCGACGAACTCGGCGCGCACCGCGGTCGCGCCGGTCGCCGGGTGGGTGCCGCCGTTGGCCAGCGTCGCGGCCATCAGCGCGAGGTCGCGGCAGTCGACCCGCACCGAACACTGGCGGAAGTACAGGTCGAGCGCCGGCTCCGGGTCCTCGGTGACGATGTCGTAGTTGCGCAGCATGTGGCCGATCGCGCGGTTGCGGTGGCCGGTGGCGCGCTCGGACTCGAACACCGACTCGTCGATGTCGAGCGTGCGCCCGGCATAGGCCGACATCGCGCCGAGCACGCGCTCCAGGCGCTCCTCGCGCGTCGCGCCCGCGACCAGCGAGGTGGTGGCGATGGCGCCCGCGTTGATCATCGGGTTCATCGGTCGCCCGGTCACCGGCTCGAGGCTGATCGAGTTGAAGGCATCCCCCGAGGGCTCGACGCCGACGGTGCGGCGCACCTGCTCGACGCCACGGTCCTCCAGCGCCACGCCGTACACCAGCGGCTTGGAGATCGACTGGATCGTGAAGCGTTCGCGCGTGTCGCCGACCTCGTAGACGCGGCCGTCCACGGTGGCGATGGCGATGCCGAAGCGGCGCGGGTCGACCTTCGCGAGCTCGGGAATGTAGGTGGCGACCTGGCCGTCGTCGACGCTGGCGAGTTCGCGATGCAATCGTTCGAGGTAGTCCTGGATGGGTGAGGTCACGGCGTCGGTCGCGGAGCAGGGGCCACCCCGCGTCGCAAATTCCGTGCGCGGCAGTGCACCGTGGTGGGGCCGTGCGCCGCGAGGCGGGCGCGCCGCCTACCGTTCGTGGGGCACGGCCGGCTCGCGATGCACCACTTCGGGCGCCGGCGTTCCGGCGGGCGTCTGCGCGTCGAGCACCTGCAACGCATGTTCGTAGCCCTGCTTCACCACCTGGTCGAAGCGCGACCAGTCGAGCATGCCGACACGGTCGAGCGGCGGGTTGAAGTACAGATCCGTGAGCGCACGCCCCTGGCGCTGGCGCGACAGGCTGTACAGCACGGTCGAGTTGATCAGCAGCACCGGCAGGCTGGGCAGACGGTAGCGCCGCCGCTTGCGCGGGCGCAGCCGGTCGAGCAGCAGCGACCAGCCGCCGGGCATCTCCTCGACCTCGATGCGGCGCGCCTTGACCGGGTTGAGGTCCACGCCGATCACCGTCCCCACGCCGCGCATGCGCCGCATCACGTCGGCCGGGAAGTTGTTGAACGTGCCGCCGTCGCACAGCAGGTCGCCGTCCATCACCACCGGCGGCAGCGCGCCCGGGATCGCGGTGCTGGCCAGCAGCGAGCGCACCAGGTCACCGCGGCGCAGCACGACCTCGCCGGCCTTCGAGAAGTTGGTGGCGATGCAGTAGAAGTTCTTCCACAGGTCCTCGATGCCCGCGCCTTCGCCCACGCTCTCGCTCACGGCCAGGTGCAGGATGCGGCGCAGGCGCCGGCCCTTGATCAGCGAGATCAGCGGCAGCAGTGCGTAGTCGCCGGTGGGGCCGCGGCCGAACTCGGTGCGTGCGACCGACTCGAGCTGCTGCCACGGCCGGCCGGTGGCGACCAGCGTGCCCATCACCGCGCCGATGCTGGTGCCGCCGACGTAGTCGATCTCGACGCCGCGCTCCTGCAGCGCGCGGTACACGCCCAGGTGGGCGAAGCCACGTGCACCGCCGCCGGCCAGCACCAGTCCCACGGCGGTGCGCGACTGGATGCGCGCCAGCCGGGCCATGTCGGGGGCGTGGCCGCGGCGCAGGTGGACGTGGTCGCGCACCGGCCGGCGCTCGAGCCAGCGCCGCGTGTCGGCGGGCATCTCCGTGCCGGCCGGGTGCAGCAGCACGAGGATCTCGGCCGCCTCGGCATGCGGCGGGCGATTCATCAGGAAGCTCGCCTCGTTCGGGTGAACGGCCGGCACGGCCTGCGCGTCGGCCAGCAGCAGGATCTCGTCCGCGTGGCGGGCACAGCGGTGCGTCCACTCGGTGGGCTCGGCATCCCCGACCAGCAGCAGGTAGTCGTGCGTGCCCTCGAGCTCGTCGAAGGTGATCGCCAGGCTGCGCTGCGCATGGCCCTCGTCGCCCGGCGCGGCGGCGCGCCCGGCGCGCACGCGGCGCTCGACCTCGGCCGCGTCCAGCACCACGACGCGCCCGCGCGCCGCCAGTTGCGCCGCCAGTTCATGCGCGAAGGCAGCGCTGTCCACCCCCGCAGTGACGGGCATCACCGCCATCGTCACCGGCCGGTCGGCCACCGTCGGCCCGCGTTCGGTGCGCAGCCGCTCGATGATCTGGCGCGTCAGCGCCAGCGTGACCTGCGGGCTCGTGGCCTGCAGCTGGGCGAAGTCCTCCTTGCCCAGGCTGACCAGCACCGAGTCGCGGATCGCCACCACGGTGGCCGAACGCGGCGCCTCGGCGATCAGGCCCATCTCGCCGACCACCGCGCCGCGGGTCACCTCGCGCACGATGCGGCGCTGCTCGTCCTCCTCGACATAGACGCGCAGCCGCCCGCTGACCAGCAGGTACAGCTCCTCGCCGGGCTCGCCCTGGCGCATCAGCGTCTCGCCGCCTGCCAGCTGCAGCCAGCGCAGCCGGCCGCGCAGCCGCTCGATCGCCGCGTCGTCGATGATGCCGAGGAAGTTGCGCAGGTGCTGCAGGAGCAGGTCGTCCTGGTGTGCGGGGCGGGGGCCGTCGGAAGGCATGAGGTGCGAGGCAGGCGCTGGTGCAAAGCCGCGGATTGTGCGGGCTGGCGGGCCGGCGCCGGCCGGTGCGCACGGGAAAACCCCGACGCGCCGGCCGCGCGGCCCGGCGTGCCGCGACAGCGAGAATCCGCGCACTTTCCGACAAGAAGAACGAGCGCCGACATGCCAGGCAACGATTCCGGTCAGCCGCCCGTCGGGGTGGTCTCGCGCGTGCTGCGCTCGCTGCGCGACGGCATCAGGGGCGAGCCGCCGGCCGCCCCGCCGGCCCTGCCCGCCGCGCTCGCGCGCCATGCCGCCAAGGTCTGCGGCGCCGCCGAAGCCGTGGCCCACGTGCGCCACGGCGAGCACGTGTTCATCGGCACCGCCTGCGCGACGCCGCGCACGCTGGTCGCGGCGCTCGAGGCGCGCCGTCCGGTGCCGGGCGACGTCGAGTTCGTGCACTTCCTGACCGACCACGCCGTGCCGCACGACGCGTCGGGCCAGCCGACGACCGCCTACCGCCACCGCTGCTTCTTCGTCGGCGCGGACATGCGCGCCGCCGTGCGCGAGGGCCTGGCGGAGTACGTCCCGATGTCGATCGCGCGTGTGCCGGCGCTGATCGCCAACGGCCGCATCCCGGTCGACGTCGCGCTGATCCAGGTCTCGCCGCCCGACGCCTTCGGCTACGTCAGCCTGGGCGTCTCGGTGGACATCGCTCGCGCAGCGGTCGCCCGGGCCCGGCTCGTGATCGCCGAGGTGAACCCGGCGATGCCGTGCACGATGGGCGACTCGATGCTGCACGTCGACGAGATCGACTGGCTGGTGCCGGTCGACACGCCCGTCATCGAGTACCTGCACGACGCGATGCCCGGCGAGGTGGTCGAGCAGATCGCGCGTTACGTCAGCGGCATCATCGACGACGGCGCCACGCTGCAGATCGGTCTCGGTCGCGTGACCCACGAGGCGCTGAAGTACCTGAGCGACCGGCGCGACCTGGGCATCCATTCCGACGTCATCACCGACTCGATCATCCCGCTCATCGAGCGCGGCATCCTCACCGGCCAGCGCAAGACCGACCAGCGCGGCAAGATCGTCGCCAGCTTCGCGATGGGCTCGCGGCGCCTGTACGACCTGCTCGATCGCAATCCGATGTTCTCGCTGCAGCCGATCGAGACGGTGTGTCAGCCTGCCACGCTCGCCGCCCAGCACCGCATGGTGTCTGTGACCCAGGCCTTCGCGATCGACCTCACCGGCCAGGTCTGCGCCGACCAGCTCGACGGCGACTACTACGGTGGCCTGGCGGCGCAGGCGGAGTTCCTGCGCGGTGCCTCGCGCTCGCCGGGCGGCAAGCCGATCATCTGCCTGCCCTCCACCAGTGCCGACGGCCAGCAGTCGCGCGTGCGTGTGCGCCTGCTGCCGCAGGAAGGCGTCACGATCGCACGCAGCGACGTGCACTTCGTCGTCACCGAGTTCGGCATCGCCTACCTGTTCGGCAAATCGATGCGCGAGCGGGCGATCGCGCTGCTCGAGGTGGCGCATCCGAAGTTCCGCGTCGAACTGTTCGAGCAGGCCCAGGCACTCGGCCTGCTGCCGGCCGGCCAGTCGCTGAAGAACATGCGCGCCTACCCGGTCCAGGACGAGGAAACGATCGAGCTCAAGGGTGGCCGCACGGTGATGCTGCGTCCGTCGACCTCGACCGATGCGGCCGGCATCCGGGCCCTCTTCCACCGCCTGTCCGAGCGCGACGTCTACACGCGCTTCTTCCGCAACGTGAAGAGCCTGTCGAACCAGGACGTGCAACGCCTGTGCAACCTGAACTTCGAGACCGAGGTCGGCTTCGTGGCCGCGACCGGCCCGCGCGAGGACCCGCAGATCGTCGGTCAGGGCTGCTACTTCATCGACCCGTCGACCAACCTCGCCGAGACCGCCTTCATCGTCAGCCCCGAGTGGCAGGGCTGCGGACTCGGCAAGGCGCTGCAGGCGCGCATGGTGCGCGATGCGATGGCGCGCGGCGTGCGGGGCTTCGTCGCCGAGATCCTTGCGACGAACGACCCGATGATCCGCCTCGCCAAGAGCGGCTCGACACAGGTCAGCACCGAGCGCAACGAGGGGTCCGTTCGTATCACGTCGCTCTTCTGAACCCCGTGAACAGGGGGGGTGATCGGGTGCACGTTCGGCCCCGAAAATGCAACTCGTAAACAAATGTGTGCAGGCCCCGCCGCACACCGGCCAGGCGGCGCAAGCCGCGGCCCGCGAATTCACTCAGGAGGCTTCATGAAGTTCTTGCTCTCGGGCGCACCCCGCTGCGCCGCCGTGGTCCTGTCGGCCCTGCTGGCCGCTCCGCTGACCGCGCTCGCGGGGGCCGGCACGCTGACCACGGTGGTGACGCCGTTGTCGCTGGCCGTCACCTACAGCAGCCCGGCGACGCCGGGCGCGCCGGCGCTCGACACCTATGTCGGCTACACGGTGAGCGTGGCCAACACCGGCGGCAACACGATCAACGACGTGCGCTTCACCGGCACGGCGCGCGCCACCGACGCCGACGAGCAGGTGGCCTTCAGTTCGGCCGACGGCCGCAGCTGCAGCGCCAGCGGAGCGGCGATCGAATGCACGATGGGCCAGCTCAAGGCAGGCCAGGCCGTGCCGGTGTTCGCGGTGTTCTTCAAGGCACCGGTGCGCGACAGCGTCTCGCCCCTGCCCGACGGCAGCGACCTGCTGTCGTTCGCGGGCACCACGTTCTATGCCGAGGGCACCGGCGGCCCCAACTCGGTGCCGCAGAACTCGACCGTCGCATGGACGGCCGCCGCGGTGACGCTCGGCACCAACAACCCGGCGCTGGTGAAGTCGGCGGTGCAGCGCAGCGGCGGCAAGCTGTTCACCGGCGAAGGTGGCGTCAGCAGCGGCAGCGACCCGTTCACGACCACCGTCACCGTGCCGGCCAGCGCCAGCTACACCACGGCCGAGATCAACGAGTCGCCCGACAACATCAACTGCGGGAACAACTTCAACGCCTGCTTCCGCTCCGACATCACGATCCCGGGCAGCTTCAACCCCTACCTGACGATCGTGCTGCGGCAGGACGCCTCGACGATCCTGAAGGGCACCAAGATCGAGAGCGTGCTGATCCAGTACGCCGGCAGTGCCGGCACGCAGTTCGTCGGCCTGTGCGCCAACGCCACGACGCCGCGCAGCGACGGCGTTCCCTGCATCGCCAGCCGCACCTACTACAAGAACAGCCGCACGCCGGGGTGGACGCCGGCGCTGGACGGCGACTTCGAGTGGACCCTGATCAACCTCGGCAACGGCTCCTACAAGGTCTTCTGATCCGCGCGGGCGTTCACGCGAACGCCTGCGCCCGGGCCGCCGCGCGCCGCGCCGCCACCCGGTTGCCCTTCGCGTCGTAGAGCGCGTGAGCCTGGGCGATGGTGGCGCGGGCCTCCTCGCGGCGCGCTGCCAGGTGCAGCACCTCGGCCAGTTCGGCCAGCGCGTCGGCCTGCAGCATCGGCGACTCGGTCTGGCGCACCAGGGTGAGCGCGTCGCGCGCCAGCGCCTCGGCCTGCGCGAATTCGCCGGTGCGTGCCAGGATGGGGGCACGCACCATGCGCCACAGCGCCTGCGACTCGGTGTCGTCGTCCGAGGTCGCCGCCTCGGCGACCTTCGAGAAGGTCAGCGCCTGCACGTCGTCGCCCTGGTCGCGCACCAGGCGCGCCAGCAACGCCGCCATGGTCGAGAGGAAGTAGGTCTCGCCCTTGCCGGCGAGGAAGTCGCAGTCGGCCTGCACCTCGCGCAGCGCGAGTTCGAGGTCACCGTCGTGCAGCTCGACGCGCGCCAGGTCGATGCCGGTGGACGCCGCGTACACGCCCTGCCCGAGGTCGCGCAGCATCGCGCGGCCGCGCCGGTACAGCGCCCGGGCGGCGTCGAGCTCGCCGTGCATCGCCTTGAGCTGAGCCAGTGCGCACATCACATTGCATTCGACCTGCCGGTCGCTCACGCCGGCGGCAAGCAGCTGCTCGCACTCGGCGATCGCCTCGGGCACCGCCATCGGGCCCTGCAGCGCGTTGATCGCGAGCATCAGGCCGTTGCGCGCCACCAGGCGGTCGTTGCCCGCCTTGCGCGCGTGCGCGATCGAGCGTGCGACGCCCACGCTCGCCTGGCTGAAGCGGCCGGCGATGCCGTGCACCAGCACGACCAGGCGCCAGGCCATCGCCGCCTCGTTGTGCGCGTTGTCGCGTTCGAGCAGGGGGATCACCTCGTCGCACACCCCCAGCGCCTGCTCGCTCCAGCCGGCCTGCTGCTCGCCGCTGTACAGGCGCGCGAACATCTCCAGCACGCGGCTCGCTGCGCCCAGCCCCGCGTTGCCGCTGCGTTCGGCGGCAGCACGTGCCTCGTCGAGCGCGGCACGCGCACCGGTGAAGTCGCCCACCCCGATCAGCGCCTCGGCCAGGTCGGGCAGCAGCGCCCAGCGCGTGCCCTCGTCCGGTTCGAGCAGGGCGACCGCGCGGCGGTACAGGTTGGCCGCGGCGTGCATGTCGCCGCGCGCCGCCGCGCGCCGCGCGGCGCCGGACAGGCGCGCCGCCGCGTCCGCGCCGGCGGCCCGTCCGGCCGCATCGAGCGGACCGAGTTCGCGCAAGTAGCGGTGCGCCTGCTCGAGGTGGTAGCCGAGGATCTCCTCGAACTCCTGCCCGCGATCGCTCTGCGCATTGGTGCGATCCGCCCAGCGCACGAGTTCCAGGTGCAGCTGGGCGCGCGTGCGCTTGAGCAGGCCGGCGTACACCGTGTCGCGCACCAGCTGGTGGTGGAAGCGGTAGATCAGGTCCGCCTGCGACGCCGTCGACGGCCGGATGAACTGCTTGTGCGTCAGGGCGGCGAGGTGGGTCGGCACCTCGGGTCGCAGCGATGGCGGCACGAGCGACTCGACGGCCGACTGGGGGAACTCCAACCCGACCACCGAGGCCGGGTCCACGGCCGCGCGCTCGGCGCGGCCGAGCCGGTCCAGGCGCGCCTCGAGCAGCGCATGGATGGTCGGCGGCACCTCGATCTCGCTCGACGTGTCGGTGCGCACCCAGCGATCGCCCTCGAGGCGCACGACGCCGTGGTCCATCAGCATCGAGAGCATCTGTTCGGCGTAGAGCGGGTTGCCCTCGGCCGCCGCGACGATGCGCCGCGTCACCTCGGCGCTCAGTTCGGCCGCTCCGAGCAGGTTGGCCACCACCTGGGTCGCGGCCGCGTCGCTCAGCGGGCGCAGTTCCAGGCGCACCGACTCGGGCTGCGTGCCCCATTCCGGGCGCTCCTCGATCAGGTCGTGGCGCGCCGTGGTCAGCAGCAGGATCGGCGCGTCCAGCGCCGCATGCAGGACGTGCTCGAGCAGCTCCAGGAAGGCCGGCTCGGCCCAGTGGATGTCGTCGACGAAGGCGACCAGCGGCGCTTCGGCGGCGGCCCGCTCGAGCGCCTTGCGCGCCGCCCAGTTGATCTCGCCGAGCGGGTAGACCGCGCTGCTCAGGCCAGCGGCGCTCGCCAGCCGCGCCGTGACCTCGGCATCGCCGGTCACGCCGTCGAGCTTCTCGAGCGCGATCGCGGGCGAGTCGGAGTCGCGGATGTCGGCCGCTTCGCGCACCATCATCAGCAGCGGCCAGAAGGTGATGCCCTCGCCGTAGGGCAGGCAGCGGCCCGACAGCGCGCGCGCACCGACCGCGACGCGATCGATCACCTCGCGCACCAGCCGCGACTTGCCGAACCCCGCGTCGCCGATCAGGGTGACCATGCGCGGCTTGCGCTCGCGCAGCACGGCCTCGTACTGCGCCGCCACGGCCGCCAGTTCGGCGTCGCGCCCGACGAGCGGGCGGTCGTGGCGCCGCACCAGGCCGTCGAGACCGGGCGCCGCGACGAGGCGGAAGGCCGGCACGCGCTGCGCCTTGCCCTTGAGCTCGAGCGGCTCCACCGCCTCGGCCTCGACCGCGTCGCGCACGAGGCGCCAGGTCGTCTCGCCCAGGTAGATCTGGTTCTCGGGTGCGGCCTGCTCGAGCCGCGCCGCCACGTTGACGGCGTCGCCGGTGGCCAGCTTCTGGTCCGCCGTGGGGTCGTCGCTGGCGACGACCTCGCCGGTGTTGACGCCGGTCCGGTTCGCCAGGGCCACGCCGTAACGCTGCAGCAGGTCGACATTGACGCGCTGCAGCGCGGCCTGCATGCCGAGCGCGGCACGCACCGCGCGCAGCGCGTCGTCCTCGTGCGCCCGCGGCAGGCCGAACACCGCCATGATGGCGTCGCCGATGTACTTCTCGATCTTGCCGCCGTGGCGATGGATCTCGGCCGCCATCGCGCCGAAGTAGCGCTCCTTGACCTCGTGCAGCGCCTCGGCATCGAGCACCTCGCCGAGCGCCGTCGAGCCCTTGAGGTCGGCGAAGACGATCGTCACGGTCTTGCGCAGTTCCCGCGCGGGAAGCGCAGCCGGCGCGGCCTGCAGCACCACGCCGCAGTAGCCGCAGAGGCGAAACTTGGGGGGGTTCTCTTCTCCGCAACCTGGACAGACGACCATGCGAGCAGTCTATCTGCAGCCGCGCGGCGTACGTCCGTCCGGCCGGCTCACGCCGCGCACCGGCGCCAGGAAGAAGCGGATTGCCGCATTTCTGCTGCAACCCGTCGATGCGCTTGGCGGAGTGGACGGGGCTCGAACCCCGCGACCCCTCAGAAGGCGCTCTTGACGACGCCACCATCCACGCGCAGGGCCGCGCCGGTCGTCGCGAAAGCGAGTGGGCTGGCCACGTAAGCCACGAGCGTGGCGACCTCCTGCGGCGTCGCGAAACGCTTGATGAGCGAGGTGGGGCGCACGTGCTCGAAGAACTCTGCCTCGACCTGCCGAGGGCTCTTCTCACCGGATCGCGCCATGCCTTCGACGAAGTCGCCGAGCGGACCTCGGTCTCGCGTGGCCGCCTTGTGCGGCGACATCACCGGGACCCGAGGCAGGCGCGGGTCGCAAACGCGTCAGTGCGCCGCAGGCGCGGGCGCTGAGGTCGCGCCAGCCTTCGGCCAGCGACTCTCAGGCCTGATCCGCGCCTTGCTTCAGTTGCTCTGCAAGCTTGGTCATGGTTCATCCTTTCGACAGGTCGGCTCGGGCCTGCTGCTGCGCGGCCCTCAGCCCGAGGTCACGGCAATGCGCCGCGGCTGGGCGTGCGCCTGCTTCGGGATGCGCAGGGTCAGCACGCCGTCCTTCAGGCTGGCGTCGATGCGCGCCGTGTCGAGTTCACGGCTCAGCGTGAAACTGCGGCGGTAGCGGGGTACGCGCACTTCGGCGTACACCGCCTCGAGCCCGTCAGGCGTCGGCTGCTGCACACCGCCTTCGATCAGGAGCGCATCGTCCTCGATCTTCAGCTCCAGTTGCTCCTTGGGCACACCGGGCATGTCGGCCAGCAGCGTGATGCCGGACGCGTCTTCGAATACATCGACCGCGGGCAGCACGGCGCGCTGCTGTTCCTGCTCGGCGCCGGGGCCGGTACGGGTCACTTGCTTGTTGTCGCTCATGGTGGTTTCTCCTTGCGTGTCGTGCGCGTTATTGCACGGTGATGCGCTTGGGTTGGGCCGATTCGCGGCGGGCGACGCTGACCTGGAGCACACCGTCGCGGTAGCTGGCGTTGACGTGCGCGGGATCGACGTCGTCCGGCAGCGAGATCGCGCGGGTGAAGCTGCCGGCGCCGCGCTCGCGGGTATAGACCTGGACCTTGGGGTCGTCGATCGGGATGCCCGACGCGCGCTCGCCGGAGATGCGCAGCACTCCGCGGTCGAGAGTCACGTCGATCTTCGAGGCGTCCAGGCCGGGCGCGAAGGCGTAGATCTCCACGCTGGAGCCCGTTCGTCCGACGTTGATCGCCGGGAAGGTGCCGGGCGCGACAGAGCGAATGCTGTTCGGCAGGCCGGAGACGCCGAACACGTCGTCGAGTTCGCGCCGCAGGCGCTCGAACTGTCCGAACAGGCTGTACGGCTGATTCAGAATCGATTCGTACATGGTGTGTTCCTCCGATTTCAAGGGTGAGACCGGCAGGAGACCCGACCCAGCCGGTTCGGTCGATGAAGTAGGGGCCGGAGAAGCGGTTTCAAGAGGCCCGTCCGGGCCTGGTAGCCGAGATCATGGCCGGCATCGACACCATGATCCGCCTCGTCGAGCCGCGCTGGACACCCTTCAGCACCGAGAGCGAACGCAGCACGGTGCCCGTGACAGACCCGTTCTAGCGGTTTGCAACCGCGTCGCCGTGCAGGCGGCGAGCCGCGAGCTGCAGGAAGTGGAAGCCGAAGGCGGGATTCTGGAAGTAGAGCGTGCGCAGTTCATCGTAGGTGATCGCCAGCACCTCGCCGGCCTCCACGCAATCGACCGTCTGCGTTCGCCGGTTGTCGGGCACCGCAAACCCGAGCTCTCCGACCAATTCGCCGGGGCCGAGCACGGTGCCGGACTCGACGGCCCGGAAACGCCCGCTCAGCACGAAGAGCATCTCCTGCGCCACGTCGCCGCGCTGCCACAACTGCGAGCCCGACGTGTATTGCCGCTTGTGCGTGAAGGGCCGCAGCCAGGCCATCGAGAGATCGCCCTGCGCGGCTTCGCGAACCTGGCGAACCAACACCAGCATCTGACGCAGGCGCACGATGTTGAGCGGCAGCAGCAGCAGGTGCAGCACCAGGGTCGGATAGACCGCTGCGAGCGCGCCGTAGACCACGAAGACCACATTGGCCGCGATGCCGACGGCGCGCAGCCTGGTCATTGTCTTCATGGAGTAGGTGCCCAGGGTCAACAAGGTCCCCAGGTAGCCCACGGCCTCGACCCAGTGATTCAACGCTCCTTGCATCGCCCCTATCCCTCCTGGTTGAAGGCATTTCGCCGCGCACCCTCGCCGTGTGACGAATGCGACCGAAGTGGCCGCTATGCAGCGGTGGCCCTTGGTCTACCCTCAAGACTCAGAATGAGAAACGGGTTGCAGCATTTCTGCTGCAACCCGTCGATGTGCTTGGCGGAGTGGACGGGGCTCGAACCCGCGACCCCCGGCGTGACAGGCCGGTATTCTAACCAACTGAACTACCACTCCGCGTGGCCGGCAACTTCAGG
>Ga0315910_10003702_pt1 | contig 12918 bp, 8 predicted proteins | sample EdamamesoilMG_FD_204470 | JGI IMG/M metagenome (GOLD analysis project Ga0315910, IMG submission 204470) | Garden soil microbial communities collected in Santa Monica, California, United States - Edamame soil | ecosystem: Environmental > Terrestrial > Soil > Garden | place: USA: California... | reverse complement strand
ACCCGCGCCAGCCACCGAAGGGCCGCATCACGGCGACGCATTCGTGTTGCTCGCGCCCGAGTCCGAACTCGAACGCTGCGAACCAGCACCGCAACCAGCCGCCCCCGTCGCGACGCAAAGCGTCGAACAGAAACCAGCCGCCCCCGTCGCGACGCAAAGCGTCGAACAGAAAGCGGAAGCCGAAGCCGCGAAAGCCCCCAGCGCGACGCCACGTTTGGAGCCAGAGACCGTGGTCGTATCCGATGCTCACACCGCCTACTGGTCCACCGAGCGCGTCGTTGGCTGGTCCCTGCTGGGCAGCGCAGCGACGGCCAGCGCCGTCGCTATCTACTTCTACGACCAGCAGCGTGACGCCACCGATCGCTATCAGGAGCTGCCGGGCGGCCCGGAGAGCGGCCACCAACTCGCCGCCATCGAGGACGAGTACGAACGAGCGCGCAGTGTGTCCCTGGTCGCTGGCAGCATGGCCATCGGGTTTGCGGCGACAGGCGCCACCCTCCTGATCCTCGGAAATTCCGAGGCAACGCTGGGCCCGGCGCCTCTGTTGGTCGTCGAATCCACCAGTGCTCGCGTGGGTTTCAGCGGGCATTTCTGAGCAAATATCCCAAAGTGCGCAGTAATGACAGCGCCGCTGGCCAGTGTCATCCTTGCACTGTACGTCCGAGCGGACAGTGCGTGCGTCCAGCCCCTCCACGGGTTAAACAGGCGGGGCGGCCGCAGCGCGGGGCGTCCAAAATGTTTGATACTTGTCAGATCCGTCCGCGCGTGGGTTAGTCAAAGGTCAGCCACTGAGGAGGGTGAGGGTCTCCATGTCGCGCATCTCGTCGAACTCGGGCAAAACGCTGGTCGCTGCGCTGTGCTGCGCAGGGACGCTCTTCGCCAGTTGCCAGGACGGAGCAGGCGGGCCCTTGGCGCCCGAGGCCGGTGGCGCGGGCGGCAGCGGAGGCAGCGTCGGGGGTTCCGGCAGCATCACCGATAGCGGCGGTTCCTCCGGTGCTGCGAACCTCGCTGGCGAGAGCGGTGGAGGTGCGGCGGGGGCCAGCTCGTGCCCGGACGATCCGAAGTGCAGCCGCGAGGGCGACAGCTGCGTCGCCCCGTACGTCATTCGTGAGTCGGGCTTCTTGGTGCACGGCGACGCTTTCACGGACGACTTCCGAGACGATCTGGTGCTCGAGCACGCGAGCTGCCCGCTCACCGAGGCGAGCGCGAGCGACGCTGTGTTCCAGGTCGAGCTCGAGGCAGGCGACGAGCTTTGGGTGACGCAGACAGGGTGGCTCCCGGCCGCGATTGCGATCCAGCAAGCCTGTGGTGAGGGTGGCGCTTGCCGAGCGGTCGGCGAGGAGCGCGGCGTGCCCGTGCGCTACCTCGCGAGCTCGCGCGAGACCGTCTATGTCGTCGTCCAAGCCATTCAGGAAAAACCTCGCAGCGAGGACGAAGCGTACGCGATTCACATCGACATCGATCCGGCGTGCGGCAACGGCATTTTCGAAGGGCCGGAGCAGTGCGACGACGGTAACACCACGGAAGGCGACGGTTGTGCGCCCGACTGCAGCATCGAGTTTTTGTATCAGTGCGACCTGAGCTCACCAAGCGAGTGCGAGGTCTACCCATCCCTCGGGAAGCTCGGTGCCGATGCCAGCTTGGAGCCTCCGTTCACACACGAAGAGCCACTCGAGACCGACCAGGAGCTCCGCTACACCATCACGTTCACCGAGCGGGTCGTTGCCGTAATCGAAGCTGCCGCCCGCGGCGCTGGCGACATCGACATCAGCGTCCGGAGCTCGTGGGACGACCGCGTGTGGTCCAGTGCTGAGTCGGGCGACGAGCTGTCCGAAGCTCTCGGCTTCGAACCGGGGACCTACCTAGTCAGGTTCTTCGCAGCGAGCCCCCTGCCGGAAGGGTTCGAGTTCCGCGTCACTACGGAGAGCCCGCCCGAGTGCGGCAACGAGCAACACGAGCCCCCCTTCGAAGAGTGCGACAGCGGCGACGGGCTCGGGTGCTCCGAAGATTGTCGTGTCGATTTTGGGTTCGAATGCCAGGGTGACGCCCCCTCGATCTGCTCATCCATCCAAACGCTCGGCGAATTTGCCCCTGGAGATCCGATTCCCGTCGTGTCCTACCCAATCTCAATGAGCGAGGGTAGCTCCCATTTCCACATGATCCGCTTCAGCGCAGACGTGCTGCTGAGTGCCACCCTGATCGGCATCGAACCCGAGTCGGATGCGGGGAACCACGTTTCGTGGGTGCGTTTCACCAACGAGAGTGGCGCTATGCCGATCGATCAGCACGTGACGCCTTCCCCATTCACCGGCCTCGTCGAGATCGTGAATCAGCCCTTGGCGGCCGACCTCTATCGGATCGAGGTCTTCACCGATACCGGGCTCCCCGAGGGTTATCAGTTGACCCTGAGCACCGAGACTCCATGAGCGTGCGAGCGCGGACCGATGCGATCGACAGCCGACGCTCGTCTCGCACCCCTGCCCTCGGCGTCGCGCTCGCGCTCGGCCTGGCGACGCTGCATTGTGAGCAGTTGCCCGAGGGCTATTGCTTGCCCTGCAAGAAGGACTGCCCTGGTGAACTAGTCTGCAGTCCTGAACAGCGCAAATGCGTCGATCCCCACGTCACGATGAGCTGCGACGACACGGGGTCCAGCGGCGACGTCAGCAGTGCGGGAGGCACCGCTGGTAGCGGCGGCACTTCGAACCATCCCACCTGTCCGTCGGATAGCAGTTGCGTCCCCTCACTCGTGAGCCCCGAGCGCCTCAGTGTGGATTGCAGCGACCAGCCCTTGGCCGTGCGCCTCGATGTCAAATGTTCGTGCGACGACGCATCGCGCACCGGCAGCTGGAGCTTGCTCGAGGGACCGCCGGGCTTGACCCTCGAAGACGGCGTGCTCGGCGGCTCGCCGCCGCCCGGCGTACACTCGATCAGAGCAAGCGTGAGGATCGACGATTCTCCTTCGGTCACCATCCATCTCGAGCTCGAGGTTTCGGAGTGCTTCACCTTCTTCGTCGGAGCTGCGACGGATACGGGGGCGCCACGCGTCACCGCAGCACGCACGGACACGGGCGATGTCATTGCGCTGCCAACCCCCGGCTCGGACGCGCTGTTCTCGAGCTTCGACTTGGCGCCCGCGGGGAATCTGATGGCACAGGTGTTCACCACTGCCGGGCGCCAGGAGCTCCAGGTGTTCCGCATGACGCGAGGCTCGATTTCCGAAGTTCCGTTGAAACATACGGGCGACCACGTGGCCCATGCTTTTTCGCTCGATTCGCGCTGGCTAGCGCTCGTCACCAGCGAGCCTTCTGACCCAAGCGCCGCGCTGCTATCGCTGATCGATCTGGAACACCCCGAAGCAGATCGAGCCGAAGCTACGGTCACTCCCACCGATGGGTTGCTCTGGTCGAACACCGGGAGCATTCTGCGGTTCGGCGAGGCCGATACATTGCCAGACCAGCGTGTAGTCTTCGAACATCGCGTGCACGGAGGAGAGCTCCTCGACCCCGTCGAACTGCAGCAAGCGGCGACGGCGGGGGTAGAACCGCTGCACGCCCTGGTGCGCACCCCGGACGGGTTCATGGCGACGTTTCGGGAGAAGCTGCTCTTCGTCGGCGATGCGCGTGATGCGAATGAGCGTGTCGAGCATGGCGGCGCAGAAGCTTTTTCGCCTGGGTTCACCTGGGTCGCCTCCGGTTACAGTCCTGGGAAACGCATCGACTACTTGAACACCTCCCCCGGGAACCCGCACATGCTGGCTACGGAATGCGATCTGCTCCGCGCCTGGTCGCCGGACGACTCTACGATATTCTGTACGACGTCCACCAGCGAAGGCTCCCGTGCGCTCGTGTATCCGGTTCCCAGCGAACGGAGCGTGCCGGACGCCATCGAGCTGAAGTTTCCGGACGGCTACGAGCAAACGCCCGAGAGCACGACGACGCGAGCGCGGGTCGCGCTTTCGAACCAGGGCGCTTGGCTAGCACTGGTCCCGAACCGCGAGGACGGCCTGTTCGTTCTGCGCGCCGAGGACTTCGGGGGGTCCACGCTCGTACCGGTGTTGGAGCCGCCGGCTGGAAGCTACGAATGGGACCTCCTGTTCGCGCACGACGCTTTTACGGGCGTGCCGAAGCGGCTCGTGGTGCAACAGGGCCGCACCCTCCAAGTGGCGACGCTGAACGGTGAGGAGCCGGTGCCGCAGTTCACGGAAATCGAAGCCATCGAGCTCCCGCCTGTCCCAAACTGCGAGCTCGACTGGTTCCCAGACCTGAATGAGTGGTGTGGCGCGCCCCGCTTCGCTGGCAACTTGCTGCTGTCGCGCACGCAGCGCTATCTCACGTTCCACGACGATCAGAACCGGGTATATCTCATGGACCTCGAGTCACTTGAAATCACCCCGCTTGGCACGCTTGCTGCAGCTTGCTGCCCAGAGTGCCCCGAAGACAGAGCTACGAATTGCCTGCTCACCCAATGAGTCGACACACAGAAACCCTCTAGCCACTCACGGCCCAATAACCCAGGGAGCATCACCATGTGCGAACACGTCGAAGCCAACCACATTGCCACCTGCACGACGAAGATCGGCGGCAACAGCTCGGAGATAACGGCCACGAACGAGATGGGCGGCACCGTCCGCTTCATTTTCAGCAATACCTATACCTGCAAAGGTGGCTGCTACCTCGGCGAGATCACCGTGTACTTTCCAACGGCGGACAAGAGCGCGATCAGCGAGGCTCTAGCGGAGACCCATACGGAAGTGCGCGTGTACGGCAATTCGGTCCGGGGATTCTTGAAGAACGCATCCTGGGAGGTGGTCGCATGAGTGCAGCCATCATCGACCTGGAGATCGAGAAGGGCACGCTAAAGCTCACCAACGAGCTACTGCTTGCGCGTGTCCGAATCGACGCGCGACACGACGAGCTGGAGAGCTCGAACCAGGGCGCGCCGCGCAAACACGCTCCGAGCTGGCTGGTGGTCGAGTTCTTGTCCGAGACGACGCTGGCGACGATCACCGCCCTCGACGACGGATCGTACAGGTTTCGGCTGCAGATCGCGAAGGAAGACCAAGAGCTCCGCGATCGCTTGGTGCGCCAGATCATTCGTAAGCGCCGACTGAAGCTACGCGGCGTCGAAGAGCATTGCGACTGGATCGACGAGTAAGTTCAGATAGTTCACCCATGGACGGGCGCTGCGCGATGGCGTTTAGATACGGATGCCGCGCCAGTCGCCCCGGGCGAACTTGTGCACCATGATCGCCGTCAGCGCGACCACGTAGATCACCGCGGCGCTCCAGATGCCGATCAGTCCGAAGCCGAGCGTCACGCCCAGGATCCATGCGAGCGGGACCAAACACGTGAAGTGCAGGATGAGCTCGACGATCATCACGAAGCGCGTGTTCCCGGCACCGAACAGCGCCTGAGTCAGGATCATCGCGACCGCGATCAGGGGCGTGCAAAAGCCCATCACCTGCATCGGCATCAGCGCAGCCTCGAGCACGGCGGGGCTCTTCGTGAAGATCGACAAGATCTCGCGCGGGAAAACCACGCCTTCCAAGAACCCCACGGTCGCGAAGATAACGAGCCCGAGACGCACCGAGGCCCAGCCGAAGCGCGCCGCCTTGTCGCTGTCGCCCGCCCCGAGGGACTGGCTGACGAGAGTCGCCGTCGAGGTGCCGAACGCCAAACACGCCGTGAACGTGAGCTTCAAGACGGCAACGATCACCATGGTCGCGGCCCCGTTCACTGGCTCAGCCGTCCCCGTGGGCCCCACGCTCACCTTTTGGGCACCCGTCATTTCGTCGAGCTTGCCGACGATGAACGAGAACAGCATGAAGCCCGTCATCACGGCGAGCGTGGCCACGCCGCTCGGGATCGAGAGCTTGAGGATGTCCCAGGTGAGCGGCCAGCGGCGTTTCTTGAAATCGAACGGGTGGAACTCGCGCCGGTAGGCGGGCGATGCCGACCAGGCGATCATGATGAATAGGCCGATCCAGGTCGACGCAAAGGCGGCGAGACCGGCGCCGGCGATGCCCATGCGCGGGGCACCCCAATTGCCGAAGATGAACGCAATGCACAGCACGATGTTCCACACGTTCATGACGATGGCGCTGATCATGTGAACGTGCGTCTTGCCGATGCCGTCGAAGAACGCCTTGAACGAAAAGGTGACCACCATCGAGGTGATCCCGAGCAGCCGCCAGTTCAGGTACTCGTGCGCGGCAGCACGCACCTCGGGCACCGCGATGAGCTTTTCGAGCATCCACGGCAGCGCCGCGAAGCCGACCAGCGTGAGCACGACACTGGACGCCGCCGAAAACAACCAGGAGTTCAGCAGCACGCCACCGGCTTTGGCGGGGTCTCCCTCGGCGAAGCGCCTCGCCGTGATGGCCTGGGTCCCAACGGAGATGGCGCTGAGGGAGCCACCAAAGGCCCACAGCAAGATCAACGACGGGAACAACGCAGCCTGGGCGTTGGACGACTCTGGCTGTGGCAACAGCGAGAAAAAGTAGATGTCGATCTCGTTGACGATGCTTTGCGTGAGCATCGCCAAGACCGTCGGCATAGCCAGACGCAAGATCACCCGATAGGGTGAGCCTGTGGTGACAATCTGGACGCCGGGACTCGCGATCGGGGACGCCATGCTAGGGATGCGGCTACTTCGAAACTCGGGCTCTCACAAGCTGGGTCTTTTCGAAGCTGCGCCCCCCGAACCGCAGGCGAAATCGCCAACCAGATTGTTTCCTTAAGGACAAGCTGGCTGGCTAGCAAGCTGAAAACCCAAACCTGGTCGCGAAAGGTGGCTTCGTTGGGGTCGAAGCCACCGGTGTCTCAACCTGCGAACTGAGGTGCTGGTCCGACCCAGGGGCCGCGTCAACATCCACAAGGGAATAAACGGCGACCCCTGAATGTAGCTTGTTCGTGCTGGGGTACGCTCCGGTCTCAGCAGGGTGTGGCCCGCCACACCCGAGCCCCGAGTGAACCCCCACGAGCGAGCTCACTCGTCGCGTTGGGCGAGCACCTTGTTCGAGGCGCCGCCCATCAGCGCCAGCGCTTCCGGGTTCTCGGGATGCTCCGCCAGGAGCTTCTTCAGCGTGTTCTTGTAGTTGCCGCGACTGGTGGCTCGCTCGAGCTTCGCGAGCTGCAGCTTGGCGTCGGGGCTCGGGTCGAGCTCCGCCCAGTTGTACGCGGCGCGGTACGCCTCGCCCCATGCTTTCATCGAAACGGCCGCCTCCGAGTAAGCTCGGAGCGCGCGCGCGTCCTTGGGGTGTTTCCACGCGAGGCGCTTGATCGCGTTGAACCCTTTGAGGCGATTGCCCTCGGTCATCTGCTGCTCGGCCTGAACCAACAGCGCTTCCAGATCAGCGTTCGCGGGAGCGACGTCCGCCGCGGCGGGCGCGGACGCAGCGTCGGCCTCCACGGGCGCAGCCTCGGCTAGTTCGCCCGCAGCTTCGCTGTCGCTCGCTTCGGCGAGTTCGGTCTCGGCAGCCGCGGCGGTTTCCCCAGCAGCTTCCGGCGCGTCGAGATCGATGTCGACCTCGGGTTCGCCTGTTTCGTCCGTCTCTTCGCCGAGGGCGAGCTCTGCTTCGTTCGGATCGGCGTTCGCAGCCTCTGGGTCGGCGGGCACGCTCTCCGGCGCTGCGGGCATGGGCTTGGCAACGGAGTTCGCAGCGTGGGCCGACTCGGCGGGCTTGCCCTGCCGGAGCTCGCGCACGTAGTTCAGCATCGGCGTGACCTTGGCGCTCGCGCGCTCGGCCAACGCCGGGTCCTTCCCGACCATCACGGCTCCCGCGACCAGGGCGGACATCAAGGCACCGACCGCCACGAGGCCGTTGCGACGCCGGCGCTTGCGCTGAAGCTCCGGCTCGCGCAGAGCTGCTTCGAGTGCTTCGCGCATTTCTGCTGCGTTCTGAAAGCGGGCGCTGGGGTCGGTCTTGAGGGAACGCATGATGACTTTGTCTACCATTGGGGGCAGTCCTCGCTGTGGCGCCCGCTCTCGGGGCGATTCGGGTACGGTGTTGATTTTTGCGTCGAGAAGCCCCACGGTCGTTTCCGCAACGTGGGGAAGCCGTCCGGTGACGAGCTCGTAGAGCACGGCACCCAAAGCGTACAGATCGCTGCGTTCGTCCGCAGCGCGGTGAGTGGCCTGCTCGGGAGCCAGGTACTCGGGAGTGCCCAGGATCGAGAGGCTGGCAGCGTCAGCGGTCTCCGGCTGGGTGCTGTCGTCCTTCATCTTGGCGATGCCAAAGTCGAGGAGCTTCGTGACGTTGTCGCGCGTCATGAACAAGTTGGCGGGCTTGATGTCGCGGTGAATCACGCCCGCCGCGTGGGCGACCTCGAGCGCGCGGCAAGCTTGAATGCCGACCTGCACGGCTTCGCGCCAGTCCATGCCTTTGTGGTGCTCGAGGTGCCCCTCCAGGGACTCGCCGTCGAGCAGTTCCATCGCGTAGAACAGGCGGCCGTCCTTGGCCACGCCGAAGTCGTGGAGCTTCACGAGGTTCTCGTGATGCAGACCAGCGAGCGCACGCGCCTCGATGCGAAACTGCTGGGTCCTCGCTTCGTTCTGCGAGTGCTCGAGCGGCAGCACCTTCACCGCGACGGCGCGAGCCAGATCGATATGGAACGCCTCGTACACCACGCCCATGCCACCGCGACCGATCTCGCGCAACAGACGGAACCTGGTGCCGGCGAGCAGATCACTTGGTTCCGCGGCTTCAATCGGCTGTGGCTCGGGCGAGGGCTCCGGCAGCGTCGTGGGCTTGGGCTCCACGTGGCGCGCCTCGGCAACCAGCCGCGCGAACTCGGCTCGCGAACGGGCGGGCTCCGCGGGATATAGGCGCTGCATCAACTGGGAAATTCTGCCACGCACGCTGCGATCGCCATTGGCGAGCGTTGGCGCTTGCTTGAGCACTTCCACCAGGTCATGGGTGGCCTGCTTGGCTGTCGCGTAGCGCAGCTCGATGCTGGGTGCGGTCAGCTTCGCGATGACGGCATCGAGCTGTGCAGGAGCGCCGGTGAGCTGAGCCAGCGGCACGGGATTGCGCTTGCCGGCTGCCACTTGTGCCAAGTGAGCCGAAGCTTCACCCGACAGGAAGCGGCGGTTGGCCACGAGCTCCCACAGCATGATACCGAAGGCATACAGATCGGCGGGGACCGCACCCGGTGTCTGGTTCGCAACCTCAGGGGCCACGTAGCCAGGCTTGGCGAACACCACACCGGCCACCGTATGGCAGCGCCGGTTTTCACCGCGCGCCGTGCCGAAGTCGATGAGCTTGGTATCGCCGCCATAGCTGACCATCACGTTCTGAGGACTGAGGTCGCGGTGCACAATCGCGAGAGGCCGACCGGCAGCGTCGGTTCGCTCGTGCACGTGCGCGAGCGCGTCTCCCATCGAGATAGCGAGCGCGATCGCCTCGGGCCAGGCCATGCGCACACCCAGCTGCAGCGCCCGGGCCCGCACCTCTCCCAGGTTGCGACCCTCGATGTACTCCACCACGACATACGGTTCGCCGTCCTCGCCGCGAGTGGCTTCGAGCACCTGCGCCACACCCGGGTGGGCGAGCTGCGCTTGAATCCGGGCCTCGTCGAGAAACCGAGCGAGGAAGGATTCGTCGTCCTTGTGCTCCTTGCGAATGATCTTGACCACGCAGGGGCGCTCCGCACCCTCGATGCCCCCCGAAGAGGTGGCCAGAAAGACTTCACCCATGCCCCCACGCGCCAGCTGGCGGAGGAGCGTGAGCCGGCCGAATTGCCGGGGCAGCGGCTCGAGCTCGATCAGCTCGCCTTCGCCAACTTCTGCAGATTTTACTAGCGATTCCGATGGTTTATTCTCTGGATTGCTGCCTGACATGCCCCCATGGTGCCAATGTAGGATAAAGTGGCCAAAAAACAGGCGCACCTTTCCAGGAATGGGTGAGGAGGCTCCTCGGTTGGTGAGCGGTTGTGTCGACGCTCGAGCGGACTACACTGCGCCCCGTTACTCGAGGGCCGATGCAGGAAGCTGCTTCATGGAACGCACCATCGCGCGGGCGGTTGAAAGCCTCCCGAGCTGTGTCCGTGGCACTCGCCACGTTCGTGGGCGTGCTTTGCCTGTTGCTGGTGCCGAGCCATGCCTCCGCTTCGGTGGGGGCGCCCATGTGCAACGAACTCGCACAGTCGATTGAAGCGCCGCCCACGATCTGGCCGCATCACGGCGGTTCGATCCGAGCAGTGCCGTCCTGCCCGAACTTCAAGCTTTGGCAAATCGACGCCAACAGCGATCGCGCTGAGCGAGTGGCTCCAATCGTGCTCCGCGAAGCCCCCGTTGCGACCCTCAACGGCCAGTTCGAAAAACCGGGCGCCGTGCGCTCGTTGGTACCGCGCGCCATCCGCCTCGCGCTGCCACCAGGTCACGTCGGCAGCGTGTACCGGCCACCGCGCGCCTAGTAGAGGCCAGCAGGTCTCTCGGCCCTGGCGTTACCACCAGCGCACTCGCGCCGAGCCGCGGAAAAGTCACCGCTTGAACGCAGGATGTTGCGTGCTTGTCTTCGCGCCGCCGAACTGCGGCGTCACTCGGAGGCTCAGCCGCAAGCTCTCACCTCTCGGGCGCGGCCTTCTCGGCTGCCCCAAACCCTCAATTCACCAAGCAACCGTTTCGAGGTCTTCTCGAACGATTTTCAACTCAAATTTACGGAGTAGCATCATGAACAAAGGAACCGCCATCGTCGGTTTTTTCATGTGCTTCCTTGCTGGGATGTTCCTCATGTGGGGCATCGATCGCAGCAAGGGAGTCGAAATCACGGCTGACAAAGCCGTGGCAGCGGGGTCTGTGGATCACAGCGCCGCAGCCATCCCCATCAGCGCCGACGACCCGGTCTACGGCAACGTCGCGGCGCCGGTCACCATCATCGAGATCAGCGATTTCGAGTGTCCGTTCTGCAGCCGCGTAGAACCGACCATCAACCAGGTCAAGGAGACCTACGGCGACAAGGTCCGCATCGTCTGGAAGAACAATCCGCTACCCTTCCACAAGAACGCACGCCCGGCACACGAGGCAGCCGCGGCCGTGCACGACCTCGGCGGTAACGACGCGTTCTGGAAGTTCCACAAGCTCGCCTTCTCGAATCAAAAGGCACTCACGGAAGAGAACCTCGCAAAATGGGCCGCAGAAAGCGGCGTCGACGTGGCCAAGTTCAAGGCCGCCATCAAGGACCCGAAGTACGCGAAGAAGGTCGACGAAGACCTCGCGTTCGGCAAGAAGATCGGTGCTAGCGGTACTCCGGCGTTCCGCATCAACGGCGTCACCATCAGCGGTGCGCAGCCGTTCGACAAGTTCAAAGAGGTCATCGACAAGGAGCTCGCCGAGACCAGCAAGCTGATCGCGGCCGGCACGAAGCCCGAAGAGGTCTATCCGGCGCGCGCCAAGGCGAACTTCGCGGCCGCTCCCGCAGAGCCCGCTGACCGCCCCGAGCCCAAAGAAGACACCGACGTGTGGGCGGTTCCCGTCAGCGACAAGGATCCGCAGAAGGGCCCGAAAGACGCGCTCGTCACCATCGTCGAGTGGTCCGAGTACCAGTGCCCGTTCTGCAAGCGCGTGGACCCGACCGTCGAGAAGATCTTGGAAACCTACAAGGACGACGTCCGGGTGGTCTGGAAAGACAACCCGCTGCCGTTCCACCCGCGCGCTGTGCCGGCCGCCACGCTGGCTCGCTTCGCCTTCGAAACCAAAGGCAACGCGGCGTTCTGGGACGTGCACGCCGCCCTGTTCGAGTTGCAGCCCAAGCTCGAGGACGAAGACCTGAAGGGCGTCGCCGACAAGTTCGGCTTGCCCTGGGCCAACGTCAAGGCAGCCATCGACGGCAACAAGTACAAGACCGTGTTCGCTGACAGCCAGGATCTCGCCACCGAGCTCCAGGCGCGCGGTACTCCTCACTTCTTCGTCAACGGTCGCCGTCTGAGCGGCGCCCAGCCCTTCGAGAAGTTCAAGGAGCTGATCGACGACCGCCTCCAGGTCGCCAAGGCCATGGTCGCCAAGGGCACGCCGAAGGCGAAGGTCTACGAAGAGATCGTCAAGAGCGGCAAAGCCCCACCGCCACCCGAGAAGAAAGAAGTCGGGTCTGCTCCCGCCGACAGCCCGTTCGCAGGTGGCAAGAACGCCAAGGTCGTGATCCACGAGTTCTCGGATTTCGAGTGCCCGTTCTGCAGCCGAGTCTCGCCCACCATGGCGCAGATCAAGCAAGAGTACGGCAACAAGGTGAAGATCGTGTGGCGCAACCTGCCGCTGCCGTTCCACAAGAAAGCCGACCTCGCCGCCGAAGCCGCCTACGAGGTCTACAAGCAAAAAGGTGACGCTGCGTTCTGGCAGTATCACGACAAGCTGTTCGAGAACCAGAAGTCCGAAGACGGTCTGCTTCGACCCGGCCTCGAGAAGTACGCCGCAGAGCTTGGTGTCGACATGGCCAAGTTCAAGGCAGCCCTCGACAACGGGACGCACAAGACCCGCGTCCAGGCGGACAAGGACGCAGCTCAGAAGGCTGGCATCAGCGGTACCCCCGCGTTCGTGATCAACGGCTACTACCTGAGCGGTGCGCAACCGTTCCCGTCGTTCAAGAAGCTCATCGACCGCGCCCTGAAAGAAGCTGGTGGATGAGTAAGAGCTGGCGAGAGTGGTTACTAGGCTTCGTTCTCGCTCTTGCCGGCACGAGCTGCGGGCCGCCGGGGCCCGCCGATAGCCCGACGCCTGCTCTGGAACGAGCAGGCTCGGGCACCCCGGATGCAGAGGCGATCGCCGCGGGCCAACTGGCCCCCGGCGAGCTGCCGTCGCCCGTGCCCGTCGAGGCGGACGACACGGTTTGGGGGGAGCCCAGCGCAGCGGTGACGCTGGTCGCGTTCGTCGACTTTCAGTGTCCCTTCTGCGCACGTGCCCACCAGACGGTCAAAGCGCTCGAGC
>Ga0315910_10003701_pt1 | contig 12922 bp, 12 predicted proteins | sample EdamamesoilMG_FD_204470 | JGI IMG/M metagenome (GOLD analysis project Ga0315910, IMG submission 204470) | Garden soil microbial communities collected in Santa Monica, California, United States - Edamame soil | ecosystem: Environmental > Terrestrial > Soil > Garden | place: USA: California... | reverse complement strand
CCCTCACGGTCCTGCTCTGCCTGGGGCTTGCCGGCGCCGGGCACCGCGCCAGCGAGCCCGTGCTCATCGCCGGTCAGATCTCCTTCGACGAACGCGTCTGGAGCCGGGGCAGCCTGCCCTCGCTCACCTTCACCGTGTCGGCCGGACGCGGCACGCCCACGGGCAAGGTGGCGGCCTTCCTGTACGTCGCCGAGGCGCCCGGCGCCTTCACGAGCGCGGTCTTCCCGCCGCAGTTCGCGGGCATCGTGACCGTGCCCGGCTCGATCCAGGTCGTGGTCGACCGCGTCCCCGAGCGCGGGCCGGTGAACGAGCACTCGCGCGAGCGCTTCGTGCAGGGCGCGATCTTCGACCTGACATCGGGCGCGCTCCTGGGCGTGACCAACGAGGACTACCTCGACATCACGTACTCGGCGCCGCCCACGGTGTTCTCGCTCGACTTCGAGACCGAGGACGACTTCACCACGGCGCTCGTCAACGGTCAGGACCTGTCCACGCCGCCCGAGTTCGGGCGCCTGCTGAGCCTGTCGAGCGCGCAGCCCGTCACCGGCGCGCAGCACCTCGGGCCGGCCGTGTTCGACACGGATCCGAGCGGTCCCAACGCGGCGAGCTCCGATCCGGACCTCCTGGTCGGCCTGGGCAACGCGCTCATCCTGCAGGAGAACGCGGGCCAGACGACGCCGGGCGTGTTCACGCTGCCGGACGACGCCGCCAACGGCGGCTCGCTGGTGTTCGACTTCACCGGCTTCCAGTTCATCGAGAAGGTCGAGCCGCGCAGGGTCGACCTGATCGACATGGACAAGGCCGGCGGGGGCGCGAAGATCTTCCTGACCGACGTGCTCGGGCACAGCCGCGTGTTCTCCGTCCCGAGCGGCTGGACCACGGACATCGACGCCACGGGCGGCGCCGGCTTCGCCACGCTCGACCTGACCACGACCGCGCCGCAGCCCGGCGTGTCCGCCACGGCCACGGCCACGAGCGACCCGACGTTCCTGGCGGGCGAGGTCGTGCGCATGGAGGTCACATTCATCGGCTCGGGCGCGCTCGACAACCTCGTGTTCGCGCGCGAGGCCGACCCGGGCCTGGTGCGCACGACCGGGCCGCGCGCGCAGAAGCGCTGATGCGAAAACGACGCGGGCCGCGCGATCGGATCGATCGCGCGGCCCGCGTGCTCGAGCGCCTGGGTCCTAGGCCGCGAGCACGGCGACTTGCGGCCGGCGGCTCAGCATGAACGCGCCGCCCAGCACGGCCGTGGCCGTCAGGGCCGCGATCCACGCCCAGGTCATGGACGGGACGTCGTTCACGATCTGGCCGCGGATCTCGCCACCGCCGTTGATCGTCGTGTGCACGTTCAGGTAGTTCAGGCCGTTCAGCAGGTTCGTGACCTGCGTCGGCGTGAGCGTGCCCGAACCGGAGAACGTGCCGGTCGTGCCGCCGGACTGCGTCAGCGTCACGATGATGCCGGCGTTGGCGCCGGGCGCGGCCGGCCCGTGGATGTGGGCCAGGATCGCGTTGCTGGTCAGACCCGAGTAGTTGCCCGTCACCGTCACGATGCCGGTGACGTCGTCGAGGATGACGGTGCCCTGGCCGGTGCCGGCCGGGCTGACCACGGGGACTTCCTGCGCGCCGGACATGGGGACCTGGTAGATGTGCGTGCCCAGGGCCGCGGACGTGCTCGCGAGGGACAGGGCCGCGACCGTTCCGCAGAACAGGGCGGCCAGCGGATTTCGTTTCATGGACCTCACTCCAACCTGGCAATGGTTGACTCGTCGGGACGGGGGAATCGGGGATCGAGCCCGGAGAGCAGCCTAGCTCGCGCGCCGGCTCCGGGGTGGAGAAAGCAGAGGATCAAGCAATGGCTCCGCGCAGCTTGGACAGCTCGTAAAGGTTTGCGGCCAGAGCGGAGCACGGCCATCTTGGGGCGTTCGCGCCCGCCATGTCCCGACGCTCGCCCGCCCCCGTGCCCCCCCGACCGCGCTCCCCGGTGGTCGGCTTCCTCGCGCGCTTCGTGCTCGTCTTCGCGGCCCTGGAGTGCCTGATCGTGTTCGGCCTGTGGCGCGATTCGTGGTTCGCCCCGCAGGCCGCGCTGAACGCACGTCTCTCGGCCTTCCTGTGCGCGCCCTGGATCGAGGGCGTGCAGGGCGTATCGAGCTACCTGATCGCGCCCACCTACGCGATCAACATCCGCCCCGGCTGCGATGCGTACCAGGCCTCGGCCGTGCTCCTGGCGGGAATCGCGGCCTTTCCCGCGCCGTGGACGCGCAAGCTGTGGGGTGCGTTGCTGGGCGTGCTCGTGCTGCTCGTGCTGAACCTCGTGCGGCTGGGGGCGATCCTGTGGGTGGGAATCCACCACCGCGAGCTGTTCGAGACCATGCACCTCGAGGTGCTGCCGGCCGTGTTCCTGTTCGTGGCCGTGTTCCTCTGGCTGGGCTGGATCGCCTGGGTGCGCCCGGCGCCGCGGCCGGCGGCGCCCTGAGCGGCCGCGCGATGGACGGGCGTCAGATCCGCCGCGGAGTGCTGGGCTTCGTCCTCGCCTACGCGCTCTTCCTGGCGCTGTGGCCGCTCGCGCGGCCGCTGTACGCGCCGCTCTTCCGGGCCGGGGCCGAGTTCGTGCTGGGCGTGGTCGACCCGTTCGACGGCGAGATCGTCGTGCGCTTCGATCCGGGCGGCGGCGGCGCGCTGGCCGAGGACATGCCGCGCATGGACACGATCGTGCGCCTCCAGCACCAGCGCCTGCCCGGCTCCGAGGGGCACGCCGGCGCGAGCAGCTTCTTCCACGGCTACCACCCGACGGCCGTGCTGCTGGCGCTGTTCGCGGGCGCGACGCCGCTCCCGTGGCGCCGGCGCCTGCGGCGCCTCGCGCCGGCCCTGGTGCTCGTGTACGCCTTCGTCGCGCTGCGCTGCCTCGTCGGCGTCGTGTACACGTACTCGTGCTCGAACATCGAGGGCCGGCCGGCGCTGGAGCTCTCCCCCGCCGCCGCGCGCGCGCTCTTCTGGTGCTGGCACTTCCTGTGGGAGGAGCCGCTCTCGACCTACCTCGTGCCGCTGCTCGCCTGGGGCCTGTGCGTGTTCACGGTCCGTAGCCCCGCGCCCGCGCCGGCCGCCGAGCCCCCGCGAGGCGCCGCGCCGCGCGGAGCCGCCTGAGCGCGCCCTTTCCCGGGCACGCCGCTCAAGTCGGCCGGAGCGCGATTCCGAGCAGGACGCCCAACGAGGAGTCACCATGCTGAACCACCGTGTGCTCGCGGGCGGGCTCGCCCTGATCGCTTCCCTGTCCGGCCTGGGCTGCCATTCCACCGGCGGCTCGTTCCTGGTGTTCGGCGGCTCGTCCGAGCCGCAGGAGGACCTGGTCGACGCCGTGGCCGGCGCGCGCGGGGAGCTGGCCGGGACGCAGGAGGACTTCGCCACCGCCCTGCACCTCTTCCAGCGTCTGACCACGCCCCAGGCGGTCGAGCTCGAGGAGCTGAGCGACGACTTCGAGGACGCCCTCTCCGCCTGCCAGGAGCGCGCCTCCGATCTGCAGGAGCGCATCGAGAGCGTGAAGAGCGAGTCCGATCACCTGCTGCAGGGCTGGACCACCGAGCTCGAGCAGTACTCCTTCGAGGCCATGCGCAAGAAGAGCGAGGCCCAGATGAAGGACACGCAGGTGCGCTCGGAGCGCCTGCAGGCCTCGCTCGCGAGCGTGCAGAAGCACATGGAGCCGGTCCTGAAGAAGCTCACCGACTACGAGCTCTTCTTCCACCACAACCTCAACGCGCGCGCCATCGCCACCCTGGGCGACACCTACAAGGAGTTCGACTCCGAGTTCAAGGCGCTCGACGCGGAGGTGACGAAGGCGAAGGGCGAGGTCGAGGCCTTCCTGAAGGCCTTCGCCGTCGAGCCGGCGCCCGCGCCCGCGCCGGCCAAGTAGGCCGGCAGGGACGGGCTTCGCGCCCGGTTGTGACCGACCGACGGGCGTGCGCTAGGGTGACCCTACGGGAGGTTCACAATGCGCACGCCCCTGCGCCCGCTGTCGCGGGCCAGTCTCGTCTCCACCACCCTGTTCGCGGCCGCCGGCGCCCTGTCGGCCCAGGGCACCTGCTTCGACGGCACCGGCGGACCGGGAGGGAACTTCGACTGGGTCGTCCACGCCGGTGAGACGGTGATCTTCGACACGACGCTCACCGCCATCCTCGGCGGCCCGGGCGGCGCGCCGATCGCGATCCAGAACTGCATCAACGGCCTGGTCGACGTGCGCGACCTCGTCATCGAGGAGGGCGGCATCGTGCGCGCGCAGGGTCCCAATGCCCTGCGCATCCTGGCGGCGCGCGACGTGATCGTGCGCGGCACGCTCGACGTCTCGGGCTTCAACGCGCACGACGTCGCCACCCTGAACACGGGCAACCAGGTCGAGGTCGGCGGGAAGGGCGGCCCATCGGCCGGCGACGGCGGCAACGCCAACGAAGTGATCACGTCCTCGACTCCGCGCGGGGGTACGGGCGAGGGTCCCTTCGGGACGCCCAACGCGGGCGCCCAGGGCGGCGAGTCGGGCTTCGCGTCGCCCGCGCTGGGCGTGGATGCGCGCCGGCCGGGCGGCGGCGGCGGCGCGCGCTTCGCCCGCGACCAGCAGCCCTTCCCCAACGACGCGAGCGCCTTCGGGACGAGCCTGACCGCGTCGGCTGGAAGGGACGGCCACCCGAGCAGCACCGGCGCCGAGACCGGCCTCTCGCCCGCGCGCGGCGGGATCCCCAACACCGGCATCTTCCGCGACGGGCTGGACACGAACGACTTCTGGGGCGAAGGGCCCCGCTTCGGGCCGGGCGGCGTGGTGACCCGGCTCGCGGGTGAGCTCCCCGGCCTGTGGAGCGGCTACGGCGGCGGCGGCGGCGGCAACGCCATGCCCGCGAGCACCTTCCCCACCCCGGACTGGACCCAAGCCTCGGACGAGAAGGGCGGCCCGGGCGGCGGCGGCGGTGGCGCGCTGCACGTGCAGGCGAGCGGGCGCATCGTCTTCGGTGCGCGCGGCCAGATCCTCTCGAACGGCGGCCGCGGCGGCACGGGCGAGAACACGAACTTCCTGAACCACATCGGCGGCACGGGCGGCGCGGGCTCGGGCGGCCACGTCGTGCTCGAATCGGCCACGGCAATCGACTTCACCGACGGCGGCGCGAACGCGGGCGCGCTGCCGCGCGACTGGCTGCGCGCCGTCGGCCAGCCGCTGCGCACGGGACCCACCCCCGACGTCAACCCCTGCTGCCGCGCCTACAGCAACGGCGGCGCGAGCAGCGGCGGCGTCGTCCAGCTCCACGTCCCCGACCCCACCGCCCGCCCCGGCACCAACCCCGCGACGACCGACATCGTCGTGCCCCAGAGCATCACCCTGCGCCGGCTCCCCCTCGAGCTCGTCGCCTCGCCCGGCGCGATCGCGCTGTACTTGACCTGCGACCCGGCCCCGCTTGCCGGCGCCGGCGCCGGCGGCTGGATGGGATCCGGCCAAGCCCCCCGCGGACGCTTCCTGCGCGTCCTCTTCGACTGGATCACGCCGCCGGAGGATCCGACGCCCTTCGCCCTCGCCCCGGACGCGCTGGTCGTCCCGCCGCGCTACTGAGCTCGGGCCGGCTAGTCGTCGCCGCCGTACCCCAGCGCCTCGAGCTGCTTCAGCAGCTCCTCGGCCTCCGCATCGCCCTTCCCGTCCGCGGCCTTCCCGTCCGCGGCCTTCCCGGCCGCCGCCTTTTCGCCCATCGGGCGGCGCGCGAGCAGCGCCTTCAGCCTCGCGCCCATCTCGGCCACGAGCTCGGCGTGCTCGCCGCCCACGTCCAGCGCCTCGCCGGCCGCCGTCAGATCGAACAGCAGCGGCGCCCCGCCCGCCCGCTGCACGTACTTCCACCTCGTGCTCTGCAGCGCGCACTCGAACGGCTTCTCCTCGGCGCCGTGGAACTCGGTCGACTCGGTCGTGAGCACCTCCTCGCGCCGGAAGCCCGCCGCCAGCACGTCCTCGCCCTCCCACTGCCCGCGGAACCCCGCCAGCGCCTCGCCCTCGACGCGCGCCAGCAGCGTCGGCATCAGGTCGACCAGCGACACGAGCTCGCCGCGCCGCCCGGGCTGCGCCGTCGTCCCGGACGGGAAGTGCACGACCAGCGGCACGAACGTGTTCAGGTTCGTGTTGCGCCCGTGGCCGAGGAAGTTGCCCTCGCCCAGCGTCTGCCCGTGGTCGGCGGTGAACACGAAGGCGGCGTCCTCCCAGCGCCCGCCGGCCTTCAGCGCCTGCACCAGCCGCCCGATCTCGTCGTCGACGGCGCGCACGCAGGCGTCGTAGCGGTCGAACAGCGCGAGCACGCGCTCCTCGTCGATGGGCACGCTCACGCGCGCGGCCGCGCGCCGCTTCAGCCCGCGGTCGGGATCCACGAAGCGGCCTTTCCCCGGCGGGAGCTCGGGCTCGGGCGGCGGCGGCGTCCAGCCGAAGAAGCGCTGGCCCACGCCCGCGTCCTTGCCGAAGCGCTGCGCCAGCGCGCCCGCGTCGATGCCGCGCGTGCGCACCCAGTCGCGCAGGGCGTCGTCGCTCCGGAACAGGGCCGCGCACTCGGGCGGCGGCTCGTTGGGCTCGTGCGCGTCCCACAGGTGCAGCCACAGGAACAGCGGCTCGCCGGGCGGCTGCTCCGCCAGCCAGGCCAGGGCCCGGTCCGTGCTCGCGCGCGCGCTGAACTTGCCCTCCTTCAGCGTCGGCGCCACGAAGCGCTCGAAGCCGGCGTCGATGCCCGTGCGCTGGCTGAGGACGACGCTGCTCACCACCGCCGCGGTGTGGTAGCCGAGCGCCTTCAGCGCCTCGGCGGCCGTGACGCGCCCGGGCTCCGAGCGGAACGGCTGGCGCACGGCCATGGGGTTCGAGGTGTAGCCGTGCTGGTGCGGGTACAGCCCGGTCATCATCGAGAGATGCGAGGGGAAGGTCGTGGCCATCGAGGCCAGCGCGCGCTCGAAGAGGACCGCGTCCTCGCGCGCCAGGGCGTCCACGTGGGGCGAGGTGGGCCGGAAGTAGCCGTAGCAGCCCAGGTGCTCGCGCCGCAGGGTGTCGACCGTGACCAGCACGATCGACGGCCGCGGCGCGGGCGGCGCCTCGCCGACCTGGGCCAGCTGCAGCACGGCCGAGAGCAGCGTCGCGATCACGGGGCGATTCTACCCGTCGGCCCGCGCGCCGTAGAATCGCGCCCATGACGCGCGCGCTCCTCTCCGCCGTCGCGCTGCTCCTCGGCCTGCCGGGTGCGCCCGTCGGCGCGCCCGCCGTGGAGCAGAGCGCGCAGGGCGACGCCCAGGCGAGCGAGCGCTACCCGTGCGCGCGCGCGAGCACGGTCGTGCGCTTCTTCACGCTCGACACGGACGCGCCCGAGCTCGCGCCCGCGACCGAGGCGCTGCGCGAGCTCGGGGCCGAGCTCGTCTACGGCCCGCGCACGACCGACGCCCGCCCCGGACACGCCTTCGTGGCCCTGCGCGCACCGAGCACGGCCGCGCCGAAGAAGCTCGCCCAGGCGCTGAAGAAGGCCGGTGCGGCGGCGCACGAGCTCGAGTGCGTGGCCTTCGACGGGCGCACGAACAACGACTCGAACGTGAACCTGGGCGGGTTCTCGCTCTCGTCGCGCGACTTCGTCATGGGGCTCTCGGGCGACATCGCCTGGTTCGACTCGCTCGGCCCGTGGACGCAGTTCTACGGCCCGCCGGGCAAGCTCGAGGGGCGCGAGATCGCCGAGCGCTTCGAGAAGCTGTACGCACCCTACGGCGGCGGCCGGCTGGGCGAGGTCGTGCGCGAGCGCTTCACCTGGACGCTGCTCTCCGCGCCCGACGCCAAGCTCGCGGCGCGCCTGGAGAAGGCGATCGCGAAGCTGGCCGGAGTGGTCTCGGCGCACTTCGCCGAGACGACGCTCGAGGTCGTGGTGGTACTCGAGGGCCTGGGGGCCGCGGCCGACGCCGGGCCGATCCCGAGCGCACAGGGCGAGGTGTTCGATCCGGCCGGACGCGCGGCGCCGCGCGCGACCTGGAGCACGCTGCCGCTCTACGAGCTGCTCGCGGCCGAGGGCCTGGTCGCCCCCTGAGGGCTCATTTTCGCGTAGTCCTCGCGCTCCCAGACCGGGCGCACCTCGATGGCGCCGAACTCGGCCGAGGGCATCTTCCTCGCCCAGTCAAGGGCGTGGTCGAGGCTAGGCACGTCGATGACGTAGAAGCCGCCCAGCTGCTCCTTGGTCTCGGCGAAGGGCCCGTCGGTGGTGAGCACCTTGCCGCCGCGCACGCGCAGGGTCGAGGCGCTGGGCGTCGGCCGCAGCCGCCCCGAGGCCTGCACGATGCCCGTGGCCAGGATGCCCTCGTTGAAGGCCTGCCAGCGGGCCATCAGGTCGGCCATGGCCGGCGGCGTCAGGGTGGCCAGGTGGGACTCGGAACCGTAGATGAGGACGACGTAGCGCATGTTCTCGGAGGGTTGGGGGCCGGTGGTCGGGCGCGCCGCACCGGGGCGCACCCGCGTCGAGGTCGTCCGGCCCGGCCGGGAATCGACAGTTTCCACGGACGGGGACGGGAAGAAAGGGCCGCCGCGCGTCGCCGGCCGCCGGAGGTCAAGTTCGAGCTCGCGCGCGACCGAATGGGCGTGGATTCCATCGTCCCGCGCGCCGGGAAGGGCGCGCCAACCAAGGGGAAATCCATGTCGTCTGCGAATCGGTCCGTCCGCTGGCTGGCCCTCGGGGCAGTCCTCCTCCTGAGTTCGTCCTGCCTGCACACGCAGCACGGCCGGCACGAACGCGCCCTGTCCGTGAAGTCCGAGGGCGAAGCCGACCTGGCGCACGCCCAGGCCGAGTCGCTGCGCACGCCCGGCTACGAGGAGCACGAGTACGTCGAGCTGGCCACGCCGCCCGAGGTCCCGGCCGCGCTGAGCGAGACGGCCCCGAGCGCGCCCAGCTCCGATCACGTGTGGATCTCGGGCGCACACACGCGCCGCGCCGGCGAGTGGGCCTGGGTGCCGGGCCACTGGGCGCTGCCGCCGCGCGACGACGTCGTCTGGGTGCCGGGCCACTGGGTGCCGCACCTGCACGGCTACGTGTGGATCGCCGGCGCTTGGCGCTGAGAGCACGATGCCAGGATGCCTCCGGCATTCCTGGCTCGGGCTCGAAGGATCGTCCAAGGCGCGCGATCCTCGCGCACCCTCCTCGATCGGCTCAACGGAGGAGCTCTGGCTCACGCAGCCAGAGCTCCTTCCATTGGTAGACCTGTAGCGCGAACGGGAGGTACCCGAGGTAGCCGGGCAACGGCATCTCGAACAACTTGGGGGCGTCGATGCCCGGCAGGTGGTAGATCCAGCGCGGATGGGAGTGCCAGTTCCAGAGCTCCCACAGGAAGCCGCACAGGAGACCGCCCATCCACAGGGCGAACCATGGGCGCCAGTCGCCGCGCTCGAGGTCGTCGAGCAGCCCGCGCCGCCCGTAGCGGCGCGCGATCGGCTCGACCAGGAACACGCTCGCCATCCACAGGAACGGGTAGCCGGCGCGCGGCCAGAGGAGGAGCACGGAGAGGAGCGCCAGGCCGAGCGCGAAGGAGGCCGCCAGGCGCGCGCGCGTCACGGCCAGGCGCGGCCCGCGCGCGCAGCGCTCGAGGAAGGGCGCCCCGCGCGCGAGCTCGGCGCTGACCAGCACGGCCGGCACGACGGTGGAGAAGGAGAGCGAGCCCAGCAGCGCGTACTCGAGGTCGCCGAAGAGCTCGCGCCCCACGTACTCCCAGTTGCCCAGGCGCTCGTTGGCGAGCTCGAACAGCCACCACAGCGGCACGGACACGAGGAACAGGCCGACGAAGCCGCGCGGCGAGCGGCTCCAGGGCGAGCTCCCGCGCGTGCGCTCGAGCAGGCCGTCGACGAGGAGCACGTACCCCAGCCACAGCGGGAAGAACAGGAGATGCGTGCGCAGCCCGGAGAGGCCCCAGTTGGCCGCCCACGCGCCGACGAGGAGCATCGCCCCCAGCGCCGCCCGCCCGCTCCCGCGCCCCATGCTCATGCGCCCGAACGGCGCACGCTCTTCTCGGAAAGCGAGCGCAGCACGAGACCGGGCGCCTCGGCCAGGCAGGCGCTGAAGGTGGCGCCGCTGCCCGTGCCGTGCACGAGCGCGCGCCACAGCCCCGAGCGCGCCAGGGCCGCCAGCGCCCAGTCCGGCCGGCGGTAGAAGAGCGGCGCCAGGCACCAGCTCCAGTCCGTGTCGCGCAGCACCGGCCGCGCCAGCGCGGAGAGGTAGCTCGCGGGCGCGCGCTCGCCGCGCGCCACGGCCACGGCCGTCTCGCCCGCCAGGCGCCCGCTCTCGAGCGCGTGGTAGATGCCCTCGCCCGTCAGCGCGTCCGCGAGCGCGGCCGCGTCGCCCACCAGGTAGGCCGGCGCGCGCGGCGCCCGCAGGCGTCCGCCCAGGGGGATCGTGTGCGCCTCGAAGGAGTCGAGCGCGTCGCCGCGCACGGCCAGGCCCTTCTCGGCCAGGTACTGCGCCAGGCGCGCGCGCAGGTCCTTGAGCCCGCGCGCGAGCGTGTACAGGCCGACCGAGACCTGGCCGTCCTTGGGGAACACCCAGCCGTAGCCGCGCGGCAGCGCGCCGAAGTCGAAGCACGGCCGCGGCCCGGGCTCGCCCGCGATGCGGTCGCGCGCCAGCACGACCTCGACCGCCAGCGCGCGCCCGCGCGCCCGGCCCAGGGCGAGCGCGCGGTTGACGACGCCGTTCGCGCCGTCGGCGCCCACCAGCTGGCGTCCGACCAGGGTGCGCGTCGCGGTGCGCACGTGGAAGCGCTCGCCGGTCCATTCGACGGCGCGCACGGGCTCGCCGTCGAGGAAGGTGAAGCCCGCCGAGGTCCGGTTCTCGCGCACGAGGCGCTCGTCGAGCTCGGGCCGCGCCACCATGGCCAGCACGCGCGCGCGGAACGAGTACACGCTGCGCGCGCCGCGCCAGGCGTTGAATTCGAACTCGTGCGACTGGCCGCGCAGCGAGGGCGCGAGGTCGCAGGCCAGGGCGCGCACGGCCTTGGTCGTGAGCCCGCCCGCGCAGGGCTTGGTGCGCGGGAAGCGCGCCGCCTCGACCTGCACGACCGTCAGCCCGCCGGCCAGGGCCGCGGCCGCGGCGCGCGAGCCGCCCGGGCCGGCGCCGACGACGATCAGGTCCGCATCGCTCACGGCCGCGAGTATAGGTGGAAAGCACGGGGCCGCGCCGGTCGACGTGCGACGGGCGCGGCCCCGGGTGTGAAAAGGACGCGACCTACAGGTCGGCGAACTTCTTGATGTCCTTGTCGTTCTTGAGGAGCTCCTTCTGGAGCTTGTCGACCGCCTCGGCGACGTCTTCCTTCTTGCCGCCCATCACGGCGGCCTTGAAGGCGTCGTGGCACTCGCGCAGCTTCTTGTCGGAGTCGGCGCCGTCCATCAGGAACGACACCACCACGCCGGCCTCCTGGATCAGGCGGCTCGAGCCCTCGATGTCGTTGATGTCCAGGTTGAAGGCGAAGATGTCCTCGAGCTTGCGCAGGCCGCCGCCGGCCTTGAGCGCCTTGAACGAGTCCTCGCGCATCTGCCAGGGGTTGCCGCCGTCGCCGAAGTTGGCCTTGGCGTAGCGCTCGACGTAGGAGGCACCACCGTAGTGCAGCCAGCGCGGGATCTTCTTCTCGGCCCAGAAGGCGCCCGGGTTGGGCTGCCCGCCGCCGCCGCCGATGGCGGCCACGACCTCGCTCACCGCCAGCCACGAGGGATCGATGGCCTCGGCGTAGCTCAGGCCGGCCGCGAAGCGCGTGGAGAACGGAGCCCAGCCGTCGTTCACCCAGTAGCCCACGCCGCAGCCCATGAACTGGGGCGGCGTCGTGGTCGGGTCGAACAGGATGTCGGCGAAGCAGGCGTGGTGCAGCGAGGAGAAGCCCTCGGTCTCCGACTGCGGGATCTGCGCGGCCTGGTCGCCGGCCGCGAACTTGTTGTACTGCTCCAGGCTGTTCAGCATCAGGAAGTGCGGGCTCTTGGCGGGCTTGGCCCCGAACAGGCGCGTGAGCTCGGGATAGATGGGCTCGACCCAGGCGCGCATCTTGTTGCCCTGGTCCCACGTGCAGGTGGTCCAGGTCACCCAGCGATCGCCCGTGAGGCGCCACCAGTTGGGCAGCTGCGCGTGGTACGCGTCGGCCTTGGCCATGTCGAGCCAGTCGTTGCCGCACTTCCACTGGATCTGGCGCCACTTGTCCTGGTCGTCGGGCGCCACCCAGGAGGAGTCGTCGGCGCGGTACATGTAGCCGGCCGCCTTCCAGGTCTCGACCTGCTTGGCCTGCTCGGCCTCGATCGGGTTGGTCCACTTGCCGTCGGCTTCCTTGGTCCAGCCCATGTTGAGGTAGGGCACGTCGCCCTCGGGCACCCACTGCTCGCGCCACTTGGCCAGACCCTTGGCCTTCATGTTCGCCGTCTCCTCGCGGCGGTACTTGGAGAGCTCGGCGTAGCTCTCGAACCACTTGTTGTCGTAGAGGTGGTGGCGCAGGGCCTTGTGCGCCGCCTCGTGGTTCGGGTCGAGCTCGACGATCTTCTTGTAGACCTTCTTGGCGGCGTCGTCCTTGGTGGCCGTGGTGTAGGCCGTGGCCAGCTCGAGCAGCTTGGCGATGTCGGTACCGGCCTCGGCGATCTTCTTGTCGACCTCGGCGTCGGTGGCCTCCTGCGCGAACGGTGCATGCGCGACCAGGGCCGGGGCGGGGACGGGAAGGACGCTCAGGAATAGCGCGGCGATCATGGCGGGAGCGAGATGGGGTCCGCCGACCCGCGAGATGCGGGCCGAATGGAGGCATAGCCTAGGGACCGGCGCCTCCGGCGCGAAGGTGCAGCCGCTCCTGGGCCGCGAAAGTCTCGGGCAAAGGCCCAGTTACCCCCGTGAACAGGGGTGGCGCGGGGTGGCGGCAGCAGGCCGTCGAAAAGGTCCCGTCGCGAGGCAAAGCG
>Ga0315910_10003700_pt1 | contig 12923 bp, 9 predicted proteins | sample EdamamesoilMG_FD_204470 | JGI IMG/M metagenome (GOLD analysis project Ga0315910, IMG submission 204470) | Garden soil microbial communities collected in Santa Monica, California, United States - Edamame soil | ecosystem: Environmental > Terrestrial > Soil > Garden | place: USA: California... | reverse complement strand
CCCGTCGAGCGCGACCCCGCAGCGCGGCCGCAGGCGCACGTCGTCGAAGACGCGCCCGTTCTGGCGCAGCGTGAGCTCGTCCTCCGCGCCCCCGTCGATGTAGTCGAACACCATCCGCGGCAGGCGCCGGCGCGCGAGCTCGCGCAGGTCGGCGATGTTGACGGCGCGGGCCGCGGACCGGATGCGGGGCATTCGGCGGGAGTCTAGCGCGGCGCCCGGTCCAACTCGCAGGCGAACGCGCTACCATCCCGCCCCGCGAGGCGTCCCGTTTCGAGGAGGACCCGAGTCGCGGTCGAGCGGGCCGCGTTGGCGAGCGGTCGATGAGGAGCTGTGCGTGATCGGCGAGCAAGGCGCTGCATTCCAAGCCGGATACGTCGTGGGGTCGCTGGTCGGCGTCGGCCTCGCCGCCGCCGCGACGGTGAAGTGCGTCCAGGTGCTGCGCCGGCCGACGACCTGCAAGCCGGGCCTCGTCGCGCTGGCGCTGGTGTGCCTCTCCTGGCTCGTGTGTGGGCTCGTGGGCGCCGCTAGCGCGCTCCTCGAGCTGCCGCCGCCCGTGCTCGCGCTGGTCGGCGGCACCTTCGCCGCCCCGTTCCTGCTCGGAACGATGGTCGCGGCCATCGTCGCGCTCGCCACCTACGATCGCCGGCGCCACACCCAGGGACGCGCGCAGGCCGTCTGGGCCATGGTGCTCGCAGGCCTGCTCGGGGTGGTCCTCGGGGTCGTCACGGCGGCCGGGGTCGACTCGGGCCTCGTCCGGCCGAGCGCTCCGCTGGCGCTCGAGAAGCCCGAGCTCAACTTCGGCCTGACGATCGCGCCTCCGTGGGTCTCCATGAGGGGCGATGCGATGAACGAGGACGCCTGCCTCTCGCTGCGGCGCTCGAATCCCCGGGTGAACTGCATTGTCATCGCGGAGATCGTCGGCGACACGCGCACGCAGGAGGGCCTGGTCGAGACGTCCATGGCCAATCTCGCCAGCTCCGCCGAGGTCCTGGAGCGGCACGACGAGCGCGTCGCGCTGCACGGCTCCACGTTCGACCGGATCACGACGCGCGTGCGCATGTACGACAAGGGGACGCGGGTCGCCTTCGACCACTGGCTCCTGGCCCAGCACGGGTTCGCCTGGCAGGTCGTCTTCTTCGGCGAGGACTCGGACAGGTCGGAGATCACCGCCGAGGCGGGCCGACTGATGGACACGTTCCGCATCCTCGAGCCGGAGCGCGACGCGCTCGGACAGGGCTCGCTCGTGGACGTCACGCGTCCCGAGCTGGGGTACTCGACGCAGCTCGCCGGCTCGGGCTGGAACCCGTGGCCCGACCTGGACGAGTCCGTTCCCCTCGCGGACTTCGGCGCGAAGCGGGTGAAGGAGGCGCTGCTCGTCGTGCCCCTGCGCTTCGACGGCGAGCCGCCCGAGATCGAAGCCCTGACGGCCGGCCTGCTCTCGTGCCTGGACATCGACTACCCCGACGGCAGCATCGGACGCCCGCGGCCCTGGGAGCCGTTCGCGGGCGGCGTGGGCCTGGAATTCGAGCACGAGCGCACGCTGAACGGCCACGACTACCACTACGTGCTGCGCGTCGCGCGCGGCCTCGACAGCGCGCACCTCGTCGCGGGCTGGGCCAGGGCGGACGGCGAGCTGGAGCGCGTGCGCGCGGCGCTCGACCGGATCCGGCTGGCGCCTGCGAGCGGAGCGGCTCCGCGCCTGGACTCGGCGCGGCGGAAGGCGCTGGGGAACGCGCTCAACGACACGGCGCTCGCGCTGCTGCGCACCGACCGTGCGGCCGCGGAGGCCTGGTTCCGGCGCGCGTACGCGGCCAAGGGAGACCCGGTCATCCTGGACAACCTGGTGCAGACCCAGGAGGCGCTCGGGTTGTTCGAGGAAGCGCGCGCCCTGCTGGAGGGCGAGCTCGGCAAGTTCCCGCTGACGTTCGACCTGCGCCTGCGCCACGCGCACGTGCTCGTCGAGTGCGGCCGGGTGGAGGAGGGCACGCAGGTCGTGCTCGAGCTCATCGAGCGCGGCTTCGAGGACGAGGAGGACTTCCGAGGCTGGATCGAGCTCCTGACCGAGGGCGAGCACCACGCCCAGGCCCTGCGGGCCACCGAGGCCTGGCTCGCCCGGCGCGAAAGCCGCGACATCCGGCGCCTGCAGGCCGACCTCTGCTCCCTCGAGGGCGACCCGGCGCGCGCGGCCGCCCTGCTCGAGCCGCTCGTCGCCCGGCACCCCGACGACGCGGACCTGCTCGGGGACCTGGGGACCTACCTCGTCGACCTCGGGCGCCACGCCGAGGCCGCCGCGATCGCCGAGCGCCTGCTCGAGCGCGACCCGGACGAGCCCGAGGCCCTGCTGCTCCTCGGCTGGAGCCAGATGGGACGCGAGCTGTACCGCGAGGCCAAGACGACCCTCGAGCGCGCCGCGCGGGCGAGCCCCGACGACCAGCGCGTGCTGGACTCGCTGCGCGCGGCCTCGGCCGCCCTCGGACAGGGCACGAACAGCGACGTCAAGACGCCGATCGAGCCGGTAGCCGTGCCGCCCGAGATCGCGCGTGAGCTGGCGGAGCTCGATCTCCGGCCGCGCATTCGGGAGGGCGATGCGTCGGCCTTCGAGCTCAACATGACGGGCTACCGCTTCGTACGCGGCGAGCCCCTACGCCGCACCGAGACGTGCCGCGCGCGGATCTTGACGGCGGACGGGGCCGCGGGGCTGAGCTCGCTCGCCTTCCCCTTCGAGCCGCTGGCCGAGCGCGTCTACGTCAACCGCATCGAGGTCCTGGACGAGGAGGGCCGCGTCGTGGAGCGGGGATCGATCGCCGACGCGTACGTGCTCGACCTGTCCGAGGACGAGGTCGCCAGCCACCGCAGCATGCTCCATCAGCCTGTCCCGGGCCTGCGCCCGGGGCGCACGCTCGTGTGGGAGGTCACCTTCGAGGACCGCGCTCCGGCCGAGGAATTCGGCTTCGAGCGCCACCTCTTTGCCGCCGCCGTGCCGACCGCCGCGCAGGTCGTCTTCGTCAGCGGGGACGTCGCCTCCGTGCGCACCCGGGTGACCCAAGGGAACGGCGTGAAGGCGGTGGCCGGTGAGGGGATGAGCGGATGGGTCGCCGAGCCCGTGCTCGCGCTCTCCGAGCCCCTGTCCGTCTGGCCCGAGCGCCGCTGCCCGATGGTGTGGCTGTGCGGCGACGACATGACCTGGGAGCAGGTCTCCGCGGAGTACCTGGAGCGGATCCAGGATCGGCTGGAGGTCGATCCGTCGATCGCGGCCCTGGCCGAGGAGCTCGCCGGAGGCGCGGCGGACGAGCGCGCGAAGATCGCCGCGCTGGCCGGCTACGTGCAGCGCGAGATCGCCTACCAGGGCATCGAGTTCGGCGTGCGGGCGCAGCGCCCCAACGCTCCCGTCGAGACGCTGCGCCTGCGCTACGGCGACTGCAAGGACCAGGCGTTGCTGCTGCACCAGCTGCTCGGGGCGGCGGGCATCGAGAGCCGCCTCGCGCTCGTGAGCACGACCTGGTCGATCCATCCCGAGTTGCCGGCGCTCGAACAGTTCGACCACATGGTCGTGCTCGTGCCCGGGCTCGGCCCAGGGCGGCTGCTCGACGTCACCGACAAGCACCTCGATCTCGTCCGCTTCCCCGCGGACGGACTGTGGGAGTCGCACGCCCTCGTCCTGGATCGCGAGCACCCGCGCCTGCTCGCGCCCACGCCGCGTCCGCCCGAGGGATACCGCGCCACGTCCCGCCGGGTCGTCACGCCCGACGGCGCGGACTGGTCGGTCGAGGAGACGCTGACGCTGCACGGCTACTACGCCGCCTGGGCGCGCCGGTACCTCGGGGGTCTCGCTGCGGCCGAGCGGATCTCCCAGCTCCAGCACCTGCTCGCGGAGCGGGGCGCCGCGCGGCTCGCGGACTTCCGCCTCGAGGGGCACGACGATCCCGCGCAGCCGGCCGTGCTGGTGCAGAGATACCGCGTCGCCAACGCCATCTCGTCGGACGGCGCGCGCCGCAGCGCGGCCTTGCCGGCGCTGTGGGAGCGCTACTTCCTCGACCAGCCCTTCTCGCCCGAGCGCCGCAGCCCCTTCGAGTGGTCGTTCCCGGTGCACTTCGAGAGCGACGTGACGGTGCGCCTCCCGACACCTCCCTCGGAGGAAGCGCTGGGAGCGTTGCGGGAGGAGCTGCAGTCGGAGTTCTGCGCCTGGACGCTCGCGCCGGTCACCACGGGGGGAGCCGGCGAGCTGACGCTGCACTTCGAGTTCGACGGCAAGCCCGGGTCGTACGGCGCCGAGCGCTATCCCCGTTTCCACGAGGACTGGGGAGCCGCCCTGCGCGCCTGGGAGCAGCCCCTCGGCTGGAACGCGAAGTGACGGCGACCTGAGCCGCGTCTCCCGCGGGACGGCGCTCGTCGCCGCCGCGCAGCGGCCACCGTAGACTCTCCTGCAGCCGACGGCCGTCCGCTCTGCCGCCGGTCTTCCCCGTCCCCTCCGGAGACCCCTGCCATGCACCTGTCCACGCACAACTGGATGCGCGCCGAGCCGCTCGAGCTCACGCTGAAGCGCATCAAGCGTCTCGGCTTCGAGAGCATCGAGATCAGCGGCGAGCCCAAGCAATACCCGCCCAAGGAGTGTCGCCCGCTGCTGAAGAAGTACGGCATCCGCTGCTGGGGCGCGGTCACGCTGACGCTGGGCGAGCGCAACCTCGCCGCCAAGAGCGCCAAGCAGCGCGCCGCGACGGTCGACTACATGAAGTCGGTCGTGGACATGGTGAAGGAGCTCGAGGGCCACGAGATCACGATCGTTCCGGCCACCGTCGGCAAGGTCGTGCCCGACGGGACGCCCGAGGAGGAGTGGGCGTGGGTCGTGGCCGGGCTGCAGGAGGTCTACGCGCTCGCGGAGAAGAGCGGCGTGCGCATGGCGCTCGAGCCGCTCAACCGCTTCGAGACCTACTTCCTGAACCGCGCCGACCAGGCCATGGCCCTGGCCAAGGCCGTCGGCCCGAAGTGCGGCGTGTGTATCGACGTGTTCCACATGAACATCGAGGAGAAGGACCTGCTCGGCGCCATCCGCACGGCTGCGCCGCGGCTCACGGACGTGCACGTGGCCGAGAACAACCGTTTGGCGCCCGGCATGGGGTCGATCGACTGGCGAGCGTTCGTCGCGACCCTGAAGGAGGTGGGCTACGACGGCGCGCTCACGATGGAGGCCGTCGCTCCCATCGACCGCACGCCCATGTGCCCCTGGCCGAACCAGGTCGAGAAGAACCCCGTCGACATCTCGCCCGAGCAGCTCAAGTTCATCCAGGACCACGGCTCGAGCCTGCTGTCGGAGGAGTTCTACACGATGCTGTACGAGACGGCGTCGCGCACGCTCCTGCCCCTGATCCGCTGAGCGCGCGAGTGAAGATCCAGAGCGTCGAAGCCGACTGGCTGCACGTCCCGCTGGCTGCCGCGCAGCAGCATCGCTCCGATTTCGGGCAGATCACGGCCTTCGACGGCGTGCTCGTGCGCGTGCGCACCGAGGACGGCTCCGTCGGCTGGGGCGAGGCCAAGCCCGCGGTCGGGAGCAGCGGCAACGGCGCCGCGCTCGTGGCGATCGTCGAAGAGGAGCTGGCGCCGCTTCTCATCGGCCAGGAGGCCTCGCAGATCGCCGCGCTGGGCCAGCGCATGCTCAACGGGTCGCGCGCGGGCCTGGCGCAGCGCGCCGGCCGGGCCATGCCGATCCTCGGGCGGCGCGGCCTGCACCAGGCCGCCATCGCGGGCGTCGACCTCGCGCTGTGGGACCTGCTCGGCAAGGCCCACGACTGCTCGGTGCTGGCCCTCGTCGGCGGTGCTGCGCGCCCGTCGATCCCGGCCTACGCCAGCGGCGGCTGGGCGAGCGCGGAGCGCATCGGCGAGGAGCTCGGCGCCTACGTGGAGCGCGGCTTCCGCGCCGTGAAGATGCGCGTCGGCGCGATGGACGGCGGCGTGCCCACGAGCCTCGCGCGCGTGCGCGCCGCGCGCGCCGCCCTCGGACCGGGGGTGGCGCTCATGGTGGACGCCCACGGCACGATGGGCGTGGCCGAGGCGCGCCGCTTCTGCGCCGCGGCGGCCGAGCTCGAGCTGCGCTTCGTCGAGGAGCCGGTCGCCTCCGACGATCGCGCGGGCCTGGCCGAGGTGCGCCGCTCGGCACCGCTCCCCATCGCCGCCGGCGAGAGCGAGCTCTCGTGCTTCGACTTCGCCGAGCTGATCGAGCGGCGCGCCATCGACGTCCTGCAACCCGATCTCGCCATCGCGGGCGGCTTCAGCGAGGGGCAGCGCATCGCCGCGCTGGCCTGGGCGAGCCGGCTCGAGCTCGCGCCGCACTGCTGGGGCTCGGCGCTCTCGTTCCAGGCCGCGCGCACGCTGGCCCTGGCCAGTTCGGCGGGCACCTTCGTGGAGATCCCGATGGGCGGCGCCCCGCTGCTGCGCGAGCTCGCGCACGTCGATCTCACGCTCCACGACGGAGCCCTGCTGCCGCCGGCCGGGCCCGGCTGGGGCGTCGAGCCGGATCCCGCCTTCCTCGAGCGCTTCGCGCGCCGCTGAGCCATGCCCGCCGACGCCCACATCCAGCACGTGAACGTCAACGTGGACGACTTGGCCGCGGCCGTGGCCTTCTACCGCGACGTCCTGGGCCTCGCCCTCGACCCGACCCCCGACCAGGGCTTCGAGTCGCAGTTCTTCCGCATCAACGCGCGCCAGCAGATCCACATGAACGTGATCGCCGACGCGCGCCCGTTCCGCGCGCACTTCTGCATCGAGGTGGCGGACTTCATGGGCGTCTTCGCGCGCGCCAAGGCGGCCGGCGCCATCGACGTGAAGCCCTGGGGCCGGGTGCGGGCGCTGCCCTCGGGCAAGATGCAGATGTTCGTGCGCGACCCGCACGGCAACCTGATCGAGATCGCGAGCACGAGCGGGGCCACGATCGATCCGGCGCTCTTCCGGGACGAGCTGGTCGAGCCCGAGCCGGGCGTCTACCGCATGGCCCCGGGCGCGAGCGTCGGCCGGCACGAGCTCCGCTGACGTGAGCGCTCGCGCATGATCCTCCTGCTCGAGAGCCTGCACCCCGAGGCCGAGGCGCTGCTCGAGCGCGCCGGGCCCGTGCTGCGCGCCGCCGATCCGAACGAGCCTCCGGCCGAGCTCTCGATCGTGCGCGCGATCCTGACGCGCGGCCGCGGGCGGATACCCGAGGCGCTGCTGGCGCGCTGTCCGGCACTGGTGGTCATCGCGCGCGCCGGCGCGGGTCTCGACAATCTCGACACGGCCGCCGCCGCGCGCCGCGGCATCGCCGTGATCCACGCGCCGGGCGCCAACACGAGCACCGTGGCCGAGCACACGCTCGCGTTGATGCTCGACCTCGCGCGCGGGATCACGCGCAGCGCCAGGGCCGTGGCCGCCGGACGCTGGGAGGAGCGCGGCTCCTACCGCGGCGACGAGCTCGGCGGCCTGACGCTCGGCCTCGTCGGCTTCGGCCACATCGGCCGGCGCGTCGCGCTGCTCGCCTCGGCCTTCGGTATGAAGGTTCTGGTGGCCGCGCACGCATCGGGCTCCGCGGCGCGAGCGCAGGAGCTGGACCCGTATCCGCGCCTGCCGCTGCCCGAGCTCCTGGCCGCAGCCGACGTGGTCTCGCTGCACGTGCCCTTGACGCCCGCGACGCAGAACCTGATCGGCGCCGCCGAGCTCGCCCGCATGAAGCCCGGCGCCCTGCTCGTCAACACCGCGCGCGGCGCGCTGGTCGACATGCCCGCTCTGCGTGTGGCACTCGCGCGCAGGGCACTCGGCGGCTTCGCGGCCGACGTGCTCGACCTCGAGCCGCCCGCGCCCGACGACCCGCTGCTCGCCGCCGAGAACGTGCTGCTCACGCCCCACGTCGCGTCGCTGACGAACGCGACCTACCGCACCCTGTGCCGCTTCACGGCCGAGAACGTCGCGCGCGTCCTGCGCGGCGAGACCCCCGACCCGCGCAGCGTGTTCCGCGGGTGAGAGCCCGCCTTGCAGCGAGTCGAGCTGACCGGACAAGGGCGCTTGGCAAGATGGGCGACCCGCGCGCTACCCCGCGTGCGTCACGGCCTGTGGTGGGAGCCGATTCTCGGTAACCGGAAGCGTTCCAGTTCCTAAGGCACGCACCCACGTTTCGGAGGACGACGAATGCAGAGCCTGTTGGTGTTCACGCTGACCGCGCTGGGCACGCCCGATTTCAGGCCGGCGAGTGTCGCTCCCGTTGCTCTGGAGGACTTGGTGCGATTCTCGGACGTCATCGTCCTGGGGCACGTCGAAAGGGTCAGCCGCGTGGCCCGCACAGAGCCTTCGATCTGGGCACCGAAGGAGGGGGAGGCCTACTGGGACACGTGGGAGCACCTCCGCGAGATCCAGAACGAGATGCCCGTCGCGGCACTCGTCGTCGATCGGGTGCTGTCCGGGCCTGCGGACCTGAAGCGGGTCCACTACCTGGCTTGCGGCACCTGGATGTGCGACAGCACGGGGGCCACGGAAGGAGAGCGGGGTCTCTACTTCCTGAGCGAGTGCGACGTGCCGTCGTTGCTGCCGGGGTTCTTGGGAGCGATCGGCGAGGTCACGAGCGGCGCTCCTTTCTACCTCGTCAGTCATGCGGGCCGCGGGAGGATGACGAGCGATGAGGAGACGGGGCCCACGCGCGTCCGATGCTGGGACGATGTCGTGCTCGGTGAGGAGCTACTCGCCGCCAGCGGCCACCACGGGAGATACCGGTTCATCCACTTCGTGCCGCTCGATCTGCTGGAAGCGGCGGTCCGCAAGTTCGTCTCGGCGCAGCTCCCTTCCTTCCATGTGACCGGTCCGTCCCGTGGCCCTTCCGCACCAGCCTGGCAGCTCTGGGTCTGGACGGACGGCGTGCTCGCGGGGCACGTTGACGACCGCTGGCTCGAGCCTCGCAAGGCACAGGACTCCGTGGATGCGCTCGTGAAGGCTTTCGAGATGGAGCGGTTTCTCGACCTGCCTCCCACCTTCGGAACAGCGAAGCGCACCGATCTCGCGATCGTGATCGAGCAGCACACGATGGCCACGCGCCACCGGGTCGTGATTGGAGAGGACGTGCTCGAGGCAGAGGATGCGCAGAGCGAGGAGCTCGCGCGCGCGCTGAGGGTCTACATTGCCGCTCGCACGCTGCTGATGGACGCCGAAGCCTCCGGCGACTGGGCTGAACCCATCGACGCTGCGGTTCTCGAGGTGGACCACGACCTCCAGACCGTCGTCTTGGACAAGGGCCAGGAGGACGGGGCAAGGGTCGGCTACACCTTCCACGTCTATCGCGGAAAGAAGTACAAGGGGACGGTCCTAGTCACCGAGGTGCGAGAGACGACGTGCTCTGCCCGGATCGCCGATGTGAAAAGTCCGATAGCCGTCGGGGATTCCGCCACGACGGTCCTGTAGCGCAAGGATCGTCGAACGCGCTCACGCGCTCCGGAACACGCTGCGCGGGCGAGCCCTGACTACGAGACTGGACCGCGAGTCCCCTCGGCGGTCCCGCAGAACTCCGCCTCGACCTCGGGGGCCTCGATCGAGTCCTCGCCGGGCGCCGGGAACACCTGGCGGAAGGTGAAGGCCTGCTCGCTCGGCCCGCGCTCGGCGAGGAGCGCCAGGCGCGCCTTGGCCTCGTCGACGGTCGGCAGCGTGCCCGCGGGGATCCACCACAGCACGAGGCCCGGTCCCTTCGGCGCCTCGAACCACGTGCGGCGCGCGCGCAGGACCCCGGCGTGATCGCTCCGGTAGGTGTACGCGTGCAGGGCCTGGACGGACTCCCACACCGACATGTTGAACAGGATGCGCTCGTCCTCGAAGGCGCGGATCCCCGTCGCGTCGCCCGCGTCCGTCTGCAGCCGCCACAGGAAGCCCGGGCTCTCGTCCGCCAGGCGGTTGATGCGCTCGAGCTGGGCGCGGAAGGACTCCATGCTCGGATGCTCGAGGGGCGCGCGCATCCACGCGATGTTGGCCTGGGCCAGGTGGTGGGGGGTCATGGGGTAGCCTCGGTACACGGCGGGTACGACACGCGAAGCGTAGTTCGCGAGCCCACGACGGCTACAGCGAAAGCGGTCAGTCCCCGTGCTCGCGCCGCAAGCTCTGGAACGCGCAGAAGATGCCCACGGGGAAGAGCCAGAACAGGGTCGCTGCGGCGACCCCGCCCCGGGTCCAGATCTGGAACAGGAAGAAGGCGAGGAGCCCGATCGCTCCGGACGAGAGTCGCTCGAGATGCCGGTGCTGGAAGGCGGCGCCGAGGAGGGCTCCGACGAGCAGGGCGCAGAGCACGGTGCCGAGGCTCGCTCCCGGACAGATCACGTCGCCGAGTCCATAGATGAGCCCGATCTGGACGGCGGAGAGCCGGAGCTCCCGGCGCGCCTTGCGGATCAGGGCCTCGCCATGCGCGGCGTCCTGGCGACAGGCAGCATGGAACTCCTCCTGCCTCGCGGGCGAGAGCGCCTGGAACCAGCGCTCCCCTGATTCCCGATGGAGGATGGGCTCGGCATCCTTCCTCGCCATGGAGCGAGCATCGTCGCGCGGCGGTTCGGAAGATGAGGCGAGCTCGAGGAAGCGTCAGCGCTGGCGTCGGGCCGCGGGGGGCGCGGGCGAGCCGGGCAGGGTCGTCGCGAAGAGCTCGAACGTGTCGTCGACGCGCTGGTCGGCGAGGTAGAGCAAGCGCTTCCCGCCCGCGGCGACGCGGAACAGGACGCCGCCGTAGATGCCGCCGCTGGGATCGGTGCCGTGCGTGTCCGTGATGAAGCGCACGCTCGCGCCGCGGGCCGTCGCTCCGTCGACGCGCACGGGCGCGGCGCTGCCGTCGATCGGGACGGCCCACAGGCGGATCACGTCGCCGGGCTCGGTGAAGTCGAAATCGCCTTCGAGGTCGGTGGCGTAGAGGACGATCCGGCCCGCCTGCGTGAAGCCGAAGGTGTCGCGCTGGTTCATCACGCCGCCGTCGATCCCGGGTGGAGCGCTGAGCCGCAGCGGCGCCTCCGAGCCGTCGATCGGCACCGACCACATCTCGAAGGGCGCGCCGGGGAAGGGGCGCGCGGTGAACGCGGCGCGCGTGCCGCCGGGCGGGACCTGGAAGTACCAGGTCTCGGGCACGGGCGCGCTCAGCGAGCGCGGCGCCTCGCTTCCATCGCTCGCGCAGCGGTAGAGCTGCGCGTCGTAGACGTCCGCGTGGACGAAGAGGACGTCCGCTCCCGAGTCCACGAAATCCTGGTCGAAGACGCCGTCGGGCCCGAGCGCGGTCGAGAGTGCGACCGCCGGCGCGCTGCCGTCCACGGGAGCGACGAAGAGCCGCCGCTCCTGGGGGGGAAAGGTGGGGGTCTCGGTGTAGAGGACGCTGCGGCCGTCGGGCGTGAACCTCGGCTTCATCGTGCGCAGCCAGTCGAGGTTGAAGTTGCTGGTATCGTTGAGCGGGATCGGGCTCGCGCTGCCGTCGAGCGGGACGCTGTAGAGATCCCCGACGGTCGCCCCGGTTCCGCGGCGGTAGACGAGGCGGTCGCTCGCCGGAGGGAAGAGGAGCTTGTGCGACCCGGTGGGATCGGCCTTGGTCGCGATCGTGTTCAGCTGCAGGGGCGGGCCCGAGCCGTCTAGCGGCGCGACCCAGAGGATCCCATCGCCGAAGTTGTTCCGGACCGTGTAGACGACGCGCGTGCTGTCCGGCGTCACGGCGAAGCCCCCGACCAGGCGGCTGGCCGCGAGCACCACGGCGGGACTTGCCCCGTCGATCGCGAGCGAGACCAGGTCCCCGTTGGAGTTGCGGTCGCCCGTGCGCAGGACGACCCGGCTCGAGTCCGGAGCGATCGCCCACTCCCCAAGCGCCGGGTGCAGGTCGACCGGCGCCGCGCTGCCGTCGATCGGGGCGCTGGCGAGCACCTGGGTACCGTCGTCGGCGACGCCGTACACGACGCGGCGGCTGTCCGGGCTGATGCGGAAGAGCGGCTGGCCGAACACCCTCGGATCGTCCACGGGGCGCGGATCGAGCCGGCGCTCGTCCTCCGCGCCGGTCACGCGAACGCCATGGACGAAGCCGTCGACGTAGGCCGCCCAGCGTCCGTCGGCGCTGACGTCGAACTGAAGCACGTCGCCGCCCGGGGCCGGCCCGAGCAGGATGGTGTCCTGGGCGCGCGCGCCGCCCGCGAACAGCACGACGGCTAGGGCGACCGCGCTCCGCCTGCAGAGAACAAACACGGGTCGAAGATCCATGAGGACAACCTCCAGGCGAGCCAGTGTAGTGCGGATCAGACCCTACTTGCGTCGGGCCGCGGGGGGCGCGGGCGCGGCGGGCAGGGGCGACGCGAAGAGCTCGAACGTGTCGTCGACGCGCTGGTCGGAGAGGTAGAGCAGGCGCTTCCCGCCCGCGGCGAAGCGGAACAGGGTGCCGCCGTAGACGCCCTCGGTGGGATCGATGCGGAACGGCGCCGTCATGAAGCGCACGCTCGCGCCGCGGGCCGTCGCTCCGTCGACGCGCACGGGCGCGGCGCTGCCGTCGATCGGGACGGCCCACAGGCGGATCACGTCGCCCGGCTCGGTGAAGTCGCCATCGAGGTCGGTGGCGTAGAGGACGATCCGGCCCGCCTGCGTGAAGCCGAAGGATTCGCGCTCGTTCATCACGCCGCCGTCGATCCCGGGTGGAGCGCTGAGCCGCAGCGGCGCCTCCGAGCCGTCGATCGGCACCGACCACATCTCGAAGGGCGCGCCGGGGAAGGGGCGCGCGGTGAACGCGGCGCGCGTGCCGCCGGGCGGGACCTGGAAGTACCAGGTCTCGGGCACGGGCGCGCTCAGCGAGCGCGGCGCGTCGCTTCCATCGCTCGCGCAGCGGTAGAGCTGCGCGTCGTAGACGTCCGCGTGGACGAAGAGGACGTCCGCTCCCGAGTCCACGAAATCCTGGTCGAAGACGCCGTCGGGCCCGAGCGCGGTCGAGA
>Ga0315910_10003699_pt1 | contig 12924 bp, 11 predicted proteins | sample EdamamesoilMG_FD_204470 | JGI IMG/M metagenome (GOLD analysis project Ga0315910, IMG submission 204470) | Garden soil microbial communities collected in Santa Monica, California, United States - Edamame soil | ecosystem: Environmental > Terrestrial > Soil > Garden | place: USA: California... | reverse complement strand
TCAGACGGAGCGCGCACCGAAGGGCCGGACTCTTCGGAAATACCGATGGTCACAAGATTCACCGCGACCGAAACCGCCGAGCCGCCGCTGGAACCGGCGGGCACGCGCTCGGTGTCATAAGGATTGACGATGGTGCCGCCAAAGGCGCTGCGAAAGCCTGAGGCGTACTCACCCATGTTGGACTTGGCGAGAATGATCGCGCCGGCTGCGCGCATACGCTTGATGAAATTTGCATCGTGCGGCGGACGATCGTTGGCATAGGCCGCATCGGCACCGGACGTGGTGCGCATATCAAAGGTGTCGTACTGATCTTTGATCGACACCACCACACCATGCAGCGGTCCGATCAGTTTGCCGGTCTTTGCAAAGTAAGCATCGAGTTGCGCGGCCGTCTCGAGGGCATCGGGCATGTTGGGATCGGCATCAATCGCATCCGTCATACTGCGCGCCTTGCGATCGTCGAAGCCCCATTGCTTGCGCGTCGCCGGCCGCAGGTTCAGCGTACCGAGCGCATTAACGCCCTTGGCATGCGCAATGGTCTTTGTAGGGCCAAGAATGCCTTGCGGCTCTTCTACACCTGGACCGTTGTAGGCCTTAATGCGCTTCAAGTAGAGGTTCACCAGCTCCACCGACGTGAGCTGCTTGCTCATGATGGCCGATTGAATGTCGGCAATCGTCGCTTCCTCCACCTTGAACGGCGCATTCGCCGCCTGCGCCGGCGCGTGCCCCAGCCACACCACGCTTAACATGACAGCGACCAATCGACGACAGAACTGCTTGCGGTAGGCGGGCATGAGTTTGCTTCTTGATTGTTGGAACAAGACGGCTTCAGAGCGGGTAAAGCCCACCCAAAACATTCGCGCTGCCGGATGGCAGCACGCCCTGTAGGGAATGACGCTTTACGAATGACGGACCCCACGTGGGGTTGGAGCCAATCCGACGGTCACACGGGCGGCGCACGTTGCCATCGAGTGACTTGACCCCATATCGGCTGCGTCCGCGCTCATCGAACCAAACCCAGCTTCGACGTGTGTTTGCCGCTTTGTTTTAGGGTGTGCTAAAAATGTTCAACCAATTGATTCATGGGTGTCAGGGATGAGAAATAACTCCGATAACAGCTCGATGACCTGTTTAAAAGGGACATTTAGGTCCCCGACTTATAGTTAGGCCAATACAATGGATAAACCGGAGTTCATTGCTGAGTTCCAAAAGCGACGGCAGCTGGCTATTCGTGCGACCAAGAAAACGCGAGGTTGGATCGTTTTGTTTTTTCTGGGCCTCGTCACCTTGCTTCAAGATCTCGTGCCGTGGTTGCCTTTTTTTATCTGCGGCATCGCTCTTATCGGGTTCTTCTTCTCTGCAACCCTTTCCAGAGACAAGCTTAAATGCCCTAGTTGCGGACAGCTTGCTATCGATACCGGTAAAGACTATTCGGAAGCGATTCCAGACATCAGCATTTGCCATCATTGCAAGACAAGACTCAAATAGCATGGGTATGCCTACAGAGCCTAACAAATTCATTAAGTACGCACGCGTTGCTTACCCGACTGGCGAAGACCGTAGCTCTTCGCCAGCGTCTTTTGAATCACGTTGGGCTGCGACTAGACATGGAACAGACTAACTTGCATCTAGTCAGGCTTCGAGCGGCGGAACTGCTGCCTGAGGACGCAACCATCGTCCGTATCGAGCAGGTGGCCCATGGACAGCTCATATTTGCGCAAACTGACAATGCTTGGGATAACGATCTCCGTATTTTTCTTATTGCACCGAACGATCAAATACTTGATCGCATAGGGATCGAATTCCACACGTGCGCCGACACTCTGGCAAACTTCCGTCGCATAGGCGAGGACACCTTCGCCTTCTCATTTCTGGGTGAGTGGGAAGTAGAAGTGCTGCCGGAGCCGAAGGCACTGAAGTTCCCGCAGCATCCCCTTGGCGCAATCTTCTGGGCCGGCGAGATGTCGGGCTGGAGTGGTTTCGTTGGAACGAGCAAAAAAGAAAATGCATTCTTGTTGCTTCGAGAAACTTCTGGGCGAGAAAGCCCAATCAGCCGATCAACCCGATCGCGCGTAAAACGCGCTCCGGGTTAAGCGCGGCGTTAGAACTCACTACCTCGCCACCAATGAACGAGTTCTTCCTTGCCGCACTGTCATTCGGATTGGCCGCCGGTCTCAAACCGGGGCCGCTCGGTATCATCGTGATTCAACAAAGCTTATCGAGAGGACTTCCCGCCGGCATGCGGGCAAGCCTCGCGCCGCTGATCACCGATGGTCCCATCATCATCGCAGCGCTGTGGTTCCTCTCGCAGTTCAAGAACATTGACCTATTTGCCGCTGCGCTAGGTTTGGTGGGCGGCGCTTATCTGCTTTGGCTGTCCGCAAAGATGTTTCGCGTCAGTGAGATCTCGGTGACCGGAAAACTTCAGTCACAAAATTCGCTCGCTACCGCTGTGAAGATAAACTTCCTTAACCCCGGGCCCTATCTCTTTTGGTTCACTGTCGGTGGGAGCTACCTCATTCGCGGGTCTACCGCCGAGGGCCTAGTCTTCGTGGTAACGTCCATTGGAGCCCTGATCGCAGCCAAAATAGCCGTTGCCGTTCTTGCCGTACGCTTCTTCCCCTCTTTGGAAAGCCGCGGCTATCTTCTGACGATGAAACTCCTTGCCGGCGCATTGGTCTGGTTTGGACTTCTGTCTATTGCGAGAGCGGCTGAATTTGGTCTTCACTATGCCCGCGGTTTCTAACGTGTCACTCAACCTCGCGGCTTGGGACATGGGTCGACGTCGTTCGCCGGATCATCGAAGCGTGTCGACTGGAAATTTGTAAGCCGGCTGGAGTTTCGCTCGGGGGCGGTGGCGATGCGGTATATGCCGAGGAAGCACATATGAGCGAAACGTGGCATACGTTCCAAGTGTTCTCTGACCTTGCGTCCGCCCAAGCGGTTGCCGGACGACTGCAGATCGAAGGCGTGCCCGCGCAAGTCAATACAACGGAAGCACTAAGCGCCGTACAAAGTGGATTCGAGCTACTCGTGCCGGGTTCAATGATGCACCGTGCACGCTGGGTTCTTGCGCAAGTGGAATTAACGGGCGCCGAATTGTCTTTTTTAGCAACGGGAAAGCTCGGCGACGACGCAGAGTAAAGCGAATCGTTTCAGTGACTCTGTCCAGACACATGCACGACCTACTGTTATTCGACCTTGACGGAACGATCAGCGATCCTCTAGTCGGCTTTGCGCGCTCCATCAACTATGCGCTCACTCACTTCGGTTACGAACCGCTCGAATTGTCGGCTTGCGCCAATTACATTGGACCGCCGATCGACGAGTCGTTCAGGACGATCACGAGACTCACCGAGCCGAATAAAATTAAGGAACTCGTCGGCAAGTATCGCGAGCGATACGCCGACGTAGGTTTCGCGGAGAACACTCTTTATCCCGGCATTCCAGAATCTTTGGCGACGCTGGCACAGTCCGGCGTGCCGCTCGCAGTGTGCACATCCAAACGAAAGGACTTCGCCGAGCGCATTCTTGAGATGTTCGGCCTGCGACACCATTTCTCTTTCATCAGTGGCGGAGAAATCGGTTTGGAGAAATGGCAGCAAATCGAAAGCTTGCTGGCGCAAGGCTCCGTCAGCACATCCAGCGTCATGATCGGCGATCGGCATTTCGATATCGTGGCCGCCAGAAAAAACGGGCTTTCGTCTGCAGGCGTGTTGTGGGGATATGGATCAAGAGCCGAGTTGGAGAAGGAACAGCCGACTTACTTGTTTGCATCGCCGGCTGAGTTGTCAGTCCTCGCGGAAGATCGGCACCACGTTTTCTAGGTCTAACAACACGCTACCAGCGCAACGGATCAGGGACATGACAGCCGACAGGGAGTCGTGAATGATCTCCCCTCTTCAGAACCCTTCGACAAGCTCAGGGCGAGCGGAGAAGAAGGGGAAATAATTCCACTAGTGCTTTACTTGAGCGTAGGGGCATATCGTCCCCGGCTCGTCTAAAGGAACATCCCCCATCAGACGGATTTCCCAATGCGCTTTCGCCTGCTTTCCACTTGGCTATTCGTCGTTGCCGCACTCACACCGATAACCGCTGCGCTAGCGGAGTTTGCCGTCGAAGAAGCGACCATCGAACAGATTCAGGCGGCCTATCTCAAGGGGACGACGACGGCGCGTGAAGTCACAGCAGCTTACCTTGCTCGCATTGAAGCTTACGATCAGCAAGGGCCGATGTTGAATTCGATCATCACCGTAAATAAGCAGGCATTGGTTCAAGCGGACGCGCTCGATGCAAAACTCAAAGCCACCGGCAAACTCACCGGTCCGTTGCACGGCATTCCGTTCGTCGTCAAAGACAATATCGACACCGGCGACTTACCCACATCGGGCGGTTCCGCATCGTTTGCGGACTTTCAACCGCAGCGCGACGGCACATCGGTCGAGCGCATTCGCAAGGCCGGCGGCATCTTGCTTGCCAAAGCCTCGCTTGCGGAATTCGCCAACGGCGGTTTCGACAGCATCAACTCGCGCTCTCCGGGTTACGTTCGCAATCCGTACAACACGTCCTATGCATCGGGTGGATCGTCGGGTGGCACCGGCGTCGCGATGGCTGCGAATTTTGCAGTAGTCGGATTGGGCACCGACACCGGCATCTCGGTGCGTGCACCGGCGTCGATTAATAGCGTGGTTGGCCTGCGTGTGTCGCACGGATTAGTCAGCCTCGACGGCGTGATGCCGCTCAATGTGTTTTGGGATACGGTGGGACCGATGGCGCGCACCGTACGCGACACAGCGATATTGTTGGACGCGATTGCGGGTCCCGATACGCGCGATCCGATTAGCCAAAAAAGCAAAGGGCATGTCCCCAAGAGTTACACGGCGGGACTCAAACCCGGCTCGTTGAAAGGCAAGCGAATCGGCGTGCTGCGGCAAATTGTGCCGGCGGACAACGCTGATCCGCGCGTCGTCGCGCTCATGAATCAAGCGATTGCCGATATGAAGAAAGCGGGCGCGGAAGTAGTCGATCCCTTCGCTATCCCCGAGTTGCCTACACTCACCAAAGATTGGAAGGGATTCACTCGCCTGCGCGACGACTTCGATGCCTACCTCGCACAACATCCGAACGCGCCTTACAAGTCCTTTAAGGAGATTGTGGCTTCCAAGAAATTTTTGGCGCCGCGATTCGAAAAGGGCTTCACCGATCAAGCGAATTACCCCTATCCGGCCGACAAGGATCCCACTACGCCCGCGAAACTACAGCGGGCCGAAGAAATCCGTCAGGCCTTTTTGCAAGCCTTTGATTCAGCCAAGCTCGACGCTATCGTCTATCCGCAATTTAATTTCCCGCCGAAGCGTAACGGCGATACCTACACACCGCTCGGCCGCGATCAGAATCTCTATTCATCGGTAACCGGTTTTCCCGCGCTCGTGGTGCCGATGGGCTATGTCGATCCGGGCTTGCCGATGGGCATGCAGTTCTTCGGACGGCCGTGGAGCGAAGCGACGTTGTTCGAAATCGGCTACGGCTTTGAACAAGCGACGCATCATCGCGTGCCGCCGCCGACCACACCGCCGCTGAAAGACAGCTTCGCATCGAAATTTGTGGGCACTTGGAAATTGATCGCCATTGCCGACCGCAATCCCAAGACGGGTATGGAAACACCCGCCGCACGCGGCGCCGCCGACGGCCAGCTTGTTTATGCGCCCAACGGCCGGCTGTCCGTGCAAATCGTTCGCACCGGTCGCGAGCAAGTCCCGGTCGGATCGGCCGATGGGTTTAGTAGTTACTTCGGACGTTGGACATTACTGCCGGCGGAAGGCTGCGTGGTCCATCATCAAGACGGCAACTTGAATCAATCGCGTCTCGGCGAAGCGGCCAAGCGTTATTACAGCTTTAACGCACAAGGACATCTGTCGCTCGCGACTCCGCCGAGCAAACGGCCGGACGGACAAGAGATGTCGTCGGTGTTTATTTGGGAGAAGATTCCCTAAGCCTTACTTTGTCGATGCCGCTAACGAAAAGAACTCCACCACGTTGCCGTCCGGATCGGCGATGCGGAATAACTTTATCGGCCCTTCCTGCAGAACTTTGTTATCGAGCATCGCGACATTGAGCGCTTGCACTCGCGCAAACTCACGGTCTGCATCCTTAACGCGCAGATAAGGCACGGCGCTATTGCCTTTGTCGATTTTTCGATCGGCGGCGTTCGCCGCAAAGACGGCGTATAGACCGCCTGCCACGTCGAAGCCGATAAACGTCTCGGTAACGATGTACGGCGGTTTCTGAAACAGCCGCTCATAAAAGCGGCGAGACTTGTCGACGTCGGCAGCGAGCACATACATGCCAAACTTCTCTATCGCGCTGTCTTGTGCGTTTGAGCTCATCGCCGCCATCGTTATCAATGCCGCCGCAATATTTTTAAGTTGCATCGTATTACTCCAACGGTACCCACAACTCCACGCCGCCGTTGCCCGTGTGCGGATTGAAGCGTTGATCGTAGCGCTCGAACAGCGGCGCATCCGCGGCACGATGACCCGAGGCAGGCAGCCATTCGTTCCAAATCGCATTCCAGGTGCTGCGCACGGCCGAAATGTGCTGCGCATGAAAGAACACGGCATAGCGCTGCGGCGCCAATCGCAACCGCGCGAACTCCGGCGGCAGCGACGAAAAATCCGCGACCTCCACACCGCTTAAATAATCCATACCGCCCTCGTCATCGGCGTTGTAGCAAACGCCATAGGTAATCTGCCCGACCTGCCCCGGAATACTGCCGAGGTAGCCAGCGAAGCGTTGCCATTGCTCGGGGATGTTTGCGCCGGCCTCGCCGGTTTTATATTGCTGTGCAATGCCGGCGATCAGCATGGCTTTACCGTCGACAAATCGTGGTGCGTCGATATGCATGATTGCTCCTCTGTCGAAGACGATGGCGGGTTGTAGCGAGACATCGTTCAAGTGACCTTGATTGCGCAGCGCTTCAGGCGTCAGGCCGAATTGCTCGCGAAACGCGCGCGTGAACGCTTCGTGCGATCCATACCCGGCCGAAACCGCCACACCTAAAATATCTTGCGCACCCTCCGACAGCTGGCGAGCTGCTGCGGTCAGGCGCCGGCTGCGCAAATAACGCATCACACTTAAACCGGTCGCGGCGTTAAATGCGCGTAGCAAGTGGTACTTGGATACACACGCCACGGCAGCGATGTCGTCCAACGAGGGGCTCTCGCTCGAATGGGTTTCGATGTACCACAGCGCTCTGTCGATGGGATGCATGGCTGGTTTTATACATCGCGTGGCCGGTATGCGTTTGATTCAAATTGCGCTTCGGGCACGGGGGCGGTCAACTGAAAGGTGTCGGCCTCGGTTACGCTGCCGGTAACTTCTTGTCCCTGCATTCCCGATTTAACTGTGCCCGATGCAAAGTTCTTTCAAGCCGCGCCATACTCGACAAAAATGCAGGTTCGGGTAAGCCATGACAGCGGACTTAAGCACGCGTGTGTAGCACAATGCGCGTTCCATCGAGGCCTGCTAATGACTATAAAAACAATGACTGCCAGACATCTCGGACGAGCCGTATTCCGGGGTTGCGTGCTTGGACTGAGCGCGCTGCTCGCTGCATGCGCGCCCGATTCGTCCAGCGGCCCCGCAAATCGTCCCAATCAAGGGCCCACCGAGGTCGTGACGGCAGTCGCGAAGACGGAGCCACTGGGTGTTGAAATCGAAGCAGTCGGAACGGCGCGTGCCAATGAAGCGGCGGACGTTACGTCGAAAGTTTCCAACCTGATTACGGCTATCCGCTTTCAGGAAGGTAGCTTCGTCAAAGCCGGCGACGTATTGGTGGAACTCGACAGCGCCGAAGCCCGAGCCGATCTGGCTGCAGCCGAAGCGACACTGGCGGATAGCGAGCGGCAATACACTCGTACACGCGACCTTGCCGCCAAAAATGCGTTGTCGGCGTCCGAACTCGATCAAATCGAAGCGACCTTGAAAGGTAACCGTGCGCGCGTCGAAGGTGCGCGAGCAAGGTTATCGGATACATCGATCCGTGCGGGCTTCAACGGCCGCACAGGCTTCCGTCGCGTCAGTGTCGGCAGCGTGGTTAATGCGGGCACGGTCATCACCACACTGGATGACGCCTCGCTCATCAAATTGGACTTCACCATACCGGACACATTCATGTTCGCGCTGCGGCAAGGTTTGAAAGTGACGGCCGCCACCGCCGGTTTACGCGGTCGGACTTTCGAAGGCACCATCACCCGCCTCGACTCACGCGTCGACCCGGCGACGCGCTCGATCTTCGTGCGCGCGGAAATTCCAAATCGCGACGGCACATTGCGGCCCGGAATGTTTATGACGGTGTCGTTACAAGGCGATGTGTTGCCGGCGCTATTGGTACCGGAAGCGGCCATCGTGCCCGAACAAGGTCGAGCATTCGTATTTGTGGTTGAAGGCGGAATTGCAAAACGCCGCGAAGTCGGTCTTGGGCGCCGCAAACCGGGCATGGTCGAAGTGACCTCCGGATTGAAAGACGGCGAACGCGTGGTTGTCGACGGCACGCAGAATCTGCGCGACGGCGGGAAAATCCACGACCAAGCGGTTAACGCTGCACCTGCGCCAGCCAAAGTGCCGAGCTAATCGAGAAATCTATGCGTATTTCCGAAACCTCGATTCGCCGTCCAGTGCTCGCGATCGTCATCAGCCTCTTGCTGGTGATCTTCGGGTTGGTATCGCTCGACCGGCTGTCGACGCGCGAGTATCCGGACATCGATCGCCCCGTCGTATCGATCACAACGAAATATAGCGGCGCCTCGGCCGCGGTAATCGAAACCAAAATCACGCAAGTGATCGAGGACTCGGTCTCCGGCATCGAAGGCATTCTCAAGCTCGAATCCGATAGCGAAGACGAGCGCTCGCAAGTTCGTATCGAATTCGATATCAATCGCAACATCGAAGCGGCGGCCAACGACGTGCGCGATCGCGTCTCGCGCGTAATGGGTCTCTTGCCGCAGGAATCCGATCCGCCTGAAGTCATCAAAGCCGATGCCAGCGCCGACCCCATCATGTTGGTCAGCTTCAGCTCCGATCACATGTCGATGCTGGAAGTGACCGATTACGCCGAGCGTTATCTGGTGGACCGGCTGTCCACGGTTCCCGGAGTTGCGCGCGTCGGCATCGGCGGCGGCCGACGCTATGCGATGCGTGTGTGGGTGGACCGTCAAGCACTTGCGGCACGCGGCCTTACGGTCAGCGATATCGAGTCTGCCTTGCGACGCGAGAATGTCGAATTACCCGCAGGCCGTTTGGAGTCGGGCACGCGCGAATTTTCGTTGCGCACCTTGGTTGGATTAGAGTCGGCAGACGACTTTCGCGGCCTAGTGATCGCACGCGGTGCGGACGGGCATCTCGTGCGGTTGAGCGAGGTTGCCAACGTGCAGCTCGCCGCCGAAAGCGAACGCACCGTCACGCGTTTTAACGGCCGCATCGGCGTCGGCATGTCGATCGAAGCGCAATCGACGGGCAATACGCTGGCTATCGTGCGCGGCTTGCGCGCCGAACTCGATCGTCTGCGCGAAACGCTGCCGCCGGGTTCGTACATGGGCATCGGCCAGGACAACGGTATCGCCATCGAAGCAGCGCTGCACGAAGTGGTCATCGCAATCGGCTTTGCGCTGCTCTCGGTGTTGGCGGTTATCTATGCGTTCCTCGGCAACGTTCGGGCCACGCTGATCCCTGCGGTTACGATTCCCGTTTCCATCGTCGCGGCGTTCATGGTCATGTATGCGTTTGGGTACTCGATCAATGTGTTGACGCTGCTGGGCCTGGTGTTGGCGATCGGTTTAGTGGTCGATGACGCCATCGTCGTATTGGAAAACGTGCATCGCAGAACCGAGATGGGCGAAGCCCCCTTGGTGGCGGCAGTGCGAGGCTCGCACGAAATCGGGTTTGCCGTCATTGCGACTACCGCAACGCTTGCGGCCGTATTTGTGCCGATCTCTTTCTTGCCAGGTGACTTGGGCCGCCTGTTCCGCGAATTCGGTTTCACACTCGCGGCGTCGGTGCTGTTTTCGGCGCTGATTGCATTGACGCTTACACCGATGATGGCGTCGAAACTGCCGGCGGACGCGGCGCACTCCAATCGCTTCGCACGCGCGGTGGAGCGCTTCTTCGACAAACTCTCGCGCTTCTATGGCGAGCGTTTACGCGGTCTGATGAAGCGGCCGTGGCTGGTGGTCGCCGCGGTCGGTGCGCTCGCCGTAGTGGGTGCATTCACCTTTCGATCGATCCCGACCGAGTTCTCGCCCGCAGCCGATTCGGGCCGCCTCTTTATTAATATGGAAGGACCCGAAGGCGCGAGCTTCGAGTACATGGACAACTACGCGCGCAAGCTAGAAGCGATCATCATTAAAGAAATGGACAAGGGCGACATCATGCGTCTAATGATGCGCGTCCCGGGCGGCGGTGGCGGACCGGCCTCCGGCGACGTCAATTCGGCGCGGGGCAATTTAGTGCTGGTCGATTGGCACGAACGCGATCGCTCGGCACGCGATGTCGCCAACGCCATCATGAAAGAAGCGCGCAACTTGGCGGGCGTGCGCGTCAACATCGCCATGCCTGGCAGTCTTGGCCGCCGCGGCTCCAATCGTCCAGTGGAAGCCGTAATCGGCGGGCCGGATTACGAAAGTCTGTCGAAGTGGTCCGCAAAAATGGTTAACGCTGCGCGCCAAAATCCGGGGCTCGAAAGCGTCGACACCAACTACAAGGAACGCAAGCCGCAACTGCGTGTTTCCATCGATCGCGATCGTGCCGCCGACATGGGCGTGTCGTTGCAAACCGTGGGCCGCACACTCGAAACCGTACTCGGCTCGCGCATCGTTACGCGCTACGTCGACCGCGGCCGCGAGTACAACGTGATTCTGCAAGCGCGCGACGATGCGCGTCAGACCGTCACGGACTTAACCAACATACAAGTACGCTCCGATCGTACCGGCGAGCTCATTCCCCTATCGAGCGTGGTCAAAATCGACGAGACCTCCGGGGCAGTGCGCCTAAGCCGCTTCAATCGCATGCGCGCTATCGAAGTTCAAACAGGTCTAGCCGAGGGCTACACCATGGGCGAAGCGATTCAATGGTTCCAAGATACGGTGAAGAAAGAACTGCCGCCTGAAGCGACACTGATGTGGGATGGCGAAAGCGGCGAATACGCACGCTCGGGCCAACAACTTTATTTCACCTTCATCTTCGCTTTGGTCGTGGTGTTCTTAGTGCTGGCGGCGCAATTCGAAAGCTTTGTGCATCCCATGATCATCATGGTGACTGTACCGCTCGCTCTGATCGGCGCGGTGTTCGGACTCAAGCTCTATGGAATGACGATCAATATCTTCAGCCAAATCGCGGTCATCATGTTGATCGGCATCGCCGCCAAGAACGGCGTGCTCATTGTGGAATTCGCCAATCAACTGCGCGATCGCGGCATCGAGTTCTATGATGCTGTAGTCCAGGCCGCCACCACCCGACTTCGACCTGTGCTCATGACGAGCTTGTGCACTGCTTTCGGTGCACTGCCGTTCTTGTTTGCAACCGGTGCGGGAGCGGAACAACGCCGCCCCATCGGCATCGTCGTGTTCTACGGCACCTTGGTCTCGGTGTTTCTAACGCTGCTCGCGGTGCCGGCGGTGTACTCGATCTTCGCGCGCAAAACCAAATCGCCGGAACACGTCAGTCGACTGGTGGACGAGTCATTGGCGGGGACGCCGGCGGTCGAGAAGGCGGCGCATGCCAGAGAGTAACAGCTCGGCGATTAATGTCGAAGACTCGGGCGTAGCGCTGTTACAGACGAATTAAGAGCCCTTCGACAAGCTCAGGGCGAACGGATAGCGGAGTTCGTGAGCGCTTCTTCCGCTCCGTTCGCCCTGAGCTGACCTACACGGATGTAGGAAATGGCCGCCGTGTATGGAACATCGGCGGGCTTGTCGAAGGGTTCCTGACTCCGTAGCGTATCCAACGGCTCAAGAACTAATGCATCTCCTCACGGCCGCCGAAACTTATAAACGAACTGATCCGTACGTTTGCGAACCGAGCTATCGAACACGGACAGTTTGTGATCGTCGTTCGGATTCTTAAGCACGGACGATTCGCCTGCAAACTCGAAGCCGGCTTGTTTGAAATCGGCCAGCACCGCATCGGGATCGATGCGATGCAGGCGACTGGCGACGGCAACTAAGTTCTCCCGGGGCGTCGGGTTGGCGACATGATCGACGACCACCACCATCCCGCCCGGCTTAAGCGCTTTATATAGAGTGCCCAGTACTTTTTTCGGATCGCCCATCGGCTCGGGCGACAGACCCGGCTGCCAATACAAATCGTGATACACCAACACGAACAGCACTCGATCGAGCGACGCCGGCTTGAGCTGAATGTAATTGCTCGATTCCTTGCGCACTTTCACATTGGGTAAGCGACCGCCGCGCAGTCGTTTCATCAAGTCATGATGCGCCGCCTGTGCATACAGCTCATTGTTATGAATCAGCACCGACCCCGTCGGCCCAACCACACGCGCGAGCAGTTCGCTGTAATAACCCGGCCCGGAGTAAAAATCGAGCACGTGCTGCCCGGGTGCTACGTCCAAGAAGGTAAGAATCTCGCGCGGCTTGCGCCAACTGTCTTCATTGCGGTCGCCCGGCATGCGTTCGCCGGCGATCGCGGACTCGATAGGATCATCCGCTGCCATCGCTGCTTGCGATTGCAACGTTAGGCACAGAACAACCGTGCACAACGTAGCGCAAATGATTCTTAACGGCCTAGTTGTAAACATTGACAACCTCTAGCGCCAATGGCACGGACTTAAAGTATGGAAATTGCGAAGCTCGCTGAATAGTCCTCTCTCCCCTTGTGGGAGAGAGTTAGAGAGAGGGGTATTTGTGGTACGCA
>Ga0315910_10003698_pt1 | contig 12926 bp, 11 predicted proteins | sample EdamamesoilMG_FD_204470 | JGI IMG/M metagenome (GOLD analysis project Ga0315910, IMG submission 204470) | Garden soil microbial communities collected in Santa Monica, California, United States - Edamame soil | ecosystem: Environmental > Terrestrial > Soil > Garden | place: USA: California... | reverse complement strand
AAGGGCTGCGGCAAATGCGAAAATTGCGCGCGAGGTTGCGAAAATTTCACGGGATGGAGACGCGAAACTGAAACGTGGCGGCCGCCCCACGGGGGAGGGGGGAGAGACGGGGGCGGCCGCGCTGCCTCCCGCTGGGGGAGGTCAACCGTTTCAGACGTAGTCGGCGCTCAAGAGCAGGCCGCTCGTCGCTGCCGCTGCGATCAGCGGCAGGATGTGGTCAGTGATAATCCGCATAGCGTCCTCGTTTCAGGTTCGCTCTTTCGCGGTCATCCGGACCCTCTGCTTCCGGGAGCCCAAATAGTCGCGTAATTTTATTGTGCAATTGCGAATAATTCTTCCTGTGTTGCAAATTTTGCAATCAAGTCAAGCGAATGCGTGGAGCGCCTTCTGCCGACGCTGGACAGCGCCGGGCAAGCTGACTAACGGGCCGAGATGGACCCCAGCCATCTTCCAGATTCCATCCTGATCGTCGATTTCGGCAGCCAGGTCACCCAACTGATCGCCCGCCGCGTGCGCGAGGCCGGGGTCTATTCCGAGATCGCGCCGTTCAACATGGCGGAAGAAGCGTTTCACCGGCTCAAGCCCAAGGGGGTGATCCTCTCGGGCGGTCCGGCTTCGGTGACCGACGAAGGCAGCCCGCGCGCGCCGCAGGCGATCTTCGACAGCGGTTTGCCGATCCTCGCCATCTGTTACGGCCAGCAGAGCCTTTGCGTGCAATTGGGCGGGGTTGTCGAAGGCGGCCATGCGGCCGAGTTCGGCCGGGCCGAGGTGAAAATCCTCAAGGCCAGCCCGCTGTTCGAAGGCTTCTGGGACGTCGGTAGCGAATATCCCGTGTGGATGAGCCATGGCGACCGCGTGACCGTAGCGCCCGAGGGTTTCGAAGTGATCGGCACTTCCGCCAACGCGCCGTTCGCGATCTGCGTCGACGAGGCGCGGCGTTATTACACGACCATGTTCCACCCCGAGGTGGTCCACACGCCCGACGGGGCGAAGCTGATCGGCAATTTCGTGCACAAGATCTGCGGCCTTGCCGGCGACTGGACGATGGCCGAATTCCGCAAGACCAAGATCGCCGAGATCCGTGCGCAGGTCGGCAGCGGAAAGGTGATCTGCGGGCTTTCGGGCGGGGTCGACAGCGCGGTCGCGGCGGTGCTGATCCACGAGGCGATCGCCGAGCAGCTGACCTGCGTGTTCGTCGATCACGGGCTGATGCGTTTGGGCGAGGCCGAGCAGGTCGTTACCCTGTTCCGCGACCACTACAACATCCCGCTGGTGCATGTGGACGCCGAGGACCTGTTCCTCGGCGGTCTGGAAGGCGTCACCGATCCCGAGGCCAAGCGCAAGTTCATCGGCAAGACCTTCATCGACGTGTTCGAGACCGAGGCGAACAAGATCGGCGGCGCCGATTTCCTTGCCCAGGGCACGCTCTATCCCGACGTGATCGAAAGCGTCAGCTTCACCGGCGGCCCCTCGGTGACGATCAAGAGCCACCACAATGTCGGCGGGCTGCCCGAGCGGATGAACATGCAACTGGTCGAGCCGCTGCGCGAACTGTTCAAGGACGAGGTCCGCGCCCTGGGCCGCGAACTGGGCCTGCCCGAGATCTTCGTCGGCCGCCATCCCTTCCCCGGCCCCGGCCTCGCGATCCGCATCCCCGGCGAAGTCACCCGCGAACGCTGCGACATCCTGCGCAAGGCCGATGCGGTCTATCTCGACGAAATCCGCAATGCCGGGCTCTACGACGCGATCTGGCAGGCCTTCGCCGTGCTGCTCCCGGTGCGCACGGTCGGTGTGATGGGCGATTACCGTACCTACGACAGCGTCTGCGGCCTGCGCGCGGTGACCAGCACCGACGGGATGACGGCGGACATCTATCCGTTCGAAGCGGCGTTCCTGTCGCGGGTAGCGACGCGGATCATCAACGAGGTCAAGGGCATCAACCGGGTGGTTTACGATTATACCTCGAAGCCCCCGGGGACGATCGAGTGGGAGTAAGCTGACGGGACTGCCCTGTCAGCCGATCTCGATCGTGATGCTTGCGGCCGAGCGTTTTGCTTCGCCGTGATAGACCGCTTCGATATTGTTGCCGTCGGGATCGAGCAGGAACGCTGCGTAATAGCCGGGATGATAGGGCCGTTTGCCCGGCGCGCCATTGTCCTTGCCGCCCGCCGCGAGGCCTGCGGTGTAGAACGCCTCTACCATCGCGCGGTCGGCGGCCTGGAAGGCGATGTGGTTCCGTCCGGTAAGCTCGCCTTGCGCGGCCTCGCTGTCGGCGGTGGAGACAAACAGTTCGTCGGCGTAGAACCAGTTCTCGCCTTTCTCGACCGGCACGCCCAACGCGCCCAGTACGGCTTCGTAGAACCGCCGGCTGGCGTCGATATCGCGCACGACCAGCTGGATGTGATCGATCAACCTGCCGCGGTGGAGTTGCTGTGCTGCCATAATTCCGGACCTTCGACTGTGTTTGCGCTGCCGGTTCTATGCTTGGCGCGTCCGGTGGGTTCCGATGCCTTCTACCAAGTCCGCGCTTACGGGCTATAACCGCGCCAAGAGTGGGAGGGAACCAATGGCCAAATACTGGAAGCGCATCGTGGTCGCGGGGATCGCCGCCGAGTTCGCCTATGCGGTCTATATCTACTTCATCGCGCCTTCGACGCAGGTTGCCTATCAGCCGATCGGTTTCGCGACGGTGTTCGCGCTGTTCGTGCTCGGCGGGCTGTGGGCGTGCCGCGCAATCACCGATGCCAGCCGTGTGCTCGCCGGAATCTGGATCGGGATCGTCGGGACGATCCTTTATTATATCCTGCAGATCCCAGACATCGTCGCGGGCGAGCAGACCTATCCGCCGATTGCCTTCTTCAATCACGGGCTGAAACTGGCAGGAGGCGCGTTGGGCGCGGTGCTGGGCGGCTTGCCGGTGTTCCGGAAGGCCTGACCGCGCCGATGAGCGAACTTGCGGAGCGCATCCGCACACGCCTGTCTGAGATCGCCGATCCCGCCCGCGCGCCGGGGATGCAGGCCTATATGAAGAGCGCGATGCCTTATCTCGGGGTGAGCTCAGTCCCGCTGCGTAAGGCGTGCAAGGAGCTGTTCGTGGGCCTGTCCTTTTCGTCGAGCGCCGAGTGGCAAAAGGAAGTGCTGGCAATCTGGCGCAAGGCGCAGTTCCGTGAGGAGCGCTACGCAGCGATCGAGCTGGCAGGCATTCGCACGGCGCGGGGGTTCCAGCGGATCGAGGCGCTGCCGATGTACGAGGAAATGATCGTCACCGGCGCGTGGTGGGATTACGTCGACGCGATCGCGAGCCAGCGCTTGCTGGCAATCCTCCAGGCCGAGCCCGAAGCGATGAAGCGCAGGATGCGCGAATGGGCGGTGTGCGACGATATGTGGAAGCGGCGCAGCGCGATATTGTGCCAGCTCAATGCCAAGCGCGAAACCGATCTCGAGTTCCTCTACGCCTGCATCGCGCCGTCGATCTCGTCGAAGGAGTTCTTCCTCAGGAAGGCGATCGGCTGGGCGCTCAGGCAATATGCCCGCACCGATCCGAAGGAAGTCGCCCGCTATGTGCGGTACCACCCCGAGCTAAGCCCGCTATCGAAGCGCGAGGCGCTCAAGCACGTTGCCGGGTGAGCGAGCGCGCAAACCCGACCGCAAAGATCGCAGTGGGGATCGCCAGCGTAACGAGCCCGGTCATGCTGTTGAGCCCAGGAACCACTTTCCAGTAAAACGCCAGCGCCGCCGCCAGCACCACGCCTCCGCCGAGAAAGGCCGCGGTCGGCGCGCCCACCAGCGGATTGGCAAACAGGCTGGTGTAGTTCTTCCCTGCTTCCGGCCCCTCGCCATCGGCCAGCGCCCCGCCTTCGAGCACGCCCCGATAGGCGGGCAAGTAGGTCAGCATCAGCAAGGCGTTGACCGTGACGATCGCGAGCGCGAACACGGCCAGCAGCGGATTGCCCTCGATCAACAGTGCGATGAACAACCCGCACAGATTGACCGGCATCAGCGCGGCGAGCGCGAACGGCACGTGCCGGTTGGTCAGCAGCATCAGCCCGGTGATCACGTGGATGAAGCGCGCGACCGCACCCAACCCGCTTGCGTCGAACGCCGCCATCAGCCGCACCGCCATCGGATCGTTCCATTCGTGCACCGGTATGAACGACAGCAGCGGTGGCATGAAGTAACGCATGCCGGTGATCACCAGCACTGCGCCCAGCACCAGCCGCAAGCCATGGAGCGGGCAAGGGATCGGGATCGCGGGGAAGGGCAGTTGCGGTTTGGTGTCGTTCGCGAACATCGCCTTGTAGCTGTTCCAGTAGGCCATGCAGAGGAACAGATTGCAGCCCAGCACCGACCAGCCGTAGATCGCCGAGCCGGTCCACCAGCCCTGCAATTCGGTGTCCCAGTACCACACGGTGAACGACACCGGCAGCACCGCGATCAGCATCAATGGCAGGCGCGGACCGAGCAGCACGGCTATACCTGCGAGCAGCTCGACCGCCTTGACCCCGGTGAACATCCCGCTGTCGATCAGGGCGAGGAACACCTCGGTGCTCATCGGCTGGTTGCCGGTCGGCTGCGGGTAGAGCTGGATGAAATGGTTGAGCCCGGCGGGGATCATCCACGCGGCATAGACCAGCCGCACAAACCAGACCGCGTATTGCATCGCATCCTCCCCCTACCTTCGCGGACAGCTCTTGGCGGCTTCTCCGACGGTGAAATCTGAGCCGAAGAGCCGGGATTGTAAATGGCGAAGGAGCAGGATCGAGTGGGGCTGTGGGGAACGGCATTGCCGCGGCGGACTTTTTCGCAAGGCTGGGTTAGGAAGCACACTAAGTATCGACCCTGCCAAGGGAGAGGCGAGCCCGAGCGATGTCCCAAGCCCAGCCGGCTGTCCCGGCCCCTCCGCGTACGGCCCGCCTCACCACCGGCTCGATCACCGGGCACCTCGTCAGCCAGACCATCCCGGCGATCGTCGCGATCGCGGCGATGACGTCTGTCGGGATCGTCGATGCCTATTTCATCGGGCAATTGGGCGGGGCGCAGCTCGCGGCGATGAGTTTCGTGTTCCCGATCGTGCAGGCACTGGCGAGCCTCGGCGTAGGAGTGATGGCCTCGATCGCTTCGGTCGCCTCGCGGCGCATCGGCGCCGACGAGTTCGAGCGGGCGCAGCGCGTCGGCAACCTTGGCATCGTGCTGGCGACCGGGCTCGGGATGGCAATGGCGCTGGCGCTGTTCGCCCTGCGTCATTCGCTGTTCCGGGCGATGAACGCGCCGCCCGAGCTGCTGCCCCTGATCGACCGGTTCATCGTGCCCTACAGTTTCGGCTTCCCGCTGCTGCTGGTGCTCATGGGCCTCAACGGGAATCTGCGCGCGCAGGGTGAGGCCAAGCGCTCCTCGGCGATCATGATCGCGATGGCGGGCTGCAACGTCGTGCTCAACCCGCTGCTGATCGACGGGCTCGGGATCCTGCCCGGCTACGGCATCGCCGGCTCCGCCTATGCCACGATCACGTCGATGGCGATCGCGGTGGCATTGGGCTTCAACCTGCTCCAGCGCACCGATTTGCCGTTCCATCCGAGCGTGCTCAGGCAATATGAGTGGGGGCTCAACACGCGGGCGCTGGCGAAGATCGCCGGCCCGGCCAGCCTGGCCAACGCGATCAACCCGATGGGGCTGTCGGTGTTGACCGCGATGCTCGCCGCCGAAGGCGCGGCGGCGGTGGCGGGATACGGCGCGGCGAGCAGGCTGCAGGCCTTCGCGATCGTCCCGCTGCTCGGCCTGTCGGGTTCGATCGGGGCGATCGTCGGGCAGAACTGGGGCCGCGGCTACCACGACCGCGCGCGCGCGGCGCTGGTCCAGTCGGGCATCTTCTGCCTCGCCTATGGCCTCGCGGTGGCGGCGCTGATGGTGCTGGCGCGCGAGCCGTTGGCGCTTGTGTTCAGCGACGATCCGGCCATCGTCGCCAGCTTCTCGACCTATCTCCTGGTCGCTGCCTGGGGCTATGCCGGGTTCGGGGTGCTCATCGTGACCAACGGTGCGCTCAACGCGATCGACCGGGCAGGGACGGCGCTGATGCTGTCGGCCACGCGGGTCGCGCTGTTGATGTTTCCTGCCGCCGCCCTGCTCCAGCCTGAATGGGGCGCGGCGGGCGTGTTCGGCGCGGAACTGGCCGCCAATCTCGGCGGAGGGCTCCTGGCGGTGCTGCTGGTGCTGGTCCTGTTCCGCGAGCGGCCTGCGCCGAACCCGGCCTGAACCGCCAAAATCCCGCAATGGTAGCGCTAACGTGTTGACCGTGCCGCGCGCGCGAGGCAAAGTCCGTCCGGTGATCGCTCGCACGAACGGGCGATTCCGGTCGAGGAGGGGTATTCCAGTGTCACATTGTTCCCATCGTTTCGCCATGCAGGTGCTGCTGGCGCTTGCCGCCACTGTCGGGGGGTGCACCCCCACTTCGGTCTGGAACGATGGTCTTACACCGCAGGAATACCGCGCCCAGCACCCCGGTTCGACGGTCAATGCCGATCAGCCGGACCCCGTGATCGTCCCGGTGGCGGTTGACCCCGCGCCCGCACCCGCACCGGTCCCCGCTCCTGCACCGGCTCCAGTCGCCGCAGCCCCGGGCGCGATCTACATGAACACCGCGCTCGATTTCGAGACCCGCGCCCACGACCTCGTCGGCCGCATGACCCTGCGTGAAAAGGCGGAACAAGTCGGCCATGTCGCCCCTGCCATCCCGCGGCTCGGCGTTCCGGCCTACAACTGGTGGAACGAAGGTCTCCACGGCGTCGCCCGCGCCGGCATCGCCACCGTGTTCCCGCAGGCTATCGGCTTGGCTGCAATGTGGGACACCAACCGCATGCACGAAATGGCCGAGGTCACCTCGACCGAATTCCGCGCCAAATATCTCGATACGCTCAAGGCGGACGGCTCGAGCGGTTTCTACCAGGGGCTCACTGTATGGTCGCCCAACATCAACATCTTCCGCGATCCGCGCTGGGGCCGCGGGCAGGAGACCTATGGCGAGGATCCCTATCTGACGGGTGAGACCGCCAAGGCCTTCATCGGCGGGCTGCAGGGCGACGATCCGGTGTGGTACAACACCATCGCAACCTCGAAGCACTATGCGGTCCACTCCGGCCCCGAACAGGGCCGCCACCAGCAGGATTTCCATCCGACAGCGCGCGATCTCGAGGAAACCTACCTGCCCGCGTTCCGCACCACCGTGGTCGACGGCAAGGTCGGTTCGCTGATGTGTGCCTACAATGCCCTTTACGACGTGCCCGCCTGCGCCAGCCCGTTCCTGATGGAAGAGCGGTTGCGGCAGGACTGGGGCTTCAAGGGCTATATCGTCACCGATTGCGGCGGCGCGGCCAACATCTATCGCGAGGACGCGCTGGCCTACGAGACCGACCGGGTGAAGGGCGTCGCGCTCGGCTTCATTGCCGGGATGGACGTGATCTGCGGCGATTACCGCAATGGGCTTAACACCGAGCCCGACCAGATTGTCGAAGGGGTCGAGAACGGTGACCTGCCGATCGCGGTGCTCGACCGGGCGCTGGTCCGCCTGTTCACCGCGCGGATGCGGCTGGGCATGTTCAACCCCGGTGGCACCTTCCCGTGGTCGAACATCACCCGTGAGGATTTCGACACTCCCGAGCACCGCGCCAAGTCGCTCGAAATGGCGCGGGCGTCGATGGTGTTGCTGAAGAACGAGAACGGCCTGCTGCCGCTCAAGGCGCCGCCGCGCAGCATCGCCGTGATCGGCCCCAATGCCGACAGCTTCGATACGCTGGTCGGCAATTATTACGGCACCCCGTCGAACCCGGTGACCGTGCTCGACGGGCTCAAGGCGCGCTTCCCCGACAGCCGGATCGTCCATGTCCAGGGCATCGGGCTGATCGGCCCGTCCGAATCCGCGGTCGACAGCGAGTTTCTCTGCGTCGATGCCGCGTGTTCGACCCGCGGGCTCACCGCCGAACATTTCGACAATCGCGACCTTGAAGGCGCGCCGGTTTCGAAGGGTGTTGAAGAGCGGCCCTATGTCCAGTGGCGCAGCGACGGTCGCCTGACCTCGATCCGCTGGTCGGGCTATCTGCAGACCCCCGAGGCGGGCGACTATATCTTCCGCTTCGCGACCGAGAACGGCTACCGCGTGTTCGTCGACGGCAAGCCGGTGGTCGAGGAATGGGGCGTGGGCGATGCGCCCTCGATCCTTTCGGGCTCGATCCGGCTCGAAGGCGGGCGAACCTATCCGATCCGCATCGAAGCCTGGCAACGCGGACAGCGCGGGGAACAGTTCCTCGTCTGGAACCGCCCGGGCGACAACGGCGACAATGCCGTCGCTGCGGCGCGCGATGCCGATTTGGTGGTGTTCGTCGGCGGTCTGTCGGCGCGCATCGAAGGCGAGGAAATGAAGGTCGAGGCCGAAGGCTTCCTTGGCGGCGACCGCACCAAGATCGACCTGCCTGCGCCGCAGCAGGCACTGCTCGAGCAGGTCGTGGCGACCGGCAAGCCGGTGGTACTGGTGCTGATGAACGGCAGTGCGCTGGCGGTGAACTGGGCGGACGAGAATGTCCCGGCGATCGTCGAGGCATGGTATCCGGGCGGCGAGGGCGGCCATGCCGTGGCCGAACTGATCGCGGGCGATTTCAGTCCCGCCGGGCGACTGCCGGTGACCTTCTACCGCGATCTCGACGACATCCCCGGCTTCACCGACTATTCGATGGAGAACCGGACCTACAAGTACCACCAGGGCGAAGTGCTTTATCCCTTCGGCCACGGGCTCAGCTACACCAGCTTCAGCTACGTCAACCCGCGCGTGATCCGCAACGACGACGAGAGCTTCACGGTCACGGTCGATGTCACCAATACCGGCGGGATGGAAAGCGACGAGGTCGTCCAACTCTATCTCAGCCACCCGGACGTTGCCGGAACGCCGATCCGGGCGCTCAAAGGTTTCGAGCGCGTCCACCTTGCCACCGGCGAGACCCGGACGGTCAGCTTCGCGCTCGACGATCGGGCGATCAGCACGGTCGATGCCGAGGGCAGCCGCGCGGTCAATCCGGGCCGGGTCGAGGTTTGGGTCGGTGGCGGCCAGCCGGTTTCGCGGCCGGGCCTGCCGGCGGCGGCGGGCGTGCGGACCGAATTCACCGTGCGCGGGCTGTCGAAAGTCCTGCCCAAGTAATGCACCGCAGGGCCCTGCTGGGGGGTGCGGCGGCGTTCGGCCTTGCCGCCGCCGCCCGCGCCCAGGCCGGCAGGGTCGAGCAATGGGAAAAGCCGCGGCTCAAGTTCGCCGCGATCGGGCTCAACCACGGCCATATCGTCGGCATGTGCAACGCGCTCCTGCGCGGCGGCGGCGCGCTGGCGAAGTTCCACGCCGTCGAAGACGACCTTGCAGCCGAATTCCAGCGCCAATTCCCGCAGGCGCTGCGGGTCGCCGACGAACGCGCGATCCTCGAGGATCCCGAAATCGCGACCGTCGCCAGCGCTGCGATCCCCGATGAGCGCGCGCCGCTGGGGATCAGGGCAATGCAGGCGGGCAAGGATTTCATGGCCGACAAGCCGGGCGCGACCACGCTCGAACAATTGGCTGACTTGCGCCGCGTACAGGCCGAGACCGGCCGCATCTATTCGATCGCCTATTCCGAACGGCTCGACAATCACGCGACGGTCAAGGCAAGCGAGCTGGTCGCGGCGGGCGCGATCGGAGAGGTCATCCAGACGGTCGGGCTGGGCCCGCACAAGCTCAATCCTGAGACCCGCGCCGACTGGTTCTGGGACAGAGCCCGGTTCGGCGGCATATTGTGCGACCTCGCCTCGCACCAGGTCGACCAGTTCCTCCACTTCACCGGCTCGACGACGGCCGAGGTGACCGCGGCGCAAGTGGCCAATTTTCATCACCGCGACCGGCCGGGGTTCGAGGATTTCGGCGATGTCATGCTGCGTGGAAACGGGCGCAGCGGCGCCGGCGCGGCCGGCTATTGCCGGGTCGACTGGTTCACGCCAGCAGGGCTCGATGTGTTCGGCGACGGGCGGCTGACGATCATCGGCACCGATGGCACTATCGAGGTCAGGAAATATGCCGATCCCGCCGGGCTGCCGGGCGGCAGCCACCTGATCCTGGTCGATCGTAAGGGCGTCACAAGGATGCAGCCGGGGTCTATCGAATTGCCCTATGGCCGCCAGCTGGTCGACGACGTCCTCAACCGCACCGAAACCGCGATGAGCCAGGCGCATTGCTTCCTTGCCACCGAGATCACGCTCAAGGCGCAGGCGATGGCGCTGAGGATTTCATGAGCCACAAGGGCGCGCTACCGCCGCCCGGGTGATCCGGACGACGGCCATGCGCAACTCTTAAAGTGGTGGGTTAGCCCTCTTCGTTCTCGGGCTTGGTGTAGGGAACGAAATCGGTCAGGAAGATGACGCCGGTGAAGAAGCCGCTGCCGCGGTCGCGCGTGGTCACGCGGTCGAGCTTGCACAGGTCGGAGCTCGAGAATTTCTCGATCACCAGCACATCGTCGCGGTCAAGCGTCTCGGGGTGGGCGGTGCGGTTGACGTAGAGAGTCCGCCCGTCGCGGTAGACGATCGCGGTCTCGTCGATGATCGTCATGCTGTCGTTGCTGCGGAAGGTATTTACGCAGCGCTGCGGTTTGCCCGCGACGCGGCCTTCGAGCATTTCAGCGAGCTTTTCCTCGCCGGTCTTCTTTTCCTTTGCGAGGACTGCCCCACCCGACAGGGCCAGGGCGCCGAGTGCGACCGCGGTTATGATCTTACGCATAAGATTCTCCTGTTTATGCGCGGCTTTTGCCGTTTCCTTCCTTAACCCTCGCTGACCGCGTCGTCACCCCGTCCCGCCTACGGTGATTCCGTCAACTAGCAGGGTGGGCTGGCCGACGCCTGCCGGCACGCCCTGCCCGGCCTTGCCGCACATCCCGATCCCAGGATCGAGCTCAAGATCGTTGCCGATCCCGGTCACCCTGGTCAGAACGCTCGGCCCGTCGCCGATCAGCGTCGCGCCCTTGATCGGCGCGCCGAGCTTGCCGTTCTCGACTTTGTAGGCCTCGGTGCAGTTGAACACGAACTTGCCCGAAGTGATGTCGGCCTGGCCGCCGCCGAAGCTCTTGGCGAAGATACCGTTCTTCACGCGCGAGAGCAGTTCCGCCGGATCGTCGTTACCGGCGCGCATGAAGGTGTTGGTCATCCGCGGCATCGGCGCGTGCTGGTAGCTCTCACGGCGGCCGTTGCCGGTCGGCTCCATCCCCATCAGCCGGGCGTTGAGCCGGTCCTGCATGTAGCCCTTGAGCACGCCGTCCTCGATCAGCACGGTTTCCGAGGTCGGCGTGCCTTCGTCGTCGATCGACAGCGAGCCGCGCCTGTCGGCGATGGTGCCGTCATCGACCACGGTCACGCCGGGGGCGGCGACGCGTTCGCCAATCCGCCCGGAAAAGGCGCTGGTGCCCTTGCGGTTGAAATCGCCCTCAAGCCCGTGACCGACCGCTTCGTGGAGCAGCACCCCGGGCCAGCCGGGACCGAGCAGCACGGTCATCTCGCCCGCCGGGGCATCGACGCTGTCGAGATTGGCGAGCGCCTGGGCGAGCGCCTCGTCGATCACGTTGTTCCATGCGCCCTCGTCCATCAGCCGGTCATAGAGATGGCGCCCGCCGATCCCGTAGACCCCGGTTTCGCGGCGTCCGTTGACCTCAGCGACAATCTGGACGTTGAGCCGCACCAACGGGCGGATGTCGGTGGCGACGAAGCCGTCGGCGCGGACGATCTCGATCACCTGCCAGCTCCCCGTGAGCCCGACCGCGACTTGCGAAACCCGTGGATCGCGGTCGCGGGCGGCGGCGTCGATGGTCTCGAGCAGTTTTACCTTGGCGGGGAAATCGACCAGGTCGAGCGGGCTGGCGTCGGTATAGAGATGGCGGTTGTTATGGCGCGGCGCGGCAGCAGGGCGCGCCTCGGCCGGGTCGAGCAAGCGCAAGGTTTCCCCGGCGCGGGCGATCGCCCCGGCGCTGATGTCGTTGGCATGGGCGAAGCCGGTCATCTCGCCGGTCACTCCGCGCAAGCCGAAACCCGAATCGCGCGAATAGTCGGCAGTCTTGAGCCGCCCGTCGTCGAACATGAAGCTCTCGCTGGCCTCGAACTGGAGGTAGAGCTCGCCGTCGTCGCACTGGCCGAGCGTTTGTGCGGCCAGCGCCCTGGCCTCGTCGGGAGTAAGCTTGCCGTCCCGGTAGAGGTGGCCGCGTGGATCGGTGAAGGTCATGCGGCCAATATAGGCGCTTTGACCGGCAGGGAAAGCGTGGCGTCAGGCTTCGCGCGATGCGCCTGAAGCGATATCGGGTAGTGTCGACTGTTCTGCGCCGTCGGCCAGGCCACCCTTGAGGATGAAGCGGCGGTCGCAATAGCCGCAATCGACATAGCCGTGCTCGTCGATCTCGAGGAACACGCGCGGATGGCCGAGCGCGGCCGGGCGGTAACCGGAACCCGCGCGGATCGCGCCCGCACCGTCGCAGCTGACGCGGCGGCTTTCGACAAGGGTGGTTTCGGGTGGGGGAATCATGCCGGGCGGCGCTTAGCAAGCGCATCGCGCAGGTGCAATCGGCTCAGTCGTAGGTGACAGTGACGGAGAAGGTCCCGGTATAAAGGCCGAGCGCCTGGTTGGCGCCGACATTGAGCGTCCCCCCGAAGCGGAAATTGAACACCCCGTCAGAGGAAATGATGCGCATGCGGACATTGCCGTTGGCGGTAAGACTACCGCTGATATGTTGGAGGTCGGGGTCGTAGTCGAAGGTCCGCGGGGTAATCGACATCGTCTGCGCGCCGTTGGAGATGGTGATCGGGGCGTTGGGCAGGTTGATGCGGATCGTTTGGTTGGACGCGCCCCAGCCGGCGAAGCGGGCGGCTTCGCAATTTCCGAAGCGGACCGTCAC